>Ga0157371_10000131_pt1 | contig 113432 bp, 89 predicted proteins | sample C45metaG_FD_113462 | JGI IMG/M metagenome (GOLD analysis project Ga0157371, IMG submission 113462) | Corn rhizosphere microbial communities from Kellogg Biological Station, Michigan, USA - C4-5 metaG | ecosystem: Host-associated > Plants > Roots > Rhizosphere > Soil | place: USA: Michigan...
CCGGCAAGCCGGACTCCTACAAGGCGGTGTGCGATTCAAACCGTAGGAGTCCGCCTTGGCGGCGATGGCCTGCGCAGCAGGCCCGGGGTACGGCGTTGAATTCATTGGGGCCGCTGCGCGCCCCATCGCCGGCGAGCCACATGCGATGTGTGGCCCAACCGTAGGAGTCCGCCTCGGCGGCGATGGCCTGCGCAGCAGGCCCCGAATACGGCGTTGAATTCATTGCGGCCGCTGCGCGCCCCATCGCCGGCAAGCCGGACTCCTACACGGCGGTGCGCGATTCAAACCGTAGGAGTCCGCCTTGGCGGCGATGGCCTGCGCAGCAGGCCCCGGGGACGGTGTTGAATTCATTGGGGCCGCTGTGCGCCCCATCGCCGGCAAGCCGGACTCCTACAAGGCGGTGTGCGATTCAAACCGTAGGAGTCCGCCTTGGCGGCGATGGCCTGCGCAGCAGGCCCCGGGGATGGCGTTGCATTCATTGGGGCCGCTGCGCGCCGGACTCCTACACGGCGGTGTGTGATCCAGGTCCTTGGGACGGGGTTGGATTCCCGACGTGCTGCGCGCCGTTGAGGGCAGTCATTTCGGCGGGTACGAGCGCTAGCAAAAAGCCATCCTTTTCAGCCTTCAAAGCCCTCCGCACACCGTTCGTCGCCACGCCTTCCAGCTCTATCAAGCGCCTACCTTCCAGGCCGATGCAAATGCAGGAAGGGTGTGCGTGCGTCAGTGATGCCGCGCCTCTTTTTCGACCCCGGTAAACACCAGCGAGATCGCCCCCTTATACACAGAGTCGGGGGATTACCGGGTCACGATCATTGGCTTTCGCGCTCGATCGCCGTCCCTGCACTTCGTCACAGGCCAGCCGCATGAACCACGTCTACCGCACTATCTGGAACCACGCTAAAGGTGTTTGGCAAGTTGTGGGCGAGCACACGACCAGTCAGGGCAAGACCAAGTCTGCCAAGGCGGCCCGTCGCCTCAGCGTGGTCACGGCAGGGGCGCTGCTGTGCAGCCCGCCGCTGTATGCGGAAAGTATCGTGGTCGATGGGCGCACTCAGACCTCGCTGGAGCGTCATGGCAACACCACCGACGTCTATACCTCGACGATCAAGAACGGCAACGCCTTCAACTCGTTTTCCAAATTCAACGTGGACCAGGGCGACGTGGCGAACCTGCACGTGCCCGGGTCGGCGAATGCGCTGATCAACGTGGTGCGCGACCAGCGCAGCGAGATCAACGGTATTCTCAACGGCTACAAGAACGGCAAGATCGGCGGCGACATCTACTTCGCCAACCCGCACGGCATGGTGGTGGGCGAGTCTGGCGTGATCAACGCCGGCTCGTTCCATGCCTCGGCACCGGAAGCGGCCTTTCTCGACAAAATGATCGGCGCCGATGGCCAGGTCAACACGCAGGTGGCCGAGCAGCTCAAGGCCGGCAACATGCCGCTGTCCGAGTCCGGGCTGGTGTCCATCCGTGGGCAGATCAACACCAAGGGGGCCGTCACGCTGACGGCCCGGGACGTCAACATTGCCGCCGGTGGCAAGCTCACCAGTGGCGCGCAGGCGCTGCCGCGCATCGAGCAACTGGTGAACATCGGCGACCTGCAGAGCGCCGATGGCCTGAGCGACGTCAACGGTGAAATTGTCATCGTGGCCGGCAACGACGTGAAGGTGGCCGGTGAAATGGTCGCCGATGGCGCGGCCGACAAGGCCGCCGGCAAAATCGATATCCGTGCCGGCAACAACATCGACCTCGCCGCCACGGCGCGGGTGTCGGCGTCGGGGCAGGGAGAGCGCTCCAACGGTGGCAACGTGGTCATCAAGGCCAAGCAGCAGAGCACCCTGGCCAAGGGTGGCGTGGTGTCGGCCAACGGCGGGCTGACCGGCAACGGCGGTTTCGTCGAGCTGTCCGCCGACAAGACCGTGGTGTGGAACGGTACCCTCGAAGCCAAGGCCGGCAAGGGGGGCAAACGCGGCAAGGTGTTGATCGACCCCGAAACCATCCAGATCAACCAGGATCAGCGCCTCGGTGGTACCGATTACTCGCTGCAGGCCACGAAAAGCATCACCATCGGCAACGGTGTGATGATTTCCACCCGCGACATCGCCAACTACCAGACCGCTTCCCAGGCCGAACATCGCACGGCCGTGTCGGTCGGCGACTCTGGCAATATCGAGCTGACCGCCCCCATCATCACCCTCGGCCCGAATGCCAAGCTGTTCGCCCACACCAACAGTGACCAGTTCAATGCCGGTGATATCACCCTACTGGCCCAGATGACGGCCGGTGCGCTGTTGACGCCGGGTATCCAGGTCGGCGTGGGCACCAACGAAACGCGCATCACGATGGGCGCCGGCAGCGAATTGCGCGGTGGGCAGATTACCGTGCTGGCCGAATCGTCCACGGCGCTGACCCAGGCGGCGTCCAGCGAAGGCCTGTACAACGGCCTCGACGAGAACGGCCACCCCATCGCGGCAGTGCTGGACGAAGACGAACTCGAAGAACAGAACGCCGCGCTGGTCGACTCGGGCGTGCTGGACGCCGAAGAAGACGACGAGGAGGGCTTTTTCACCGGCGTACTGAAGAACCTGGCCAACACCGGGCTGCTGGCGTCGATTCAGGTGCTCAAGGCCTACGCCACGGTCGATATCGCCGACAACGTAGTGATTGAAGCGTCCAAGGACGTCAACATCTCCGCCCATGCCGTGACCCACGCTGCCGCCGAAGTCGGTGACCTGCCGGTGGGCGCCGTGGTGGCGGTCACCGACACCCGCGCGCTGCTGAACGTCGGTCAGAACACGCGCATTGAATCGCTGGCCGGCAATGTCAACCTCAAGAGCCAGGCCGACAGCAAGGTCGAAACCGCCGTGGAAGCCGCGGCCCTGGAAGGCCTGCCGGTGACGCTCACCGCCAACATCGCCCACGTCAAGGGCCGCGCGACCACCAACGTCGGCACCGGCAGCCTGATCAAGGCGGCCCTGGATGCCAGCGTCAGCGCCGAGCAGACCAAAGTGTTCGACGTCAGCGCCACCGCCGGTGATGCCGACGGTTCGATCGGCGTGGCCGTGGTGGTCGCCCTCTCCGACCTGCAGGCCAACAACAGCTTCAACGGCACCCTCATGGCCGGTGGCGATGCCACGCTGGAAGCCAAGGTCAACACTGACTCCAACCACCATGAAGCCGTGGTGGCGCTGGGCGAAGGCAACAAAATCGTTGCCGTGCTGGAAGAAAAGGTCGGCGAGGCCGGCGAAGACCCCAAAGAACTGCTGCAAGGCAAGGTCACCGGTGGCATCAAGGAACTGATCGGCAAGCTGATCGAAAAAGCCCAGGAAGAAGACAAGAAGCAAGGCGAGGGCCAACCTGAAGAGCCCGCCCAGCCCGCTGCCGAACAGAAGAAAAGTTTCCTCGACGAACTGGGCGCCGCCGGCGCCCTGGCCTACATCAACCACGACAACAAAGCCCAACTGACCGTTGGCAGCCAGGCCAAGGTCAAGGCCGGTGGCAATGCCAGCCTCAACGCCGAGGTCAAAGACCTGCTCGACTCCACCGTGTCGGCCACCGTGTCCGATACCAAGAATGCCGAGAAGCCCTTCGACTTCAAGACCGAGAGCACTGAGAAGAAAAACGGCGTCGGTGTCGCCATTCTGATCAGTAACCAGGACAACAACGCCGTGCTGTCGGTGCGTCCGGGCGCTGAGCTGGATGCCCTGCAGGCCCTCAGCATGACGGCCAAGACCCGCCTGCCGTGGGTCGACGAAAGCAAGCTGTCCAACCTGATCAAGGCGTTCAGCAGCGACAACCTCAGGGAATTCCTGGAAACCATCAACGAGGGTCAGAGTTTCAGCACCTGGGTCAACGCCGCCACCGCCGTGTCCGGCAAGACGGCCAAGGACGATGGCACCACCCTCAGTGGTATGGTCGACATCAACCACGTCGGGCTCAATGCCAACGTGGATGTCGCCGACGGCGTCAACATCAATCAGGACACCGACTACCGCGGGACCGAACAGAAAGTCGAGATCAGCGCGCGCACCGAGTCGCAGATGATCAACGTGGCGGCCGACCCGGAGCTGTTCACCAGTTCCGGTGCCAAGAATGGCCTGGGCGCCGGCTTGATCGTCGGCAACTACCAGAACACTGCGCAGGCCACCGTCGGCGCCGTCAACCTGTACGCCAACGACCTGACCGTGGAAGCGGTGACCGACGTCGACCTGCTGAACTACGCAGTGGCTGGCTCCAAGGGCGGCACCAACGCCCTCAGCGGTTCAGTCGCGCTGTCGATGCTGACCAACACCACCCGCGCCGGCATCGACGATGGCGCCAACCTGCAGGTCGTGGCGGCAGGGGCTGAAGAAGGCAACATTTCCATTTCCGCCCGCGATGAAACCGACAGCCTGACCATCACCGGCGGCGTCGTCAGTTCCTCCAGCAAAGCCGCCGGCGTGGCAGCCGGCGTGCATGACTTCGACCGTACCACCGAAGCCTGGCTCGGCAGCCGCGATACCCAGGCCGCGGCGGGCAGTACCGCGGCGGACGGCGCGCTGAAAGTGGCCGCCAGCAGCGACGGCCGTATTGGCAACTACGCCTTGTCGGTCGCCCTGACCGCACCACCGACCCCGGACACCACCGGCGCTGCACAGTCGCGGTCGGGCAGCGGCTCGTTCGGCGTGAATATTTCCGGTTCGGCGGCAGTCAACCTGATCGACAACCGCGTGATTGCCCGGGTCACCGACGCACTCAATATTACGGCCGACAGCATCACCGTCAGCGCCCGCGACGACAGCGACCAGCACGCCATTGCAGGCGGCGCCTCGGTATCGCGCAACACCGGCAACGGGGTCGGCCTGGCCGGCGCCTACACCCAGAACACCATCAAGTCGTTGGTGGAAGCCGAACTGGCGGCCGCGGGCGACGTGGTGACGCGCACGGTGGACGTGCACTCGGACAATGCTGCCAGTTCGCTGTCGATTTCCGCCGGTGTGGCGGCGTCGGCGTCGGCCTCGAGCTATCAGGTGGCAGGCTCGGTGAGCGTCAATGCCATCGACGCCACCACCCGTGCGCGCCTGGCCGACGGCGCTGTCAGCGCCAGCCAGGGCGTGTCGGTCAGCGCCGCTGACCATTCCAGCATTCACGCGGTGGCAGGTGCGGCGACCTTCGGCGGCAAGGCCGGCGTCGGTGCGGCACTGTCGATCAACGACATCAAGGGCGCGACCGAAGCCAAGGTCGACAACCTGCGCGGCCTGGACACCACCGGCAACGTCAGGGTCAAGGCCGCCAGCGAGGCCGACCTGGTGTCGGTCGCCGCGGCCATGGGCTACTCGAACCAGTACGCGTTCGACGGTTCGGTGGCGATCAACCAAATCAACCACGGCACCCTGGCGTCGATGCGTGACAACGCGGCGGTCACGGTGGCCGGCGACCTGGCCGTCCAGGCCGAAAATGACAGCACCATCTGGACTGCCTCGGGCTCGGCGGCCATCGGCAACGGTGGTGCGGTGGGCGCGGCGTTCGGCTACAACACCATCAGCGACCGTGTCGCGGCCGAACTGGTCGGTGGCAGCGCCGAGGCCGGCAACGTTACGGTGTCCGCCACGCAGAACAGCGCCATCAACGCGCTGGTGGCCGGCGCAGCCGTGGCTGCACGCTCCTCGGCCGTGGCCGGCTCGATCGCCATCAACACCCTCGATAACCAGACCAGCGCTCGCGTGGTCGATGCCGACCTCACCAGCCGGAGCGACCTGACGGTGGACGCGCGCGACCATTCACGCATCCGTAGCCTCACCGGTGCGCTGGCGTACGGCGGCAGCGGGGCAGGTGTCGGTATTGCCGGTTCCTACAACGACATTTCCGGGCTGGTGCACGCGGCGGCGCTGGGCGGACGCTTGAAAGCCGGTGACCTGCTGCGGGTCAGCGCCTTGCGTGACCAGCAACTGCAATCCATCGCTGCCGGTGCCGGCGCCAGCAACTCTACCGGCGTCGCCGGTTCGGTGGCAGTCAACATGATCGGCGGCGGGACACTGGCCGAAGTCGGCAACGGTGCGCACCTGGACAGCGACGGCAGCCTGCTGCTGACCGCGCGCTCGGACAGCGATATCGAAACCATCGCCGGTGCTCTGGGCATCGGTCTTTCCAGCGTCGGCTTGTCCGGTGCGGTGGCGGTCAACCGCCTGGAAGGCACCACCACGGCTCGGGTCACCCACGGTGCCAGCCTGCACGCCGGCGGGCAGGGGCGTACGGCGGCGATCGACACGGGCGCACTCAACGGGTCGACCGGCAGTGACCTCAGCGATCGCACGCTGACTCGCAACCTCAACGGCCTGGGCGTGATTGCCAGCAGCACCGACGAGGTCGACACCATTGCCGTCAGTGTCGGCGTAGGCGGCAACAGCGGCGTGGCCGGCGCCGTCACCACCAACCTGGTGGGCGGCGCGACCACTGCGCAGATCGCCAGCGGCGCGTCGTTGGCCAGCGATGCCGACGCTCAGGTGGGCGCCTACCACCACACCCGCGTCACCACCAGCAACGGCGCCGCCGGCGGCGGTGGCACGGCGGGTGTCGGTGTGTCGGTGACCACCAACATTCTCGATCACGACACCCAGGCCCTGGTGGACGGCGCCAGCCTGGCCGCCACCGGCGCCCTGGGCGTCAATGCTCGCGCCACCCATGACCTCGACGCCGTGGTCGTGGGCGCCGCCTTGGGCGGTACCGCCGGGGTCAACGGCTCGGTGTCGGTGAACATCCTCGACGGCGCTGTGCGCAGCAACATCAACAACGGCACGCTGACCAGCACCGGCGGCGCTGTGCAGGTGGGCGCCGAGGCCGACAACGACCTCGACATCATCGCCGGTGGCGTGGCTGGCGGCGGTGTCGCCGGCGTGGGCGCGACGGTGATCGTCACCACCCTGGCGCAGACCACCGAAGCTTCGACCTCGGGCACCACCCGCATCGACGCGGCGGGCCTGACCGCCATCGACGCCGACGCCGCCCAGGACGTCACCACCATCGGTTTCACCGGTGCCGGCGGCGGTACCGCGGGCGTGGCCGGCACGGTCAACGCGCTGATCGCCAACGGCACCACCACCGCGACCCTCGGTGGCGGCACCCAGATCAACCGTGACCTGACCGGGGCCGCGCAGGATGTACGCCTGCACGCCAGCGACGCGTTGAGCACCACCAGCGTCCTGGGCACCGCCGGTGTCGGCGGAACCGCCGGCGTGGGTGCCGGTGCCGACGTACAGGTGGTGCGCAGCGGCGCGGTGGCCAGTGTGGCCGACGGCGCCAGGGTCAAGGCCAGCCGCGACATTCTGATCGAGGCTGAAAACAGCCGCGACATCGATTCGCTGTCGGTGGCGGCCGCAGGCGGTGGTTTCGTCGGCGCCGGCGCCGGCGTCTCGGTGGTCAGCGTGGCCGCCGGTGCGGCAGCTCAGGCCACGTCCAGCCTGGACAGCAGCCTGTCCGGCGCCCAGGCGTCGGCGCGCAATTCAGGCCTGCGTGGCCAGATGGGCAACCAGTTCGCTCACTCCGGCGAATTGCAGAATGACATCAATGCCCGTCAGCAGACGGTCAGCCCCAACAGCACCTTCCTGTCCGCACCGGACAGCACGCAGTATTCGGCGGCGGCCAAGGTGGGTAACGCGACACTCACCGCCGGGCGCGACATCGAGGTCAGCGCCACCAACCGCACCGATGCCACCAGCGAAGCCTGGGGCGTGGCGGCGGGCCTGGCCGGTGCCGGTGGCGGCGTCGCCGTGATCAACGTCGGTGACCGCAGCCTGGCCGAGCTGGGTGGCAATGTGGTGGCGGGCGGCAACGTATTGGTCAACGCCGATGACAGCCAGCAGGGCGTGACCCAGGCCAAGGCCCGTGCCGGTGGCGCCGGTGCGCTGGGCCTCGGCGCGGCGGTCGCGGTCAGCCTCAAGTCGAACCAGACCACGGCCCGCGTCAGCGATGGCGCAACCATCACCGCCGGCGGCAACCTGAGTGTCGACAGCCAACTGGACCACGCGCTGAAGGCCGAGACGGTCGGCGTGGTCCTCGGCGGCGTTGCCGTCGGGGCCTCCATTGCCACCTCCAACACCTCGGGCCTGTCCCAGGCATTGGTCGGGGAGAACGTGCGCCTGAACGCCAACAGCATTTCGGTGGACTCCAGCGCCCGCTCCAGCAACAACGTCGACGCCATTGGCGTCAGTGGCGGCATGTCCTACGCCGCCAACGCCGTGGTGGCCACGGCCATCGACGCCACCCGCGCCACCTCCTGGATCGGCAATGCCAGCCAGTTGACTGCGCAGAACGCCATCGGCGTGCGCGCCAGCACCGACCCGATGACCCGCGCCTTCGCCATTGGCGCTGCGGTGGGCGGCGCCGCGATCGGCGCCAGCGTCGCGGTCGCCCACGTCGACAATAGCGTGCAGGCCGGCACCGGCGCGGTGAACCTGCGCGGCGGTTCCCTGGACGTCAACGCCAGCGCCAAGCGCAGCCGCGCGCAGAGCGCCGAAGCCCGTGCCGTCGGTGCCTCGGGCGGCGCGCTGCTGGGCGTCAATGCCACGGTCGCCAGCGCCGACCTGGACACCCGCGTGCAGGCCGAACTGGGGCAGGGTACGCAACTGCTGATCGGCGGCGACGCCAGCGTCAAGGCCAGCGATGCCACCACCGTGAAGACCGACGCCACCGGCATCGCCGTGGGCGGCGCACTGGCCATCGGCGCCAACGTCGGCAACGCCGACATTAATGCCAGCCAATTGGTGCGCTTCGGTGCCACTGGCCTGGTCGGCGGCAACCTGACGCTGTCGTCGCTGGGCCACAACGGCCTGACCGGCAAAGCCATCGCCGGCAGCGGCGGGGTCATCGCCGGCAGCGCCTCGCTGCTCAATCTCGACGCCACCGGCGCCACCACCGTGGACGTGCTCGGCACCGCCGACGTGCTCAGCGGCCGTACCGCCATCGTCGCCGAGCACCGCCTGGACTACGACGCCAGCAGTGACTCGCTGCAAGCCGCCATGGTCGGCGCTTCGGGCACGTTCATCGACCTCGACCTGGCTGCCGACACGCGCGTGCTGATCAGGGACGGCGCGCGCCTGCGCGCGTACGACGGCCTCGACGTCGAAGCCCATTCGATCACTCAGGGCGGTGCCCTGGCCAACTCCGGCTCCGGTGGCGTGCTGGTGGGCAGCGCTGTGCTGGTGGACAACACGATTCGCGACGACAGCCGCATTCTGGTCGGCAACGGTGTAGAACTGTCGACGATCGGCAGCCCGCTGAACATCGACCGTGGCCATTTGCGGATGAACGCTCACAACACCATGCGCGTGTCCGACACCGGCCGGCTGTCTGCCGGGGGTGCCATTGCCGCGCCCTATGCCGGCACCAAGCTGGGCGTCAACGTCACCAACCAGGCGGTGTTCGGCAACGATGACCGCCTGACCAGCAGCGGCCTGCTGCAGGTCGGCGCCTACAGCGACACCCAGGCAGCGACCCAGGCGCGCGTCGACGTGTACGGTCTGGTCGGCGCCGGTGGCGGTTCGTCGAAGATTAACCTGGCCGCCAACCAGCGCGTCAGTTTCGGCGCCAACGCCGATGTGCTCAGCTATGGCAACCTGGCGCTGCGCGCCGGCATGAGTGGTGACGGCAACTTCGCCAACGCCATCGACGCCAATGCCCACACGCTGGTAATGAACAACACGCTGATTCCGGTCACGGCGGTGCTCGATGCCGACGCCGTCGCGGGCACCAGCAATGACCTGGTCTTTGGCAACAACAACCGCGTGCGCTCGGTGCGCAGCATCGACCTCACCGCCACCAACGGCACGCTCAACGCCGACGGCAGCGGTGTCGGCAAGAACCCCTGGCTGTCGCTGTTCTCCACCGAACAGACCACGCGCTCCACACGCATCAACCGTGCGGCCAACCTCAACCTGGCCAACGCGCGGTTCGTGGCCGGCGTGTCCAACCGTCAGGAAATCTACTGGGATGGCGTCAACCTCAGCAGTGTCTCGGCCCTGGGTGACATTTCCGCCCAGTACAAGCCTGCCGGCAGCGCCAACGCCTTCCGTCCGCTGGCGGCGATCGACGCCACTCTGGCCAGCCTCAATCAGCAACGCGCGGCCTTGAGCCCGGCGTCCAGCGAGTACGCCCGCCTTGGCGAGCAGATCGAGCTGTACACCCAGATGCGCGCCAGTACCGCGCAGTCGCTGGGGGCCGGCGCCAATGGCAGCACCGCGGTGGATACCCTGGTGATCAACGACATCATCGCCGGTGCCGGCGACATCAAGGTCAATGCCGACCGCATCCAGCAGTCCGGGGCGAACCTGACGGCCTACGGTGCGCCGACGGTGATCATCCACAACAGCTCCGACGACTACCTGGTCACCAACGGTATTCTGGTATCGGCCGCCGGCACGGGCAAGATCCTCTCCACGGGTGCGGCGAAGATTGCCAACAGCGGCGCCAGCCTGACCGAAGTCGGCCGCTCGCAGTCCACCTACTACGACGCCAACCAGCGTCCCGACGTGCCGTCGATCGTGATCGAGAACACCTACAACACCGACCTGCCGGGCAACACCAGCCGCGCGCCGGGCATTCTGGTGCTGGGCGATATCGAAAACCTCAGCGGCAATACCTCGCTGAGCAACGTCTCCGGCAACGTCTCGCAGTTCGCTACCATCGAAAGCCGCCAATTGAGCCTGAATGTGCCCAACGGTGACCTGTTCGTGAACCTGCCGGGCCGCAGCTGGAACCTGGCCTCGGTGCAGTCGGAATGGGCAGGGTTGATCAACGGCCTGAACCCCGAGTCCCTCAGCGGCCGCAATGCGCCGGACTCCATCGCCGAATATGCCGCCAACGTGATGTACAACGCCGACGGCCAGGCCACGACGTTCGGCCTCAACGATTACCTGATCCGTTACTACGGCCGTGGCTACGGGCGTGACCAACACATCGTGCTGGGCAATGCCCGCGACAGCTACTGGGAGACCACGGCGGACAACACCTCCAACCGGTCCTACCTGACCGGTGGCAACTACGTCTACACCGGCAACGTCTCGGCCGACGATCATGATTTCTTCACCAACAACACCGGCGCGCGCGAGTGGTTCTACACCGCACTGAAAGCCTACAGCACCACCCACAGTGCCGCGCTGTCGAGCGCCGACACGTCGGGTTCGGCGCAGACCGCGCTGAAGGTTGGCGGTGCGCTGGCGATCAACGCCAAGAACATCAACGTCAACGCCGGCATCGAAGTGGGAGCGCGCACCGACTGGTCGCTGGCGCTGAACGCCGCGACCCGCACCGAAATCAACAGCATCGCCGCCGGCAACGGCCTGGTGAAACTGAACAACATCGGCGGGCAGAATGGTGAAGAGCGCCCGGCCGTGTACTGGGACTCCAACAACCAGCGTATCCAGGTGCAGAACATCAATGCCTCGGGCGGTGGCTCGGTGTCGATGACCGGCAACATCATCAACACCAACACGCTGGGCAATATCCGGGTCAACTCCGGGTATGGCGACGTGCAGATCGATAACACCACCGGCTACGCCATGAAGCTGTCGGACATCGACCTGGGCAAAGGCGGGCAGAGTGTGGTGCGTATCACCGACACCCTGAAATCGTGGGGCGATGGCCGCACGCAGACCTGGTGGTACGTGAACAAGGCCGGCGAGAACAGCGTGTCGGTGTACAACGACTCGAACCAGGCCGCTGGTCTGTCCACCGCCCTGCTGTCCGCCACCACGGGCCGCACTTTCAACTACAACCCGCAGGCCGGCGCCCGTTACGAGTGGACCCAGAACTACCACGTCACCCGTGACTACACCGGGCCGTCCACGGTGCGCGGTGACGAGAGCGTCAACCCGGGCAACTGGACCTCGGCCATCGCCACGGCCGACGGCAAGTCCTACCTGCAGGGCGACAGCAGCGTCACCGTGCGTGGCGTGACCGGCGACGACCAGGCCTTCATGCAGTGGGCCACGGCCAACATCAACTACGAGACCGTGGCGTCCAACGGCGCCATCAGCAATGATTGGGGCGGTTATGACGGCGGCACTCGGTTCAACGTGGCGACCGACGCCACCCTGACCATCACCAACAGCGTCAAGGCCGACCACGCCATCCCGATCCGCTTCGTCGGCAACAGTGAATCGAAGCTGCAGGTCGGCTCCAACGCCGACGTGCTGGTGGGCGGTGCCATTCGCAACGACGTCGGCACCAGCCGGTTCGACGTGCAAGGCGCGCTGCTCGACGGCGGCGGTTCGTTGGAAGGCCTGGACCTGCAACTCAATGCCAGTCGTGGCATTGGCAGTGCGCTCAACGGCCTCAAGCTGATCGACTCGCGCGTCGCCGGGGCCTCGGTCAGCGCCACCAGTGGCGGTGACGTATTCCTCAACAGCACCGGGGACTTCTACGCCAAGGCCATCCAGGCCACCGGCGATGTCACGGTCAACGCGGTCGGCGGTATCTACCAGCACGCCAATGCCAGCGGCGCCTCGATTGCCGGCGACGTGCTCAACCTGCATTCCGGTTCGGGCAGTTCGATCGGCGGCCTGAACAACCCGCTGGTGACCCAGAGCACTGAAATCAACGCCTCGGCGCCCGGCAACGTGACCCTGACCCAGGCCACCGGCAACATGAACGTCGGTTACATAGAGTCGAGCCTGGGCAGTGTCGAGCTGAACACGCCCAGCGGGCAAATCCTCGGCGCGGCACCCAAGGCCGACGAGCACGATGCCGAGTTGGCGAAGAAGGTCGCCGCCTGGCAGGAAATGGGCGTATCCGATGCCAACCACGCCAACAGCACCGTCAATGGCTACGAGAACCTGGTGGAGCGCTACTACGGCGATTACTGGCTGATTCGTGATGTGGCCAGCAATCCCGACGGCGCCTTCGCGCTGACCACAGCAGGGCAGAACCGCTTCCGTGACCAGGTCTCGGCCAGCCTCGGCCGCGCCGCGACCAACGCCGAAATCGACACGGCGGTCAAGGCACGCTATCAGGAAGCCAAGGCGTTCCTGGTCAGCGCTCCAGGCGTCGACAAGACCTTGCTGAAAACCCACGCGGCGGATTTCCAGTACACCCTGGACACGGCTTCGGACACCTACGCCAAGATGACCCATGGCGCGGTGTGGAGCCAAAGCATGCTCGGTGGCGTGATCAACGCCGGTGCCGAGGCCGGTACGCGTCCGTCCACCGGTGCGCTGGCGAACGTCTCGGCGACCCTGGGCTCGATCCGCCTGAACAACGACCCGACCCAGCCGCTGCCCGAATCCGAGAAACTGGTGTTCACCCTCACCGACAATGGCACCTACAACCCGACGGTCACGCAGTTGTCGTCGTCGCTGGGCAGCACCTACTCCTCGAGCCAGCTGCTGGCGTTCCTGTCCACGGCCAAGCCTGGCACCCTGGCCGCCGAGAAGGTCGATGGCAGCACCGTGCGCATCACCCTCAAGCCGCGCTATGACCTGGCCGTGGAAGCCAAGGACCCGGTGGTCATCGATGCCAAGGGCGACTACCACGTCGGCACTTCGCAGGACGTGATCCTCAAGGACATCACCGTGGGTGGCACGTTGTACGTGTACGCCGGGCGCGATGTGATCAATCAGACGGCCACCGGTGTAGCGGGTGCAGTCACCCGCGGGCTGTACATCGACGCCGGGCGTAACATTGGCTCGCCGGGCAATCCGATCCAGGTCACCAGCAATGGTGTCGACCCGGTCACCGTGCATCGCCTGGTGGCACCCGGCACCGCAGACGTGGTGGTGCTGGACGGCAACGTGGTAGTCGGCAAGATCGACGTGGAAGGCGAGACCAACCTCACCGCCAACCGCGGCAACTTCTCCTCGCTGGGTGACTACGCCACCTTCAACAGTGGCAAGGTCAACCTGCGGGCCGTCGATGGCAACGGGGCGACGGCCGGCTACATCGGCACCGACCTCAACCCCTTCAAGGTGATCCAGCAGCGTGGCTCGCTGGGCCTGTTCGGCCTGGGCGGCAACGTCAGGGCGGTGCAGAACGATCTGGTCATGAACAACAGCGTACTCGACGGCCGCCTGGACCTGACGTCGGCGTTGGGCAGCATTCGCATGGGCGACGCCGACGCGGTCATTCGTACCACCCAGGACAATGACGGCCAGGTGAACCTGGTGGCAGCCAGCGGTATCGGCGAAACCGGCACGGCGGTGCGCCTGAACACCGGCCGCTTCAATGCCGAGACGCCGATGGGCGACGTCAACCTGCACTTGCACCGTGAGGCCAGCGCCACGCGGGTGCATGCCTTGACCGGTTCGGCGCGCATTGTCGGCGACGGCGATGGCGTGCTGGGCACCACCGACCTCAGCCTGGCCGACGTACGCGTGGCCAAGGGTGTGGACCTGCGTGCCCAGACGATGATGGCCAAGATCATGCAGACGGTGCAAAACACACCCCTGAGCGTGTGGGCCACTCATGTCGGCGGCGGTGTGGCCGATAAGGTGGACATGCAGGTGACGGCAGCGCCGTACATCCGCGTGGAACAGTTGGCGGCGCGGCGGGCGGACATTCGCACCAATGCCAGCCGCACCAACGTGCTCAACGGCTATATCGGCGAAGAAATGAACCTGACCACCGGCTATGTGGCTGCCCTGATGGACAACACCACACCGAAACTGCGGTACGACCACGACTTCCAGTACTTCATCCCGACCAAGGCCTTCAGCCTGGACCTGGATACCCGTGGTGCCACCGGCTCGCGCGCACCCATGTGGTTCGACGCCGCACGGGGCGTGTTCACCCGCAATTTCGTGACCAGTGGCTACGCGGCGTTCGACCTGGCGCGTCCGCAGTTCAGTCAGGACTTCCGGCAGAGCGGCGATGGCCGCTCGCTGGCCGCGTTCTCGGCGGCTTACCCGCTGGCACCGTTGATGCAGATGCCGACTGGCCTGACCAATGCCTCGACTGCGGTGAACCTGGGTAATGAGACCGACAATGAAACCTTGTAAGCGCTTCAACCCCGCCGACGTGCGCCTCGCCGGGGCCTTGTTTCCCCTCGTGCTGGGCGCCGTCGCCGCGCTGCCGGCGGCGGTGTTCGCCGCCGATGTCCCCGTGCCGTCCGGCGCCATCAGCTCCGAGCTGCTGCGCCAGCCGCAGCGCCTGGAGCGCGCCGAGCCGCAGGGCGGCGATACCGGCCCGGCGCTGGACGTGCCGATGGTGGGTGACCAGAAGCTGCCGGATAACCCCAATGTGTCGTTCACCCTCGAGTCGGTGACGTTCAGCGAGACGGCGATCCTTTCGCGCGAGGAGTTGGACGCCGTGGTCAAACCCTACGTCGGCCGCAAGGCCGGCTTCGCCGAACTGCAGCAGATCATCGGCAGCCTCAATGCGCTGTACAACGACAAGGGTTACGTGACCGCGCGGGCGATCCTGCCGCCACAACGGATCGAGAACGGCCGGGTCGAGATCCGTCTGGTGGAAGGCCGGGTGGGCGAGCTGGTGTTCGAGGGCAACACCTACATGAGCCCGCGGTTTCTGCGCGAGCGCATCGACGTGCAGTCTGGCGAACTGGTCGACCCGCGGCGCCTGGAAGCCGAGCTGTCGCGCTTCAACCGGATCAGTTCCGGTGCGCTGTCGGCGTCGTTGCAGCCGGGCAAGGGGTACGGCTTGACCGACGTCTACGTGAAGGTCGCCGAGCCGCCGCGCAACAGCCTGGACCTGTTCGCCAACAACCATGGCTACGAGTCCACCGGCGAGGAAAGCGGTGGGCTGATGTATCGCCACTACGGCGCGCTGGGCACCGATGATGTGTTCTCGCTGTTCGCTTCCGGCTCGCAGGGGTCGGGTGTCGGCAGCCTGTCCTACGACGCGCCGGTCAACCCCTACGGCACGCGCCTCGGCGCCCGTGTCGGCAAGAGCCGTGCACGGGTCATCTACGGCCCGTTCCGCGACCTGGATTCGGTGAGCGACTCGAAGAACGCTTCGATCTTCGCCAGCCAGCCGCTGTGGAGCAACCGCGACTGGCTGCTCACCGGCACCCTGACCTACGGCGAGAACCGCACCGAGAACCGCGTGTCCGGCGTGTTCCTCAACGAAAGCCGCGTGCGCTCGACCCAGGGCGAGGTTACGGCGCTGTACCTGGCGCCCGGCCGCTCGGCGCGCATCAATGCGGGCTACCAACGCGCGCGCAGCGAAATCCAGGGCACGCCGCAGCAGGAGATCTTCGACCTGTGGGCCGGTTACTGGCAGCTTTACCAAAGCCTGAGCGAGCGCTGGTTCCTCAACAGTGCTGGTGGCTGGCAGTACTCGCCCAAAGAGGGCGTGCCGTCCAGCCAGCTGTTCCAGATCGGCGGGGCCACCACCGTGCGCGGTTATCGGCAGGGTGAAATCGCCGGCGACGGCGGGATCTACGGCAACCTGCAGGCCAATTACAACGTGAACCCGGCGGTGACGGTGTTCGGTTTCTACGACTACGGCAAGATCGACTCCTCGTTCCGCCAACCGGAAAAGATCGACAGCGTGGGCACCGGTTTCAACTGGCGCATGGGCTCCAGGGTCTCCACCGAGGCCTCGCTGGGGGTGCCGCTGACCAACGTGCGCAGCGACCAGGACGATGTTTACCTGAACGTGCAACTGGTGTTCAAAGTGCTGTAGCCGCGCCGCAGGGTGCGCCGTGCTGAACGCAGCGGTCGCGGCACCTGTCGTACAAGGACTTCCGTCATGTACTGCAAGGTGCCTTATGAGCGTGATACCCGGCTTGATCGGCCCGGCCAATGTGTTGATCTGCGGCGCCAGCCAGGGCATTGGCCTGGCGCTGTGCGCGGCCCTGCTGGATCGGGACGATGTGGGCCGGGTCTGGGCGGTGTCGCGCTCGGCCAGCCGCGCGCCTGGCCTGGCGCTATTGGCCGAGCGGCATGGGGCGCGGGTGCAACGCCTGGACTGCGATGCGCGCAGCGAGCCCGCCCTGCAGGCGCTGGCCAGCCAGGTCGCTGAAGCCGGCGAGGCATTGCACCTGGTCATCAGCAGCCTGGGTATCCTCCATCAGGATGGCGCCCAGGTGGAAAAGGGCCTGGCCCAGCTGACCCTGACCAACATGCAGGCCAGCTTTCACACCAACACCTTCGCGCCGCTGTTATTGCTCAAACACCTGCTGCCGCTCTTGCGTAAACAGCCCGCCACATTCGCCGCGCTGTCGGCTCGGGTGGGTTCGATCGCCGACAACCGCCTGGGCGGCTGGTACAGCTACCGCGCCAGCAAGGCGGCGCTCAACCAGCTTTTGCACACCGCCAGCATCGAACTCAAGCGCCTGAACCCGGCGGCCACCGTCCTGGCCCTGCATCCCGGCACCACCGACACGCAACTGTCACAGCCCTTTCAGGCCAATGTCCCGGCGGGGCAACTGTTCGACCCGGCGTTCACTGCGCAATGTCTTCTGGCGCTGATCGGCGGCCACGGGCCGGCTGACACGGGCACGTTCTGGGCATGGGACGGGCAGCCCGTTCCCTGGTAGAGGATGGGCAGGCGAGAGCACTCGCCGCCCTTTAAAGGGCCTGGCGCTCGTGGCCGCTGACGGCGCCCTGTGCCAGGCGTTGCCTACCGATCAGGCCGACCAGCGTGCGCACGGCGCCAAGGCGACGCGAATACGCTTGTTCGTTGCCGTAGATCAGCTCGACGTGCAGGCTGTCGATGAGGGCCAGATAAGCCTCGCCGAGCAACGCCGAGTGCTGGGTGTCGATGTCTGGATAGGCGCGTTGCAGTGCCAGCCGAAAGCGTTCGCCGATGCCGGCCAGATAATGCTCGAAACCGGACTTGACGGCGTGCTCCAGGGGCGTGGGCGGGTAGAACGCCGCCCGCAGCAGGAAGCGCAATGCGCTGCTGTCATTGAAGCGATGCTGCAGGCTGTCGACATAATGCTCGCCGGGAATGCCTTCGCGAGTCGCCGCTGCGAAGCGCGCGTTCATGTAGTCCCACTCATTGCTCAGGGCAAGTTCCAGCACCGCGCCGTAGAGCTCGTTCTTCCCCGTGAAATGGGCGTACAGCGACGCCTTGCGGATGCCCGCGCTGACGGCGATATCGTTCAGCGAGGTGGTGTCATAGCCGCGCTCGGCAAAGTGTGGCAAGGCCAGTTGCACGATACGGTCGGCAGCCGCAGTCAAAGGCGTGGATGGCATGGGGTCGCTCCGTCAATGGCCGGCGAGGCTGAATTCAGCGTCATTTCCCGTGGGTAGACTGATCCAGGTCAGCAGGCAGACCGCCAGTGTGCTGACTGCGAGCAATCCTGTCCAGGCAACCGGCCCGTACGTCAGCACCATGGCCGAGATCGGCGTAGCGCTCGATGAAATGGACAGCTGGAGGGCGCCGAGCAGAGCGGCAGTCGAACCCAATGCGCGCTCCTGCGACGACATCACCAGTGACATCAGCGTGGATTCGGCGATGCCCAGGCCGAACAGCGCGAGCGCCATGCCGGCGACGATCCCGGGCAATCCAAAATGGGTGGCGGTGGCCAGCAGGGTGATGAACGCACCGACCGTCATGCAGCCGACGCCGATCCAGGTCAATCGATTGAGCCCCAGCACCGAGATCAATCGACCGGTCAGCATGGCGCCGGCCAGAATGGCGATACCGGTCACCCCGAAGAGGATGCCGAACGACTGCGCAGTCAGGCCATAGGTGTGCTGGTAAACCAGCGTGGCGCCCCCGATGTAGGCAAACAGAAAGAAAAATACGGCGGCGACCGCAAGTGCTGGCAGCAGAAAGCGCCGATCCTTGGCGATGGCCCCATAGGTACGGCCCGCCGCGAGCAGATGCAAAGGTTCACGCTTGGCCACTGGCAGGGTTTCTGCCAGGTTGAGCCAACTATTGAGCAGCACGGCGGCGCCCAGCAGGCCGAGCGCGAGCATCACCGCTCGCCAGCCGAAGGCGTTGTCGATAACCCCGCCCAGCGCCGGCGCCAGGATGGGCGCGATCCCTTCGACGGTCATCAGCAGGGCGAACAGTTGGGTGGCAGTGGTGCCTTGGCTGACGTCGCGCACCATGCTCATGATCACCACCAGGGTGAGCGCCGAGCCCAGTCCATGCACGAAGCGAAAACCGATCAATGTTGGCAGCGTAGGGGCCCAGGCGGCGCCTAGCGCACAGGCAATGAACAGCACCAGGCCGAGCAGTAGCGGCCGACGCCGTCCGTAGGCGTCCACGAAGGGGCCGAACAGCAGCTGTCCGGCACCCATGGCCAGTAAAAAGAAGGTCAGCGTCAGCTGAACGCTGGCGAAGCCGGTGCCATAGTCGCGAGCCATTTCAGGCAGGCTCGACAGGTACATGTCCACGGCCGAGGGCCCCAGTGCCCCGACCGCACCCAAGCCGACGGCCAGTTTCAGTGGCAGCCGGTCTGATTCCACGGTATTCATTCACTTATCCCGATCAATCTCATTGCTACCTACCGGTCGGTAGGTTTTCAAATTTTAGTGTCCGGGTACCCAGGGGTCAAGGTCATTGGTCAGTCTGCGAGTTGCACGTGCTGACCCGGCGGGTGAGAACCAAGGGCTGCCGAGAGGCGGTCATTCCCGATAGAGAGGGCGATACCGCACACTTTTCTTCGTGCGAAAAACAGGTGAAATGAAACTTTCGAAACTTCGTGGGGCGTTCTTACATGTTCAGTGTAGGTCCTGCATAACGCCGGGTTGTTAATGAACATTAAACGCCGCCCACGCTGAATAGAAAGTTTTAGTGTGGGCTCAACAACTTTTAATTTACATGCCCACGGCCTGCAGGGAGTGAAAAACTGTGACTAGACTGTGTTCAACTCAGAACAGTTTCGGTGATCTGCATGAAGCGTTTATGGCTGCTCATCCTGTGCGGGTTACCCCTGCAGCCGGCAGTGCTGGCCAACGAACAGCCCAGTGTCAATGCGTCCACCGCGCTGACCGAGCAGCGCTCGCTCAGCCGCGAGGACGTCGGCGGATTGATCACCGGGCAAACCGTGACCCAGAACGGCCGAGCCTTCTATGACAGCTTTGCCACGGCCTGGAGCGAACGTGATGCCCAGGGGCGTTTCAGCGTGGCCGTGATGGAGCGACCCACCGCGCGCTTCGGCAGCCAGGTGTTCATTCGTTACGGCAATCGCCAGCTGTTGCAGCTGGCCTTGCCACCCAACCGTAGTGTGATTGCGCCCCTGGGGGCGGCCGCGGCCGACCAGGTCTTCCAGGCCATACTCGACTATCAGCTCGCGCAGTTTCTGGGTGATCCGGACATCGGCCGCGATGAGTTTTGAAGGGATTCGACATGCCACCTTTATCCGCGAATCGGGTGCTGGCAGCCTGGCTGGCTGCTGTTGCGGTCACCGTAAACGCCACTGAACTGGTGTATGTGCCGGTCAATCCTTCCTTTGGCGGCAACCCGCTCAACGGCCCGGTGTTGCTCAACCAGGCCAATGCACAGAACAGCTTTACCGAGAAGACGTCCGCAGGCGCGTCATCGGCTGGCGCGCAAAGCACGTTGACGCAATTCAACAGCATGTTGCAGAGCGCGATCATGAGTCGGGTGTCCGCCGCCGTGACGTCGAGCATTGTCGGGGCCGATGGCACATTGAGCCCCGGGGTGGTGGAGACGACCGATTTCATTATTGCGATCGTTAGTCTGGGCGCGGGGCTGTTGCAGATTACCACCACAGATAAAACCACCGGGCACAGTACGTCGTTTCAAATCAGTCAGTAGTTGCCATCAAGTTATCAGCGGTATGGCGTTGTGCACCTTGCAGCATTGTCTGGCGCTTAGTGTGGGGAGGGCGCGTTGGCCCGCCCGTCCATCAATCGTTTTGCGGATGAAAAGGAAACACCCATGAATGCGCGCCCCTCCCTTGTGGCGGCCGTGCTGGCCGCCTTGTCAGGCACGGTCACGGCGGATGACAGCACCCTCACCGCCAGCCAGGTCGGGCATGACAACCGCACTCAACTGGTCCAGGCGGGTGCTGCGCTGTCTACCCTGGCGGTCGATCAACTCGGCAACTACAACGTGGCAGGTACGGACAATGCGGCCATCTACCAGTCGGCGACGGGCGCATCACTGAGCATCGAGCAGGTCGGCGACGCCAACCTGGCCAATGCCGATCAGCAGGGCTACGGCACTCGAGCCACGATTGATCAGAGCTCCCGGCCCGGCAGTGGCCTGGAAGACGGTCGCCGATCGGCCTCGCTGACCCAGTCGGGCGATTTCGTCTACGGTTCGATCAGCCAGGTGGGCGTCAGCGGCCACTCGCCGGCCTCGCTCAGCCAGACGGACAACGGCAACGCCATTACCCTGAGCCAGAGCGGTTCGGCGGCGGGCAATACGGCCTACGTGACCCAGACCGGCAACGCCCTGGTGTCGACGGTCATGCAGACCGGCAGCGGCAACCTGTCGACCATCACCCAGCGTTAACCCACGCAGCCATGTGCGCCGTGGTCAGCCGCGGTGGCCTGGTCGGAGCCCTGCAATGCGCCACCCCCCGTCTACGTTGTTGCTGTGTGCACTGTTGTTGGCGAGCGGCTGTGCAACCTCACGCCCGGCCGGCGTTTCGTCGGCTGCCGAGGTGTCGCCGCCCACCCGTTCCACGCGCGATCTGACCAGCCTGCCATTGCCAGCCGGTACCATCGCCGTGGCCGTCTACGGCATGCGCGACCAGACCGGCCAGTACAAGCCGTCGCCGGACAGTTCTTTTTCCACTTCAGTGACCCAGGGCGCGGCGTCGCTGCTGGTCACCGCCCTGCGCGACTCGCGGTGGTTCAAGCCGGTGGAGCGCGAGAACCTGCAGGACCTGCTGACCGAGCGCAAGATCGTCCGCGCCCTGGAGCAGCCGCAGGACCGCGCCCAGGTGCAACTGCCACCGCTGCGCCCGGCCAATTTGCTGATCGGCGGCGCCATCGTGGCCTATGAAAGCAACGTACGCACCGGTGGCTTCGGCGTGCGTTACCTGGGCATCGGCCCTTCGGACCTGTACCGCCAGGACCAAGTCACCGTGAACCTGCGCGCTGTGGATATTCGCACCGGCGATGTGATTCAGAGCGTCACCACGACCAAGACGATCTTTTCGATCCAGCTGGATTTCGGTGTGTTCAAGTACGTGTCATTACGCCATTTGCTCGAGGTGGAGACCGGTCTTTCGCGCAACGAGCCGGTCCAGCAATGTGTGCGCGAAGCCATCGAGGCGGGCCTGATTCACTTGATTGCGCAAGGCGTACAGGACGGCAGCTGGAACCTGAAAAACCCGGCCGAACTCAAGCAGCCGTTGCTGCAGGGCTACCTGAGTGCCTATGCCGGGCAGACCACCGACCGGCCGGTAGAGCCGGCCGACCAGGCCGCCTTGAGGGAGAACAGCCATGCGCTCAATCACTAGGCGCGTTGCCTGCGCCCTGGCCGTCACCCTGGCAGCAGCGTGCCAGGCCCAGGATCTGGTGCCCGAAGCGCGTTACGCCGGATTGGACTCCACTGCCGTTCAGGTCACCCTCACGCAAGGGGGCAACGAGCATCGAGCCGTGGTCGACCAGGCCGGCCTGCGCCCGCAAGCGCTGCTGCTGCAGGGCGGCGCCGGCAATCAGGCCAGCCTGAGCCAGGCCGGCGCCTACAACACCGTGATGGCCCAGCAATACGGCAGCGACAACACCCTGACGCTCACTCAGGGCGGATACAGCAACATGGCGGCGCTGGTCCAGGCCGGCGTCGCCAACCAGGCCAGCGTGGTGCAGAACGGGGCTTACAACCAGGCATTCGTGGGGCAGTACGGCCAGGGCAACCAGGCCAATGTGTCCCAGAACGGCTTTGGTGCGAAGGTCACCGTCAGTCAGTACGGCAACCACCAGGCCACCACCGTAACGCAGTACTGAACAGCAGAGGACACTTCCATGAAGGCATATCATTCGGGCATTACCGTCGCGGTACTCGCGGCGCTTTCGGGCACCGCGCTGGCCGAAGCGACCACGCGTGTGACGCAGGTGGGCGACATCCAGTCCAGCCATGTCTGGCAGTCGACACCGGACAGCTCGATCACGGTCGAGCAATACGGTGAACAGAACTTCGCCGGCACGGCAGAGGCCGCCTTGCGCCAGACGGCGCCCAACAGCACCTTGTCCATTTACCAGGAGGGGCATTCCAACAGTGCCGCGGTGACCCAGGACGCCAGCGATTCCGACGTGACCATTGTGCAGCGCTCGCAAACGGCCAGCAGCCCGGATGGCAGCCAACGCCAGGTGACCGTCCAGCAGGAGGGCGGGCTGGTGTTCGCCACGGTAGCGCAGACCGGTCTGACTGGTGACTCGAGCGCCACCCTCAAGCAGAACGGCATCCGCGTCACCGGGTCGATCGACCAGGGCAACAGCCGTGACGTGCACGCCACCCTGATTCAGGGCGGCGACCGTACCGATGGCGCCATCGTGCAGTCCAATGCGCGCAGCAGCACGGCGTTCATCGATCAGAGCCAGGGCTGGGCCGGGGCGGCTTATGTGCTCCAGCAGAACACCGTGGACACGCTGGCCAGCATCGCCAGGACCGGCACATCGACCAGCGCGCAGATCAACCAGTCAAACGCCTGGAGCAGCACGGCGCGTCTGGATCTGGACGGCCCCATCGGCATTGCCGAGGTGAACCAGTACAACACCGTCGGCAGCCACGCCGATGTCTATCAATACGGCCTCGGCCTGGAAACCTACATCGCGCAGTACGGCACTTATGACAGCCGAGCCACAGTGCGCTCCAGCGGTGAATACAACCGCGTGTCGGTGACCCAGTCCGACGGTTCGCACGTGGCGGACGTGTTTCAGGACGGTATCGAAAACCAGGTGTTCGCCAGCCAGTCGGGCAGCGGCAACGGCCTGACCCTCGGCCAGACCGGTGATTACAACGACGCTTCGTTAAACCAGCAGGGCAGCGGCAACCTGATCAGCCTGGCCCAGGCAGGGCTGAACAATGCCGCGACGCTGTCCCAGGCGGGCAGTGGTCTTGGCGCTCAACTGATACAAACGGGCTACAACAACGTGTCGACCATTCACCAGCAATGAGGCGTGGCGCGACGATTTGCCCGCGCGGGACGTGGCGGTTGTAGCAGCCGGCCGGCAGTTGTCAGATAATGCCTCGAAAACCTCCGGCCCACTGGGGCAAGGGGCATCAACGAGGACTTTCTGATGGTGAAAGCGCGACCGCGTCCCGCGGTAAACGGGGTGGCCTCGGCCGACCGGGTGTTGACGGTATTGTCCGCGTTCGCGATTGGCGACACGGCGTTGAGCCTGGTCGAGCTGGTGCAACGCACCGGGTTGATCAAAAGCACGATCATGCGCTTGATGGTGTCGCTGGAAGACCGCGGCTACATCACGCGCATGGCCGATGGCCGCTATCAACTGGCCAGTGAAGTGATGCGGTTGAATGCGGTCTACCAGGAGGCACTCGACCTGGAGCGTCACGTAATGCCGCGGTTGCACTTTCTGGCCGAACAGTCGGGTGAAACCGCGTCGTTCTATGTGCGCCACGGTGCTTATCGAATGTGCCAGTACCGGGTCAATTCCACCCATCGGTTGCGGCTGAACATGCAGCCGGGGGACATGCGCCCGATGGATGAAGCCGCTGGCGCCCAGGCGCTGCGCGTCCCCGTCGAGGTCGGCACGGCGCTGGAAAAACCCTATTACTCCAAAGGCGCTACCGACCCGCACGCCGCCTCGATCGCCTTGCCGATCTACGGCGCCCAGCGCGAATTGATGGGCGCACTGGTGGTCTCGGGGCCGGCCAGTCGATTGACCGAGGACGTCGCTGAAAGCTTGCGCAAACCGTTGTTCGAGACCGCCCGCGATCTCATGCGTTGCCTGGGTTTCAAGCCGGCGGACGAGAAGGCGGCGGTGGCCGATTCAAAAGCCATAGAGTGACACCGGGTTGTCACGCAGGATCAGGTTGCGCGTCTTTTCCTCCGGGGCCCAGTCGGCCAGCAGGTCGAGTACCCTCGCATCATCGGGTTTCTGGTCGGCCGCCATTGTCGGGTGCGGCCAGTCGCTGCCCCACAGCATGCGCTGCGGGTTACGCCGAATCAGGGTGCGGGCCACCTGGCCCACATCGGCGTACGCCGGTGCGCCGGTCCTGGAACGCAGGTAGGGCGCGGACAATTTCACCCAGCAGCGGCCGCTGTCCACCAGCCGCGTCAACGAAGCGAACGCGGCAGAGTTCACCCCCTCGGGCTGGGGGACATGCCCGAAGTGGTCGATCACCAGATTGCCCGGCAACCGGGCCAGCCGCGGCTCCAGTTCACTGAGCAGCGGCCCGGTCGCCAATTGCACGTTCCAGCCCAGCTCATGGACCCTGGCCGACAGCGGTTCGAGGTCGCCCAACCCGGCATTGCCGACACTGAGATTGAAGCGGATACCACGCACGCCGGCCTCGTGCAGGGCGGCCAGTTCGGCATCGCTGATCGATGCGTCGACAACCGCTACGCCACGGGCATCGCCGCGGCTGCGCAGCAGGCCGTCGAGCATGATGCGGTTGTCGGTGCCATAGGTGGAGGGCGTCACGATGACCATCCGGTTCATGCCCAAGCGCTTTTGCACTGCTCGGTAGTCGTCCAGGGACGCGTCGGGCGGAAACAGCGTGGCGGTGGCCGCGGCGGGGTAGCGGCTGTCATACAAGTGCATGTGACAGTCGACGCTGCCGGTGGCCGGGGTCAGCCGGGTGGCGCCTTCACCCACACTGAAGGGCACGGTGCTGGCCAAGGCGTCGAGGGACACGGCGGCACCCAGGGCGCCTCCGGCCTGGAGGAATTGGCGACGGGAAAGGGACATGCAGACACCTCATTATTATTGTTGTAGCGCCGCGCTGCCGACGGCTGATTCAGGACGGCAGGCAGCGTCAGGGGGGGGGGCACCAGGTCGGTTCAGCCGACATTGGCCGGAGCAGGGACCTCGGCTTGCTCGCGCTGGCGCTTGCGCCCGATGATCAGCACCATCACGCCCGCCAGTGTGCACAGTGCGGCCAGCGGCATCAGGGCCAGGGCGTAGCTGCCGGTGGCGTCATGGATAGCGCCGTAGGCGTTGACCATGATCCCGCCACCGATCAGGTTGGCCAGCGCGCCGACGGCGGCCAGGCCCGCTGCGGCCGTCGACGAGGACAGCCAACCGGACACCAATGCCCAGAAGGGACCTTTCATCGAGTAGGCACCCACCAGCACCATGGTCAACATCACCACCGTGGCCGTCAGGGACGACGTGAACAAGGTCATGAGCAGCCCGGCAGCGATCAGCAGCAACGTCATCGCGGTGTGCCAGCGACGTTCGCCGGTGCGATCCGAACTGCGTCCCCACAGGATCATCAGCAGGGAAGCGACGCCGTAGGGAATCGCGTTGACCAGACCGATTTGCATCGAGCTGAGGCCGAAGGTCTTCAGCAGTTGCGGTGCCCACACGCTCATGGTGCTGCCTGCTGCCGAGGCGCCGGAGTAAATCAGCGCCAGCACCCAGATGTCTTTATGGCGCAGCAGTTTCCACAGTGACAGATGGCCGATCGGGGTTTTCTGCGCGGCTTCCTCGGCCAGACGCCGGGTCAGCCAGGTGCGCTGCTCGTCGCTGAGCCACTTGGCCTGCTCGGGACGGTCGGTGAGCACGAACAGGCACACGATGCCCAGCAGCACTGCAGGGATGCCTTCGAGAATGAACAGCCAGTGCCAGCCGCGCATGCCCATCCAACCGTCCAGGCTCAGCAGCCAGCCGGACAGCGGCGAGCCGATGAAGTTGGCGGCGGGAATCGCGACCATGAAAATCGCCACCATGCGCGCGCGGTACGCCGATGGCAGCCAGTAGGTGAGGTACAGCAGCACCCCGGGGAAAAAGCCGGCTTCGGCAGCGCCGAGCAGAAAGCGCATCACATACAGCGAGTTGGCGCCGGTGACGAAGGCAGTGCCCGCGGAGACCAGGCCCCAGGTAATCATGATCCGGGCGATCCAGATGCGCGCGCCGTAGCGTTGCATGGCCAGGTTGCTGGGCACCTCGACCAGAAAGTAGGCGAAGAAGAACAGGCTGCTGGCGAAGCCGAAGACTTTGGCGGTCAGGCCCAGGTCATCGTTCATCTGCAGCGAAGCCATGCCGATGTTGCCCCGGTCGATGATCGCGATCAGGTAGCAAACGATCAGGAACGGCAGAATGCGCCAGGCGACACGACTCATGGTGCTGCGTTCGAGTTCGCTGACGGCAGGGGGTGTCGAAATCATGCTGCTCTCCAAGGGTCGGGTTGGAGTTTCACGCGCTCGCGTGAGAGAAGCGCTGCCTGGTGTTCATCGGCGGCGCACCGGTCGCATCAGTTACCGAGCAGGTGCCGGTTGGCCACGCAGCGTGGGTCCAGGGGCACGCCGTTCCACACATCGAATATCTGTCGCAAGGCGATCAAGCCTACACGGTCACGGGCCTCGGAGGTGTTGGCGCCGACATGGGGCGTGGCCACCAGGTTGGGCAGGCCCCACAGCGGGCTGTCGGCAGGTGGCGGCTCAGGGTTGAAAGTGTCCAGGCCGGCCCCGGCGATGCGCTGTTCGCTCAGGGCATCGATCAGCGCTGCGGTGTCGACCAGTTCACCGCGGGCCGTGTTGATCAGGATGGCGCCTGGGCGCATGCGCTGCAGTTGTGCCGCACCGATCAGGTTGTGGTTGCTGTCGGTCAACGGGCAGTGAAGGCTGATGACGTCGCTGTCGGCCAGCAGGCGGTCGAGGTCTTGCTCGCGCTGCACATGCGTGCGCTGCGGCAGATCGCGCAGATAGGGGTCGTACACCTTGACCTGCATCTGCAGCGGCGCGACCAGGTCCATCAGAATGCTGCCGATCGAGCCCAGGCCGATCAGGCCCAGCGTCTTGCCGCACAGTTCGATACCGTTGGCCGTCGCTTTGTCCCAGTGGCCGTCACGCACACGCGCGTCCAGCAAGGCGGTCTGCCGGGCGACGCTGAACATCAGGGCAAAGGCGTGCTCGGCCACCGACTGCGCGTTGGCGCCGAAGGCGATGGTCACTGGAATGGCGCGCTCGGCAGCCGCCTGCACGTCGATGGTGTTGTAGCCGACGCCGTGCTTGGCGATCACTTGCAGCCTGGCCGAAGCCTCGATCATGGCGCGCGTCAGATGCCCCTGGCGCACCACGATCGCATCGGGCTGCTCGGCCCGGATGACGGCTTCCAGCTCGTCGGCAGGCAGGTACGGCGTGGTGGGAACGATCTTCACGCCTTCTGCGGCGGCGAGGTTCATGGCATCTGGAGCAAGTTCGGGACCTGTCAGCAGAACGGTGCGAGACATCGGGGAATACCTTGTTCTTATGGTTGAGATGCCGACGCGCACAGCGACGGCGACCACCTGAATCTAGCATATCGAAACGTCGTTGCAATAATTACATTTCAAAATGATGCTGCTTGCGATTAAGGGCGATAAAAGGGCGTTGCATTGTATTTAATGAAATGCAATTCTAAAAAACGCTTCGACACAGGTCGATGACATCGAATAACACTAAGAGAGGTCTGTCAGATGAGCATTGGTTTCCAGGTATTGCAGCGTGCCCGCGCGGTCAGTTCGCAATGGGTGGCCCGTTATCGCGAACTGCCGGTCGCCAACGTCAGCGACTCGATGCATCGCATGACCGCCGGGGGCGCACGCCTGCGCCCGATGCACCGCGAAGGCGTGCTGGCTGGCCCGGCGCTGACTGTCAAGGCGCGTCCTGGCGACAATCTGATGCTGCATTACGCGCTCGACATCGCGCAGCCCGGCGACGTGATCGTGGTGGATGCCGGCGGTGACCTGTCCAACGCACTGATCGGCGAAATGATGGTGGCCTATGCGGTCAAGCGCGGTGTCGCCGGCATCGTCATCAACGGCGCGATCCGCGATGCCGCCAACATCGGTGCCGGCGACTTCCCCTTGTTCGCCGCCGGTGTGTCCCATCGTGGCCCGTACAAGGATGGGCCTGGCGAGATCAACGTGCCCATCGCCATCGATGGCATGGTGATCGAGCCAGGCGACCTGGTGATCGGCGATGAAGACGGTTTGCTGTGCGTTCCTTTCGACCAGGTCGAAGCCGTGTACGAGCGCGCCGCCGCGAAATACGCCGCCGAGCACAAGCAAATGGAACACATCGCCCAGGGCACCAATGATCGTTCCTGGGTCATCGAATCCCTCAAGGCCAAAGGCTGCGCGCTACCGCGCTAGGCGCCAGGGCAGGGCCGGTTTGCCTGCGCAATGGCGATACCCGAGGGTAGAACGCTGAAGCAGGCAGCCGGTCCAGAAAGCTCTTTTAAAATGTCGTTCTATTCTGCTAGATTCCAGACGACCTCATCACCAGGACCGAACTGACGCTCGACCGCTTGTTGCCTCCAATAAAAACAACAGAGGAACGCCCCATGAAACGCTACGCATCCGTTATGCCCGCCGCGCTGCTCGCCCTCTCGCTGTGCTCGCTGAACGCCCAGGCCGCCTGGCCGGAAGACCGCGCCATCGAATTCCTCGTGGCCTATGCACCGGGGGGCAGCACCGACGTGATGGCCCGCACTATGCAGCCATACCTGGAAAAACGCCTGGACGCGAAAATCGTCATCGTCAATCGCCCAGGTGCGGCTGGCGAAATCGCCTACACCGCGCTGAGCAAGGCCAAGCCCGACGGCTATACCTTCGCATTCATTAACACCCCTGGCTTTCTCAGCACCCGGGTACAGCGCAAGGTCGGCTACGAAGCCGATTCGATTCGCCCGGTGGCCCGCATCGTCGACGACCCCACCGTGCTGGCCGTGCCCAACGATTCGCCCTACAAGACCCTCAACGACTTCATCCAGGCGGCCAAGGCGGCGCCGGGCAAGCTGTCGGTCGGCACCTCCGGCGTCGGCACCGACGACCACCTGATGATGGTCCAGCTGGATCAACTGGCCGGCATCCGCCTGACCCACGTGCCCTTCGCCGGGGCCTCCGAGTCCAGCACGGCGTTGATGGGTGGGCACATCACCTCGGCCGGGCAAAACATCAGCGAGCTGAGCGACGACAGCCGCTATCGCGTGCTGGCGCAGTTTTCGGCCGAGCGCATGCCGCAGGAACCGGACTTGCCCACCGCCAAGGAGCAGGGCGTGGACCTGGTGATGACCTCCGAGCGAGGTATCGCCGCCCCTGCGAAAATCCCTGCCGAGATCGAAAAGCGCATGTCCGAGGCCGTCAAGCAAGTGCTGGAGGATCCGGCATTTCTCAAGCAGGCCAAGGATCTGTCGCTGCCGATCGCCTACCTTTCGGGTGACGACTGGGCGGCCCAGATGCCGGCGCAGACGGAGCGCTTCAAGCAGCTCTGGAGCGTCTCGCCATGGGTGCAATGACCGTGACCGCCCGGGGCAATCGCCCCGATTTGCTGGCCAGCGCGATCTTCATCGGCCTGGGCGTGCTGGTGCTGTGGTCGACCTGGGAACTGCCTACTGGCAGCGCCGCGATGATGGGGCCGGGCTTCATGCCGCTGATGATCGGTTCGCTGGTGATCGTGCTGGGCATCGTCGTTGGCCTGATCGGCCTGTTCAAACACACCGAGGCGATCGACGCCGTCAAGTTGCGGCCCTTGCTGATCCTGCTGGCGGCGGTGGGCGGCTTCGCCCTGGCGGCTGAAGTCGCCGGCTTCGTTATCGCCGCGGCGGGGCTGGTGCTCTTCGGCAGCATGGCGGACAAAGCGTGGCGCGTTCGTGAAGTGCTCATCTCGAGCACGGTGTTGACGCTGTTCGGCCTGCTCGTATTCATCTACGGACTCGACGTCCAAATGCCGGTGGGGCCTTTCTGATGGAGTTCTTCGACGCGCTTTACCTGGGCTTCTCCGAAGCCCTGAGCCCGACCAACCTGGCCTTCTGCCTGATCGGCGCGCTGCTCGGCACGCTGATTGGCGTGCTGCCGGGCATCGGCCCCACGGCGACCGTGGCCATCCTCTTGCCGATCACCTACTTCCTGCCACCGCTGGCGGCGCTGATCATGCTGGCCGGTATTTTCTACGGCGCCCAGTACGGCGGGTCGACCACGGCCATCCTGGTCAACCTGCCAGGCGAGGCGTCTGCAGTGGTCACGGCCCTGGACGGGCATGCGATGGCCAAGCAGGGGCGCGCCGGTGCCGCCCTGGCCACCGCTGCGCTGGCGTCGTTCTTCGCCGGCACCGTGGCCACGGTCGCCCTGGCCGTCGCCGGTCCTGTGCTGTCCAAGTTCGCCTTGTCCTTCGGCCCGGCCGAATACGTCGCGCTGACGGTGTTCGGTTTGCTGGCGGCGACGATCCTGGCCAGCGGCTCGGTGATCAAGGCCGTGGGCATGGTCTGCCTGGGCCTGCTGCTGGGCATGGTTGGCATCGATGTCAGCAGTGGCTCCACGCGCCTGACCTTCGGTTCCACCGACCTGTATGACGGTATCGATTTCGTGGTGATCGCGGTTGGCCTGTTCGGCATCGCCGAAATTGCCGTGAACCTGGAGTCGAGCGAGGCGAGGGGGTCGCTGGCCGGCAAGATCACCCGTCTGTGGCCCACCCGCGAGGACTTCCGCAAAGCCTGGCCAGCCACGTTGCGCGGCACGGCGCTGGGCACCTTCCTGGGCGTATTGCCAGGCGGCGGCGCCACGCTGAGCGCGTTCAGTGCCTACTCGCTGGAAAAGAAAGTGTCGAAGACCCCGGAAAAGTTCGGTACCGGCCTGGTGGAGGGCGTGGCCGCTCCCGAGGCGGCCAATAACGCCGGCGCCCAGTCGTCCTTCATTCCGCTGTTGACCCTGGGCATACCTTCCAACTCGATCATGGCCATGATGCTCGGCGCCATGATGATTCACGGCATCACCCCCGGCCCTTCGGTGATTACCCATCAGCCCGCGCTGTTCTGGGGCCTGATCGCCAGCATGTGGATCGGCAACGTGATGCTGCTGGTGATCAACCTGCCGTTGATCGGCCTCTGGGTGCGCCTGCTGCGGGTGCCGTACCGCCTGCTGTTCCCGGCCATCCTGCTGTTTTGCTGCGTCGGGGTGTACAGCGTCAACAACCGCGGTTTCGACGTGGCCCTGGTGATCATCTTCGGCCTGCTCGGCTACTTGTTCCGCAAGGCCAAGTGCGAGCCCGGCCCGCTGCTGCTCGGTTTCGTCCTCGGGCCGCTGCTGGAAACCAACCTGCGCCGGGCGCTGCTGATCTCCCAGGGCGACCCGGCCGTGTTGATCGAGCGGCCCATCAGTGCGGTGCTGTTCGCAGCGTCGGCAATCCTGCTGGTGATGATGGTGCTGCCAGCGTTCCGCAAGAAACGCGAGGAAGCCTTCCAGGAAGAAGAGGTGTAAGCACGCTGTCACACGTTCGGGTCGTCGGCCCGGATGAACGAGTACCGATCAATGTCGGTGCGCAGCTGCCAACCCTGGTGACGCCAGTAGTCTGCCGCGGCCGGATTGCTCTTGAGCACGTCGAGGTGGCACTTGAGGATGCCCTGCTGTTCGAGGGCATCCAGGCACGCGGTCACCAGGGCAGCGCCAATGCCCAGGCGACGATGGGAGGGCAGTACCAGCAGGTGCTGGAGATAGCCTCGGCGGCCATCGTGCCCGCTCATGATGCAGCCGCACAGCGCGCCGTCGGCTTCGGCGACGAAGCTCAAGCCGGGGTTGCGTGCCAGATAGCGTTCGGTGCCCGCGTGCGAATCGGCGTCGCGCACCGACACGCCGGGGGTGGCTTGCATCAGCCCGATCACCGCCGGGTAATCGGCCATCGTCATGACGCTGATCACGAACATGGCAACGTCTCCTTAGGCTCGCGCAACCGGGTCAACACCTCATCGCAGGCCCGCCGCCACGGCAGGTCCATCGCATGCTCGTTCAGCACCTCGAGCCCGGCTGCGGTAAAGGTTCCGGGCGTGGCGATCGCCTGGCCCAGCGCTTCCAGGCTGGCCTGCGGCTGGGCGCGTGCGCTGGCCAGGCAATCCTGTAGATTGCCCAGCACCAGTTGCGCTGCCTGGGCCTGGCTCAGGCCCTGATCGACGAACCAGCCCTGCAGGTCACTGATGAAGAAGTAGAACCATCCGTTCATGCAAGCGGCCACCGTCGCCAGCTCGAAGGCGTCTTCGTGCTCGACGGCGATCAGCGTGCCGAGGCCGCCCAGCAGCGCTTCGTGGGCCTGGCCTGCCGGCGTGACCACCACCGTCGACTGGTTGAACTGCGCGGCGTAGGACAGCATGGCGCGCACTGCGGTCGGCTGGGGAAAAAGCCTGCGCAGGGTGTCCAGCTTCAAGCCGGCCACCAGGGACACCAGGGTCTGTTGCGTCGTCAGCCTAACGTCCTTCGCCAGCAACGCCACGGCGTCCGGGCGCACGCCGAGCACGACCAATGCCGAGCCGTCGACCACCGCCTGGTTGCTGGCCATCACTTCGCACTGCCACTGCGCGGCGAGCGCCTCGGCTCTTTGCCGGTTGCGCGGCGACAGCAGGATGCGTCCGGTGTAGCCACTGCGGCGCACACCCATGACCACCTTCTCGGTCAGTTCCCCCACACCCAGAATACCCATCTGCTGCACGGTAAAGCCCCTTTGGTCAACGATGTGGCCAGCATGACAGCATTGTTCATCGGTGCAACCGTTACGCTCAGCGGAACGATCCAGCGTTGTGCTTGATTGATACGCAACGCGCTCCTCTCCTATGGTGAACCACGACAGCGAAATCGTGGAGCGCACATGACAACGACAACCGACTCCGACCCGCGCTGGTCGCGTCGTCGCAGTGAAAAACAGCGGCGGCTCGAGCGGGTCAAGCCCCTGGCCGACGGCGTGGTGTTACCGACCGACAACATCGTCGCCGCCCTGCAGGCCCTGCTGGTGCCCGGCGATCGCGTGGTGCTCGAAGGCAATAACCAGAAGCAGGCAGATTTCCTCTCCCGCGCGCTGGTCAAGGTCGACCCGGCCACCGTTCACGACTTGCACATGATCATGCCCAGCGTCGGGCGTTCGGAGCACCTGGACCTGTTCGAACGCGGCATCGCCCGCAAGCTCGACTTTTCTTTCGCCGGCACCCAGAGCCTGCGCATCAGCCAATTGCTGGAAGACGGCCTGCTGGAAATCGGCGCCATCCATACCTACATCGAACTGTACTCGCGGCTGGTCGTCGACCTGATTCCCAATGTCGTGCTCTCGGCCGGTTTCATGGCCGACCGTGCCGGCAACATCTACACCGGCCCGAGCACCGAGGACACCCCGGCGCTGATCGAGCCGGCAGCGTTCAGCGACGGCATTGTGATTGTCCAGGTCAATCAACTGGTGGACGACGTCAGCGAGCTGCCCAGGGTCGATATCCCGGCCTCCTGGGTCGATTTCGTGGTGGTCGCCGACCAGCCGTTCTACATCGAGCCACTGTTCACCCGCGACCCGCGACACATCAAGCCGGTGCATGTGCTGATGGCGATGATGGCGATCCGCGGCATCTACGAAAAGCACAACGTGCAGTCGCTCAATCATGGCATCGGCTTCAACACCGCAGCCATCGAGCTGATCCTGCCCACCTATGGCGAATCCCTGGGCCTCAAAGGCAAGATCTGCCGCCATTGGACCCTCAACCCGCACCCTACGCTGATCCCGGCCATCGAAAGCGGCTGGGTGGACAGCGTGCACTGCTTCGGTACCGAGTTGGGCATGGAACGCTACATTGCCGCTCGGCCGGACGTGTTTTTCACCGGCCGCGATGGATCGCTGCGCTCCAACCGCATGATGTGCCAGTTGGCCGGGCAATACGCCGTCGATCTGTTCATCGGCGCCACCTTGCAGGTCGATGGCGACGGCCATTCCTCCACCGTGACGCGTGGCCGCCTGGCCGGTTTCGGTGGCGCGCCGAACATGGGGCACGACCCACGCGGCCGGCGCCACCCCACACCCGCCTGGCTGGACATGCGCCAAGGCAGCGGCGAGGGCCCGGAGGTGTACCTGGAGCGCGGCAGGAAGCTGGTGGTGCAGATGGTCGAAACGTTCCAGGAAGGTGGCAAACCCACCTTCGTGGAAACCCTCGATGCCGTGGACGTGGCCAGGAAAAGCGGCATGCCCCTGGCACCCATCATGGTCTATGGCGATGACGTGACCCACCTGCTGACCGAAGAAGGCATTGCCTACCTGTACAAGGCGCGCAGCCTGGAAGAGCGTCGGGCAATGATCGCGGCGGTGGCCGGCGTGACCGTGATCGGCCTGGCGCACGACCCGGCCGAAACCGCACGCATGCGCCGCGAAGGCTTGATTGCGCTGCCCGAGGACCTGGGCATCCGCCGGGCCGATGCCAGCCGTGAGCTGTTGGCCGCCAAAAGCATCAGCGACCTGGTCGAGTGGTCCGGCGGCCTGTACAACCCCCCCGCAAAATTCAGGAGCTGGTGATGAGCGCGATCGCCTACCGATCCAGCCCGCAGGTTCACTCGCTGGCCAGCCAACTGGCTGATCTGGCCGTAAAGGCCCTGATCGATGAAGCCGACCTGTCGCCCAAGCCGGCCCTGGTCGACCGTCGTGGCAGCGGGGCGCACAGCGATCTGCACCTGGGGCTGATGCATGCGTCGGCGCTGTCATTGTGGCCGATGTTCCAACAGATGGCCGACGCTGCCGTGCACCACGGCGCGGTGGGCCAGCCGCTGCGCGAGGCCATCGGCCAGCTCGGTCGCGAGGGCGAGGCGGCGATGTTGCGTACCACGGCCGGGGTCAATACCCATCGCGGGGCGATCTGGGCCTTGGGCCTGCTGGTCACTGCGGCGGCGCTGCAGCCCGCCAGCCTCGACGCCGCCAGCGTGAGCCAGCGCGCGGCAGACTTGGCGCGCCTCGACGATCGTCATGGTGTGGCCACGCACAGCCACGGTGCCGAAGTGGCCCGCCGCTATGGCGCCCTGGGCGCCCGTGCCCAGGCCCAGGCCGGCTTTCCGGAAGCCGTGCAGGTGGGGTTGCCGCAACTGCGACGCAGCCGTGCCGCTGGCAGTGGCGAGCAGAACGCGCGGCTGGATGCCTTGCTGGCGATCATGACCACGCTGGCGGACACCTGCGTGCTGTACCGCGCGGGGCCCGAAGGCCTGCAGGCGATGCAGCACGGTGCCCGCCGGGTGCTGGCGGCCGGCGGCGCCGCCAGCCTGGCCGGGCGGCGCTGCCTGCACGAACTGGAGGTCCGCCTGCTGCACCTCAATGCATCACCCGGAGGCGCTGCCGACCTGCTCGCCGCCTGCCTGTTCATCGACAGCCTGGCGCCTGCGCTCGGCTGTGCACCGAGGAATGCCTGATCATGGAAACCCTGTCCTTTGAATTTCCGGCCGGACCGCCGTCCCGCGGGCGAGCCCTGGTGGGCTGCGTCGGCTCGGGCGACCTGGAGGTGTTACTGGAGCCCGGTGTACCGGGCACGGTGTCGATCCACGTGGTGACCTCGGTCAACGGCGCGTCGGCGCGCTGGCAGCACCTGTTCCAGCGTCTGTTCGATGGCCGCACGCCCCCGGCGATGGCCATTGAGATTCACGATTTCGGCGCCACCCCCGGGGTGGTCCGCCTGCGGCTTGAGCAGGCGTTCGAGGAGGTCGGTCATGACTGATGTCACACGCTTGCTGCAGCAGAACAGTTTCGTCGAACTCGGTGCCCGCCAGCGCGCCCGGGCCTTGCTCGATGCCGGCAGTTTTCGCGAACTGCTCGACCCGTTCGAGCGCCTGATGTCGCCGTGGCTGGTGCAACAGGGCATCGTCGCCCAGGCGGACGACGGCGTGGTGGTGGCCAAGGGCACGGTGAACGGCCTGCCGGTGGTGATTGCCGCCATCGAAGGGGCCTTCCAGGGCGGCAGCATGGGTGAAGTGGGTGGCGCGAAAATGGCCGGCGCCCTGGAACTGGCTGCCGAAGACAACCGCCAGGGCATTGCGACCGCAGCGATCCTGCTGCTGGAAACCGGCGGCGTGCGTTTGCAGGAAGCCAACCTGGGGCTGGCGGCTATTGCCGAGATTCATGCCGCCATCGTCGACCTGCGCCGCTATCAGCCGGTGATCGGCGTGATCGCCGGCAGCGTCGGCTGTTTCGGCGGCATGTCCATCGCCGCCGGCCTGTGCAGCTATCTGCTGGTGACCCGTGAAGCCCGGTTGGGCCTCAACGGCCCCCAGGTCATCGAGCAGGAGGCGGGCCTGGACGAGTACGACTCCCGCGACCGGCCCTTCATCTGGAGCCTGACCGGTGGTGAACAGCGTTACGCCAGCCAACTCGTCGACGGGTACGCCGCCGATGACGTGCAGGCGATTCGCACACAGGTCAGCGGCTGGCTGGGCCAGGGCTTGCCCGATCGCGAGCGCAGCCGTGAGTACGCGTCGTACCTGCAACGCCTGGAGCAGGTGGACACCACCGCGCAGATCGAGCCGCAGGCGGTGCGCGACCTGTATCAAGGAGTACGACCATGAGCGCCTCGTTACGGGGATTGAACTGGTTCAACGCACTCACCGCGGGTGCTACCGAGGTGGCCGACCTGCCGCCATCGGTCAAGGCAGCGGACACGTGGCTGCGCGACCAGCCGGTGCGCGTGGTGGCGGTGGTGGCCGACCCGGCCAATCGCTTTCCCCGCGCCCGCCAGGGTGAAGTCGGCCTGCTCGAGGGCTGGGGCCTGGCCCAGGCGGTGGACGCACTGATCGAACTCGACCGTGATCAGCCGAGCAAGCGCGCGCTGCTGGCGGTGATCGATGTGCCCAGCCAGGCCTATGGCCGGCGCGAAGAAGCGCTGGGCATCCATCAGGCCCTGGCCGGGGCAGTGGACGCCTACGCGCGGGCCCGCCTGGCCGGCCACCCGGTCATCGGCCTGCTGGTGGGCAAGGCCATGTCCGGAGCGTTTCTCGCCCATGGTTACCAGGCCAACCGCCTGATCGCGCTGCGCGACCCGGGGGTGATGGTCCATGCCATGGGCAAGGAATCGGCGGCACGGGTCACGCTGCGCAGCGTCGAGGAACTGGAAAAGCTCGCCGCCAGCATCGCGCCGATGGCTTACGACATCGACAGCTATGCCAGCCTCGGCCTGCTCTGGGAGACGCTCTCGGTCAGCCGCATCGAAGCGCCGACGGCAGCCGACCTGAGCCAGGTCCAGGACGTGCTGAGCGCTGCCATCCAGGACGTGCGCGACACCGGCGGCGACCTGCGCAGCCGCCTCGGTGCGGCGCATCGCCAGGCCTCGTCCAGGGTCCGTGATCTGCTGCGGGCGCAGTGGTAGATGAACCGCGCCGGCGAGGTGTTGCCGCACGACCTGCTGTGGGGCATGGGGCTGTCGGCACTGGCCGACGATGCCCCGGCCTGGGTGGTCGATACCCTTGGCCTTGGCCACCCCGTGGTGGTACGCCGGGCTCTGGCGCCGTGTGGCCAGGTGGCGGTGGGGGTCCGTGGTACCCGGCGCGAGCAGCGTTACGCCACGTTCATGGCCCATGCCGATATCGTTCGGCAGGTGCGCCCCGAACAACTGACCCGGGAGGTTGGCCAGCGTGACTGGCCGGCGCTGCGCGCGCTGGCGCAGGTTCGACCGCTGCTCGATGCCCTGGCGCTGAGTTGGGGCGTCAGCGGCAGTGCCGGTTATGAATTGGCCAGCGGTCACGCCGCGCTGCATGCACACAGCGATCTTGACCTGATCATCCGCACCCCGCAGCCGTTCGACCGGTTGCGTGCCCGCGCCTTGTTGCAGGCGCTGGACCGGTCGGCCTGCCGTATCGACGTGCAGTTGCAGGTGCCGGCCGGGGCATTGGCATTGCGCGAGTGGGCCGGGGGCTCGCGGCAGGTGTTACTTAAAGGTGCGCAAGGTGCGCGGCTGGTCACCGAGCCGTGGTACCGGGCCGAGGTGCTGGCATGAGTACCTTCTGGGTTTTCCCCGGCCAGGGCGCGCAACAGCCGGGCATGTTGCGGCAGTTGCCGGATGAGCCGGGGGTGCGCGACTGCCTGCGCGCGGCCAGTGAGGCCCTCGGCCAAGACGTACTGACCCTGGATTCGGCGCAGGCGCTGCAGTCCACCCGCGCCGTGCAGCTGTGTGTGCTGATTGCCGGGGTCGCCCATGCCCGCCGGCTGCAGGCGCACGGCTGCAGCGCGGAGTTCGTCGCCGGGCTTTCCATCGGGGCTTATCCGGCCGCTGTGGTGGCAGGCGCGCTGGCGTTCGACGATGCCGTGCGTTTGGTGGCGCTGCGCGGACAGCTGATGCAGGACGCCTACCCGCAGGGGTACGGCATGACGGCCATCATCGGGCTGCAGCAGGCCGATGTCGAAGCCTTGATCGCGGCGGTGCACAGCGCGGCGACTCCGGTATTCATGGCCAACCTCAACGCGGACAACCAATACGTGGTGGCTGGCAGCCTCGAGGCACTGGCTGAACTCGCTCGTCGCGCCACGGCTCGGGGCGCCGCGGCCGCCAGGCGCCTGGCGGTGAGTGTACCGTCGCATTGCCCGCTGCTCGAACGCCCGGCGCAGACCCTGGCCGAGGCCTTCGCCAAGGTACCTGTGCAGGCCCCGACGCTGCGCTACCTGAGCGGGACCACCGCGCGGCCGATCCGGGTGGCGGAAAAACTGCGCGACGACCTGGCTTTCAACATGTGCCGCGTCATCGACTGGCGCAACACCCTGCAGACCGCCTACGAACGCGGCGCGCGCTTGCACCTTGAGTTTCCGCCTGGCGCCGTGTTGACGGGGCTGGCGGGCAAGGTGTTCGAACCAGGGCTGGCCGTGGCCTGCCAGGGCGCTCGGCTGGACACCCTGGTCGCGCTGTCGCGCGAGGAGGGCCGCCGCACCCACTAGAGCCGCTGCCGTTTCGAAGCACAACAACAACAACTTCGTGAAACGAATCGAGGAAGACCAACATGATTATCTACGGTGTCGCACTGCTTGCCCTCTGCACCCTGGCCGGGGTAATTCTCGGTGATCTGCTCGGCGTACTGCTGGGCGTCAAATCCAATGTCGGTGGTGTCGGCATCGCCATGATCCTGCTGATTTTCGCCCGCCTGTGGATGGAAAAACGCGGCGGCATGAGCAAAGAGTGCGAATTGGGCGTGGGCTTCTGGGGGGCGATGTACATTCCGGTGGTGGTGGCCATGGCGGCCCAGCAGAACGTAGTGACGGCACTCAAGGGCGGCCCCGTGGCCGTGTTGGCCGCTGTGGGCTCGGTGGTGTTGTGCGGGTGCACGATCGCCTTGATCAGCCGCACTCACCGCGGTGAACCGCTGCCTGCCGAGGAGCCGGTGATCATTGCGGGCATCGCGCCGGCATCGGCAGGGGGCCGCTGACATGTGGGAAATCATCGACAAGAGTCTGATCAGCAACGGCCTGGTAACCGCTTTCGCCTTCGTCGGCGTGGTGATGTGGGTGTCCGTGGTGCTGTCCAAACGCCTGACGTTCGGCCGCGTGCACGGCTCGGCCATCGCTATCGTCATCGGGCTGGTCCTGGCCTGGGTGGGCGGCACGCTGACCGGTGGCCAGAAGGGCCTGGCCGATATTGCCCTGTTTTCCGGCATCGGCTTGATGGGCGGGGCCATGCTGCGTGATTTCGCCATCGTCGCCACCGCGTTCGAAGTGCAGGCGACCGAGGCGCGCAAGGCCGGCATGATCGGCGCGATCGCCTTGCTGCTCGGCACCCTGTTGCCGTTCATTGTCGGCGCCAGCATCGCCTGGCTGTTCGGCTATCGCGACGCGGTCAGCATGACCACCATCGGCGCCGGGGCCGTGACCTACATCGTCGGCCCGGTGACCGGTGCGGCGCTGGGCGCGACCTCGGACGTCATGGCCCTGTCCATCGCCACCGGCCTGATCAAGGCCATTATCGTGATGGTCGGCACACCCATGGCGGCGCGCTGGATGGGCCTGGACAACCCACGCTCGGCGATGGTCTTCGGCGGCCTGGCCGGCACCGTCAGCGGCGTGACCGCAGGCCTGGCCGCGACCGATCGGCGGCTGGTGCCCTATGGCGCGCTGACCGCCACCTTCCACACTGGCCTGGGCTGCCTGCTGGGGCCGTCGCTGCTGTATTTCGCCGTTCGCGCCCTGGTGGGCTGAAGCGCGACAGGGGTGCGCAAAAGGACGTGCGCCTAGCCAGCGAGCGTCTGCGAGGCGCCGTCCATCAAGCGATTGCTGTACATCCGGCACTCGGCGATCAGTGCCAGCAGGTTGGGATCGCGTTCCTTGGACTTGAGGAACACCAGGCCGATATGCTGCTGGCTGCGATAGCGGGCCTGCAGGGCAATCAGCTTCACGCGGTTTTCATACACCGCGGCGATCCGTCCCGGCAGCAGGGCATAGCCTACGCCGGAGCTGACCATGCTCAGCAGGGTAAAGATATCGTTCACCTGCATCGCCACCTTGGGCTCGAACCCGGCCTGCTGAAACACGCGCTCGCCGTCCCGGTGGGTGGCGAAGCCCTGGGTCAGGGTGATGAAGGTGGCCTGGCGCAGGTCGCTGAGGTCCACTTCGTCGTGCTGCGAGTAGGGCGAGTCGGCCGGGACGGCGAGGAAGATGTCATCGGAGAACAACGCCAGGTGCTCGCAGTCCGGGTCGTTGACGCTCTCGTTCAGCGACACCAGGACAGCGTCCACTTCCATGTGCTTGAGCTTGTACAGCAGGTCGATGTTCGAGCCCATGATCAGGTCGATGTTCAACTCGCTGCGGCGGATCTTCAAGCCCATGATCAACTGCGGCACGGTCTTGACCGTCAACGAGTACAGCGAGCCGAGCCTGAACCGGGCAGCCGAGAAACCGGCGGCCTGGCGGGTCAGCTCGACCGTCAGAACCATGTCCTGAATCAGCTTCTGTGCACGCTCTTCCAGCACGAAGGCGCTTTCCAGCGGCGTCAGCGTGCGGCCCTCGTGTTTGAACAATGGGCAGCGCAAAGCGTTTTCCAGCGAATGAATGGCGCGGTGCACGCTGACGTTGCTGGTCTGCAACTGCGCGGCGGCACGGCCCAGATTGCCGGTCTGCATGAAGGCGAGGAACACTTCGAGTTTCTTCAGCGTGAGTTCTTCGTCGATGAGCACGGCGCACACTCTGCTTCTGCAAAGCCACGATTATGCCCAGCGAAACCCGCGCTGTGTGGATTTTCACGACCCGACTCGCCTTGCGATCAAGGTCGGGGCCGGTCTCGGCGACCGGCCCCGGCGGCCGTCAGGGCTGCTTGGGCTCCTGCTTCACGCGCTTGAGCAACGCCGTTGCCGTCGCTTCGGAGGAGGCCGGGTTCTGGCCGGTGATCAGGTGTCCGTCCTCGACCACATAGCTTGTCCAGTCAGCACCCTTGGAGTACTGGCCGCCCTTGGCAATGAGCATGTCCTCGACCAGGAACGGCACCACGTCGGTCAGGCCCACGCCCTGTTCTTCGGAGTTGGTGAAACCGGTGACTTTCTTGCCCTTGACCAGTGGTTGACCGTCCGGTGCCATGACGTTCTTCAGCACGCCCGGGGCATGGCACACAGCCGCTACCGGCTTATTGGCCGCGTAGAAGGCCTCGATCAGCAGCTTGGAGCTTTTGTCTTCGGCCAGGTCCCACAGCGGGCCGTGCCCGCCGGGGTAGAACACCGCATCGAAGTGGTAGGGGTCGATCTGCTCCAGCGGCAGGGTGTTGGCCAGCGCTGCCTTGGCCGCACTGTCGGTGGCGAAGCGTCGGGTGGCGTCGGTCTGGGCGTCGGCTTCGTCGCTCTTGGGGTCCAGCGGCGGCTGTCCGCCCTTGGGCGACGCCAGCGTCACCTCGGCCTGCGCATCGATGAAGGCGTAGTAGGGCGCGGCGAATTCTTCCAGCCAGAAGCCGGTTTTCTTGCCGGTGTCGCCCAGTTGATCGTGAGAGGTCAGAACCATCAAAATCTTCATTCCAGCGTTTCCTCCAAGCGAAAAAAGACAGCATGGCGGGTGGCCTTGCATCCTGTTCAGAGGCCGCGCGGCGGCAGACGTTCCGGAGGATTGCCCGGCCCGGCGCGGCAGCCGCACAGATTGGCAGGGACGACCAGGCGCAAAATACGGATAATGGCGGCCAATTCGTTTTGCTCGTGATCGGTGAACCCCCATGGAAATCAAAGTCAACTTCCTCGACAACCTGCGGCTCGAAGCCAAGTTCGACGATTTCACCGTGGTCGCCGATCAGCCCATCCGCTACAAGGGCGACGGTTCGGCGCCCGGCCCGTTCGATTACTTCCTGGCTTCCTCGGCGCTGTGTGCGGCGTACTTCGTCAAGCTGTATTGCAACACCCGCAATATCCCCACCGACAACATTCGCCTGTCACAGAACAACATCGTCGACCCGGAAAACCGCTATCAGCAGATCTTCAAGATCCAGGTCGAGTTGCCAGCGGATATTTCCGCCAAGGACCGCCAGGGCATCTTGCGCTCCATCGACCGCTGCACGGTGAAGAAGGTGGTGCAGGCCGGCCCGGAGTTCGTCATCGAGGAAGTCGAAAACCTGGACGCCGATGCCCAGGCGCTGCTGATGCTTGACCCCGATACGCAGACCCGCACCTACATCGCCGGCAAAGACCTGCCGCTGGAGCAGACCATCGCCGAGATGTCGGCCCTGCTCGCCGGCCTGGGCATGAAGATCGAGATCGCCTCGTGGCGCAACATCGTGCCCAACGTCTGGTCGCTGCACATCCGCGACGCGCACTCGCCGATGTGTTTCACCAACGGCAAGGGCGCCACCAAGGAAGGTGCGCTGGCCTCGGCACTGGGCGAGTTCATCGAACGGCTGAACTGCAACTTCTTCTACAACGACCAGTTCTGGGGCGAAGACATCGCCCAGGCCGACTTTGTCCATTACCCCAACGAGCGCTGGTTCAAGCCGGGTCGGCGCGGTGCCTTGCCGAGCGAGATCCTCGACGCCTACTGCCTGGACATCTACAACCCCGAGGGCGAACTGCGCGGCACGCATTTGTACGACACCAACTCTGGCAACGTCGAGCGCGGTATCTGCTCGCTGCCTTTCGTGCGCCAGTCGGACGGCGAGACGGTGTACTTCCCCTCCAACCTGATCGAGAACCTGTACCTGAGCAACGGCATGAGCGCGGGCAACACGCTGGCCGAAGCCCAGGTGCAATGCCTGTCGGAGATCTTCGAACGGGCCGTCAAGCGTGAAATCCTCAAGGGTGAGATCGCCTTGCCCGATGTGCCGCGCGAGGTCCTGGCCAAGTACCCGAGCATTCTCGCCGGCATCGACGGCCTGGAGGCGCAGGGCTTCCCGGTGCTGGTCAAGGACGCGTCCCTGGGCGGGCAATTCCCGGTGATGTGCGTGACCCTGATGAACCCGCGTACCGGCGGCGTGTTCGCCTCGTTCGGCGCCCACCCCAGCTTCGAAGTGGCGCTGGAGCGCAGCCTCACCGAGCTGTTGCAGGGGCGCAGCTTCGAAGGCCTGAACGACTTGCCGCAGCCGACCTTCGAAAGCCACGCCCTGACCGAGCCGAACAACTTCGTCGAGCATTTCATCGACTCCAGCGGCGTGGTGTCCTGGCGTTTCTTCAGTGCCCGGGCCGACCATCGCTTCGTGGAATGGAATTTTTCCGGGCAGAACCCGGAAACCGCCACGGTCGACGAGGCCGCAACGTTGTTCGGCATTCTTGCCAGCCTGGGCAAGGAGGCTTACATGGCCGTCTACGAGCAACTGGGCGCCACCGCTTGCCGAATCCTGGTGCCCGGCTATTCGGAAATCTACCCAGTGGAAGACCTGGTCTGGGACAACACCAACAAGGCCCTGGCATTCCGCGCCGACATCCTCAACCTGCATCGGCTGGACGACGACCAGTTGCAAGCACTGGTGGAACGCCTGGAAGAAGCCGAGCTGGACGATTACACCGACATCAAGACCCTGATCGGCATCGAGTTCGATGACAACAGCGCCTGGGGCCAGTTGACCGTGCTGGAGCTCAAGTTGCTGGTGTTTCTGGCCTTGCAACAGTTCGACGACGCCAAGGAGCTGGTGGAAGCGTTCCTGCAGTACAACGACAACACCGTCGAGCGCGGCCTGTTCTATCAGGCCGTCAATGTGGTGCTCGAAGTGCTGCTCGACGACGAGCTGGAACTGGAAGACTACGAAGTGAATTTGCGGCGCATGTTCGGCGACTCGCGCATGGACGCCGTGCTGGGGTCGGTCGACGGCAGCGTGCGCTTCTTCGGGCTGACCCCCACCAGCCTCAAGCTGGAAGGCCTGGACCGGCATCTGCGCCTGGTCGAAAGCTTGAAGAAGCTGCACAGCGCCCGGGCCCGGGCAGCCGCGGCCGAATCAGGTGCGGTCGCTGGCGGGCAGTGACCGGTACCAGGGGGCATAAGGGGTGTTGTCGACCTTGTAGCGGTTGAAGTCCGGGCTGCCGTCCTGCCACCAGACCGGCCCGCGCTCCCCCAGCCCGACCTTGGCCGCCTGGACATTCGCCCGGGCGGCTTTCATCCGGGCCGGGTCCGCGCACGCTTTCGCCGCCTTGACCTCGCGCCGCGCGGCCATCAGGTCGTTGACCAGGCGCTGGCGTTCGGCTTCCTCCAGCGCCGGATTGGCGCAGCGCCACAGCCGTTGCTTGACGACGAAATAGCGGCCATCGGGTGTCGTGGGGTACATGCAAAGGGCTCCAGGGAGTCAAGGGCCGCGCCGGTCGAGCGCGGCCTCGAGAAAGTCGATGAACGCACGCACCTTGCCGTTGAGTGCCGCGCGCTCATGCACGCAGGCGTGGATGTGCATCGGTTCGGATTCGGCCCAGGCCGCGTCGCCCTGGCCCCGGCCGAACAGCGGCAACAGGCGGCCGCTGTCCAGATGGGGCTGGGCCACGAAGCTGGCGAGGCGCGCAATGCCGCCGCCGTTGACGGCGATTTGCGCGAGCATGTCGATGTCGTCGCTGACGAACGCAGGGTTGACCCGCGCTTCGAAGCGCTCGCCGCCACGCACGAAGTACCAGGGCAGGAAACGGCCGTCGGTGGGGTAGCGAAACGCCAGGCAGGCATGCGCCTGCAGCGCTTCGGGCGTGGCTGGCGTACCGGCTCGCGCCAGGTAGGCCGGCGCTGCGCAGAACAGGAACGGCAGTGACGCGATACGCCGTGCGATCAGCCCGTCGCTGAGCTGCGCATCGATGCGCAGGCTCACGTCGATACCTTCCAGGCGATGATCCACGCGGCGGTCGGTGCCGATCAGTTCGATTTCCAGCCGCGGGTAGGCGGCCTTGAACGCCGGCATCAGCGGCGCCAAAACGTGACGCCCGAACGCTGCCGTGGTGGCGATGCGCAGTGCGCCGTGCGGCTCGCTGTCCAGCAATGCCGCCTGGGCTGCGCGTTCGAGGTCACGCGGAATGTGCCGAATGTGTTCCAGATAGCGAGCGCCGTGCTCGGTCAACACCATGCTGCGGGTGGTGCGCGACAACAGCCGTACCCCCAGATGCTGCTCCAGCCGGCCCAGGCTCTGGCTGACCGCCGCCGCGCTCATGCCCAGGCGGCGGGCGGCCGCAGCGATACTGCCGCTGTCCACGACGCAGATGAAGGTGGTGATCGACCCCAGCGTGTCCATGGGTGCCCTTATTCGTTGGTATTTCTTACGGGTGATTCAAGCACTGGCGGTCTTCTGGTCACCGGCTCGACACGTTAGATTGGCCACTCCAATCCACCGTCGTCAACCCTGCGAGGACTGCCCCATGACACCTGAACTGTCGACCACCCGAGCGCGCTATCGTTTTCCGCGGCGAGCCACCCCTATTGTGTTCGCCTTTTACATGGCGACGATCATGGCGTTTCTGATGTCGCTGGTGATCACCGCCGCAGCGTACGGCATCACCGACCATTACGTGGCCGATGTGATGAATGCCTACCGCTTCGCCATGCCAGCGGCCTTCGTCTGCGTGCTGGTGGTGCGGCCGATAGTGGTTCGTCTGGTGGCGTGGACGGTGCACACGGTCTGAGCCGCGAGCCGGGTGCAATGGCATTGATCGGGGAGGTCAAGCGGGGTAGGAAAAGGCCGCGGAGGCGTCGGGCGCCTCCGCGGGGTCAGGCTCAGGACTTGGGCACGACGCGCCAGATGATCCCTGCCAGGTCGTCGGCAATGATCAGTGCACCGCGTGGGTCGACGGTGACGCCCACCGGGCGACCACGCGTCTTGCCGTCGGCGCCGCGGAAGCCGGTGGCGAAGTCCACCGGTTCACCGGCCGGGCGACCGTTGCTGAACGGTACGAAGATCACCTTGTAGCCCACCGGGTTGTCCCGGTTCCAGCTGCCGTGTTCGCCAACGAAGGCCCCGTCGGCGAATTTCTCGCCCATGGCCGGCAGCGAGAAGTCGACCCCCAGCGCCGCCACGTGCGAGCCCAGGCTGTAGTCCGGCTTGATCGCGGCCGCGACTTTTTCCGGGTTCTGCGGTTGCGCACGCGGGTCGACGTTCTGGCCCCAGTAGCTGTAGGGCCAGCCGTAGAATCCGCCCTCACGCACCGAGGTCAGGTAGTCGGGAACCAGGTCAGGCCCCAGCTCGTCGCGTTCGTTGACCACCGTCCACAACTGCCCGGTGCCCGGTTGAATGGTCAGCGCCGTAGGGTTGCGCAAACCCGTGGCGTACGGCTTGTGCGCGCCGCTCGCCGCGTCGATCTGCCAGACCATGGCGCGGTCGATTTCCACTTCCATGCCGCGCTCGGTGACGTTGCTGTTCGAGCCGATGCCGACATACAGCGAGCGGCCGTCGGGGCTGACGGTCAGGGCTTTGGTCCAGTGGTGGCTGATCTGTGCCGGCAGGTCGGTGACCTTGGTCGGTGCGCCGCTGGCCTGGGTCTGGCCTTCGGTGTAGTCGAAGCGCACCAGGGCGTCCTGGTTGGCCACGTACAGCTTGCCGTCGGCGAACGCCAGGCCATAAGGTGCGTTGAGGTTCTCGGCGAAGACCGTCTTGACCTCGTAGGTGCCGTCGCCATCGGCATCGCGCAGCAGGGTCAGGCGATTGCCGCCCTTGACCTGGGTGTTGCCCTTGGCCTTGATGTAGCTGGCAATCACGTCCTTGGGCTTGAGTTTCGCGGCGCTGCCGCCACGGCCCTCGGCCACCAGGATGTCGCCGTTGGGCAATACCAGGGTCTGGCGCGGAATCTTCAGGTCAGTGGCAATGGCCGTGACGCTGTAGCCTTCGGGTACGGTGGGCTTCTGGTCGCCCCAGGCCACCGGTTCGGCAATCTTCATGCTCGGCAACAGGCCGCGTTGCGGTTCCGGCATTTTCGGGTCGGGGCCGCGCGCCTGAGTACTGTCAGGCTCGCCACCACAGGCGCTCAACAGCACCGCCATGCTCAGAACAGTCAGTGCACTGGAATGTTTCATTGCGCGCCCTCCGAGCGAAGATTGCTGAGCCCGGTCCAGGCCGCGATCACGGCCAGCACGGTGACGATTACCGACAGCACCAGCCCCGAAGGCATGGCTGCCCAGGCGTCCTTGGCGTGCTCGAAGGCGTTGACCAGCCCCAGCACCCAGGTCACCAGCAACAGCAGAAAATACAGCACCGGGCGACCGCCCTTGTGTTGGGCACGCACCAGGTTGACCAGCGCGAACAGCAACGCCAGGCCGCAGAACACCAGGGCCCCGGCGATCAGCCAGGCAGCGAAGTTGGCCCACTGGATCTGGAAGGTCTGGTAGTAAGCGATGTCACTGAGTAATCCGCCAAGAAACAGCGGGACAGTTCCGGCCAGCAGGATCGCATGCAGCGGGCTGGGCGTGGTGCGGTAACGGGTGTGGGCGGTAGCGTTCACGGTGGCTCCTCGTATTAGGGCGTCCCTGAGCGGCGGATCGATGCGGGTGCATCGGCCGGGCCGAGACGCACTGACTGCGCATAGGGAAAGAGCCTGGGGCCGAACCGTTAGTTCATAGAAGTTTCAAACCGAAACACTTTGCCCGCATGGCCCTCCGTGGCCGTGCGGGACATTGCAGGCTAGAGCGCCTGATGAGGGGCAGTGGCCGGCAGCCGAGCGACCACCTTGATCTCCACCTCGAACCCGTACAGCCAGGTCACGCCCACGGCCGTCAGCGTCGGGTAGGGGGCCTGGCCCCAGTACTCGGGCACCACTTCCCAGACCTGTTCGAAAATGTTGGCCGGATCGACCATGAACACGGTCACGTCCTGCACATCGTCGAACGTGCAACCTGCGGCGGCGAGCACCGCAGTGAGGTTGTCGAAGGCGCGCCGCACCTGGGCCTTGAGTTCGGGCTCCGGTGAGCCGTCCTCGCGGCTGCCCACCTGGCCGGAAACGAACAGCAGGCCTTCGGCACGGATGGCTGCCGAATAGTGATTGCGTTCATACAAGGCCTGACGGCCAGCGGGAAAAACGACGTCGCGATGGTTCATGGGTGGCTCCGTAGGTCAGGGGTCGTGGGGTGACTCTACGGCGGTTGCAGCGCCGCGATAAACAGGCAATGCTGGCGTGCACTGTTTGTCTTTTCCAAACAATCCGGAGGCTCCATGGACCGTTTCGACGCCATGCAGGCGTTCGCCCGCGTGGTGGAAACCGGCAGTTTCACCCGCGCTGCCCAGGCGCTGCACATGAGCAAGACCACGGTCAGCCAACTGATTCAGCAGTTGGAGGCGCGGCTGCGGGTCAAGCTGCTCAACCGCACCACGCGCAAGGTCAATGTCACCGCCGACGGGGCGGCCTACTACGAGCGCGTGTTGCTGTTGCTGGCTGCACTGGACGACGCCGAGACCGCGCTGTCGAGTGCGGCTGCCGTGCCGCGTGGGCGCCTGCGGGTCGATGTGCCGGCGCCGCTGGCGCGCCTGCTGCTGATTCCTGCCCTGCCGGATTTTCAGGCACGCTACCCGGATATCCAGCTCGACCTGGGCGTCAGCGACCGCCGCGTCGACCTGATCGATGAGCATGTCGACTGTGTGCTGCGCGGTGGCGAAATCACCGACACCTCCCTGGTCGCCCGGCATGTGGTCGACCTGCCGCTGGGGATCTACGCCGCACCGTCCTATCTGGCGCTGCACGGCACGCCGGCGCACCCGCGTGAACTGCAGGACGGTGACCATTGGGTGGTGGGCTATCGATGGGCGCGTACCGGCAAAGCCTTGCCCTACACCCTGGCCCGTGCCGGCGAGCAGTTGCAGGTGCACGGTCGCCACCGGTTGGCCGTGGATGACGGCAACGCCTACCTGGCCGCCGGTCTCGCCGGCCTGGGGATGCTTTGGTTGCCGCGCTACATGGCAGCGCAACCGCTGGCCGCCGGGCAGTTGGTGGCGCTGTTGGAGGACTGGGCCGTTGCGTCCATGCCGCTGTACCTGGCCTACGCGCCCAAACGTCACGTCAGCCGAAAACTACGGGTGTTCATCGACTGGGTCGTGGCGTTGCTGGCCTCCCAGGGGGCAGGGGCGCAAGTTGCGCGAACAGGGGGCGACGACAAGTCTGCGTGAGGCGTCGCCATCCGCTAAAATGCCGGATTCCCATGACACCGGAGGCCAAGATGGCCAATATTCCAGGCTCGCAGGCCGTGCACCGCCGCCCTCTGTTCACACGCTTGCGCGAATGGGAGCCCGCCGGCGGCGTGGTGCTGATGCTCGCCGCGCTGGCCGCGCTGATCGTTGCCAATACGCCGCTCTACCCCCTGTACAGCGAGGTCTTGCACCGTTCGCTGCTGGGCATGAGTGTCGAGCATTGGGTCAACGATGCGCTGATGGCGGTGTTTTTCCTGATGGTCGGCCTGGAAATCAAACGCGAAATGCTGGTGGGTCAACTCGCCACCTGGGGGCAGCGGGCGTTGCCGGGCCTGGCGGCGCTGGGCGGCATGGCGGTGCCGGCGCTGATCTATGTGTGGATCAACCGGGCGTCGCCCGAAACCCTGGGCGGTTGGGCCATTCCCGCCGCCACAGACATCGCCTTTGCCCTCGGCGTGTTGTCGTTGCTGGGCAGCCGGGTTCCGGTGTCGTTGAAAGTCTTCCTCTCGGCCCTGGCCATTCTTGATGACCTGGGCGCCGTGGCGATCATTGCCATGTTCTACACCTCGGGCCTTAACCTGACGATGCTGGCGGCATCGGCGGCGGTGATTGTGCTGCTGGTGCTGATGAACCGGGCCGGGGTCAACCGCCTGTGGCCCTACGTGCTGCTTGGCGCAGCGCTGTGGGTGCTGGTGTTGAAGTCGGGTATCCACGCGACACTGGCCGGGGTGGTGCTGGCGCTGTGCATCCCGCTGAACCGTGGCGAGCCTGAAGAGCGCTCGCCGTTGCTGACGCTCGAGCATCGCCTGTCGCCCTGGGTGGCGTTTCTGGTGTTGCCGATCTTCGGCTTCGCCAATGCCGGGGTGTCGCTGGCGGGGGTGTCTGCCGAGAATCTGCTGGACCCGATCCCGATGGGCGTTGCCCTCGGGCTGCTGATCGGCAAGCAGGTCGGCATTTTCAGCCTGGTGGTGCTGGCGATCAAGACCGGCCTGGCCGACATGCCGGCCAACAGCACCTGGACCCAGGTCTATGGCGTGTCGTTGCTGTGCGGGATCGGTTTCACCATGAGCCTGTTCATCGGCAACCTGGCCTTTCCCGGCATGGCTCACCTGATCGACGAGGTCAAGGTGGGGGTGCTGGCGGGCTCGATTCTGGCAGCGCTCGCCGGCATCATGGTGCTGCGGTTGGGCGCGACCCGGCGCTAGGCCGCCGTGCCGACGCCGGGGAGGGGTGCGGTCAGAAGCTGTACTTCGCCGTCATCATGTAGCTGCGCGGGTTGCCGTAGGTGTCCGTGGCGCCCCAGATTTCATCGCTACCGATGGCCGAGTAGTAAGTGCGATCGAAGATGTTGTTGGCATTGAGCTGCAGGTCGAGGTGCGGGGTCACCTGGTAACCGGCCATCAGGTCGGCCACCGCGTAGCTGCCCTGTTGCACGCGGTAGGTTCGCTCGGCGCCGTCGTTGTAATCGATGTCGTTGTACAGGCGGCTCTGCCAGTAGACGTTGCCGCCCACGCGCAGTTTTTCCAGCGGCCCCTGGAAGCGGTACATCGTCGAGACCTTGAACAGGTGCTCCGGGGTGTCGGTGTCGAACTGCTGGTTGATGTTGGCCGGGTTGGCGTCCTTGATGTAGTGGGCGCGGGTATAGGTGTAGCCGGCACCCACCTGCCAGTTGTCGGTGAGGGCGCCCTGCAGTTCCAGGTCGATACCCTGGCTGCGCACTTCACCGGCCGCCTCGGAACACGACGGTCCGACGATGCACCGCGAGGCGTCGACGGACACCGGGCGGTTGGTCTGGTCGACCCGGAACACTGCCAGGCTCGCGTTCAGCGCGCCGTCGAAGTACTCGCCCTTGATGCCGACCTCGTAATTTTCGCCCATCACCGGTTGCAGCACGCTGCCGCCCGGATTGCGCGCGCTTTGTGGCGCGAAGATGTCGGTGTAGCTGGCGTATACCGAGTAGGTGTCGTTGAGGTCGTAGATCAGGCCGGCATAGCGGGTGACATTGCGCGTGACCTTGAAGTCGCCGGCGCTGCCCTGGCGGTCGTCCACGTCGTACCAGTCCAGGCGGCCGCCCAGGATCAGGGTCAGCGGGTCGGCCAGGCTCAGGCGCGTGGTCAGGTAGACGCCGTCCTGGCTGGTGACGGTGTGGCCCTTGGCGTTGGCCGGGTCGCGAACGAAGTCCGGCTTGGCCGCACCGATCGGCAGGAACAGGTCGTAGGGTGCGTAGTATTCCGACGTGGTGTCCTGGACGCGGCGGCTGACGCCCACCACCACCTCATGGGTGCGACCGAAAGCCTGCACCGGGCCACTGGCATAGGCGTCGACGGCGTGCTGCCTTTCGTTGGTGCGTGACTGATACGCGGTGGTGGCCAGCGGACCTGGCGTCGGGTCGCTGGCGACCGGGTTGTAGCGCGACTGGTAAGTGCCCGAGAACAGGCCGTCCAGCGCTGAGGTAGAGCCCGCCACGCGCAGCTTCCAGTCGTTGTCGAACCGGTGGTTGATTTCACCGAACAGCGTGTCGGTGGCGACCCGCTTGTTCTCCCAGTCGGTACCCGGGTACGTGGACCTCGGCAGGTCGAGGTGGTGGCCGGTGGCGCTGAGGGGCAGGCCGCCCCAGAACAGGTTGTTCTGGTCTTCCTGGTGCGAAATTCCAGCCATGAGGGTGGTGCTGTCGCTCAGGTCGGCTTCGCCCACGGCGTAGAACAGGCCGTGGCTGCTGTCCTCTTTGTCGCGGAAGCTGTTGGCGTCCTGATACGAGCCGACCACGCGGCCGCGCAGGGTACCGTTGTCATTCAGGGCGCCGGAGGCGTCGAATTCGCCGCGGTAATCGTCCCAGCTGCCGGCCGCACCGGTCAGGGTGACGCGCGGGGTCACGGTGGGGCGTTTGCGCACCATGTTGATGGCTGCCGAAGGGTTGCCGGCACCGGTGATCAGGCCGGTCGCCCCACGAATCACCTCGACCCGGTCGAACATCGCCAGGTTGGGCTGGGTGCTGGTGTTGTAGCCGGTGTAGTAGCCAGGCAAGCCGTCGAGCATGATGTTGTCGATGTCGAAACCGCGCGCTGAATACGTCTGCCGGTTCGGCCCGCTGGACTGGCTGAGGAACAACCCGGGGGTGTTCTTGACCACGTCGTTGATGCTGGTCATGCCCTGGTCGTCCATGCGCTGGCGCGTCATCACCGTCACCGCCTGTGGCGTTTCGCGAATGCTCAGGCTCAGCTTGGTCGCTGTGCTCATTGTGCCGGTGGTGTACGAACCGCTGTCTTCGGTGGTCGCCCCCAGGCGCTCACTGCTGATCTCGGTGGCGCCCAGCACCAGGGCGTCAGTCTGCGTGGCGTCGTTGGCGGGGGGCTGGGTGTCGGCAGCGTGGGCTGCCTGGCTGCCGGCGATGCAGATGGCAAGGGTCAGCAGGCTGGGCGAAAAGAAAGCAGGGCGTGGTGAAAAAAAAGGTCCTGGCACAAGTTAAGTCTCTTCCGGTCACCGTCCATGGTGAGTAATGAGTAATACGCATGATAAGTGTTCTCATTAGTATCTCAGAGTCGTGCGCGCCGACACACCCGGAATAGAGGTTTTTTTACATTTTTTTCACACTCCGGGCCTCGGCGCCTCGTCGCTCAGGCGTTCGGCGAGCAACGCCTGAAAAGCGACGATGTCCAGCGGCCGGCTCAACCCGTAGCCTTGCCCTTCGGCGCAGGCCACCGAGTGCAGCAGGTCGCGCTGTGCGGGCGTTTCGATGCCCTCGGCCGTGACTGTCAGCGACAAGGCCCGGCCCAGGCCGATGACGGCTTCGATCACCGCCAGGTCGGCAGGGCTGTCACCCAGCCGGGCCACGAAGCTGCGGTCGATCTTGAGCCCGTCAAACGGGAAGGTGCGCAGGTAACTGAGCGACGAGTAGCCGGTGCCGAAGTCGTCCATGGCCAGCCGCACCCCCAGCGCTTTCAGCGAACGCATCAGTTCCAGGGCGTTATCGGCGTCTTCCACCATGACGCTTTCGGTCAGCTCCAGCTCAAGGCGGTCGGCGCCGAGGCCCGACTGGGCCAGGGCCGCTTCGACCCGGGCCACCATCTGACCCGCCTGGAATTCCTTGGACGACACGTTGACCGACACGAACAGCCCTGCCGGCCAGCCCCGGGCCTGGGTGCAGGCGGCGTTCAGCACCCAGTCGCCCAGCGCCGTGATCAGGCCGGTTTCCTCGGCAATCGGGATGAAGGCGTCGGGACCTATCAGGCCACGCTGCGGATGCTGCCAGCGCACCAGCGCCTCGGCCCCCACCATGTGCCCGTCGGCCAGACGAAACCTGGGCTGGAACTGCAGCCGCAACTCGTCGTGCTTGATCGCATGGCGCAAGTCGGTTTCCAGTCGCCGCTGCTCGATGATGCGCTCGTTCATGTCTCCGGCGTAGAAACGCCAGGTGCCACGGCCCCCTGCCTTGGCGGCATACAGTGCGATCTCCGAATAGCGCAGCAGCTCGGTAACGTGCGACGCATCGGTCGGGGCCATGGCGATGCCGATGCTGGCACTGATGTGGATGTCCTGGCCGTTGATCACGATGACCCGTTCGATCGACTCGATCAGCCGCCGACAGACCGCCTCCACCTCGGCATGCGCGGCCATGCCACACAGCACCATGACGAACTCGTCGCCGCCGACCCGCGCCACCATGTCGCCCTGGCGCACGCATTGGCTGATACGGCTGGCGGCATGATGCAGGACCTTGTCGCCGGTGGCGTGGCCGAGCAAGTCGTTGACTGGCTTGAAGCGGTCCAGGTCGATCGTCAACATCGCCACGGGCGGGCAGGGCGTCTGGCCAAGGCTCAGGTGGGTGTCGAGGAATTCGCGCAGTTGCACCCGGTTGGCCAGCCCGGTCAGTACGTCGTGCCCGGCCAGGTAGTCGACTCGCCGCCGGGCCTCGATCTCATCGGTGATATCACTGGCAGTGCCGCGAAAGCCCAACCCATCGGTGCCCCGGGCGGCGATCCGGGCAATGCGCTCTTGCTGGTGCACGTCGCGGTACCGGCATTCCAGGGTGGCATTGGCCGGCCGCTCCACGCTGCCCAGCCACTCCAGCAGGCTGCCGTGCTCGAGATAGATCAGGTCGTTGATCGACGCGCCCAGCCATTGCTCGCCGCTCAAACCGGTCACCGTCTGGAAACGCTCGGACAGATAGGTCACGCGGCCCTGGCCGTCGACCTCCCAGATCCAGTCGGAGCTGGCTTCGGCGACATCGCGAAAACGCGATTCGCTGATGGCCAGGGCCGATTCGCTGGACCGCAACCGCTGGTGGCTGGCGTCCAGCGACCTGGCGGCCAGCGTAGTGCGGCGCAGCATGATCCAGGCCATCAGCAGTACGATCGCACCCGCCAGCACCATCAATGGCAACATGAATACCAACATTTCCTGGCCGGGCTTGTGCCGATCCCAGGTGAAACGGAACACCGCACCGCGGTCGCCGACGATGGTCACCAGCGCGTCGGCCGGCGTGTCGGCGGGCGCCACACGCAGGCCTTCGATGGCCAGGTCCGCGCCCATTTCCTGCAAACTCTGCGGGCTCAGGGCCTTGGTCACCAGCATCACCGACGCCGGGCGTTCGTCGGCGGATGCCGTGGGGTCGGTGCCGGGGGTCACCGCCGCCGCCGCCACCAGGGTGGGCAGGCCATGAAACAGCGTGAGCAGGGTCACCACCTCTTCGGCGTCGGCGCTGGCGCGGGCCTCGCGCACCAGCGTTTCGATCGGTTGGCCCAGCCACTGCTCCGCCGACAGCGATTGCAGTCGGCCCTCGATCACCGAATAGCGAGTCTGATTATCGGGACCGATCACGAACAGGCCCTGAAAGCCGAAATCATCGTGCAGGGTCGGCCCGAAGTTTTCCCGCACGTAGGCCCAATCGATGTCCATGGCCAGATGCAAGTGCTTGTAAGCGTCGCCCCAGAAGGCATAGTCCTTGACCGTCAGGCGCAAGGTTTTCTCGGCGTTTTCGACGCTTTTTTCGATCAGCGATTGCGCGTGTTCGTACTCGGCGCGATCCAGTTCATGGGCGAAGTAGATCAGCAGCGAGCCGGCCAGTGCGAACACCAGAGCCAGGATCGCCGACACCGTGATCAGCGAGGTGCGTGCCAGGGCGGCGCTGGTTCCTGTTTCAACGGGCGGGGAAGGGCAAGTCGAAAGGGATGTGGACATAGGCGGGGACTTTGCGCAGTGCTGGATAACACCCTATCGGCCGCCGCCGGCGATTCATGAGGCCGACCTGTCGGTGCCTTCGGCGCGCACCACTCGCCACACGCCCAGGGCCGACACCAGCGTACCGGCGGCCATCAGCCAGGAGAGAGGGTCGTCGAACAGCGTCCACGCCCCGACCAGGGTGACGGCCGGGCTGAGGTACAGCACGCTGGCCACTCGCGTCGCACTCGCTCGGCGCAGGCAGATCCAGTACAGCCCGTAGCCACCCAGGGTCGACACCGTTGCGGTCCACAGCACGCTGAGGACGAAGCCGGTGCTGGGTATCGGCAGCAGGCTGTGCTGGCTGCCCGCAGCCACGGCAAATACCACGCCGGAAACGGCACACTGCAGCCACAGGTTGGGCAGCAGGCCAAGCGTCTGCGCAGGCGCGCAGCGTTTCTGCAGCACCGTCGCCAAGGCCAGCGAGAACATGCCCAGCAGCGGCAGGCTGTAGGCCCACCACGGCGCCTGACCGAAGGCCAGGGCATCGTGGGTCACCAACAGCACCCCGGCCAGGCCAATGATCAGCCCCCCGGCCACTTGGCGCGTGAGGGTATGGCCGAGCAGGACGCTGCCCAACAGCGCCGTGCCGATGGGCAGCAGGTCGGCGAACAGTGCGGCAATGCCCGCCGGCACGCCCAGGGCGATGCCCTGCACCACCCCGCCGAGGTAGCCGGCCATCGCCAGCAGGCCAATGCCCAGGTTGCGTAGCAGCACCGCCCACGACGCCTTGCGTAGTGGCCCAATGACCCAAGGCAGTAACACCACGCTGACCAGCACGCAGCGCCAGAACACCACCAGCAGGGCTGGCGCGTAGTCCAGCGAAAAGCGCGCGCCGATGAACCCGGAACTCCAGGCCAGCACCAGGCCTGCTTCCAGCAACGGCAGTGGCAAGGCGAACAGCCAGGACGAAAGGACTGGACGATTGGCGGATGAGGCAGCGAGGGTCTTGGTCATGGACCCACCTTACGATGAGGGTGTAATCTAATAAATCAAAATAAAGTCGATCATTAATTCATGTAAGGTGAATCATGAGCGCTACCCTCGATATCGACCTGCTGCGTACCTTTCATGCGGTGGCCCGCAACGGTCAATTCAAGGCGGCCGCCGAACAGCTGCACAAAAGTCCGGCCGCCATCAGCGTGCATGTGCAGAAGCTCGAACTCATCGCCGGCGGTAAACTGCTGCGTCGTGACAATCAGTCGGTGGCGCTGACGGCCTTGGGCAAGCGCTTGCTGGCGGCCACCGGGCCCTTGCTGTGCAGCCATGATCAGGTGCTTGCCGACCTGCACGGCACGCGCCTGGCTGGGCGCATCCAATTGGGCATTCCGGACGAATACGCCGCCCATGTGATCCGCGACATTCTTCCGCTGTTCGTGGCCACCTGGCCGAACGTGGTGCTGGACATGCACACCGCACCCAGCTACTCGCTGCTCGACCAGGTGCGGCGCGGCAAACTCCAGGCCGCCCTGATCGCCTGCCCGACAGCAGCGCCGGCGGCGCAAGGCACGGTCATCCTGGCCACGACGCCGGTTTGGGTGGCCGCAGCGCACGCTACCCTGGAGGCGTCAGCCCCTTTGCCGTTGGCGTTGTACGCCGCCGATTGCCCCTATCGCCAGGCCATGCTCGACGCCTTGAGGCACAGTGCACGGCCCTGGCGGGTGGTGCTCGACAGCCCGTCGACGCAGGCGGTGGAAGCGTGCGTCGAGGCCGGCCTGGCGATCAGCCTGGTGGACCGGGCGCGGGTCAGCGTGCACATGCGCGTGCTCGACGACCTGCCGGCGGTGGCCGAACATCAGGTGCGCTTCATTCGCGCCGATGCCACCACTGACGCCGCCGCCCTCGATTTGCTGGAGCGGGCCATGGCACAGTATTTTCGCCTTTGACCACCCACCGAGGAGCCCTCGATGGCCATCGATGTCTTTCTGATCATCCTGTTCGCCGCGCTGCTGCACGCGACCTGGAACGCAGTGGTCAAGCTGGGCAGCGATACCCTGCTGAGCACCTGCCTGATCACCGCCGTCGCTGCCGCGATCGCCTTGCCCATTCTGCCTTTCATCGACGCGCCCGCGCGTTCCAGCTGGCCCTACCTGATCCCATCGGCAGCGCTGCAGGTGGGTTACTTCGTACTGGTCGCGCACACTTATCGGCTTGCCGACATGAGCCAGACCTACCCGCTGATGCGCGGCGTAGCGCCGCTGCTGGTGGCGGTATTCAGTGTGCTGGTGCTGGGCGAAACCCTGGCGCACTCGGCCTGGGTCGGCATTGGCATCATCAGCGTCGGCATCCTCAGCCTGGCGGCACGGCCGGCTGCGGGCCAGGGCAAAGGCGTGCTTCTGGCGTTGCTGAACGCCGCGATCATCGCCAGCTACACCGTGATCGACGGCCTCGGCGCGCGCCAGTCCGGCACGCCGCTGGCCTACACCCTCTGGTTGTTCGTGCTGACCGGGCTGATGCTCGGGTGCTGGGCAGCCCTGAGCCAGGGACGCGCCTTCGGCCGCTATGCGCTCGCCCATGGCGTGCTGGGCCTGGTGGGTGGGTTCGGTACCCTGGCGTCCTATGGCCTGGCGCTGTGGGCGATGACCGTGGCGCCGATTGCCATGGTCGCGGCCCTGCGGGAAACCTCGATCCTGTTCGCGGTGGTGATCGCTGCCGTGGTCCTCAAGGAGCAGCTGTCGACCCGGCGTGTGTTCGCTGCCTGTGCGATTGCTATCGGGGCGATAGCCTTGCGCTGGGGATGACAGGTCGCGCCGGGGAGTGGCATATTGCCGCTATCGCACGCAGCCTCTGCGAAAAGTCATCTCGAGCCCTTACACTCGTCCTCTTCCCACCACCTTGCGGGCCCGGCAGGCAATGGCACTCGATCCACCCACTTTACTGGTCATCAGCGTCGCGCTGGCGGCAGCTGCGGCGCTGTACCTGTGCATCGAATGGCGCAGCGTGCGCGAGCCTTCGTTACTGTTCTGGAGCGCCGGTTTCGCCACCATCTGCGTTGGCTCGACGCTGGCACTGCTGCGCAGCAGCGGTTTTCTACTGGTCGGCATCTGGTTCGCCAACGGTTTGTTGGTGACCGCGCACTGGCTGTTCCTGCTCGGTGTGGCGCGCTTCACTGAGTCACGCCTGTCGCGGGGCTGGTACCTGATCTTCGCGGTGTGGCTGGCCTTGCTGGCGTTGCCCAACGATGTCAACGGCTCCAAGGCCAACCTGCTGGTGAATTCCCTGATGGTCGGCCTGCTGGCGCTCAAAGCCAGTTGGCTGCTGCGCCCGCATGGCAAGTCGCTGAGCGTGGGCGCGGTGCAACTGCGCTATGTGCTTGCGGCCCATGGCAGCTTTTACCTGATCAAGGCCCTGTCAGCGGTGATTCCCGGCACCCTGATCGACCTGGCCGCGTTCCGCGGCGAGATCATCCAGGTGTCGCTGGTCGAAGGGGTCATGGCGATCATGTTGATCGCGCTGTCGATGACCGGCACCGAGCGCTACCGGCGCGAGAAACGCATCGCCCGGCTGGCCGCGCGCGACCCGTTGACCGCGCTGTACAACCGGCGGGCACTGGAAATGCGCGCCCCGAGCGTTCTCGCCGAGGTCTCCAGCACCAGGCCGGCAGCCCTGCTGTTGATCGACATCGACAACTTCAAGCTGGTCAACGATTTGTATGGGCACACGGCCGGTGACGGCTTGCTGGTCACACTGAGCGAATTGATTCGCACCGTGTTGCCGCAGGGCTCGCTGGCAGCGCGATTGGGCGGGGATGAGTTCGTGATTCTGTTACGGCACGCGTCGAGCGAGCAAGTCGCGCAGGTTGGCGGGGTATTGCGGGACCGCTTTCAAGCGGCGGCGTGCGCGGCATTCGATACACCGGCAGCGGTGACCCTGAGCATCGGGGCCAACCTGTTCGATCGGCCGCCTGCCAGTCTGGCAGCGCTGATCGAACAGGGGGATCGGGCACTCTATGAGTCCAAGCGTGGCGGACGCGATAGCCTCCGCCTGGTCGACAGGACCCTGGCCGGCCGTTAGCCGGCCATCCGTTGCTTAGACGGCGCTGACTACTTTGGCAGCCGGCTGGGTACGACGACCCAGTGCACCGGCACCGGCAGCCACCAGACCCGAGATGATCAAGGTGATCAGCAGAATCCACGCGCCTTGCGAAACACGCTTGGCAGTGATTTCAGCGGCTTCACGGGCTTTCTGTTCAGCCTGTGCCTTGAGTTCCTGGTACTTGGCATACGCCTGACGGTAGCTCGCCTGAGCCTGATCGACGATCTGATTGGCTTCGGCGTCAGTTTTGTTGCCGCGGGCCTTGATCAGGTTGACCAGTGCTTCACGGTCAGCTGCATCCCAGGCCTGGTCGCCCTTGGCCTTGATGCGATCGAGCAGACCGCCCAGTTGATCGTCAGCCTGTTGTGGGTTCTCGGCGCTGCGCTGAGCGGTGTTTTCGGCATCTTGCTGAGTCGCTTGCGCTTCCTGCTTGATGTTCTCGGGGTTCAGCTCGGCCTTGCCGGTCTGGCGCATGGCTTGTTCCAGCTCGCCCTGGATGTCATCGAGGTTGAAGTCGATGCCTTGTTCGCGCAGTTGGTCCTGGATCTTGCCACCCAGTGCCGGGGCGACTTGAGCGATGCCGCTGCCCAGCGCCGAAACGCCGCTGCCGGCCAGACTCAGACCACCGCGAACCACGCCGGTCACGGTGCTGGACACCAGGTACACAGTGATCAGCGACACGCTGGCCCAGACCAGCAGACCGTGAAAAGCGCCTTCGCGTTGTGCCAGGCGACCCGCAGCCCAGCCGCCGACGAACAGCGAAATCACAGCGCTGACCACGACCCAGATACCGGTGCTGGTGCCCATGCCGTCCAATGGATTGGCTTCTTGCAAGGGGTCAATGCTGGCCGAGCCAATGGCCGTGCCCAGCAGGTTGAGGAGCAGCGATACCACCAGCGCCAGTACGACACCGGCCAGAATGGCGCTCCAGGAAATCCGCTTGAGCAGGGGTGCCACGGCGGCGGTTTGATAGGCGGGTGCGGCGTAGCCGTCTGGGGTGGTGCGATCATCGCGAATCATAATGTGATTACCTGGGTCGTTGGCAGAAGACGCTAAATATCCGCGTACTTAGCAATGACCCGAAGGCGATGAAATAAGTTTAAACAGAATGCGCAGATTTTCACTCGACATGCCCGGGCCCCAATGCCGGGCCCTCCAAGGGGAGGGCCCGGAAAGCGGCTATTTGTCGGTGCGGGCGTCCAGGGTCTTGCGATGCTCGTCGAGGAACGGCTGCTCGGCCACGTCGAAGCGGTCGATACCGGCGGTAAAGCGGTGCCAGTACGGATAAAGCGGCTGGCGCCGGCTGACGGCTTCGATTCGGGCCACTTGATCGGTGGTCAGTTGCAGCGTGGTCGCCGCCAGGTTATCGCGCAGGTGCGCTTCGGTACGGGCGCCGACGATCAGCGAGGTGATGCCGGGGCGGTCCTTGAGCCAGGCCAGGCACACCCGCGCCACCGACACACCGTGCTCGTCGCCGACTGCGGCCAGGGTCTCGATGATGTCCAGTGCCCGCTCGGTGTCGTACACATAGGGCTCCGGCCAGCCGCTGCCCTGGCGGGTGTTGGGGCCGGGCTTGTGGCCGCGGCGGGTGGTGCCGGTCAGCAAGCCTTCGCCCATCGGCCCCCAGACCAATGTGCCCACCGACTGGTCGATGGCCAGGGGCAGCAGTTCGTACTCGGCCTCGCGGGACTCGGGGGTGTAATAGATCTGCTGGGTAATCGGCTTGAGGAACCCGTGCAGTTCGGCCTTGCCCAGGGTCTTCATCATCTGCCAGCCGGTGAAATTGCTGGTCCCGAAGTAGCGGATCTTGCCGGAGCGGACCAGGTGGGTCATGGCTTCCAGGGTTTCCTCGATGGGTGTCACACCGTCCCAGTTATGCAGTTGATACAGGTCCAGGTGATCGGTACCCAGGCGCTTGAGACTGGCCTCGCAGGCGCGAATCAGGTGGTAGCGCGAAGACCCGGAGTTGTTCGGATTGTCGTCCACCGGCGTGCGCCCCTTGGACGCCAGCAACACATCGTTGCGACGATTGCCCAGCGCCTGGCCGACGATTTCCTCGGACAGCCCATGGGAGTAGACGTCAGCCGTGTCGATCATGTTGACGCCGGCTTCGAAGGCTATATCGAACAGGCGACGGGCACCGGGAACATCGACGGAGCCGACTTTGGCGAATTCGGCACGACCACCGAATGGCGCCGTGCCGAGAATCATCTCTGACACCAGCAGCCCTGACTGGCCAAGTTGACGGTAGTGCATGTTGCCTCCAGAAGAACATTGAACACAGTGTTCTGAGGCAGGCGCCAGGCAAATAGTTTGATTGGATTGGAACGCGGGGGGGGGGGGAAGGCAATGCAAACCGCCAGCACGGTGGCTGGCGGTGGTGGAATCAGAAGATCAGGGAGAGGACGCCGATCACGACGATCAGACCGATCAGGAAAATGATGCCGATGGTGCTGCCCAGGAACTTCAACATATGCGTGCTCACAATCGATGGGGTTACAGCTCTAGACCGCTCGTCGCCGTGCTCGTTTCGTTTATCTGCAACAAAGGGGCATTCGGCGGCCTGGGTACGGCCTCGTGGGTTCAGGCCCGCACTGCCGAGTACAACGCCTTGATCAGGTCGGACTGGGTGATGATGCCCACCAGCCGCCGATCGGCATCGATGATCGGCACGTGCCGGTGGCCGTTCTCGGAAAACACCGGCACCAGGTCGATCAACAGGCGGTCGGCGCTGGCCACGCGCACCGTCCGCGTCATGATCTCGCCGACGATGTTGACCGGCCGATCCTTGCGCGTGAGCAACGCCCGCAGGTGCCAGCCGACACCTTCATGGGCGTCGAGATCGATCTGTTGCATGAAGTCGGCGACGGTGACGATGCCCAGCAGATGCTGCTGGCGATCGATCACTGGCAGCGCCTTGATCTTGTGCTTGCGCATCAGCGCCCAGGCCTCGCGCAGCGGCATCTCCTGGCGGGCGGCGAGCGGTTGCCGGCTCATCACGTCGGCACAGCGCAACTCGCCCATGTGCCGCTGGTAAGCGGCGGCCTCGGCCTGTTCGAGCAAGGCCTGCAAGTCTTCGCGGCTGACGTCCAGTACCTGGTTGTAGCGGCTCAAGGCCGCGTCGAGGTCGGCGGTGTTGAAGCGGCTGGCGCGAGTGGCTGCAACGGGCGCGGGCAGGTGCGGCCACGGGCGGCGTGTCAGGTTGTTGTAGGCCAGGCCGGCCAGCACCAGCAGCAACGAGTCGATCAGCACCGGGCTGAGGGCAAATGCGAAGCGGTCACAGCCCATCAGCACCATCAACAGCGCCGACGCCCCCCCAGGCGGGTGCAGGCAGCGCAGGGCGAACATCACGGCGATCGCCAGGCTCACCGCGAGGGCGGCCGCCAGGGTGGCGTCCGGCACCCAACGATAACAGGCGATGCCGACCAGCGCCGACAGGGTGTTGCCGCCCACCACCGACCAGGGTTGCCCCAGCGGGCTAGACGGCAGGGCGAACACCAGCACGGCGCTGGCACCCAGCGGCGCCACCAGCGCCAGGGCAAGCACGCCATGCTCATGGGCAGCAGCGCCCTGCAGGCCGCACGCGGCGAGCAGGGCGACCAGCAGGATACCCAGCGCGGCACCGATGCAGGCGCGCCATTTTTCCCGGGCATCCACGGCTTGGGCAGCAGGCCACAGCTCGCGCAGCCGCGCGGTCAGGGCAGAGTGGGGGCGGGGACGGGGAGGGGGAGTCTGGAAGGGGGCAGGCATGGCTCAACGGCATTGGACAGTCGACGATGGCCCTGCAGTGGTTGGGCACTGCAGGGGCGCTGGGGGCACAAACCTTAGCGCGTGTCTCGCGTCGACACCAGCATCACGCGTGGATCAGACTGCCGGTACGCCACTGAAGCCTTCGACCACAGGCGCTTCGATGTAAGGTGAGCCCGGGGTCAGGATGACCTTGCGGCAGTCGTCCTGTTTCTTGTCGAACATCTTGTAGCCTTCCACGGCCTGCTCCAGGGACAACCGGTGGGTGATGATCGCTTCGGGCGACAGCCTGCCGGTCTCGATGTGCTCCAGCAACTCGGGCAGATAACGCTGCACATGGGTTTGCCCCATACGGAACGTCAGGCCCTTGTCGAACGCATCGCCGAACAGGAAGCCGTGAATGAAGCCCGCATACACGCCTGGCACACTGACCACCCCACCGCGGCGAACGGCGGCAATGCACTGACGCAGCGCCTTGCCACTGCTGCCTTCGATCTTCAGCGCGGTGAGCACGGTCTCGGTGGTGCTGCCCTTGGCTTCGAAACCGACTGCATCGACCACGCCGTCGACCCCCCGCATGCCCTTGGTCTGGCGAATGATGGTGTCGGCAGGATCATCGTCTTCGTCGAAGTTGATCGGCACCACGCCATAGGTCTGCTGGGCGTAGGCCAGCCGGTACGGGTGGTGATCGACCATGAAGATGCGTTCGGCGCCCAGCATCTTCGCCACCGCTGCGCACAGCAGGCCGACCGGCCCGGCGCCATAGATCGCGATGCTCGAGCCGGCACCGATTTCGGTGTTCTTCACCGCCTGGAAAGCGGTGGGGAGAATATCGGACAGAAACAGCACTTTTTCGTCGGCCAGCGTGCCGGGCACTTTGAACGGGCCGGTGTTGCCCTTGGGGACGCGAACGTATTCGGCCTGGCCGCCGGGGATGCCGCCGTACAGGTGGCTGAAACCGAACAACGCGGCCCCTGGTGGAATCGACTTCTTGTTGATGATCGCGCCGCGTCCGGTGTTGGTGGTCTCACAGGCAGCGAACTGATCCAGCTGGCAGAAGAAACAGCTGCCACAGGCGATGACGAAGGGAATCACCACGCGATCACCGGGCGCAACGGCGGTGACTGCAGAGCCGACTTCCTCGACCACACCCATGAACTCGTGGCCGAAGATATCGCCGTGCTCGACCGTGGGGATCTTGCCGCGGTACAGGTGCAGGTCGGAGCCGCAGATGGCGGTGGCAGTGACCCGCAGGATCACGTCGTCGTTTTCCTGCAGCACCGGATCCGGCACATTGTCGACCCTGACATCATTCGCGCCGTGATAGGTAAGAGCTCTCATATCGTGGACCATCCAGTTGTCGTATGTCTTCAGGAGATGCACGGGTGCGACAACGAGTTCAACCGCGTATGGCCGCAGGCGGACTGGCGGTTACCGGCCTGGTGAAGCCGAGCGCTACAACAGCACGTTCACGGCGGCGGTCATCTGCGCCACGCTCCAGGGCTTCTGCAGGAACGCGACGCCGTCGGGCAGGTCGCCGATGACCTCCGAGCCGTAGCCAGAGGTCAGCAGGATCGGAATCGCCGGCCAGCGCGCCTTGACCATCATCAGAAATTCGCGGCCGTCGAGCTGGCCTGGCAAGGTGTAGTCGGTCACCACCAGGGCCACGGGCGAGGTGCGCGTGAGCAGCCCCATCAGCGCGTCATCGGCCGTGACATAGCCTGAGCAGGTGCCGCCCATGTCTTCGAGGATTTCCACCAGCACCGAGAGCATCAGGTCGTCGTCTTCCACCACCACGACATTGCCCTTGAGCGTCTGTACGCCTTGATTGTCGAATATCATTCCTTTGCTCCTCGGCTCCATGGTCCCGAGCATACGCCATCCTTGCCCGGCTCCACAGCAATTGCGGCCAGGGTGGCGAGAAGGGCGCCGGCTTTTTCGAACTCGGTCCGGTTTTCGGGTTCTCAAATCGTGGTGCCAGGGTGTGTTCGAAAAGTCGCTGACCGAGCGCAGCCCCCTTTCATGCAGTGCCTGGCGCCGTGCTGGAACTCTCGACCACCGGGCCCAGATGGAACGTTCATGAGCACGCCGCAGATAATCACGCTTCAGGCCGAGATCGAATCGCTCAAGGCCCAGCTCGCTCAAGCGAAGGATCGCAGCGGTACCCAGGCCACCGTTGCGCAATTGGCCGACAGCCGCCTGCAGTACCAACGCCTGCTCGACTCGATCGACGAAGGCTTCTGCATCATTCAGATGAAATTCGACGAGGCCGGCAAGGCCGTCGACTACCAATTCCTGGAGACCAACCGCGCGTTTGAAGCGCACACCGGATTGAGCAATGTCGAGGGTCGCTGGATCCGCGACCTGGTGCCCAATCATGACCAGCACTGGTTCGATATCTATGGGCACGTGGCCAAGACCGGCGAGTCGGTGCGCTACGAGAACCGCGCCGAGGCACTGGATCGCTGGTTCGACGTGCACCCCACGGCCATCGACGACAGCGGCGAGCGCGTCGCGGTGTTGTTCAACGACACCACCGCCCGGCGTCATGCCGAGCAGGCCCTGCGCGACAGCGAAGAGTACTGGCGCGGGCTCTTCGAGAAGCTCGACGACGGTTTCATTCTCGGCGAGCTTATCCGCGACGATCAGGGCGTGGTCGTCGACTGGCGCTACCTGGACGTCAATCCGGCCTGGGGTACGCAGACCGGGGTCGACCCGGCCATGGCCAAGGGCCGGACCCTGCGGCAGCTGTTTCCCGACATTGAAGCCTACTGGGTTGAAGAGCCGATCAGGGCTGTTTCCGCGCAGCGCTCCACGGCGTTCAGCCAGCAGATGCGGTCCCTCGGGCGCTGGTACGAGGGCCGCGTCCACCCGCTGGGCGAGGACCGCTTCACCATCATCTTCCAGGACGTCACCCAGTCACGTTACGCCGCCACTCGCCGCCAGGCTCTGCTGGAATTCGGCGATCAGTTGCGCGACCTGCACGACCCCGATGAAATGGCCGTCGCGGCAACGGCCGTGGTCGCCGAAACGCTGGGCGTGGATGGCGCCTGTTACGTCGGCCTGGCTGCCGGGTCACCGCCCCGGATCATCGGTGAAACCTGGATGCCCAACGCACCGCCGCCTGATTACCTGCGGCTGTTCGCAACCATCCCGCTGGGGCGCATGCCGGTGACTGGCAGTCTGGGCGACAGTGCTGCGCAGGCGGCACCTGACAATGCCGCCAGCCTCGCGATGCTGACCATCCCGTTGGTGGAGTCGGGCGTGGCCATCGCCGCGTTGTGCGTGTTGCACAATCGCAGTCACCCCTGGGACGAGGCGGAATCGCGCTTTGTCCGCGATGTTGCCGAGCGCACGCACGCCGCACTCGCTCGTCGCCGCGCCGAACAGGACCTGCGCGACCTCAACGCGGCCCTGGAGCAGACCATCAGCCACCGCACCGAAGAACTGCTGCGCTCGGAAGAACAACTGCGCCAGTCGCAGAAGATGGAAGCGGTCGGGCAGTTGACCGGTGGCATCGCCCACGACTTCAACAACCTGCTCACCGGCATCTCCGGCAGCCTGGAAATGATGCAGACGCGCATTGCCCAAGGCCGTGTCGGTGATCTCGACAAGTACATCGGTGCCGCCCATGGCGCCGCTCGCCGGGCTGCCTCGCTGACCCATCGGCTGCTGGCCTTTTCTCGGCGGCAGACCCTGGACCCCAAGCCGACCAACGTCAACCGCCTGGTGGCGGGCATGGAAGACTTGATCATGCGCACGGTGGGGCCCGCCGTGCACACCAGGATGCTCACCCACAACGACATCTGGTCCACTTACGTCGACGCCAACCAGCTGGAAAATGCCTTGCTCAACTTGTGCATCAATGCCCGCGATGCAATGCCCGAAGGCGGCACTCTGACGGTGGAAACCAGTAATCGCGCGCTCGATCCGCGCTCGGCCGCGGCTTTCGACCTGCCGCCCGGCAACTATGTGTCCCTGAGCGTGACGGACACCGGCACGGGCATGCCGCCCGACGTGGCCGCCAAGGCCTTCGAGCCGTTCTTCACCACCAAGCCGCTGGGCATGGGCACTGGGCTGGGCCTGTCGATGATCTATGGCTTCATCCGCCAATCCGGCGGACAGGCGAAGATCTATTCAGAGATCGATCAAGGGTCCACCGTCAGCCTGTACCTGCCGCGTCACCAGGGGGTCGAGCCCGAGGTCGAACCCTTGCAACTGACCGAGATGCCCCGGGCCGTGGACGGCGAAACGGTGTTGGTGGTCGACGATGAGCCAACGGTGCGCCTTTTAGTCACGGAGATACTCGAAGAGCTGGGCTATCACGCCATCGAGGCGCCCGACGGGCCGAGCGGCTTGAAGATTCTGGAATCCAACGTGCGCATCGACTTGCTGGTGTCGGACGTCGGCCTGCCGGGACACATGAACGGTCGCCAGATGGTCGACCTCTCGCGCGCGGTACGGCCCGACCTGCAGGTGTTGTTCATCACCGGCTACGCCGAGCAGGCGGTGATCGGCAGCGGCGACCTGGACCCCAACATGCACATCATGACCAAGCCGTTCTCGGTGGAACGGCTGGCCGTGAAAATCAAACGGCTGATCGAGCGGAACTGAAGTTCAGGCGCCCTGTTGCGGGGCGCAGTGCCTCAGCAGTGCCTTGATGGAGCCATGCACATTGCGCTTTTCCAGTTCCTTGGCCGTGAACCAGCGGCAGTCGGCGATTTCGTTGCAGGGTTTGGGCTTCTTGCGCAGCGGCAGGCTGGTCTCGAACAGAAAGTGGATCACATTGTTCTGTTCGTATTCGGACACGTAGTACAGCTGGTCGAAATCCAGCCCGGTTTCCTCGGACATCTCCCGCAGGGCGGCCTGCAGGGGCGTCTCGTCCTGCTCGACGCGACCGCCGGGCAGGTTCCACTTGGCCTTGCGCTTGCGCACGAAAAGAATCTCTTGGTCACGGCGATAGATCACCGTAGCCCGACGCTTGGGGGCTTTGCGCTCGACTGGAGATTGCTCGGTTGCGGCCATGGGGGTGCCTATGCGCTTGTCATGAAAAAGTCATTAAAGTGTCACAAAATATCTGAAGCACGAAGTGTGCCTCAAGTCACTCGCGCTCATCAGTTTTGTACGGCCTGAACCGAGCCGCCATCGACGCGGATATTGCTGCCGTTGACGAAGGATGCGCGCTCGGACACCAACAACGCGATGACCGATGCCACTTCATCGGCCTGACCTCGCCTTTTCTGAACGATGCCGGGGCGCTCTTCGTCGAGAAAACTGTGCACGGCTTCGTCGAAGGACACGCCAGCCTGCTCGGCGCGCTGCTTCATCATGCCATCGGTCATGGGGGTTTCGATAAAGGCGGGGGCGACGGTATTACACAATACGCCGTGGGCCGCCTCGCGATAGGAAAGGTTTTTTACGAAAGCGGCCAGGGCGGCCTTGGCCACGTTGTAGGTGGCTTCTTCCCAATAGGGCTGCACAGCGTTTTCCGACGTGATACAGACGAACCGCCCCCAGCCGCGTGTGCGCATGGCGGGGAGGGTGGCGCGGGCGATACGCACGGCCGAGAAGAAGTCGATGCTCCAGGCCTCTTCGTAGTCGGCATCGGACAATTGCAGTGGGTCGCCCTTGGCACCGGTGATGCCCGCCGTGTGCACCACGATGTCGATCTGACCGTAGCGCGCCTCAGCCTGTTGCACCAAGCGGTCGACCTGTTCCTGACGGGTCATGTCCGCGGCAATCTGCAGGCAGTCGCCCGGCAGTTCGCCACACTGACGAGCCAGCTCGTCGCCGTCCAAGTCGCTGAGCACCAGTTTCACGCCTTCGGCCAGCAGCGCCTTGGCGGTCGCCAGGCCCAGGCCGCCGCTGGCGCCGGTGATGAGCGCGACGCGCCCCTTGATTGCCAGATCCATAGACACCTCGCTGGAATGATCACATCATCGCCATGACATATGGCGTTGCAATTTGTGACCCGAGCAATGGCCCGCGGATTCAAATTATTTGTCGATTCGGTCAGTTCCCGGCGCCCTACGCGCGTTTGCTGACCGTCAGCACCACGGCGGCGATGCGCTCTGCCAGGGCGTAGGTCTGGGTCTCCAGTTCTTCGCCGAACACGTCTGGGTCCATCTCCCGATACGACCAGACCAGATCCGGGGTGTCGACCACAGCGCGTACCTGTTCCAGAAACAGATCGACGCCGTCCACGCACGGTGCGCCGGTGTACAGCAACAACGTACCGCCCGGCGCCAGGCGTTTAACGGCCTCGCGGGCAATGCGCACGGACAGCTCCGAACCGAGCTGACCACCGCCATGGCGATAGGCGCGCTCCTGTACATCCTGCATGTAGGGCGGGTTGGCGACGATCAGGTCGAAGTCACCGCAGGTGCCAGCGAGCAAGTCACTGTGCCAGGCCGATACGTTTTCCACCCCGGCCAGCGCCGCGTTGACGGCGGTGAAGCGCAGGGCAGTGGGGTTGATGTCCACCGCCAGCACCTGCGCGTCGCGACGTGCCCGGCCAATCAGAATGGCTCCCGCGCCGCTGCCGCAGCCGATGTCCACGGCGGTGCGAATCGGCTGCAGCGAGGTGTGCAAGTGGTCTTCGATGGCCTGGGCGAAACGGTAGGTGTCGGGACCGAAGAACACGGCATCGTGGCCCACGGTCGGGTAGGCGGAGTGGGCCAGCAGCAGATCGCCCAGGCTCGACCAGCGCACTTCGCTGATCCACAGCCCGGCGTGCGCACGCAGCACGCCGCTGCTCAACAACGCCTGCAATTCCGCTTGTGGCAGCAGATTACTGTCGAACGGTCGGCTCCAGCCAAACACATCGCGTAAAGAACGTGCCTGGCTGTTTTCCAGCCGAGCGTTATTACGCTGATGAGTCAACGGCGTCACTGTGGTGAAACGGTAGTCGTCGGCCTGCAGGCGCCTGCCCAACTGCAACAGCGCCAGGTCATGACCGGCATCGGTCTGGTCGGCGGTGAGGTTCTGCGGTTGTACGGCAAGGTTCATCGGCCCAGGCCTCCTGCGTTCAATTGACGGGCGAAAATACGCGTGGCTTCCAGCCCTGCGGGGGAAGCGTGATGGGCCGGGGAAAGCTGGCCGATCAGGCGTTCCAGCGAGTGGATGGGTTCGCGCGGTGCCGGGGTCTGGGCACGAGCGCTGGTCAAGGGGCGGCGAAAGCGCGCGCGGAACGGGTTGGTTTCGCGCGCATCGGTGGCGGACCGCCAGTCCCCGCTGATCCAGTCGCGCAGCAATTGCATTTCGTAACCACTGAACACGCCGAACATCACCGCACCGGGGCCATCGAGCAATTGCCAGAAACGACTGTCCTGCGGGTCCTGATGGCGCTTGATCCAGCCCTTCCTTTGCAGCACGTCGAGAAACGCCAGGCTCTGCCCTGGGGCTGCCAACCATTCATTGATGGTACGACCCTCCAGGCGGCAGTAGTCGGAGTGCATGTGCTGACCGAACGAGCGCTTGCGCTCCAGCATATCGACCACCTCCTGTTCCAGGTCGAACGCTTTGATCACGGCCGTCGAGCCGACACCCAGGTCGTTGAGGCGGTAACCGGCACGTACCCGCTCGAGAAATTCGGCGTTGGCCTCGCCACCCGGCAGCAGGTCGCTGACCGTGTCCGCCGCCTTGCGCGCATGGCCGGTACTGGCGTTGTCGATGGTGACGTGCAAAGTGAAGTAATACGGGTCGATCCCCAGTTCGTTGAGTTCGAACGCGGTAATCAGCAGGTGCAGCGGCAGTTGCTCATAACCCAGGTTATAACCGATCACTTCCGGCAGGCATTCGTCGCTCAACTGGCCCAGCGCCAATTGCAGCGCGCCTTGCAGGTACAGCTCGTCGGCCAGCGGGTGGGCCGGGGCGCAGTCATGCTCGGCCAGCAGTTTGCGGTACAGCACCACGTGATTGAGCTGTGGATCGCCGTCGCCCAGCTCTTCGAGGTAGGTACGGATCAGCGCGTGGTAGCGCCAGTCCTGGGCGTGCCGGACGGTGCCGTACAGCCAGGCGCCGTCTACCAGCTTGCTGGGCGCGACCTGCTGCAGGAAGTACAGGGCATGGGATCGGTTGCTGAAGAACTGACGTGGCCCGCCGGCGCGCCGGGCCTGCAGATAGCTGGCGTAGCGCTCGGCGACCTGGCTGGCATTGTTGGCGATCCACTCGGCGAACTGCGCGGGGCTGGCGGGCAGGTCGCACGGCAGGTCGCGGGCGGCCTGCACCTGCGCGTGCAGGAAGGCCTTGAGGTCCGCTCGGTCAACCTGCTCCGGGGCATCGAGCAGCGCTTGATACAGGCCGAACGCAGTGCGCGCAGGGCCGGGAACGCGGGCAGGACGGCCAATGATGCTGTGCAAGGATGTCATGAGAATGCCACTGATCGTTTCTTGGTATGTAGATCAGAGCGGCCTGGCTGAAGATTAATTCATTTGGGTTGGGTACCGTTCGGCGGTCGCTACCGCGCTCGCCGAACGGCCGGCAGCTAGGGTCAACTGCGGCTGATGGTGGTCCCCAGCAACGCTTCCACTTCCGCCAGGTCTGGCGCATGGGCGCCCGACTGCCGGCACGAAGCCGAGGCGCAGGCGGCAGCAAAGCGCAGTCGTTCGCCCGGGTCCTGCAGGCCCAACAGTTCGCTGGCGAGCCAACCGGCCATGCTGGCGTCGCCGGCGCCCACGGTGTCGGCGACGTCCACGGCAATGGCCGGCTGCTCGAACTGACCGTCCGGGGTGTGCAGAACCATGCCCCGCTCGCCGCGCGTGAAAAGGATCTGCGCCGCTGGGTTGAGCTCACGCAATTGACCCAGGGCTTGCTGCTCGCTCAACGCCGGATAGATCTGGCGCAGGTCTTCATCGGACAGCTTGATGACGTCCGCCAGGCCGATCAGGGTCGGGAACGTGTGCTCGCGGTAGTGCGCATCCATCAGGTTGCGCCAGTTCGGGTCATAGCTGATCCATTTGCCGGCGGCACGTGCCTGCCGGGCCACGTCCAGCAAACGCTCGGCCAGGGGGGCACGCGCCAGGCTGATGCAACTGAAATGGCAGATCCGGGCATGCTCCAGCCATCCTGCCGGCAGTTGGGCCGGGTCGAAGTGCAGGTCGGCTTCACCGGCGAAGAAATAGCGCGGAGGCCGGCTGGAGGGCACGATGGCCACCAGCGGGTCGGCGGCCACCCGCTGCATGAAGCGTGGGTCCAGCCCGGCCAGCGCTGACTGCCGGGCGATCTCGTCACCCAGCGAATCGGTGCTGATGGCGCCGGCGAAGGCGCAGCTCAGCCCCAGGCGGCTGAGGGTGCGCGCCACGTTCCACGGCGCGCCACCGGGATAGCCCCGCCAGTGGCCGGGGGATTCTTGCACGACATCGGTCAGGGCTTCGCCGAAAACCACTACGTGGGGCAATTGCATTATTTTCCTCCTTGGGCGCCGGGTGGCAGGCAATCACGGCTTTTTATCGGGCGTCAGACGCTCTATCGCGCCGACCATACGTGGTGCTACAAGCCTCTGGCTAGCGCTCAAGGCACTCGGCAATGATACTTTTTTGCGTGCGCCTGCCTCATGGCCCGCTGTGCGGTCCATCGCCGCCGAGGCGTGCTCACCCGGACCACACTTCTTTTTCTGGCCTGGCCGCCTGGTAACGCCTGCGCCGCAACCTGCGCTGAACGAGCACCAATGGCCGGCAGTCCATAGCGTTGAGGCCAACCGAGAAGCACGTTCAGCGTGCCGATGGCCTCTTCCTGTGCCGTGATGACAAGGCCTAGCCTGCGGAGATGCCTGCCATGAATGATCCTGTTGCGCCTCAACTGACTGTCCAGCCGCTGCGTTTCGACCCCGCGTTCGAACAGATTCCCGACGACGAAGCCGAGACGGCCAAGGAGCTGGCCGATACGCTGCACTCGATTCTGCAAACCACCCTGGCCGATGAAGGGCACGCCAATCGCAGCGTGCACGCCAAGAGCCACGGCTTGCTGCAAGGGACACTGACCGTTCTCGATCACCTGCCGGCGGAGCTGGCTCAGGGCGCCTTCGCCCGGCCGGGCGATTATCCCGCCGTGCTGCGGTTTTCAACCAACCCGGGGGATATCCTCGACGACAAAGTGTCGACCCCGCGCGGCCTGGGCTTGAAGATCGTCGGCGTTGAAGGGGCGCGACTGCCCGGCAGCGACGGCGACGTGACCCAGGACTTCGTCATGCAGAACGCCAATGCCTTCACGGCGGCGAACCCCAAGGCCTTTTTACGCACCCTGAAGTTGCTGGCCAAAACCACCGACAAGGGCCCCGGGCTGAAAAAGGCGCTGTCAGCGGTACTGCGCGGCGTCGAGTCCACCCTCGAGGCCCTGGGTGGCGAAAGTGGCACCCTGAAAAGCCTTGGCGGGCACCCACAGACCCACCTGCTGGGCGAGACCTACAACACCGTGGTGCCATTTCTCTACGGGCCTTACTACGCCAAGCTGGCGGTGGTGCCGGTGTCGCCGGAGCTGACCGCACTCACCGACCTGCACCTGGATTTCGGCGACAACCCCAATGCCCTGCGCCAGGCGGTCAGTGATCATTTCAGTCGACAGGGCGGCACCTGGGAAGTGCGCATCCAGTTGGCCACCGACCTGGAAAAAATGCCCATCGAAGACGCGTCGGTGGCCTGGCCGGAAGACCTCAGCCCCTTCGTCACCGTAGCCCGCCTGCAGGTGCAGGCACAGCCCAGCTGGGACGATGACAAGGTCAAGCGTATCGACGATGGCATGGCGTTCAGCCCGTGGCACGGCTTGCAGGCCCACCGCCCGCTGGGTGGCGTGATGCGGGTGCGCAAGCCATCCTACGAGATGTCATCGCAGTTCCGCGCCACCCACAACGGCTGCCCGATCCACGAGCCGCGTTGAGCGATGGCGCTGCCGCCTCAGGTCACCTGATCCTTGCGCGGTATCGCCTGATTGCGTTCGGCCGCACCGGGTTCGGTGCGGTGCAGGGTCACCGGCACCGACTTGGCGGCCGGCACCTTGCTGCGCTGGGCGTGGTGCCATAGCGGGATCAGCCCATTGCATTCGGGATAATACGCACCGGCGCAACCGGCAGGGATGTCATAGGCGATGATCTGCAGCGGGCCGGCCTCGCGCCGCACATCGGGCTGGATGGCCGTGCGTACCGTCACCCAGTCGCCTGCGGTCAGGCCGAGGCGGGTGATGTCGTTGGCGTTGAGAAAAATCACGCTGCGGGTACCCTGGACCCCGCGAAAGCGATCGTCGTAGCCGTACACCGTGGTGTTGAACTGATCGTTGCTGCGCAGCGTCATCAGTTGCAGCACGTCGCGCCGTGCCGGATCGGTGGCCACATCATCGTCTTCATCCAGGGTATGAGGGTCGATGAACTGCGCCTTGCCTGACGCCGTCGGCCATTGCCGCTGGCGTGGCCCGATGGGCCGATGGAAGCCACCGGGTTCCCACATGCGGGTTTCCATGCCGTGGAAAATCTCCGGGTAAAGCTCGGCGATGGAGTGGCGAATCAGCGCATAGTCGCGGCGCCAGGCTTGCCATGGAATGTTCACCGTGCTGTCGAGTGTGGCCTGCGCCAGCCCGGCAATGATCGCCACCTCGGCACGCAGGTTGCCATGCGCCGGTTCGCTGTTGCCATGCCAGGCGCGGATGCAGCCGGTGCTGTCCTCGGTGGTATAGACCTGCTCCACGCCATCCTGTACATCCTTTTCGGTGTGCCCCAGGCAGGGCAGCAACCAGCCATGGGTGCCCGGGAACAAATGGGTGCGATTGAGCTTGGTGGCGATTTGCACGTTCAATTCCAGCGCGGCCCAGGCCGGCTCCATGCGTTGGGTATCTGGCACGGCACGCAGGAAATTGCCGCCCAGCCCGATGAAGCCCTTGACGCTACCGTCCAGCAGCCCCTCGCAGGCGTCGACCGTTGCCAGGCCCATCTCCCTGGGTACCTTGAAACCGAACGCGGCCTCGATCTTGTCCACCGGCACCTTGGCCGGGTCTTCGCTGATGCCCACGGTGCGCTGGCCTTGCACATTGGAGTGCCCGCGCACCGGGCAGATGCCGGCCCCCGGCTTGCCGAAGTTGCCGCGCAGCAACAGCAGGTTGACCAGCAACTGCACGTTCTGTACGCCATGGCGATGCTGGGTGATGCCCATGCCGTACACCAGCATGACCCGCTCACTGCGGGCATACACCGTGGCGGCCGCTTCGAGCGCCGACCGGCTCAAACCGCTCAGCCGTTCCAGCACCGACCACGCGAGGCGATCGGCCGTGGCCAGAAAGGTATCGATGCCTTCGGTGTGCTCGGCGATGAACGCATGATCGAGGACCGCCGGCTGGCCGGCCGCCAGGGCTGCCCGATCCATGGCCAGCAGGGCTTTGGTAATGCCCATCACCACCGCGCTGTCACCGCCGATCGCCACCTGATGGTACTGGGTGCTGATCACCGTGGAATCCGGTCCGAGCATCTCCAGCGGCGATTGCGGGTTGACGAAGCGTTCCAGGCCACGCTCGCGGATCGGGTTGAACGTGATGATCGGCACGTCGCGCTTGCGCGCTTCCTGCAACGGGTGAAGCATCCGCGGGGCATTGCTGCCGACGTTCTGGCCGAAAAACAGGATGCAATCGGTGTGTTCGAAATCGTCCAGCGTCACCGTGCCCACGGGTACCCCGATGCTTTCCTGCAGGCCCACCGAGGTGCTCTCGTGGCACATGTTGGAACTGTCGGGCAGGTTGTTGGTGCCGTAGGCACGGGCCAGCAATTGATACATGAACGAGGCTTCCAGTGAGGCCCGGCCCGAGGCATAGAACACCACGCTGGCGGGGTCCATGCGCTGGAGTTGGGCGCCGATCGCCGCATAGGCCTGCTCCCAGGTGGCCGGCAGGTAGCGGTCGGTGGCCGCATCGTAGCGCAGCGGGTCGGTCAGCCTGCCGTGGCGTTCCAGGTCGTAGTCGCTCCAGCCGCGCAGTTCGTCCAGGCTGTGCCGAGCGAAGAAGTCTGCCCCGGTGCGCAACGCCGTCAACTCCCAGGCGGTGGCCTTGGCGCCGTTCTCGCAGAACTCCATGGCGTGCGGGTTGCCCGGCTTGGCCCAGGCGCAACTGACGCAGGCGAAACCGCCGGGCTTGTTCTGCTTGAGCAGGGCCAGCGGGCCCTTGGCCTGCGCCCGTTGCCGCCAAAGAATGTTCATCACCGAAAACGCCGAACCCCAGCCGCCGGAGGCTGACGAGTACGGCTTGTAGCGAGGGGCAGGGTGGATCAGGGTCATGGCGGTTCTCTTCGACAAGATGGCAGGCGCAGGATGTCCTGCTATTACGACGCCGCCAGGGTCGGCAAGGTTCGAATCAACTGCCGCCAAGGCTCGGGCCATGCTGTCAGCGCGTGTGTCGTTGTCATTGAACGCGCCGGCAAGCGATCTACAATGAGTCCAGCACTAGCCAAGCCGTGAGTACTAAAAAGGAGATCAACATGTCCAGCTCGTCCAAATGCCCGTTCAATCATGCCGCTGGCGGCGGCACCACCAACAGGGACTGGTGGCCGAACCAGTTGAACCTGAAAATTCTGCACCAGCATTCGTCGCTGTCCGACCCGATGGACCCCGATTTCGATTATGCCCAGGCGTTCAAGAGCCTGGACCTGGCGGCGGTCAAACAAGACCTGCACGCGTTGATGACCGATTCCCAGGATTGGTGGCCCGCCGACTTCGGCCACTATGGGCCCTTGTTCGTGCGCATGGCCTGGCACAGTGCCGGGACTTACCGCACAGGCGACGGCCGTGGCGGTGCCGGGGCAGGGCAACAGCGCTTCGCCCCGCTCAACAGCTGGCCGGACAACGTCAGCCTGGACAAGGCCCGCCGGCTGATCTGGCCAATCAAGCAAAAGTACGGGCGCAGCATTTCATGGGCTGACCTGATCATCCTCACTGGCAACGTGGCGCTGGAGTCCATGGGCTTCAAGACCTTCGGCTATTCCGGTGGCCGTGCCGACGTGTGGGAGCCTGAGGAAGACGTGTACTGGGGCGCGGAAACCACCTGGCTGGGCGGTGACACCCGCTACGGCCAGGCACCGCAACCACCGGGAGAAGGCACACTGGTGGCCGAGCCCGAGCAGCACGGTCACGAGCAGAAACGCACCGACAGCCAGGGGCGCAACCTGGAAAATCCGCTGGCGGCGGTGCAGATGGGGCTGATCTACGTCAACCCGGAAGGGCCGGAAGGCAACCCCGACCCGGTGGAGTCGGCCAAGGACATTCGTGAAACCTTCGGCCGCATGGCCATGAACGACGAAGAAACCGTGGCGCTGATTGCCGGCGGCCACGCGTTCGGCAAGACCCATGGTGCAGCCTCGGCCGACCATGTCGGCGCCGAACCGGAAGCGGCCGGCCTGGAGCAGCAGGGCCTGGGCTGGCACAACAGCTTCGGCAGCGGTGTCGGCGGTGACGCCATTACCAGCGGCCTGGAAGTGACCTGGACCTCGACGCCCACGCGCTGGAGCAATGAATACCTGGAAAACCTGTTCCGCTTCGACTGGGAGCTGACCAAGAGCCCGGCCGGTGCCCATCAGTGGCAGCCAAAGAACGGCGCCGGGGCTGGCACAGTGCCGGATGCCCATGACCCGTCCAAGCGCCACGCGCCGACCATGCTGACCTCCGACCTGGCGCTGCGCTTCGATCCCGAGTACGAAAAGATCGCCCGTCGCTTTCGCGATAATCCGGAGCAGTTGACCGACGCCTTCGCCCGCGCCTGGTACAAACTGACCCACCGCGACATGGGGCCGCTGGCCCGCTACCTCGGGCCCGAACTGCCGGCCGAGGAACTGCTGTGGCAGGACCCGCTGCCCAAGGCCGAACAGGCGCCGCTGGGTGAGGCGGATGTGACCGCACTCAAGGCCAAGGTGCAGGCATCCGGGCTGACCGTGGCGCAACTGGTGTCCACCGCCTGGGCCGCCGCTTCGACCTTCCGCGGCTCCGACAAGCGCGGCGGTGCCAACGGTGCGCGTATCCGCCTGGCGCCGCAGAAGGACTGGGCGGTCAATCGCCCTGAACAGCTGGCCAAGGTCCTCGCCACCCTGGAGGGCATCCAGGCCGACTTCAAGGCGACGGGCAAGCACGTGTCCCTGGCCGACTTGATCGTGCTGGCCGGCAATGTCGGCGTGGAACAGGCGGCCAGTGCCGCCGGACATTCGGTCAACGTACCGTTCAGCGCCGGGCGCGTGGACGCTTCGCAGGCACAGACCGACGTCGAGTCGTTCAGCGTGCTGGAGCCGATTGCCGATGGCTTCCGTAATTACCTCAAGGGCCACTATCGGGTTTCGGCTGAAGCATTGCTGGTCGACAAGGCCCAATTGCTGACCCTGACCGCGCCGGAAATGGCCGTACTGGTGGGCGGGCTGCGGGTGCTGGACATCAACGTCGGCCACGACCAGCAAGGGGTGTTCACCCAACGTCCCGGTACGCTGAGCAATGACTTCTTCCGTCACCTGCTGGACATGGGCACCGTGTGGCGAGCGCTGAACGCCGATGACCAGGCCTTCGAGGGTCGCGACCGTCACACCGGCGCCGTGAAATGGACCGCCAGCCGGGTCGACCTGGTGTTCGGCTCGCATGCGCAGCTGCGCGCCATTGCCGAGGTCTACGCCAGTGCCGACGCCGAAGCCAAGTTCGTGCGCGACTTCGTTGCCGCCTGGACCAAGGTCATGAACCTCGACCGCTTTGACCTGGAGGGCGCTCACGGCCACTGATATGGCAAAAGGCTTACATGGCGCGGCGGGAACTGTCCGTTTACACCCCCCCGCCATCGCCCTACAGTAGAGCCATCGACTGAGGGACGGGATGTCCCCCAGAGATCACGGACGATCTGCCATGGCCTGGATGGCCGCCGACAGGATGTTGGAATGGACTTGATGATACGACCCGCTTCGGCGGGTTTTTTTATGGGCGATATTTTTATGGGCGATGTTGGGGGCCGGCGATCAACCCCCCACCGCCGTCAGATGCTCATACAAAATCGTCGCCCCCACCGCAATCAGCACCACGCCACCAACGATCTCCGCGCGCTTGCCGACCAGGGTGCCGAGCACGCGGCCCAGCATCACGCCGAGGGTGACCATGGTCAGGGTCGCGATGCCGATGGCGCCGGCGGCCAGCCAGATGTTGACGTCGACGAACGCCAGGCCCACGCCCACGGCCAGCGCGTCGATGCTGGTGGCGAACGCTGTGACGGCCAATAGCAGGAACGAATGGCGGGTGGTTTTCTCTTCCGTTTCTGCGTCTTCTTTCAGGCCGTTGTAGATCATATGCACGCCCAGCGCGGCGAGCAGCACGAAGGCGATCCAGTGATCCCAGCTTTGCACCCAGCGCGTCGCCGCCTGGCCGATCAGCCAGCCGATCAGCGGGGTGATGGCTTCGATCACACCGAAGATCAGGCCAGTGCGCAAGGCTTGGGAGAAGCGGGGTTTGTGCAGGCTGGAGCCCTTGCCAATCGCGGCGGCGAAGGCGTCGGTGGACATGGCCAGGGCCAATAGCAGAATGGAAACGATGCTCACGGTAGGTGCGTCCAGTCGGGCCTTGAGTTCAACGACACCGCCACACGCCCGACATTGAGCATGGAGGTGTCGCTGGTCTCACCAACCGAACGGTGTTCGTACCACGGCAAGTTGCCGAGAATGTTGATACGAACGCCTGCAGCCGGGCCGCAGGCAGGTTACTCCCCAACGAGAGGCCGCAGGATAGCAGAATGATATGAAAAAAATGTTAACGCCGCGCCTAGGGGCGGCGGCGTGCCGTTTATTTCACGCTGGCGTCTGCTCGCGCCGGCAATCGCCAGCCGGGCCGGACGAAATGGCAGGTGTAGCCATTGGGGTAGCGCTCCAGGTAGTCCTGGTGTTCCGGCTCCGCTTCCCAGAATGCGCCGGCCGGCACCACTTCGGTCACCACCTTGCCCGGCCACAGCCCGGACGCGTCGACATCGGCGATGGTCTCGTGGGCCACCTGCTTCTGGTCTTCGTCGAGGTAGAACACTGCCGAGCGATAGCTGGTGCCCAGGTCGTTGCCCTGGCGGTTGGCGGTGCTGGGGTCGTGGATCTGGAAAAAGAACTCGAGAATCTCGCGGTAGCTGATCTGCTGCGGGTCGAAAACGATTTCGATCGCTTCGGCATGGGTGCCATGGTTGCGATAGGTGGCGTTGTCGACTTCGCCACCGGTATAGCCCACGCGGGTCGCCACCACACCGCGGTAGCGGCGCAGCAGGTCTTGCATACCCCAGAAGCAACCCCCGGCGAGCAGGGCGGTTTCGGTTCGAGTGGTCATGGGACATCCTTTGATCTAGGCACTGAAGGGTGCAGCATAGCGCACACGCCGGCCCAGGTCTCAGGCGGGTACGTGCGGCTGCTCGACTTCGGCGGCGGCGATCCAGCGATTGCGGCCCTGCTGTTTGGCCTGGTACAGGCAGGCGTCGGCCGAGCGCACCATGGACTCGGCGCTGGCCTGGGTGCGCGCCGGGTTGACGCAAAACACGCCGGCGCTGGCGGTGACGCTGCCGGCAGGGTGGTCCAGGTGCTCGATGCCCAGGTCGTGAATGGCCTGCAGGATATCCTGGGCGATGGTGCCGGCACCGCCCAGGTCGGTCATTGGCAACAGCACGGTGAATTCTTCGCCGCCGTAGCGCACGGCGATGTCGCCGGGGCGCTTGATGGTCGCGGCGATGGTTCTGGCCACCCGGCGCAGGCAATCGTCACCCGTGGGGTGGCCATAGCGGTCGTTGTAGCGTTTGAAATGATCGATATCCAGCATGATCAGCGCCAGCGGCGAGCCCTGGCGCTTGGCGCGGGCGAACTCGTCGCTCAGGGCCATGTCCAGCAGGCGGCGATTGCCCAGGCCGGTCAGGCTGTCGGTCAGGGCCATGTCGCGCATGGCCTGGTGGGCGTCGCGCAATTGCGCGGCCATGATCGCGCGCTCGCGCAACTGGCGCAGCACCAGGGTGCCGAAGCCGCCCAGGCCGATCAGCAGCACCAGCAGCACCAGGCCGGTCTTGAGCAGGTCACGGCGCCAGGGCGCCACGATCGACTCGCGCGACAGGCCGGCTTCCACCACCAGCGGGTAGGCGGTCAGCGCGCGGAAGCCGTACAGCCGGTCCGTGTTGTCGACCACTGCGCGCACTTGCGCCACGCCTTCGTTGGCGTAGGGCAGGTAGCGACGGAAGATCTCGCTGCCTGACAGGCTGCCACCGATCACCTCGGCGACGAATGGGCGGCGAACCAGAATGGTGCCGTCGCGCATGGCCAGCACCAGGGCGCCTTTGTCGTCGATCTTGAAGTCGCCGTAATAATCGACGAAATAGCTGACCTTGATGGTGCCGAGCAACACGCCGGCAAAGCTGCCATCGGGGTTGTTCAGGCGCCGTGAAATGGGAATGATCAGGTCATCGGTCGAACGGCTTTTCACCACCGCGCCGACCCGTACGCGGCGGTCGTCATGGGTGCGGTGGTAAATGAAATAGTCGCGGTCGGCGTTGTTCGGCAGGTCCGGGGTGAGGGTCTGGTTGGTGACGATCCACTCGCCTTTGGGGCCGTACACGAACAGGCCGTGCAACTGCGGCATGATCCGAGCCTGCTGGATCAGCAAGGCACGGGTGCGGGCGATGTCCATGTTCTGCAGGCCGTCGCCCTCGACCCGCTCCATCAACGCCGCGGTCAGCACGTCTACCTGGCGAATGGCGTCTTCGGCATGCTGGGCGGTGGCGCGAGCGAGGTTGGACACCGAGTCGTTGGCCGACGCGAAGGCCTGGCGATAGTCGCGCCAGGCGCGCCAGCCTTCGACGCTGATGAAGGCGATGATCACCAGGACGATGAAGGCCACGGTCAGCCGAAACACCGCGCCTTCATGATCGGCGCGCCGGGCATTGGCGCCCGGGCGCGGGGCCCGGTCTTCCTGTGGCGTGCCTTGTCGCAGCATCGTAAACCTGACCATGGTCCTGATTCGTCCTGTGAAGCGCGGCACCGCCGGGCCTGCCCGGTGGATATTAGACCGTACCTCGTCCCATTCTGCTACCGGCGATCGACGGTCTCAGCGCGCCGTGCTGGCGTCGGCGGTCAGGGCATCCCACAGCAGGCGGGCACTCGATGACAACGGCACACCCTGGCGGGTGACCAGTGCGTGCGGTTCGATGCGCGATTGCATGCGCAGGGGCAGGGCCACCACTGCGCCCAGGCGAATTGAAGCGTCGGCCACCTCTGAGGGCATCAACGCCACGCCGTGAGGGTCCTGCTGCAGCAACATCAAGGTGGTGAAGGTGGATGCGGTTTCCAGGGCAAATCGCGGAAACTCCACGCCGGCCTGGCTGAACTCGCGCTCCAGCACCAGGCGCAAGGGCATGTTGGCCGGGTAGACGACCCAGCGATAACGCTCCAGTTGCGCCAGGTGCACTGCCTGTTCGCCCACCAATGGATGGTCGGGGTGGGCGACCAGGGTCAGCCGTTCCTGGCGCAGGGTCTGCCATTCATAGGCTTGCGGGCGCTGGCTGACGCTGGTGCGGCAGATGGCCAGGTCCAGGCGGCCCTGGTCGATCAGGCCCAGCAGGCGGGCACTGGTGTCCTCGACGATTTCTACCCCCAGCTCGGGCTGGGTCTCGCGCAGGCGGGCCACGCTGTCCACCAGCATCGGCACCGCGCCCATGATGGTGCCCACGGCGATGCGCCCGCCCTGGCCCTGGAGAATACCGAGCATTTCTTCACGCAAGTGCGCCAGGTCGCTGTGGATCAGGCGGGCGTAGCGCACCGCGCAGCGTCCCAGGTCGTTGGCTTCCAGGCCCTGGCTGGTGCGGCTGAACAGGCGTGCACCAAAGGCGGATTCGATTTCGTTGAGGGCTTTGGTGGCGCCCGGCTGGGTGATGGACACGTGTTCGGCGGCCTTGTGCAACGAGCCGTGCTCATCCAGCGCGATCAGCAGGCGCAACTGGCGCAGGCGCAGTCGGGAAACCAGGGAGGGCAGGGACGCGATCATGGGATGACGAAAAGTTATCACGAGGGTCGGGGTTGTCATTAGGCAGGCTTGGCCAGCATTCGTAAAGTGGCAAGCAGTCGGCGGCGCCGTGAAGGCAGGCCGCTTCCCGGATATTTCTGCCAGAAGGTCACTGCCATGCGCTTGATTCAATTCGAAACCGCCACCGGCCAACGTCACGTCGGCATTGTCGAAGGCGAGCAGGTCCAAGTGGTCAACGCCACTGCCTCGATGCGTGAACTGGCCCTGGACGCCATTGCCGCCGGCCATGGCCTCGCCGAGCAGGTGCGCCAGCGCGGTAGCCAACCCGGCCCGGTGTATGCGCAACTGCTCGACGCCGGGCAGGTGTTGCCGCCGCTGGACCACGAAGACCCGGCGCACTGCCTGGTCAGCGGCACCGGCCTGACCCACCTGGGCAGCGCCGCCACCCGTGACAAGATGCACCAGCAGAAGGCCCAGGACGAGTCGACCATGACCGACACCCTGCGCATGTTCAAGTGGGGCGTGGAAGGCGGCAAGCCCGGCAGCGGTCAGGTTGGCGCCCAGCCGGAATGGTTCTACAAGGGCGATGGCAGCATCGTGGTGCGTCCCGGAGCCGACTTCCAGGTGCCGGGCTTTGCCGAAGATGCCGGCGAGGAGCCCGAGCTGGTCGGCCTGTACGTGGTGGGGCAGGACGGCAAGCCTTACCGCCTGGGTTACGCACTGGGCAACGAATTTTCCGACCACGTGCTGGAGCGCCGCAGCTACCTGTACCTGGCCCATTCCAAGTTGCGCAACTGTGCCTTCGGCCCGGAGCTGCGGGTGGGCGAGTTGCCCGCGCACTTGTCCGGTTTCAGCCGGATCCACCGTGACGGCGAGGTGCTGTGGCAGAAGGAGTTTCTCAGCGGCGAGGAGAACATGTGCCACAGCCTGGAAAACCTTGAGTACCACCACTTCAAGTACGCCCAGTTCCTGCAACCGGGCGATGTGCACGTGCATTACTTCGGCACCGCCACCTTGTCCTTCGCCGACGGCATCCAGGCGCGGCCCGGCGACACCTTCGAAATCGAGCTGGCGGATTTCGGCGCGCCCCTGCGCAACGGCATCGCTGCCGCCGACGCGCCGCTGGCACCGGGTGCGGTGACGGCACTGTGAGCGCGGTCCTTTGTTCTTCAGGCTTACGGAGCGAACCATGACGGTCATCACTGGTTGGAACTATATTGCAGGCGCCCGCAGCGCCGCGGGCGACACCACTTTGCGCAGCCACGACGCGACCACCGGCGAGGCGCTGCCGTTCGTTTTTCACCAGGCCAGCGAAGCCGAGGTCGACGCGGCCGCCCGGGCGGCGCAGGCAGCGTACCCGCTGTTTCGCAACCTGCCTGCGGCGCGGCGTGCCGAGTTCATCGAAGCGATTGCCAACGAGCTCGATGCCCTCGGTGACGATTTCGTGGCGCAGGTGTGCCAGGAAACCGCCTTGCCGGCGGGCCGTATCCAAGGTGAGCGCGGGCGCACCAGCGGGCAAATGCGCCTGTTCGCCAAGGTCTTGCGCCGGGGTGATTTCTACGGCGCCCGCATCGACCGCGCGTTACCAGACCGCCAGCCGCAGCCACGTCCGGATCTGCGCCAGTGCCGGATCGGCCTGGGGCCGGTGGCGGTGTTTGGCGCGAGCAACTTCCCCTTGGCGTTCTCCACCGCCGGTGGCGATACCGCTGCCGCGCTGGCGGCAGGCTGTCCGGTGGTGTTCAAGGCCCATGGCGGGCATATGGCGACGGCGGAGTGGGTGGCCGATGCGATCCTGCGTGCCGCCGACAAGACCGGCATGCCGGCCGGTGTGTTCAACATGATCTACGGCGGCGGTGTGGGCGCCTGGCTGGTCAAGCACCCGGCCATTCAAGCGGTTGGTTTCACCGGTTCGCTGGCGGGTGGCCGGGCCCTGTGCGACATGGCTGCGGCGCGCGCGCAACCGATCCCGGTGTTCGCCGAAATGTCGAGCATCAATCCGGTGCTGGTGTTGCCCGAAGCGCTCAAGGTGCGCGGCGACAGCATTGCCCGTGAGCTGGCGGCCTCGGTGGTGTTGGGCGCAGGGCAGTTCTGCACCAATCCGGGCTTGGTCATCGGTATCGCTTCGCCCGCGTTCAGCGAGTTCCTTGCCACCCTGGCGGGGGTGTTCGACCAGCAACCCGCGCAGACGCTGCTCAATGCCGGCGGGCTGAAAAGCTATTGCCAGGGCCTGGAGCACTTGCAGGCCCACCCGGGTATTCGTCAGCTGGCGGGCAGCGCACAGCAGGGCAACCAGGCCCACGCGCAGCTGTACCAGGCGGATATCGCGCTATTGCTGGAGGGCGATGAGCGGCTGCAGGAGGAAGTGTTCGGCCCCACCACGCTCATAGTCGAGGCCGCCGACCAGGCACAGTTGACCCAGGCGCTGCAGGGGTTGCGCGGGCAGTTGACAGCCACGCTGATCGCCGAGCCAGAGGACTTGCAGGTGTATGGCGGGCTGCTCGGGCTGCTGGAGGAGAAAGCCGGGCGCCTGCTGATCAACGGCTACCCCACTGGGGTCGAGGTGTGCGACGCCATGGTCCATGGCGGGCCTTACCCGGCAACGTCCGACCCGCGCGGCACCTCGGTCGGCAGCCTGGCGATCGACCGTTTCCTGCGCCCGGTGTGCTACCAGAACTACCCGGACGCCTTGCTGCCCGACGCCCTGAAAAACGCCAACCCGCTGGGGATTTCACGGCTGGTGGATGGCGTGCACAACGACCAGCCGTTGGTCTGACCAGGCCCTGCAGCGCCCCGCTTACAGGGGCGTGAGCAGGTTCATCACCGCATCGTGCGCCACGCGCGTGTCATCCAGCTGAACCAGCGAGGCATGCCGCGCGCCCAGGGCGTCGCGATTGCGGATGGCGGTGAGGATCGCCTTGTGCCGCGGCAGGCTCAGCTGCGGTGTGTTGGGCCGCCGGTTGGTGACGTCGATCGACTCGCGCAGCGGCAGCGACAGCATGTTGCACATGTATGCCAACAGATCGTTATGGGTGGCATCGGCAATCGCCCGATGGAAATCCAGGTCTGGCTGCAATAATTCTTCCCGCGTCCGCGCGCTTTCCATGCGCAGGTAAGCCGCTTCGATCGTGGCGATGTCCTCGTCGGTCGCGGTGACCGCGGCCATGGCCGCGATTTCCGGCTCCAGAATCCGCCGTACCCCGGCCAGCGTCTTGAAGAATTCGCTGTGCGGGGTCGACTGCATCAGCCAGGACAACACGTCGGGATCCAGCAAATGCCACTCCGCGCGCGGCCTGACCACCGTGCCCACGCGCGGGCGCGAATACACCAGGCCCTTGGCGCTGAGCACACGGGTGGCCTCGCGCAGCACCGGGCGGCTGACCTGATATTCCTCGCACAGGCTGGACTCCAGCGGCAGTTTCTGCTCGGGTTTCAGGCGCCCGGAGACGATGCGCATGCCCAGTTCCTGGACGATCTGGGCATGCATGCTTTTGCTGGGTTTGGGTGTCTGGTAATCCATGACGACAGCGGTGCTCTGGTCAAAATGCCCGCCATGATAGCACTGGCCTCGCCGCCGGGCCTTGCGCACGGCAACCATGGCCAGGGCGATCAGTGCGAATGGCGGGGCACCTCGGCACCGCGGCAGCCCACCAGAAAGTCGAAGTCGCAACCCTGGTCGGCTTGCAACACATGATCGACGTACAAACGGCTGTAACCGCTGGAAAAGATTTTCGCACTGGTGTCGGGTTGCAAGTCGCTGAGGCGGGCCTGCAGTTCATCGTCGCTGATGTCCAGGTGCAAGCGACCCTGGCTGCAGTCCAGTTCGATGAAGTCGCCATTGCGCACCGCCGCCAGTGGGCCGCCTGCCGCGGCTTCCGGCGCCACGTGCAAGACCACGGTGCCATAGGCGGTGCCGCTCATGCGCGCGTCGGAAATGCGCACCATGTCGGTCACGCCCTTGGCCAGGACCTTGGGCGGCAAGCCCATGTTGCCCACCTCGGCCATGCCGGGGTAGCCCTTCGGTCCGGCGTTCTTGAGCACCAGCACGCAGGTTTCATCGACATCCAGGTCCGGGTCGGCGATGCGCGCCTTGTAGTCATCGAAGTTTTCGAACACCACGGCGCGTCCGCGATGTTGCATCAGGGCCGGCGTCGCTGCCGAGGGCTTGAGCACCGCGCCGCGTGGCGACAGGTTGCCGCGCAGGATACACAGCCCGCCGTCGGCCAGCAGCGGCTTGTCCAGTGGCCGGATCACCTCGTCGTTGTAATGCGGCGAGGCCTGGCAGTTGTGCCACAGGCTCTGGCCATTGGCGGTGAGGGCGTCGGGGTGGGGCAGCAGCTCCGCTTCGCCGAGCCGGCGAATCACCGCCGGCAGGCCACCGGCGTAGTAGAACTCTTCCATCAAAAAGCGCCCCGAGGGTTGCAGGTCGACGATGGTTGGCGTGCCGCGACCGACCCGCGTCCAGTCTTCCAGCTCCAGCTCGACCCCCATGCGCCCGGCGATCGCCTTGAGGTGAATCACCGCATTGGTCGAGCCACCAATGGCCGCATTGATGCGGATGGCATTTTCGAACGCCGCTTTGGTGAGGATCTTCGACAGCCGCAGGTCTTCGCGCACCATGTCGACGATACGCATGCCCGACAGGTGCGCAAGCACGTAGCGGCGCGAGTCGACCGCTGGAATCGCGGCGTTGTGCGGCAATGAGGTGCCCAGCGCTTCGGCCATGCAGGCCATGGTCGACGCGGTGCCCATGGTGTTGCAGGTGCCCGCCGAGCGTGACATGCCGGCTTCGGCGGAGAGGAATTCGTCGAGGCTGATCTGCCCGCCCTTGTAGGCCTCGTGCATCTGCCAGACCACCGTGCCGGAGCCGATGTCCTTGCCGTGGTGCTTGCCGTTGAGCATCGGCCCGCCGGTGACGACGATGGCCGGCACATCACAGCTGGCGGCGCCCATCAGCAGCGCCGGGGTGGTCTTGTCGCAGCCGGTCAGCAGCACCACGCCGTCCACCGGGTTGCCGCGGATGGCTTCCTCGACGTCCATGCTCGCCAGGTTGCGGGTGAGCATGGCCGTGGGGCGCAGGTTGGACTCGCCGCTGGAAAACACCGGGAACTCCACTGGAAAGCCGCCGGCCTCCAGCACGCCCTTCTTGACGTGCTCGGCAATTTTGCGGAAATGCGCATTGCAGGGCGTCAGCTCTGACCAGGTGTTGCAGATGCCGATGATCGGTTTGCCCTGGAATTCATGATCCGGGATGCCCTGATTCTTCATCCAGCTGCGGTACATGAAGCCATTCTTGTCGGCGGTGCCGAACCACTGGGCCGAGCGCAGCGGGGCTTTGGTCTGGGTCATGGTCTGTCACTCTTATTGTATGACTATTAATGTGTTCATGATTAAAAGTAACCCATTAAAAACCATTTTGGAATCGTTGTTATCCAAATAGTAATACTATATTGTGCGTTGACGTGGGAGCACAGGCACGCTCGATGCCTGCCCCAAGGTGCTTGTCCCATAACAACAACAATCTGGAGAAGACTATGAATCCGGAAGCTCGGATCATTCGCACGCTGACGCTCAGGTTGATTCCCTTCCTGATCCTGCTGTACCTCGTCGCCTTCATCGACCGCTCCGCCGTGGGCTTCGCCAAGCTGCACATGAATGCCGACATCGGCCTCAGCGACATGGCCTACGGTTTCGGTGCCGGGCTGTTTTTCATCGGCTATTTCATTTTCGAGGTCCCCAGCAACCTATTGCTCGAGCGCTTCGGCGCGCGCCGCTGGTTCGCCCGTATCCTGATCACCTGGGGCGCTATCACCGTGGGCATGGCATTCGTGCAGGGACCGCATAGCTTTTATGCCATGCGGTTCCTGCTGGGCGCGGCCGAGGCGGGCTTCTTTCCGGGAGTGCTGTATTACATCACTCGCTGGTTTCCGGTGCGCAATCGCGGCAAGGTGCTGGGCTTTTTCATCCTGTCGCAACCCATCGCGCTGATGGTGACCGGCCCTCTGGCCGGTTGGCTGCTGGGCCTCGACGGCTTGGCCGGGCTGGCCGGCTGGCAATGGCTGTTCATCATCATCGGTGTGCCCGCCATTGCCTTGGCCTGGCCGACCCTGAAGATCCTGCCGGACACGCCCCGGGATGCCCGCTGGCTGGCGGAAGCCGACCGTCAATGGCTGTACCGCCAGCTGGAACAGGACCGCGAGGAATACGGGCAGACCGAGCACACCAATCCGCTGCGCGCCCTGACCGATCGCCGCGTACTGATCCTGGCCCTGCTGTACCTGCCGAGCACCTTGAGCACCTACGGCCTGAGCCTGTGGCTGCCGACGCTGGTCCACTCATTCGGCGGCAGTGACCTGAGCACCGGTTTCATTTCCTCGATTCCGTACATTTTCGGCGTGATCGGCCTGTTGCTGGTGCCCCGCAGCTCCGACCGGCTGAACGACCGCTATGGCCACCTCACCGTGTTGTACGTGCTGGGCGCCCTCGGCCTGTTTCTCAGTGCCTGGCTGGCGGTGCCCGGCCTGCAATTGGCCGCGCTGTGCCTGACAGCCTTCAGTCTGTTCTCGGTCACGGCGATTTTCTGGGTGCTGCCGGGGCGTTTCCTGTCCGGCGCCTCGGCGGCGGCCGGTATCGCCCTGATCAACTCGTTCGGCAACCTCGGCGGCTACCTGGGCCCGTTCGGTATCGGTGCGCTCAAGGCCTACACCGGCACGCTGTCTTCAGGCCTGTACTTCCTGGCTGGGGTAATGCTGACGGGGGTCTTGCTGACCTGGCTGGTCTACACCCAACTGGAAAGGAAAAGCGCCACCCCGGCCACCGTCGATCTGGGCCGGGCATCCTGACCCATCGGCGCCGGGCACCGACGACTAGAGGCGATTGAGCGGGATCTTCAGGCTGCTCATGCCGGTGTCATCGGCCGGCGGCAGATGGCCGGCGCGGATGTTGACCTGGATGGCCGGCAGCAGCAGGGCCGGCACCTCCAGCGTCGCGTCGCGCTCGGTGCGCATGGCGACGAAGCGCTGCGGGTCGACGGCGTCGTTGACGTGAATATTGTTCGCCCGTTGCTCGGCCACCGTACTGCACCACGCCGGCTCGCGGCCCGCTGGCGGGTAGTCATGGCACATGAACAGGCGCGTGTCGTCCGGCAGCGCCAGCAGGCGTTTGATCGAGTGGTACATCTGCCGCGCGTCGCCGCCCGGGAAGTCGCAGCGCGCCGTGCCCACGTCGGGCATGAACAGCGTGTCGCCGACGAACACGTCCTGCTCGGCCACCTGGTAAGCCATGTCCGCCGCCGTGTGCCCGGGCACGTGCAGGGCGCGGGCCGGCAGCGGGCCAATGGCAAACGCCTCTTCGGGCTGGAACAGATGATCGAATTGCGAGCCGTCCAGGCGGAACCCCGGCTCCAGGTTATAGATACCGTTGAACACCCCTTGGACCTGGGTGATGGGCGCGCCGATGCCGATGGCGCCGCCGACCTTTTGCTTGAGGTAGGCGCTGGCGGACAGGTGATCGGCGTGGGCGTGGGTCTCCAACAGCCACTGCACGGTCAGCCGCTGGGCGCCGACGAACTCGACGATGCGGTCGGCGTTGCCAGTGCTGACGCGACCGGCCTTGGCGTCGTAGTCGAGCACCGGGTCAATGATTGCGCAGGCGCTGCCTGGGCCGCTGAACACGACATAGCTGACCGTGGCAGTGGCAGGGTCGAAGAACGCCTGAATGTCGGGCTGCATGCGAAGGCCTCGTCGGCAGGTGGACAGTGCCTGCAACCATACACCATAAAAAAGCGCGTGCGCGTGGCCGGCCGAACGGGCCCGCGACGCGGTGTCGCAGGCATGCGTCGCGTTCGAACTTAACCCTGCCGGGCGCGTTCGAAGCCTGCATCGACACTCGAAAAAGGGATTGACCGTATGCGTAAGATTTTCACCGCTTCCTTGTTGCTCGCCGCTGCGCTCGGCCTGTCCGCCTGCGACTCGAAGTCCGAACAGAAGGCGCAGGACGCGCAACAGCACGCTGAGAAAGCCCAGGAGCACCTGGACGACGCGGCCAAGCACAATGCCGAAGCGAACAAGGACCAGAAGGCTGCCCAGGCCGCCGAGGCCCAGGAGCAGAAAACCTTCACCCCGGAAAGCGCCGTACCGGAGTCGATCGACAACAAGGCCAAACAACCCTGAGGGTCGACCCACGGCCCGTGCCCGTCACCGCGCACGGGCTGAGCTGATCAGCAGGCAGCCGCGATCGCCTTGCCCAAGGCTTCAGTGGTGCCGGTGCCGCCGATATCACGGGTCAGCGGCGCCTGCTCCGGGCCCATGGCCAGCACTTTCTCGATGGCCGTCAGCACCGCTGCGCCCGCCTCGGGATGACCGAGGTGATCGAGCATCATCGCGCCGCACCAGATCTGCCCGATCGGGTTGGCAATGCCCTTGCCGGCAATGTCCGGCGCCGAACCGTGTACCGGCTCGAACAGGCTGGGGAAGTGTCGCTCCGGGTTGATGTTGGCCGATGGCGCGATGCCGATGGTGCCGGTGCAGGCCGGGCCAAGGTCGGAAAGGATATCGCCGAACAGGTTGCTGGCCACCACCACGTCGAACCAGTCGGGGTGCAGCACGAAATTCGCCGTGAGGATGTCGATGTGGTACTTGTCGACCTTGACCTCGGGGTAGCGCTTGCCCATCTCCACCACGCGTTCGTCCCAGTACGGCATGGTGATCGAGATACCGTTGGACTTGGTGGCCGACGTCAGGTGCTTCTTCGGCCGGCTTTGCGCCAGGTCGTAGGCGAACTTGAGAATACGGTCCACGCCCACGCGGGTCATGACGGTTTCCTGCAGCACGATTTCGCGTTCGGTGCCGGGGAACATCTTGCCGCCGATGCTTGAATACTCGCCTTCGGTGTTCTCGCGCACCACCCAGAAATCGATGTCGCCGGGCTTGCGGTTGGCCAGCGGCGCCTTGACCCCGGGCATCAGCCGGCAGGGGCGCAGGTTGACGTACTGGTCGAATTCGCGCCGAAACTGCAGCAGCGAATCCCACAGGGAAATGTGGTCCGGCACCACGTCCGGCCAGCCGACAGCGCCGAAGTAAATCGCGTCGTAGCCCTTGAGCAGCTCGAACCAGTTGTCCGGCATCATCTTGCCGTGCTCGACATAATACTCGGCACACGCGAAGTCGAACCAGTCCCACTGCAGGGCGATGCCATGCTGGCGGGCGACCTGATCCACCACCCTGACACCCTCGGGCATCACTTCCTTGCCGATGCCGTCGCCGGGGATGACTGCAATTCTGTATTGCGCTGTGCTCATGCTGGAACTCCGCTGTGTGGAGGGTTGTAGGCCCAGTGTAGGCAGTGTTGTCGATTTAATAATTAGGGTAAAAGTAAATCCATTCTTAGCGTCGGGGAAACAATCGATGAGCGCGGTGGATGATCTGAGCTTCTTTCAACTGGTGGCCACGCGCGCCAGCCTCACCGAGGTGGCCTTGCACCTGGGCCTGTCCCTGGCAGCCGTGAGCAAACGCTTGAGCCAGTTGGAGCGCCGTCTGGGCGTGCAACTGCTGCAACGCACCACGCGACGCCTGTCGTTGACCTCCGAGGGCGTGTTGTACCTGGAAGGCGGCCGCCCCATCCTGCGCCAGCTGGAAGAACTGGAGAGCGCCCTGAGCAGTCAGCAGCCGAGCTTGCAGGGCCTGCTGCGGATCAATGCGACCCTGGGTTTCGGTCGCCGGCACCTGGCCCCCATCGTTTCCGCTTTCGCCCGCCTGCACCCCGAGCTGCAGGTGTCGCTGGAACTGACCAGCCAACCGTTGAGCCTGCTCGACGATCAATACGATATTTGCGTATGGATGGGCGAACCACCGGACTCACGCTTGATCGGCCTGCGCCTGTTGCACAACCCGCGCATCCTCTGTGCGTCGCCCCAGTACTTGGCGGGCAGGCCGGCGCCGACCCGGGTCAGTGACTTGAGCGAGCATAATTGCCTGGTGTTGCGTCAGTCGGGCAGTGACTACGCGCAATGGCGGCTGCGCAAGGACGGTCGGGAATACTCGCACAAGGTCACCGGCAGCCTGTCCAGCAACGATGGCGAGGTGGCGCTGAAGTGGGCCCTGGACGGCCATGGCATCATCCTGCGCTCGCGCTGGGATGCCGAAGAACATCTGGCCAGCGGTCGGCTGGTGGCGGTGCTCGAAGACTATGAAGCGCCGCGCGCCGACATCTATGCCATGTACCCGCACCGGCGCCATATCGCCCCGCGGGTGACCCAGTTGAGCCGCTACCTGGCCCAGGAGCTGGCCAAGCGCCTGCCCTTCGCCGCCGTTGACCCGGCCGCAGACTGACGTCTGGCACCGTGCACCGCTGTGCCGCAGCGCTGCGCAAAAACAGTAGGTTATGCCCGCCGCCGCCGGCAAAACGGAACATTCCCGAGGGGCGACCGGGGAATAATCGTTCTGTCCCGTCAGTTTCACCTGCTGACCTCAACCTGCGGAGCGCGCCATGTCATTCAAGCCATTCAAAGCCCTGACGTTCGACGTCGTCGGCACCCTGATCGATTTCGAAGCCGGCATTCTCGCCCATGTGCGTGAAGTGGCAGGGGAGGTGGGCAAGGCCTGCAGCGACGACGCCATCCTCAAGGCCTATCGCCAGGCACGGGCCTCGACCGACTCGGGCTGGTGGCCGGACGACCTGGAGCGCTGCTATCACGTGATGGCCGCTGAACTCGGCTTGCCGGACCATGATGACTACGCCAAGGGCCTGGCGCTGTCGGTGAAAAACTTTCCGGCGTTCCCGGATTCGGTGCAAGCGCTCAAGCGCCTGCGCAAGCACTTCAAGCTGGTGGCCACCACCAACTCGCGGATCTGGGCCCTGGACCACATGGCCGAAACCCTCGACCAGCCGTTCGACGTACGGGTGACGGTGGACGACGTGCGCTTCGAAAAACCCGACCCGCAATTCTTTGCCTACACCCGCGGCGTGCTGGCGACCCAGGGCATTCTGTTCGAGCACATTCTGCATGTTGCGCAAAGTCAGTACCACGACATCGGCGTGGCGATGCGCCTGGGCTATCAGACCTGCTGGATCGAACGCCGGCATGCGCAAAAGGGCAGCGGTGGCACGCTGGAGTCCGAACGCACCGAACCGCACTACCACTTCACCTCGCTGGCGCAACTGGCTGACGCCGTGGACCGGGAACTGGGTTGAACCCTCGACCACCGGCCCGCGTCGGCCGGTGTTGTCCATTTTTCTGCCGAGGGCATGCAATGACATACCAGAGCTTGTGGTCGGCCACGGCGCAACCCGGGCCGACGTTGTCGGCGTTGCAGGGCGAACGGCAGTGCGACGTAGTGATCATCGGCGCCGGTTACACCGGGCTGAGCGCCGCCCATCATATTGCCGCCAGCGGACGCGAACCGCTGATCGTCGAGGCCAACAGCCTGGCGTGGGGCGCCAGCGGGCGCAACGGCGGCGTGGTGTCGCCGAAGTTTCGCGTGGGGTTCGCCGCCGCAGCGGCACGCTATGGTCGCGAGGCCGCCTTGCAGTTGTATCGTACCGGCTACGAAGCCATCGACAGCGTGGTCGAAATGGTCGACAGCCTGTCGCTGACCGAAGCCCGCTTGCACCTGGGCGGGCATATTGCCGCTGCCCACAATGCCCATGCGCTGATTGGCCTGCAGTCCACGGCTGACTGGATCAGGCGCGAGACCGGTGGCGCGTCCTCGCACCTGATCAGCGCGGCGCAGGTGGCGGAGTTGACCGGCTCGACATGCTTTGCCGGCGGCCTGTTGACGCCCGGGGCCGGTGGCATTCACCCGCTGAATTATGCCCGCGGCATGGCCGCCAGCCTGTCTGCCAGGGGCGTGTCGATCTGCGTCGACAGCCCCGCCGAGCAGGTCCGTCGCGAGGGCGAGCGGATGATCGTGCACACCCCGCAGGGGCGCGTCAGTGCCCGCCAGGTCATCTATGCCACCAACGGCTACTCGGATCAGACGCGGGCCACCCGCACCCTGCATCAGCGGCTGATTCCCTTTCGCAGCGCGATCATCGCCACCGAACCCCTGTCGCCGGCGTTGCTGGCGGGTGTGATGCCGGGCGGGCAGGTGTGCGGCGATACCAAGCGCATGCTGCGCTGGTTTCGTCGCGTCGGCGACCGTTTGATTTTCGGTGGCCGTGGCGCCTTCGGCAAGGCGGACTCGGACAGCGCCTTCCGCGCCCTGCAACACAGCATGGGCGAGGTGTTTCCGGCATTGCGCGAGCAACCCATCGCCTTTCGCTGGTCAGGGCTGGTGGCGATGACCCTGGATTACCTGCCGCATGCCGGCCAGCTCGATGAGCGCAGTTATTACGCTATCGGCTACAACGGCGGCGGCGTGGCCATGTCGACGTGGATGGGCCGACAACTGTCGGCGATGACGGCCGGTCAGCGCGTCGACCTTGGCGTGCTGCGCGGCACTGATTTCAAGCCCATTCCCCTGCATGCCTTTCGCGCGCCGGGCGTACGCCTGGCCGCCGGCTGGCAACAGGTGCTGGACATGCTGGGTCGCTGACGCGCTTCACCGCACCGCCAGGGCTGCGAAGCCCTGGCGCCTGGTCCCCTGTCAGCCGGCCTTGACCAGGCTGCGCAAGGGCACGGCGCTCTTGACCACGGGGGATTTGATGACGATGTAGCTGAAGTATTTTTCGATGCCGATGTTCTTGTCGAGGATCGACTCCATCAATTCCTGGTAGTGCTGGATGCTGCTGGTGAGGAAGCGCACCAGGTAGTCATAGCCGCCGCTGATCAAGTGGCATTCCAGCACTTCATCGATGTTGCGGATGCTCGACTCGAATTTGACGAAGTCGGCACGCTTGTGGTCCGACAGGGTCACCTCGGTGAAGACCGTGACCGAGTTGGCGAACTTGGCCAGGTTGACGTGGGCTTCGTAACCGCTGATGTAACCCGCCGATTCCAGGCGCTTGACCCGCTGCAGGCAGGGGCTGGGCGACAGGCCGACGGCATCGGCGAGGCTGACGTTGGTCATGCGACCGTCTTTCTGCAATTGGACCAGAATGTTGATGTCGATACGATCAAGCTTGGTTGCAGCGTCCATGGTTCGTCCTCGCGACAGTCAAATCGTGGGCCGCTCGTCAGGCATGCAAGGCCTTCTGATGGGCATAGGCCAGATCGGCGAGGCTGGCGTATTCGCAGCGTTTGCCATCCAGTGCCTGGGGCGAGTGATTCCACGGTTGCCGATGATCGCGACGCAAGGTGCACACGGGAAAATCGACTCGCAGACTCCAGGGATCGTCGGTTTCGGTACTGCGCACCGGTAACAGCTCGCTACGGGCGAGCCCCAGGTGATCGAGCGCCTGTTCCAGGCTGTGGTGCCAGTCGTCCTGATGCGGTTCGATCACGGCGTCGAACGCCACCGGCAGGCGCTGGGTCAGTGAAGCCACATCCACCCCGGGGGGTGGTGCGATCAAGATCAGGCGATAGAATTTGCTCAGGTATTGCAGCGCGCCCGGAGCATCTTCGAAAATCGTCCAGCGCAGGGGAGAGCTACCAAAGGCAACACTCTGGTCCCAGTCGCAAGGTACATACAATTGTTGTGCCAGGCGTTGGTAGAGTTGCCCATGGGCGGACGCCGACGACACCGCAGCGCCGCTGGCCAACAGTTCGTCGAGCAATTGCCGATAGCGTGCCAGCAATTGCTCGTCGTCCAGCGGGTGGGCACTTTGCACTGCCAGGGGTCGAAGGCTGTCGAGAATGCCCCGTTCGCGATCGACCAGTGCCCCGAACGAGAAACCCAGTGCTTGGTAGTGAGTGACCTTCATGCTGCGCTCCTGCGGCGGTCGGTGATTGGCATGTGCCCAGCGTCAGGCGCCGGCCTTCGCCAGTGCGCTGGCGAGCATCTGCAGCGCCTCGTCCACCTGCTCGGCGGTGACGACCAGCGGTGCCAGAAAGCGTATGACATTGCGATGCACGCCACACTTGATCACCAGCAGGCCGGCGTGCCGCGCCTGGTCGATGACCGCCTGGGCCAGGTTGGCATCCGGGCTGTGCGCCGCATCGTCGGCAACCATTTCAATGGCCAGCATGAAGCCCAGGCCGCGCACGTCACCGATCCGTGGGAAGCGTTGCTGCAGGGTCAACAGCCCCGCGCGCAACTGTTCGGCGCGTGCCTGGCTGCGGGCGAGCAGCTGCTCGTGCTCGAACAGGTCAAGCACTGCCAGGGCGGCCGCGCACGCCACCGCGTTACCGCCATAGGTGCCGCCCAGGCCGCCGGCCGTCGGGCCATCCATGATGTGCGCGCGGCCCACCACGCCTGACAGCGGCATGCCGCCGGCCAGGCTTTTGGCGACGGTGACCAGGTCCGGCTGGATGCCGGCGTGCTGGAAACCGAACCAGGTGCCGGTACGACCGAAGCCGGCCTGGATTTCATCAAGGATCAGCACGATGCCATGCCGGTCGCAGCGCTCGCGCAAGCCTTGCAGGAAAGCGGCGGGCGCGGCCAGGAAGCCGCCATCGCCCTGCACGGGTTCGATCAGTATCGCCGCCACGCGGTCGGCCGCGACGTCGGTGGCGAACAGCTCGTCGAGGTCCGCCAGGGCCTGCTCGCTGCTGATGCCACGGTAGGCATTGGGATAAGTGGCGTGATAAATCTCGGCCGGGAACGGGCCGAAGTTCTGCTTGTACGGCTGGCTCATGCCGGTCAGGGTCACGCCCAGCAGGGTGCGCCCGTGAAAGCCGCCGCGAAAGGAGATCACAGCAGGGCGGTGGGTATGCCCACGGGCAATCTTGATGGCGTTCTCCACCGCCTCGGCCCCCGACGTGAACAGCACGGTTTTGTAGTGCTCGTCGCCGCCGACCAGAGCGTTCAAGCGGGCCGCCACCTGAATGTAGGATTCGTAGGCCACCACTTGAAAACTGGCGTGGGAAATCTCCCCGACCTGGCGACGCACTGCCTCGACCACGCGGGGATGGTTATGGCCGACGTTCAGCACGCCGATGCCACCGACGAAATCCAGGTAGCGCTTGCCGTCCACGTCCCACAGTTCACTGCCTTGCGCACGGGCGGCCACCAGCGGGTGCGCGGTGGCGATGCCGCGGGGCACGTGCTGCTCGCGCAGGGCTTGCCAATGTTGGGTTTGAGTCAATGCCGAGTTCATCTTCATCTCCGGGTTGCCGCGCGGGCAAGGTCAGGGGGGCAGGCATCGGGCCGCAGTCGGGCCCCGCCTGCGGTCGTGAGCCTCAGGCAGTGGCCCGGGGCACCACGATGGTGTCTTCGGGGTGCAGGCGCAGGCGCATCGGTGCGCCGATCGGCGGCAGGCTGAGCGTGCCCTCGTGGTGGCTGGGCTGGCGCAGGCTGACGGTGGGGCCACCGTCCAGATCGACGAACACCTTGAGGCTTTCGCCCTGGAACACGATGTCGGCGACGCGGCCGCGCAGGCGGTTCCATTCCGGTCCGGCACTGTCGTTGTCGATCAGCAGCTTTTCCGCCTGCAACGCCAGGAACAGGTCGCCGGCGGCCGGTACCGGGCGGGTGGTGCGCAGTGCCGTGCTGCCCAGGCTAAGGCCATTGCCGACACCGCGCTGCAGCGGCACCAGGGTGCTTTCACCGATGAAGCTGGCGACGAAGTCATCGGCCGGGTGGTCGTGCAGGCGTCGCGGCGTGTCGACCTGGACCAACTGGCCGCCGCGCATGATTGCGATGCGATCGCTCATGGTCAGGGCTTCGCGCTGGTCGTGGGTGACATAGATCATGGTCGCGCCGAGGCGTTTGTGCAGGGCTCGCAGCTCGATCTGCATGGTTTCGCGCAACTGTTTGTCGAGGGCCGACAGCGGTTCGTCCATCAGGATCAGCTTGGGTTCGAACACGATGGCCCGGGCCAAAGCGACGCGTTGCCGTTGCCCGCCGGAGAGGGCGGCGATGGCACGGTTCTCGTAGCCGCTCAATTCCACCGTGGCCAGTGCCTGCATCATTCGGTCGCGGCTGGTGCGGGCGTTTTCCCCGCGGGCGCGCAACGGGAAGGCCACGTTCTCGCCCACGGTCATGTGCGGGAACAGCGCGTAGTTCTGGAACACCACGCCAATTTCGCGCTTGTGCGGGGGCATCAGGGTCACGTCACGGTCGCCGAACAGAATCTGCCCCGAGCTGACCCGGATGAAGCCGCCGAGAATGCTCAACAGGGTGGTCTTGCCCGAGCCCGACGGCCCGAGCAGCGACATGAACTCGCCCGCTTCGACCTTGAGGTCGACGTTGCTCAAAGCCTTCAGGCTGCCGTAGTCCTTGCACACCTGATTGACGCTGACCGACTCGAAACCTTCAGTGAAATGCATCTCGCGTGCTCCTGTGCCGTTCGAGAAGGGCCCCGTGGTGGTCATCATCTGAACATGGACGGGGCCTGCGTTCGTGCCGTTTTCGGGGCGCGGGGTGGAACGATCTGCTGAATGCCCCGGGCCTGGGCGCAGACCCTTCAGCCCAGCCCGCCAATGTGCCAGGCCTTGATTTCGAGGAACTCGTCGAGGCCGTACTTGGAGCCTTCGCGACCGCTGCCCGATTGCTTCATGCCACCGAATGGCGCGACCTCCATGGAAATGATCCCGGTGTTGAGGCCGACCATGCCGAACTCCAGGCGCTCGCCGACACGCCAGGCCCGGCGCATGTCCTGGGTGAAGTAGTAGGCACCCAGCCCGTAAGGCGTGGCATTGGCCAGCGCCAGTGCCTGTTCCTCGGTGTCGAAGCGAAACAGCGGCGCCACCGGGCCGAACGTTTCCTCAGTCGCCAGCAGCATCTGCGGCGTGGCGTCGAGCAGCACGGTGGGGCGCACGAACAGGCCCTCGCCCTCGGGCAGGCCACCGATGGCGAGGGCAGCGCCCTGGTTCAGCGCGTCGTTGATATGCCGCGCCACCTTGTCCACGGCCGCCTGGTTGATCAGCGGGCCGATGCTGACCCCGGGGCTCAGGCCGTCGCCCACCTGCAGTTCGGCCACTGCCGCGGTCAGGCGCTCGGCGAAACGCGGGTAGATGCCGCTCTGCACCAGGATCCGGTTGGCGCACACGCAGGTTTGCCCGGCGTTGCGAAATTTGCTCTGCAGCACGCCGGCGATGGCAAGCTCCAGGTCGGCGTCGTCGAAGACGATAAAGGGCGCATTGCCACCGAGCTCCAGGCTCAAGCGCTTGACCGTGCTGGCGCATTGGCTCATCAACAGTTGGCCGACTCGGGTCGAGCCGGTGAAGGACAGCTTGCGCACGCCAGGATGCGTCGTCAGCTCGCCGCCCACGCCTGCCGGCAGGCCGGTGAGCACGTTGAACACGCCGGCTGGAATACCGGCGCGTTCGGCCAGCACGGCCAGGGCCAGCGCCGACAGCGGGGTCATCTCCGACGGCTTGACGATCACCGTGCAGCCCGCCGCCAGGGCCGGGGCACATTTGCGCGTGATCATCGCATTGGGGAAATTCCACGGTGTGATCGCCGCGACCACGCCGACCGGCTGCTTGAGCACCAGAATGCGCCGGTCGGCGGTGGGCGCGGGGATGGTGTCGCCGTAGATGCGCCGGGCCTCCTCGGCGAACCATTTGACGAAGCTGGCGCCGTAGGCGACCTCACCGCGCGACTCGGCCAGCGGCTTGCCCTGTTCGGCGGTCATGATCAGGGCCAGGTCCTCCTGATTGTCGAGGATCAGCCGATGCCAGCCTTCCAGCAAGCGCGCCCGTTCAGCTGCGGGCACTTCGCGCCACAGGGCGAAGCGCTGTTCGGCGGCTTCGATGGCACGCCGCGTTTCCGCGGCCTGCAGCGCCGGCACTCGGGCGATGACGCGGCCGTCGGCCGGATTGAGCACCTCCAGGGTGGCGCCGTCGTCGGCGTCGATCCATTGGCCGTTGAGGTAGGCGCGTTCGGCCAGCAGAGAGGGGTCACGCAGGGTTGAAATCAGCATGTTCAGGTTGCCTTCCAGGTCAGGTGAAGAGTCATTGCGCCTTGCTGCGCCCGCCGATGACCACCAGCACCAGGGACGCCAGGATCAGCAGCGAGCTGATGGCGGCGATGGTCGGATCGATCTCGTCGCGCAGGGCGGTGAACATGCGCTTGGTCAGGGTCTGGTTGTCGCCGCCGGAGATGAACAGCGCGACCACGGTTTCGTCGAGCGAGGTGATGAACGCGAACAGGGTCGCCGACACCAGGCTGGGTTTGATCTGCGGCAGGGTCACCGCCATGAACGCGCGAAAGCGGTTCATGCCCAGGCTGCGCGCGACCATCTCCTGGGACATGTCGAAGTTACGCAGCCCGGCCAGCAGGGCGATGATCACGTAGGGCAGGGCCAGCATGATGTGCGCCAGCACCAGACCGGTGAGCGAGGCGATCAGCCCGACCCGGGCGTAGACGAAAAACACCCCGGCCGCGATGAGGATGATCGGCACCATCATGGGCAGCAGCAGGATGATCTGCAGGCTGCGGATGATGCGCAGGTTCGAGCTGTTGATGGCGTAGGCCGCCGCCATGCCGATGGGCAGGCTGACCAGGGTGGTCACCAGCGCGGTGATCAGGCTGACCCGCGCCGCCGACATCCATTCGCTGCTGTGGAAGAACGCTTCGTACCAGCGCAGTGACCATTGCTTGGGCGGGAATTGCAGGAAGCGCGCTTCGGAAAACGACATGGGCACCACGATCAGCACCGGCAGGATCAGGTACAGCAGCAGGGCCGCGACGATGACCACGAACAGCAGGTGCGACAGCCGCAGTTGGCGCAGGCGGGCAAGGGTTTTCATCAGCGTGCCCCCAGGATGCGTTCGATGGGAATGAACCGGTTGATGCCCCAGAAGATCAGGAACACCACCAGCAACAGCACCAGCCCCACGGCACTCGCCGCGCCCCAGGCGTGGTACAGCTCGACATTGCGCTGCACCAGCATCGACACCAGGATGGTGCGCCCGCCGCCGAGCAGCTCCGGGGTGATGAAAAAGCCCAGGCAAATCACGAAGACCAGAATCGAACCCGCCATGACCCCGGGCGCAGCCATGGGCAGGAACACCCGGCGGAACGTATAGAAAGGCGTGGCGCCGAGGCTGTTGGAGGCTTGCAGCAGGTCCTGGGGGATCTTGCGCATGACCGAGTACAGCGGCAGCACCATGAACGGCAGCATCACGTGCAGGGTGCCGATCACCGTGCCGGTGGTGTTGTGCATCAGGTTCAGCGGCTGGTCGATGAGGCCCAGGTCCAGCAGCGTCTGGTTGACCAGGCCGCGCCGTTGCAGCAGTACCAGCCAGGCGTAGGAGCGCACCAGCACACTGGTCCAGAAGGGCAGAATCACGCACAGCAGGATCAGGTTGGCCCAGAAACCTTGCAGGCGCGATGCAGCGAAGGCGATCGGGAAGCCCATCAGGATCGACAGCACGGTCACCATCAGGCTGATCTTGAAGGTCAGGCTGAACGTGTCCCAGTAAATCCGTTCCTGGAAAATGCGCGCGTAGTTGGCCAGCGAAAAGCCTTCTTCGGTGTGCACCGACTGCACGGCCAGCCAGCCCAGCGGCAGGATCAACAGCACCACCACCATGACCAGCGCCGGCGCCAGGAGCAGCAGCATGGCGGTGTGCTCCTTGCGCTCCTCGCGAGCCAGGGCCCGGGTGCTACTGGCCGAGGGCGGGTACTGGCGGTCATTCGGGCCCTGTACGGACTTGGCAAGGTAGGCGTTGGACATGTCGACCTCCGGAGTGGGGCAGGCGCATCAAGGGCATAGCGGGCCGGGGTGCCTCTGCGGGAACCTGGGCCGGTTGGCGCGTGGGTGACGGGCTATTTGCGCTGGACGAACGACAACCAGCGCTCTTCGGCTTTCACGCCGTCTTGCGACGCCCACCATTTGGCCGAGAGCAAGGCCTGGCGTGGGAGGTTCTGCGGCGAGGAGGGCAATCTGGCCGCTCGCTCGGCGGGGATGGTGCCGGTGTCGAACGCCTTGGGGTTGAGTGGGCCATAGTCGATGATCAGGGGCAGGGCCGCCTGCAAGCGGGCGTCGATCGCCTCGTTGACGAACTTCATGGCGGCGGTCTTGTTCGGCGTTCCCTTGAGCACGCACAGCGAGTTGGTTTCCAGCACGCCCTGGTTGTAGTCGAAGGCCACCGGCGCTCCGTCGGCCTGCACCGCGCTGATGCGACCGTTCCAGGCCTGGATCATGTCGACCTCGCCATCGCTGATCAACTGCGCCGACTGGCCGCCCGAGGTCCACCAGGTGGCAATGTGCGGTTTCAATTGCTCGAGCTTCTTGAAGGCGCGGTCGACGTCCAGCGGGTACAGCTTGTCCGGCGCGACGCCGTCGGCCATCAAGGCAATTTCCAGGGTCGGGCGCGGCAGGTTGCGCAGGGCGCGTTGGCCGGGGTACTGCTTGACGTCCCAGAAATCCGCCCAGGTCTTGGGCGCCGAGGCGCTGTCGAACGCGTCCGTACGGTAGGCCAGCACCGTGGAGTAGCTGATGTAGCCGACGCTGTAGTCGTCCTTGAGCTCGGCCGGAATCTGCGCGGCGTTGGGGATCAGCGCCAGGTCGAGCTTCTCGAACAGCCCTTCCTGCTCGCCGCGGATGCAGTCGCCGGTGGGCAGATCGACCACGTCCCAGGTGACTTTGCCGCTTTCGACCTGGGTCTTGATGATGGGGTAGGCCTTGGGCGAGCTGTCCTGCTTGAGGGTCAGGCCAAGCTTTTTCGCGGCAGGCTCCAGGATCGCCTTGCTCTGGGCGTCCTGGTAGGCACCGCCCTGGGACACGAAGGTGATTTCATCCGCCAGGGCCAGTTGCACACTGCTGCCGATGAAGGCCAGGCTGGCCAGTTGCAGAACGCGCGTTGTCGATGTGGGCATGCGAAGACTCCCGAGGAGGGGCTGAAGACGGTGGCGGGCTGCGGCCGGTTGGCCTTCGCGGTGCGGCGGCAGCAGCCTTAATGTACGCAGGGGCGAGAAACGCAAGCGCTGCTGATTGGCCGTTGCCGGAGTGGTTTATTGCGAATTGGCGGCGGCCTGCGGCATGTCCTGCGCTGCAGGGGCGCGTCGGCGCCATTCGGCTGACGGGCGGCGGCACTTTCTTCGGTCGGGGAACCTAAGCGTCATTGAATTGTCATTGTGCTGGCAGTTCGTACACGCTGCCGTGTCGGCATTTAGGCCGACAGCCAATGCCATTGCAGCTTTTTTTCTCATCGACCGCTGCAGTCGTTTAGTCGCCCAGTCATCGGGCTTTGTCATTTCAAGTGAATTCAGCCATGTCTATACCCCCCTCATTTTCCGCTTCCTTTTTCCGTTTCCCACGCTGGCTCGGCGCCAGTCTGCTGGGTGGGCTGCTGGTCGTCTGCAGCCCGGCCCACGGTGAGCAAGCCGCCGGCAATACCCGCTGGGTCAGCGACGCCTTGAACACCTACGTGCGCAGCGGGCCTACCGACGGCTACCGTATCGTCGGCTCGTTGAAGTCCGGGCAGAAAGTCGAAGTGCTCGGCAGCCAGGGCGACTACACCCAGGTGCGCGGTGAAACCGGCAGTGCCGTGTGGATTCTCAGCAGCGACCTGCAAGAGGTGCCCGGCCAGGCCGAGCGCCTGCCGCAACTGACCCAGCAGGTCAGTGACCTCAGCGGGCAGTTGAAAACCATCGATGACGACTGGAAAACCCGCGTGCAGGGCATGCAGGAAACCCTGGATTCGCGCAAGGCGCTGATCGACGAACTGGAAGCACGCACGCAATCGCTCAACACCGAGCTGAGCGAGGCCCAGGCTGACCTGCGCACCACCCAGGCCAAGCTTGGCGACGAGAACAAGCAGGAGTTGATGCGCTACATGGTGTATGGCGGCAGCATCGCCGGTGCCGGGTTGCTGGCCGGGCTGATCCTGCCGGCGCTGACCCGTGGCCGCAAGCGCAACGATCGCTGGTTCTGAGTTGTGAGGTGCCCACCGGCGGCGTACACTTCGCCGCTTAACCCTGTGGTGCCCACATACTTATAAAAGCCAGCCGCTGATTCCGCTGCTCGACGCCCATGGCCGAGCGGCGTTTTCGCGTGCCGGCTTTTGGTCGTGGGACTGTGTTCCGCCCCTTCGAGCGATGTGTTGCCCTTGATCAATCCTGCTGCGAAAGACACCCCCGGCAACTGGCTGAGCGTGATTGCGCTGGCCATGGCCGCCTTCATCTTCAACACCACCGAGTTCGCTCCGGTCGGGCTGCTCAGTGCCATCGGCGGCAGTTTCCAGATGACCACCGCGCAGGTCGGGCCGATGCTGACGGTGTATGCCTGGATCGTGTCGCTGATGTCGCTGCCGATGATGCTGCTGACGCGCAACATCGAACGGCGCAAATTGCTCATCTGTGTGTTTGCGGTGTTCATCGTCAGCCATGGGCTGACCAGCGTCGCCTGGAGCTTCAACGTGCTGATCGTGAGCCGTGCGGGCATCGCCGTGGCCCATGCGCTGTTCTGGTCGATCACCGCCTCGCTGGCCGTGCGCATGGCCCCGGCGGGCAAGGAAGTGCAGGCGCTGGGGTTGCTGGCCACCGGCACCTCGCTGGCCATGGTGCTGGGTATTCCCCTGGGCCGGATCATCGGCGAAGCATTGGGCTGGCGCGTGACCTTCGCGGCCATCGGTGTGCTGGCCGCTTTGACTGTGCTGCTGTTGATCAAGACCCTGCCACTGTTGCCCAGCCAGAACTCCGGTTCTCTGCGCAGCCTGCCGATGCTGTTCAAGCGCCCGGCGCTGGTGGTGCTGTATGTGTTGACGGCCGTGGTGGTGACCGCGCACTTCACCGGTTACAGCTACATCGAGCCGTTTGTCACCTCGGTGGCGCAGTTGAGCAGTGAAATGACCACGCTGTTGCTGCTGATCTTCGGCGGCGCCGGGGTGATCGGCTCGCTGGTGTTCAGCCACTTCAACAACCGTTACCCCAATGGCCTGCTGATCGCCGCGGTGGGCGGCGTGGCGGCGGCGCTGCTGCTGATGCTGCCGCTGGCCAGGTCCATGACCTGGCTGAGCGCGCTGTGCATTTTCTGGGGGGTGATGATGATGTGCTTCGGCCTGGTCATGCAGGCCAAGGTGCTCAAGCTGGCGCCGGATGCCACCGACGTGGCGATGTCATTGTTTTCCGGTATTTTCAACATCGGTATCGGCGGCGGCGCCCTGCTGGGCAGCATCGTCAGCAACCGGGTCGGCGTGGCGTACATTGGCGTCTTCGGCGGCGTGCTGGCGCTGGGCGGCCTACTCATGGTCGCGATCAGCACCTACCGTTTCAGCCGCGCCCCGCAAACCTTCTGAGCCGTGCCGCGGACCGCTCGCTCACCGCGGGCGGCGCGGGCGCGACACCACCGACTCGATATTCTTGCGACCGATCAGCGGCGCCGGCCCCGGCGCTTCGGCGGGCGCCGCGCCGGCCAGCCACTTGTACATCACCAGGCAGTCGACCAGCCCCAGCCGGGCGTGGTCGTAGGCCCGTGGCAGGCGCCCGACGACCTCGAAGCCGAGCTTCTGCCAGAGCGCCACGGCGACCTCATTGGTGGCCACCACCGAGTTGAACTGCATCGCCAGAAAGCCGTTGTCCCGTGCCAGTTGTTGCGAGTGCTCGCACAGGGCGCGAGCCACGCCGCGACCGCGTGCAGCGTCGGTGACCATGTAGCCGCAGTTGGCGACATGGCTGCCGGGACCGGCGGCGTTGGCCTTGAGGTAATAGCTGCCCAGCAGGGTACCGTCCTCTTCGGCCACCAGGGTGTGCAACGGCAACTCCAGCCAGAGCTGCTCGGCCTGCCGAGCGTCGAGGTCGGCCGGGTAGGCATAGGTTTCCCGTGCCTGGACCACGCTCTGGAAGGTCGGCCAGAAGCGGGGAAAATCGGCGCGGGTCATGGGGCGGATCTGAATCATGGGGGGCGAATTCCGTGATGATGTGAATCAGGCGCCCGGCGAGCGCCTGATGACAAAGGCGAGCCTCAGCTGACCACCCGATAGCACGGCTCGTAGGCGGCGCCACCGGGCAGTTTCATCCGGTGCTGCTCGACGAACGCCTGCAGCAGGCGATCCAGCGGCTGCATGATGCTCGCGTCGCCTCGGATCTGGTACGGCCCCTGTTCCTCGATCAGGCGAATACCCTTGTCCTTGACGTTGCCGGCCACGATGCCGGAAAACGCGCGGCGCAGGTTCGCCGCCAACTGGTGCGGGGGCAGGGCGTGGGTCAGTTGCAGGTTGGCCATGTTTTCGTGAGTCGGGTCGAAGGGGCGCTGGAAGCTTTCCTCGATTTTCAGCAGCCAGTTGAAGTGGAAGGCGTCGTTGCGCTCGCGACGGAACTGGCGCACGGTCTTCAAGCCCTGGCTCATTTCCCGCGCTACCTGCGCCGGGTCGTCGATGATGATCTGGTAATGCCGGTGCGCCTGCTCGCCGAGGGTCGCGCCGACGAACTCGTGCAGCTGCTGCAAGTACGGTGCGGCACTCTGCGGGCCGGTGAGCACCACCGGGAACGGCAGATCGCGGTTGTCCGGGTGCATCAGGATGCCCAGCAGGTACAGGAACTCTTCGGCGGTACCGGCACCGCCCGGGAAGATGATAATGCCGTGACCAACTCGTACGAATGCTTCCAGGCGTTTTTCAATATCCGGAAGGATGACCAGCTCATTGACGATCGGGTTGGGCGCTTCGGCGGCGATGATCCCCGGTTCGGTCAGGCCCAGGTAGCGCCCACCCTGGATGCGTTGTTTGGCATGGGCGATGGTGGCGCCTTTCATTGGCCCCTTCATCACACCGGGGCCGCAGCCGGTGCAGATGTCCAGGCTGCGCAGGCCCAGTTCGTGGCCGACTTTCTTGGTGTATTTGTATTCGTCGCTGTTGATCGAATGGCCGCCCCAGCACACCACCATCTTCGGCTCCACGCCTGCGCGCAGGGTGCGGGCGTTGCGCAGCAGGTGAAAGACGTAGTCGGTGATGCCCTGCGAATTGCTCAGGTCGATGCGCTGGCTGTCCAGTTCGCTTTCGGTGTAGACGATGTCGCGCAGGGCGCTGAACAGCATTTCCCGGGTGCTGGCAATCATTTCGCCATCGACGAAAGCATCGGCGGGGGCATTCAGCAATTCCAGGCGCACGCCACGGTCCTGCTGGTGGATACGCACTTCGAAGTCGCGGTACGCCTCGAGGATGGTCTTGGCGTTGTCGATCTGGGCGCCGGTGTTGAGAATCGCCAGGGCGCATTGGCGAAACAACTCGTAAATGCTCCCCGAGCCGGCCTCGCTCAATTGCTGGACTTCACGGTGCGACAGCGTTTCCAGGCTCCCCTTGGGGCTGACCGAGGCATTGATTACATTTCGTTGGACCATTCTGGATTCCTTGCAGCGATACGCCAGGGCCTTGCCCGGCGCATCGGGAGATTGAGCGCTTAGAAGCTCTGGTACAGGGGACTCACGCCTGATGGTAGCGCGGCGCGCGCACAATTGCAGTGCCTGCATTGCACCCGGGCAGGCACGAACTGCCGGTCATCGGCTGTCGGTGCACCGCCGCCATTCATCCTCTTGACTATAGAAAACGGAATTTCAGCCGACATCGCTGGTGCATCGACAGTGTTTCGTCGTCGCGATCATCGCCAGGGGCATCCGCCCGGGGCTGCACCGACGGCGCGTCAAGAGAACTCTCAGTGAATAAACCAGACCTGTTTGCCAGAGTGCGCGCACTAATGTCTGTGCCGTATGACAACCCGCGGCTGCTCAAGGCGCAATACGTTGCGCTGTCCAACCAGATTCCCCTGTTGTATTTCATTCTGCTGGTCAACAGCCTGGCCCTGGCCTGGACCCACGTCGGGTCGGCGCCGCGCTGGCTGGTGCTCGAAGTGCCGGCGGTGTTGAGCCTGATCAGCATCAGCAGGGCCGTGACCTGGTGGCGATCGCGCCACGTGGTGCCGACGCCGGAAGGCATCCTGCGGCGCTTGCACAGCACCAGCCGCATGGCCGGGATCATCCCCATCGGTTTCACCGCCTGGGCCCTGGCGCTGTTCCCGTACGGTGGGGTCTATGCCCAGGCGCATGTGGCGTTCTACATGGCGATCACGGTGATCGGTTGCATTTTCTGCCTGATGCACCTGCGCCCGGCCGCGTTCAGCGTGGCGGTGCTGGTCAATGTGGCATTCGTGGTGTTCTTCGCCATGACCCGCAACCCGACCTTCATCGCCATGGCCTTCAACGTGCTGCTGGTGTCGGTGGCCATGCTGATCATTCTGCAGAACCATTACCGCGACTTCACGCGCCTGGTGAACATGCAGGCCAAGACCGAGAAACTCAGCAACGAGAACCTGCGCCTGGCCAACATGGACAGCCTGACCGGGCTGCCCAACCGGCGGCAGTTTTTCACCACCCTCGAACGGTCGCTGGCACGCGCCCGGGAAACCCACTCGCGGCTGGCGGTGGGGCTGATCGACCTCGACGGCTTCAAGCCGGTCAACGACCTGTACGGGCATAGCGTGGGGGACAAGCTGCTGTGCCTGGTCGGCGAACGCTTGCAGTCGTTGCTGGACGACCATATTCACGTGGCGCGCCTGGGCGGCGATGAATTCGGGGTGATTTTCGAGAACGTCGCCAGCGACCTGCAACTGGCCGGCCTGGGCCGAGAGCTGTGCGCCGAACTGCGCCAGCCCTTTGTGCTGGTCGACGTGCCGCTGCAGGTTGGCGCCTCGCTGGGCATTGCGACCTTTCCGGACCTGGCCCGCAACGCCAGTGAAGTGTTCGAGTACGCCGACTATGCGCTGTATCAGAGCAAACGTCACAGCCCCGGTACCTTGTCGCTGTTCACCGCGCACCATCATCAACAGTTGCACCGCGAAGGCATGACCGAGCAGGCGTTGCGCCGCGCCGACCTCGAGTCGGAGCTGAGCGTGGTGTTCCAGCCGATCGTCGACGTGCGCGACGCCAGCACCGTCGCGTTCGAGGCCCTGGCGCGCTGGTCCAGTGCCGAGCTGGGGCCCGTGTCGCCAGCGCAGTTCATTCCGGTCGCCGAGCGCATCGGTATCATCACTCGCCTGACCCTGCCGCTGCTGACCAAGGCCCTGGCCGCAGCGCAGACCTGGCCGGCACCGATCCGCCTGTCGTTCAACCTGTCGGCGCACGACTGCGCATCCGCCGAAGCCGGGCAACTGATCGTCGACACCATCCTGGCCAGCGGTTTCGACCCCAGCCGCCTGGACCTGGAAATCACCGAAACCGCCTTCATGCAGGACATCTTCCAGGCCCAGCGGGTGATTGCCATGTTTCATGCCCTGGGCTGCGGCATTTCCCTGGATGACTTCGGCACCGGCTATTCGAGCCTGAGCCAGTTGCATGCGCTGTCGTTGAATAAACTCAAGATCGACCGCAGCTTCGTCACGGCCATCGAGCGCAAGCCGGCCAGCTACAAGATCGTCAAGTCGCTGGTCGCCCTGAGCCAGGACATGGCCCTGGACTGCATCGTCGAGGGCGTCGAAACCGTCGAAGAACTGGAGGCGCTGCAGAGCCTGGGTTGCGTGTTCGTGCAAGGTTATCTGTTTTCCCGGCCGATCAGTCTGGAGCAGACGCATCAATGGTTGCAAACCACCGCCTGAGCACGTATCGATCAACTGCCGTTGCAGCTTCTGGATAAACGACTATCGTCTTCAACACGGGGCTGCTGTCTGGCCAAGGGTGTTGTTTCAGGGTAATGACTTGCATCGCCGCTGTAGCGTGATCAGGACATGAAGTTGCCAGGGTCTCTGCCTCGATAACCGGGAGCGATGGCTCCTCGTGTGATTCCTGTCGAGGTACCTACTGTGAGCAATCCCTCCTTGTCCCTGGCTGTCGTTCGCGACACCACCGTTCTCAACACCGTGCCGTTGCCCGCTGGTGGGTCGCAGCGTTTTCTGGCCACTGGCCCGGCGCGTTATGTGCTGAGCACGGCACAGGACACTGCGCTGCCGCCACTCACCCTCAGGCGCGTCGGTAAAGACCTGCACCTGATGTTGCAAGGCGATGAGTTCAGCCAGCCGACGCTGATCGTCGAAGACTTCTATGCCTTTACCGGCGAACTGCTGGGCCAGGTCGCGCCGGGCGAGGTTTACGCCTATGCCCCGGTGGAGGGTGAATCCCACGAGCCGGTCGGGCAACTGCCGGATGGCGCGACCTCGCAGCAGGCCGTCAGTGGTGAAACGGCCGCCGACCCGGTGGCCACGCCTTTGCTGGGCGGCGACTTCCCCTGGCAACCCACCTTGATCGCCCTCGGGGCAGCGGGCGGCCTGGGCTGGGCGGTGAGCGGCAACGGCGGCGGCAGTCATCACGCAGACGCACCGCCCCCTCCGGCGCCATCGCCACCGACCCTCGACACCATCCAGGGCGGTTCAGCCGGGGATGTACCGATTCCGGCAGGCGGGGCGACGGCCGACACGACGCCCAGCCTGAGTGGCACCAGCGTGGCGGGTGGGCAGGTGGAAATCCTGGCGAACGAGGCAAGCCTGGGCTTTGCGACCGTCAGTGGCGACGGGCAGTGGAGCTTCACGCCGTCGGTGGCGCTGACCGACGGTACCTACACCTTCAGCGCTGTCGCCATCGATGCCAATGGCCAGCGCGGGGCAACGTCCAACCACTATGCGCTGGAGATCGACACCGGTGTACCGGTTGCGCCCACTGTCGATCGGCTGACGGACGACGTCGGGCCGGTGCCGGAGGACATTGCAGAGGGCGCACGCAGCAACGACAGCACGCCGCTGCTCGGCGGCAGCGCGGAAGCCGGCGCCGTGGTCACTCTGTATGACAATGGTGCCTTCCTGGGCACGGCCACGGCAGATGCGGCCGGCCAATGGGCGTTCTCAGTGCCGGTGCGAGCCGATGGCACCCATGTGTTCACCGCGACGGCGACAGACCGGGCCGGCAATACCAGCGCGGCAGGCACCGGCTGGAGCGTGGACATCGACACCGCTGTGCCAGTGGCGGCAATCACTGAGGTGACCGACGACTTCGGCACTATCACCACCTCGGTCCCGTCGGGCGGACGTACGGATGACAGCACGCCGACGCTGAGGGGTACGGCCACCCCCAATGCCTTGTTGACGCTGTACGATGGCAGTGCTGTCGTCGGCACGTTTTCCGCAGACAGCAGTGGCGTCTGGCGCTACACGCCACCCCCGCTTGGCGACGGTTCTCACACCTTCACCCTGACCGCCACCAATGACCTCGGCAGCACCGGCGCGGCGAGCGCGCCCTGGGTAATCGAGGTCGACACCTCATTACCGGTGGCGGCGATCACCCTGGTGGCCGATGACGTTGGCAGCATCACGACGCCGATTCCCAGCGGCGGACGCAC
>Ga0157371_10000132_pt1 | contig 112593 bp, 105 predicted proteins | sample C45metaG_FD_113462 | JGI IMG/M metagenome (GOLD analysis project Ga0157371, IMG submission 113462) | Corn rhizosphere microbial communities from Kellogg Biological Station, Michigan, USA - C4-5 metaG | ecosystem: Host-associated > Plants > Roots > Rhizosphere > Soil | place: USA: Michigan...
AAAATGGTGGGCGATGAGAGACTCGAACTCCCGACATCCTCGGTGTAAACGAGGCGCTCTACCAACTGAGCTAATCGCCCTTCGCGTCTTGCAGATCGTGTCTGCCGCGTCGGTGGCCGTGATGTATTCGGATCGGAAAAAAACCGCAAGGGCTTTTGTGAAGTTTTTTTGTTTTTTTTCCGGACAGCTTTGCCCATTGGCAGAGGTGATCGGCAAAAAGCCGGGAACTGCGGGCTTTTCGATAAAAACAACGCCCGGCCGTTACCTTTGGCGGTATGCTGGAATCGCGTTACGGACGCCCCGGCTGTGGACAAGTTTTTTGTTTTTGTTGGGAAAAGCCCGGAAAACAAGGCATTCGCTGCAATGCCGGTCAAGGGCCTTTCAGTTTTTTCCGATCAAAATGAAGAAGCTTATTCTTTTGTCGTGAAACCTGCTTGACACCCCCGCACGAACGCCGTAGTTAGCCGCTCAACGAACAGCCGAGGCTGGTTCGTACGGCGAGACTGAGGTCTTGTCGGTCAGGATAAGCGGGTGTAGCTCAGTTGGTTAGAGTGCCGGCCTGTCACGCCGGAGGTCGCGGGTTCGAGCCCCGTCACTCGCGCCATCCTGTTCCTCGGAAAAAACGCAGACGAATGTCTGTGGAGCGCGGGTGTAGCTCAGTCGGTTAGAGTGCCGGCCTGTCACGCCGGAGGTCGCGGGTTCGAGCCCCGTCACTCGCGCCATTTCTTTCACCGAAATGACACTCCCAAACGAAGCAAGCAGGCATCGTCCTGCCATATCGGCAATGGCGGTTTCAGCGCCTGTTTCCGGCATTTGCGAGCGCGGTTTTTCCTGCTGTTTTTAGTCAAGTTTCGATATCGAGAGATCGTCACTTCGCTGCCATTTTGACGTAAAATTCGTGTGACTTTTTTGCGGTTGCGTCGTTCAATCGATTATTATTGTATTTGAGGGGCTTAGCCCGGAATTGTGGCCCAAATTTGCGTCAATTCCGGCAATATTGTTGCCAATCAATGCGGCAGGTGTCTTGAAATGGTGCCTAAACTCTTGCAGAGAGAGCGCGGCTGCGCTAACCACTTTGGCGTTGCAACATATTTGTGCGCCTTTAGACTTTCAGTCGCAAAGGCAGGTCCGGCACCCGGCCGGACAGGGAAGAGACCATGACTGAACTCCTCAGTTCCTATATTCCGATCGCAATCTTTATCGGTATCGCTCTTGTCATTGGCCTGGCGCTTCTCATCGCGCCTTTCGCTGTCGCTTATAAGGCGCCGGACCCGGAAAAGCTCTCCGCTTTCGAGTGCGGTTTCAATGCCTTCGACGACGCCCGCATGAAGTTCGATATCAGGTTTTATCTGGTGTCCATTCTCTTCATCATCTTCGACCTGGAAGTCGCCTTCCTGTTCCCCTGGGCTGTGTCCTTCGGTGATATGGGCTGGTTCGGTTTCTGGTCTATGATGGTGTTCCTCGCCGTTCTCACCATCGGCTTTATCTATGAGTGGAAGAAGGGAGCGCTGGAATGGGCATGAGCCAGAACAACAGCACGCTCGTTGCACCGCAGCCGAAGGGGATCATCGATCCCGCGACCGGCAAGCCTGTCGGCAGCAACGATGCCTACTTCACGGAAATCAACGACGAGCTGGCCGACAAGGGCTTTCTCGTCACCTCGACCGACGAGCTGATCACCTGGGCGCGTACCGGCTCCCTGATGTGGATGCAGTTCGGTCTTGCCTGCTGCGCCGTCGAGGGTCTGATGCAGGCTTCCGGCCCGCGTTACGACATGGAGCGCTTCGGTGTCGCCCCGCGCGCCTCGCCGCGCCAGTCGGACGTGATGATCGTCGCGGGAACGCTGACCAACAAGATGGCGCCGGCACTGCGCAAGGTCTATGACCAGATGCCCGAGCCGCGTTATGTCATCTCCATGGGCTCCTGCGCCAATGGCGGCGGCTATTACCATTATTCCTACGCCGTCGTGCGCGGCTGCGACCGAGTCGTCCCGGTGGATATCTACGTTCCGGGCTGTCCCCCCACGGCGGAGGCGCTGCTTTACGGCGTGCTTCTGCTGCAGAAGAAGATCCGGCGTACCGGTACGATCGAGCGCTAAGGGCAAAGGACGGATTAAGGAATGAGCGAAGCTCTAAACGATCTTGCTGCTTACGTTAAGGAAGCGCGTGGTTCCCTCGTGGTTTCGGCCGATATCGCCTATGGCGAGCTGACGCTGAACACGACGACAGAAAGCGTTATCGCGCTTTTGACGTTCCTGCGTGACGATGTGCAGTGCGGTTTCGTCAACATCATCGATATTTGCGGCGTCGACTGGCCGCAGCGCGAGAAGCGTTTCGACGTCGTCTATCACCTCTTGTCGCCGCGCCAGAATCTGCGCGTGCGCATCAAGCTGCAGGTGGCGGAAGACGAGGGTGTTCCCTCGGCAACCTCCGTTTACATGGGTGCCGACTGGTTCGAGCGCGAAGCCTGGGATATGTACGGCATTCCTTTCGAAGGCCATGCGGATCTTCGCCGAATCCTCACCGATTACGGTTTCGAAGGTCATCCGCTGCGCAAGGATTTTCCGGTTACCGGCTTTGTGGAAGTACGCTACGATGACGTTCTGAAACGGGTTCTTTATGAACCGGTCGAACTGAAGCAGGAATTCCGCAATTTCGATTTCCTCTCTCCCTGGGAGGGGACTGACTATGTTCTCCCGGGTGACGAAAAGGCCAAGCAATGAGCGAAGCCCCCGCGACAGAGCACGGACAATGTCTTTGCGGCGCCGTTGGCTTCAATGCCAGCATCGGCGCCCGCGAATTCGGCGTTTGCCATTGCTCGATGTGCCGCCGCTGGTCCGGCGGAACATTTCTGGCTGTCGAATGCGCTGACGTCGCCATCGAGAACGAGGAACATTTCGGTGTTTATACCTCGTCGGAATGGGGCGAGCGCTGCTTCTGCAAGAATTGCGGCAGCACGCTGATGTGGCGCTCCAAGGATGGCAAGCATTTTGCCGTCTCGTTGCAGGCTTTCGACAACCCTTCCAGTTTCCATTTTGCGTCGCAGATTTTCACGGATGAGAAGCCCTCGAGCTATTCTTTCGCGCAAACCACGCAGAATATGACCGGCCCCGAATTCATCGCCATGATCACCTCGGCGGAGCACTAGAATGACTGAGCATAACGTCCGCAATTTCACGATCAACTTCGGTCCGGAACACCCTTCCGCGCACGGCGTGCTGCGCCTGGTTCTGGAACTGGACGGCGAAATCGTCGAGCGCGTCGATCCGCATATCGGTCTTCTGCATCGCGGCACCGAAAAGCTGATCGAGACCAAGACCTACCTTCAGGCGGTGCCTTATTTCGACCGTCTCGACTACGTAGCGCCGATGAACCAGGAACACGCTTTCGCGCTTGCCGTCGAAAAGCTGCTGGGTCTCGAAATCCCGATGCGCGGCCAGCTGATCCGCGTGCTTTATTCGGAAATCGGCCGCATCCTGTCGCACATCATGAACGTGACGACTCAGGCCATGGACGTCGGCGCAATGACGCCGCCTGTCTGGGGCTTCGAGGAACGTGAAAAGCTGATGGTGTTCTACGAGCGCGCCTGTGGCGCCCGCATGCATTCGGCCTATGTCCGTCCGGGCGGCGTGCATCAGGATTTGCCGCCGGAATTGGTCGAAGATATCGGCAAATGGTGCGATCCCTTCATTACCGTTCTCGACAATATCGAAGGCCTGTTGACCGATAACCGCATCTACAAGCAGCGTAACGTCGATATCGGCGTCGTCTCGCTTGAAGACGCCTTTGCCTGGGGTTTCACGGGCGTCATGGTGCGCGGTTCGGGTGCTGCCTGGGATTTGCGTCGCGCGCAGCCCTACGAGTGCTATTCCGATCTGGAGTTCGATATCCCCGTCGGCAAGAACGGCGACTGCTATGACCGTTACCTGATCCGCATGCAGGAAATGCGCGAATCGGTGAAGATCATGAAGCAGTGCGTCGATCTTCTCTCCGGCAAGCACCGCATCGGCCCGGTCTCCTCGTTGGATGGCAAGGTGGTTCCGCCCAAGCGCGGCGAGATGAAGCGTTCGATGGAAGCTCTTATCCATCACTTCAAGCTCTATACCGAAGGATATCACGTTCCGGCCGGCGAAGTTTACGCCGCCGTCGAAGCGCCGAAGGGCGAGTTCGGCGTCTACGTGGTCGCCGATGGTTCGAACAAGCCCTACCGTTGCAAGATCCGCGCGCCGGGTTATGCACATTTGCAGGCGATGGATTTCCTGTGCAAGGGCCATCAGCTTGCCGACGTTACAGCCGTGCTCGGCTCCCTCGACATCGTGTTCGGGGAGGTCGACCGCTGATGCGTCTGCCGCTGGCCATCTTGGCTTTTCTTGCTGCGATGTCGACCTCCGTTCTCGCCCAGACGGCGACGGACGAGGGGGGCGTATCGCTATCAAGCAGCGGCGGTTCCACCATCAAGCAGCTTCTGTCTTCGGGATACGAGATCAAGGCCTCGGTTCCCAATGGCAGCAAGTTCATCGTGTTCATGCAGAAAGACAAGGCGGCTTATGCCTGCGAATTCGTCACGGTGGCGAGATCGCGTTGTGAGACGTTAAACTGAAAAGGCGTGAGGAAGTATGTCCGTTCGTCGACTAGCCGAAGATCAGTTCCAGCCCGTGGCATTTGCCTTTAACGCGGATAATACCGCATGGGCGGAAAAGACGATCCAGAAATATCCGGAGGGACGCCAGCAATCGGCGGTTATCCCGCTGCTTATGCGTGCGCAGGAGCAGGACGGCTGGGTTACCCGCGCCGCCATCGAAAAAATCGCCGACATGCTGGATATGGCCTATATCCGCGTCATGGAAGTAGCGACCTTCTACACCCAGTTCCAGCTGAAGCCGGTCGGCACACGCGCCCATGTTCAGGTTTGCGGCACCACGCCCTGCATGCTGCGCGGCTCCGAAGCGCTGATGGATGTCTGCCGCAAGAAGATCCACCATGATCCGCTGCACACCAACGAGAGCGGCACGCTGTCCTGGGAAGAAGTGGAATGTCAGGGCGCCTGCGTCAACGCGCCGATGGTCATCATCTTCAAGGATGCCTATGAGGATCTGACGCCCGAGCGCCTGGAAGAGATCATCGACACGTTCGAGGCAGGCAAGGGCGACACGGTCAAGACCGGCCCCCAGATCGACCGTCACCAGTCGGTGCCCGTTGGCGGCCTGACGACGCTGACGGAAGAGATCAAGCCAGATCGCTCCAATCTCGACAAGCCTGCGGAAGCTCCGGCGGAAGCAGCCCCCGTTCTTCCTTCGAATGCCGCCAAGCCGAAGACGGACGCACCGGAAACCGACCCGAAGCTGAAGACGCCTGCGAACGAGCCCAAGGCTTCTGCGGAAAACGCAAAGGCAGGGGAACAGCAATCGGCAGGCAAGGAAGCGACAGCATCCAGACCGTCGCTTGAGTCAGCCGACCGTCCGGCAGGCATTGAAAAGCCCGCTGCGCCCGATGACCTGAAACTCATTTCAGGCGTCGGCCCGAAGATCGAAGGCACGCTTAACGAGCTCGGTATCTTTACCTATGCGCAGATTGCCGGCTGGAAGAAGGCCGAGTGCGACTGGGTGGATGGTTATTTGAATTTCAAGGGCCGCATCGAACGCGATGAGTGGATCAAGCAGGCCGAGGCGCTCGCCAAGGGTGGCGAAGCCGAGTATATCAGGGTCTTCGGCAAGAAGCCGCGGTAAAGGGTGAAGCATGTTAAAAGATCAGGATCGCATCTTTACCAATCTCTACGGCCTCAAGGACAAGTCCCTGAAGGGCGTGATGGCGCGCGGCCACTGGGATGGCACCAAGCAGATCATCGAAAAGGGTCGTGACTGGATCATCAACGAGATGAAGGCTTCCGGCCTTCGCGGTCGCGGCGGCGCAGGCTTCCCGACGGGTCTCAAGTGGTCCTTCATGCCCAAGGAAAGCGACGGCCGTCCGCATTATCTCGTGGTCAACGCCGACGAATCCGAGCCCGGCACCTGCAAGGACCGCGAAATCCTGCGCAACGATCCGCATACGCTGATCGAAGGCTGCGTGATCGCCGGTTTCGCCATGGGTGCGCACACCGCCTATATCTACGTGCGCGGTGAATATATGCGCGAGCGTGAGGCGCTTCAGGCGGCCATCGACGAATGTTACGATGCGGGCCTGCTCGGCAAGAACAACAAGAACGGCTGGGATTTCGACATCTACGTCCATCACGGCGCAGGTGCCTATATCTGCGGCGAAGAGACAGCACTGCTTGAAAGCCTTGAGGGCAAGAAGGGCCAGCCGCGCCTGAAGCCGCCGTTCCCGGCCAATATGGGTCTTTACGGTTGCCCGACGACCGTCAACAACGTCGAATCCATCGCCGTTGCTCCGACCATTCTGCGCCGAGGTGCGGCATGGTTCTCGTCTATCGGCCGTCCGAACAATGTCGGCACCAAGCTGTTCATGGTCTCCGGCCATGTCGAGCGTCCATGCACCTTCGAAGATGCGCTGGGCCTGTCCTTCCGTGAACTGATCGAACACCATTGCGGTGGCATTCGCGGCGGCTGGGACAATCTGCTTGGCGTCATCCCCGGCGGCGCATCCTGCCCCATCGTGCGCGGTGAGGACATGAAGGACGCCATCATGGACTTCGACGGCATGCGCGAAGTGAAGTCGTCCTTCGGCACCGGCGGCATGATCGTCATGGACAAGTCCACCGACGTCATCAAGGCGATCGCCCGCATCGCGGCCTTCTTCAAGCATGAAAGCTGCGGCCAGTGCACGCCGTGCCGTGAAGGCACCGGCTGGATGTGGCGCGTGCTGGAACGCATGGTGAAGGGCAACGCGCAGAAGCGCGAAATCGACATGCTGTTCGAAGTGACGAAGCAGATCGAAGGGCACACCATCTGTGCGCTCGGCGACGCCGCCGCATGGCCGGTACAGGCGCTGATCCGCAATTTCCGTCCGGAAATCGAAAAGCGCATCGACCAATATACTTACAGGGCCATGGATGATGGCGCTGTTCTGGAAGCTGCCGAATAAGCTTTTCGCAGTTTGCATGCGGCGCGGGGATGATCCCGGCGCCGGAAAACCATGAAGCGCCTGACCGACGAGATGAAGTGTCGGGCGCGATTAAGGATTTGTTGCGGACCGTGTGAGAGACACGGGACGAACAGGCAACAGGACGTAAGTAGAACCATGGCAAAGCTCAAGGTTGACGGTAAAGAGATCGAGGTTCCGGATCATTTCACGCTGTTGCAGGCGTGCGAGGAGGCTGGTGCTGAAGTTCCGCGCTTTTGTTTTCATGAGCGCTTGTCGGTCGCGGGTAACTGCCGCATGTGTCTCATCGAGGTGAAGGGCGGACCGCCCAAGCCCGCCGCATCCTGCGCCATGGGCGTGCGCGACGTTCGCGGCGGCCCGAATGGCGAATTGCCTGAAGTTTTCACCAACACGCCGATGGTCAAGAAGGCCCGCGAAGGCGTGATGGAGTTCCTTCTCATCAACCACCCGCTCGATTGCCCGATCTGCGACCAGGGCGGCGAATGCGACCTGCAGGACCAGGCTATGGCCTTCGGTATCGCCGGTTCGCGTTACGCTGAAAACAAGCGTGCGGTTGAAGACAAATATATCGGCCCGCTCGTCAAGACGGTGATGAACCGCTGCATCCACTGCACGCGCTGCGTCCGTTTCACCACGGAAGTTGCCGGCATCGCCGAACTCGGCCTCATCGGCCGCGGCGAGGATGCTGAAATCACCACCTATCTCGAGCAGGCTATGACCTCCGAGCTTCAGGGCAACGTCGTCGATCTTTGCCCGGTCGGTGCGCTCACCTCGAAGCCTTTCGCTTTCACTGCCCGTCCGTGGGAACTGAACAAGACCGAAACCATCGACGTGATGGACGCTCTCGGTTCGGCAATCCGTGTCGATACCCGTGGCCGCGAAGTCATGCGCGTCATGCCGCGTGTCAACGAGGCAATCAACGAAGAGTGGATTTCCGACAAGAGCCGCTTCATCTGGGACGGCCTGAAGACGCAGCGTCTCGACCGCCCTTACGTCCGCAAGGATGGCCGCTTGCAGCCCGCAAGCTGGGGCGAAGCCTTCGGCGCTATCAAGCAGGCGGTTGCCGCAACCAGCGGCAGCAAGATCGGCGCGATTGCCGGTGACCTTGCTTCCGTCGAGGAAATGTTCGCGCTGAAGTCGCTTCTGGCGTCGCTCGGCTCGGCTAATGTCGATTGCCGTCAGGATGGCGCAGCGCTTGATCCGTCTTTGGGTCGCGCCAGCTACCTGTTCAATTCCACAATCGAAGGCATCGAGCACGCGGATGCACTTCTGATCGTCGGCGCCAACCCGCGTTATGAAGCGGCCGTGCTCAATGCACGTATCCGCAAGCGCTGGCGTCGCGGTGGTTTCCCGATCGGCGTGATCGGCGAAGCCGGTGAGCTGCGCTACAACTACGAATATCTAGGCTCCGGCGCGGAAACGCTTTCCGATCTCGCCAATGGCTCTCACAGCTTCGTTGAGAAGCTGAAGTCTGCCAAGAACCCGCTGATCATCATCGGCCAGGGCGCTCTGGCACGCGCCGATGGTGCAGCCGTTCTCGCGGCCGCTGCGAAGCTTGCCGTTTCGGTTGGCGCAATCAGCGAAGAGTGGAACGGTTTCTCGGTGCTTCACACTGCCGCTGCCCGCGTCGGTGGTCTCGACATCGGCTTCGTGCCGGGCGAGGGCGGTGCTGCTGCTGCCGAAATGGTAACGTCCATGGACGTTCTCTTCCTGCTCGGCGCCGATGAAATCGACTTGTCGAACAAGAGCGCCAAGTTCACCGTCTACATCGGTAGCCACGGCGACCATGGCGCGATGAACGCCGACGTCATCCTTCCGGGTGCGGCCTATACCGAAAAATCCGGTATCTGGGTCAACACCGAAGGCCGCGTTCAGGTGGGCAACCGCGCCGGTTTCGCACCGGGCGAGGCCCGTGAAGACTGGGCGATCCTGCGTGCGCTTTCCGACGTGCTCGGCAAGAAGCTGCCGTTCGATTCGCTGTCTGCGCTGCGCGGCCAGCTTTATGTCGCGCATCCGCATCTGGCGGAAACCGATGAGATCGTTGCCGGCAACGGCGCGGATGTCGAGGCACTTGCCGCTCGCGCGGGCAGCCTCAATAAGTCTGCGTTTGCCTCGCCGGTAAAAGACTTTTATTTGACGAACCCGATTGCGCGCGCATCCGCCGTCATGGCCGAGTGTTCCGCATTGGCCCGCAACAATTTCCAGGCTGCGGCAGAGTAAGGGTAGGGGATTATGGAATCGTTTTTCTGGAGCTACGTCTGGCCCGCGCTGATCATGGTCGGCCAGTCCCTGCTGCTTCTCGTTTGCCTTCTGGTGGCCATCGCCTTCCTTCTGCTTGCCGACCGTAAGGTCTGGGCAGCCGTGCAGTTGCGCCGTGGTCCCAACGTCGTCGGCCCCTTTGGTCTGTTCCAGTCCTTCGCCGACCTTTTGAAATTCATCCTGAAGGAGCCCGTCATTCCGGCGGGCGCCAACAAGGCGGTCTTCCTTCTGGCGCCGCTGGTTGCCGTAACGCTGGCGCTCGCCACCTACGCTGTCATCCCCTTTGCCGATGGCTGGGTCGTTGCCAATATCAATGTCGGCATTCTCTACATTTTCGCGATTTCCTCGCTTGAAGTGTACGGCATTATCATGGGCGGCTGGGCTTCGAACTCGAAGTACCCGTTCCTCGGCGCGCTTCGTTCGGCGGCGCAGATGGTGTCCTACGAAGTGTCGATCGGCCTCGTCATCGTCACCGTGCTTCTGTGCGTCGGCTCGCTCAACCTCACGGATATCGTTCTGGCGCAGCGCACCGGCCTCGGCACGATGATCGGTCTGCCGGCCTCGTTCCTCGACTGGCACTGGCTGTCGCTGTTCCCGATGTTCATCGTGTTCTTCATCTCGGGCCTTGCCGAAACCAACCGTCCGCCCTTCGACCTTCCGGAAGCGGAATCGGAACTGGTTGCCGGTCACATGGTCGAATATGGCTCGACGACTTACATGATGTTCATGCTCGGCGAATATGCTGCGATCGTTCTGATCTGCTGCCTGACGACGATCCTGTTCCTTGGTGGCTGGCTGCCGATCGTGGATGTGTGGTTCCTGAACTGGATTCCGGGCATTGTCTGGTTCGCGCTCAAGGGCTGCATGGTTTTCTTCATGATCGCTCTGGTGAAGGCCTTCGTTCCGCGTTACCGCTATGACCAGCTCATGCGCCTTGGCTGGAAGGTATTCCTGCCGCTGTCGCTCGCCATGGTCGTTGTTGTTGCATTCGTATTGAAGCTGACGGGGTGGGCCGGTTGATGTCCGTACGCCTCGCTCAGAAATCTGGAGTTTGAGATGGCAAGCCTTTCCCAAGCCGTCAATTCACTGTTCCTCAAGGAGTTCGTCGGTGCGATCTTCCTGACGATGCGCCACTTCTTCAAGCAGAAGGCCACGGTGAATTATCCTTTCGAAAAGGGCCCGGTGTCTCCGCGCTTCCGCGGCGAGCATGCGCTGCGCCGTTATCCGAACGGTGAAGAGCGCTGCATCGCCTGCAAGCTGTGTGAGGCGATCTGTCCCGCTCAGGCGATCACCATCGAAGCCGGTCCGCGCCGCAATGACGGCACCCGCCGCACGGTGCGTTACGACATCGACATGGTGAAGTGCATCTATTGCGGTTTCTGCCAGGAAGCCTGCCCGGTGGATGCCATCGTAGAAGGCCCGAACTTCGAATTCGCGACGGAAACCCGCGAGGAGCTCTATTTCGACAAGCAAAGGCTTCTCGACAATGGCGACCGCTGGGAGCGTGAAATTGCGCGCAACCTCGCACTGGATGCGCCTTACCGTTAAGGCGCAACCGTCTTTCCGGGGGAGACCCCGGAAAGCGAAGAAAGAGTAAAAGAGCCTGCACGGTTATCGCCGGCGGGGACGAAACGGGTAGAGCGCGCGATTGCGCGGTCTTTGCCCGGATGAGGACAAGAAGGCACCAACATGGGTCTGCACGCTGTATTCTTTTATATATTCGCTTTCGTCGCCGTGGCGTCTGCGTTCATGGTCATCGCATCGAAGAACCCTGTTCATTCGGTGCTGTTTCTGATTTTGACCTTCTTCAACGCAGCCGCGCTGTTCCTGCTGACGGGGGCCGAATTCCTCGCCATGATCTTGCTCGTCGTTTATGTCGGTGCGGTGGCGGTGCTCTTCCTGTTCGTCGTCATGATGCTGGATGTGGATTTTGCGGAGCTGCGCTCCGGCGTGCTGCAATATGCGCCGATCGGTGCGCTGATCGGTATCATCCTCGCGGCTGAACTGATCGTCGTGGTCGGCGGCAGCGTGCTCAACCCGCAGGCCGCCAAATCGATTACCATGCCGATCCCGTCACCGGCCGTGCGCACCAATACGGCCGCGCTGGGCGACGTGCTCTATACCAATTACGTCTACTTCTTCCAGCTTGCCGGTCTCGTGCTGCTGGTGGCCATGATCGGCGCCATCGTGCTGACGCTGCGTCACCGCACCGACATCAAGCGGCAGAACATATCCACGCAGGTCGGCCGTGACCCGAAGACCGCCGTCACCACGGTCAAGGTCAAGCCGGGCCAGGGCATCTGAAGGCGCGAACGGATCCAAGGAAACAGAATATGGAAATCGGTCTTTCCCACTACCTGACGGTCAGCGCGATCCTCTTCACGATCGGCATCTTCGGTATCTTCCTCAACCGGAAGAACGTCATCGTCATCCTCATGTCGATCGAGCTCATCCTGTTGGCGGTCAACATCAACATGGTGGCGTTCTCGGCTTTCCTGAACGACATCGTCGGCCAGGTCTTCGCACTGTTCATTCTGACCGTCGCAGCCGCCGAAGCGGCCATCGGTCTTGCAATACTCGTTGTCTTCTACCGCAACCGCGGATCGATCGCTGTCGAAGACGTCAATATGATGAAGGGCTGATAAGGCTATGATCTACAAGGCTATCGTCTTTCTTCCCCTGATCGGCTTCCTGATTGCCGGCCTGTTTGGCCGGTCGATCGGCGCCAAGGCTTCGGAATATGTCACCACCGGTCTGATGATCGTGGTCGCCGTCCTGTCGTGGATCGTCTTCTTCTCCGTCGCGCTTGCCCATGGCGAGCCGGGCGAGGTGATCAAGGTCACCGTGCTGCGCTGGATCCAGTCCGGCGGCATCGACGTCGAGTGGGCGTTCCGCATCGATACGCTGACGGCCGTCATGTTCGTCGTCGTCAACACCGTCTCGACGCTGGTGCACCTCTATTCGATCGGATACATGCACCACGATCCGCATCGTCCGCGCTTCTTTGCCTATCTTTCGCTGTTCACCTTCGCCATGCTGATGCTGGTGACGTCCGACAACCTGCTGCAGATGTTCTTCGGCTGGGAAGGCGTTGGTCTGGCGTCGTACCTGCTGATCGGTTTTTGGTTCAAGAAGCCTTCGGCGTCTGCTGCTGCCATGAAGGCGTTCATCGTCAACCGTGTTGGCGACTTCGGCTTCATTCTCGGCATATCAGGCGTCTTCGTGCTGTTCGGCTCGATCAATTTCGAAACCATCTTCGCTGCCGCCAGCACCTATCTGCCGGCTGAAGGTGCAGCTTCCACCGAAACCGTCATCAACCTGTTCGGCATGCAGCTGGACAAGGCCAATGCGATGACGGGCGTCTGCCTGCTGCTCTTCATGGGCGCCATGGGTAAGTCGGCGCAGTTCCTGCTGCACACTTGGCTGCCGGACGCGATGGAAGGCCCGACCCCTGTGTCCGCCCTCATTCACGCCGCAACCATGGTCACCGCCGGTGTCTTCCTGGTTGCCCGCATGTCGCCGCTGTTCGAATTGTCGCATGATGCGCTCACCGTCGTGACGCTGGTCGGTGCCATCACCGCCTTCTTCGCAGCGACCGTCGGTCTCGTGCAGAACGATATCAAGCGCGTGATTGCCTATTCGACCTGCTCGCAGCTCGGTTACATGTTCGTGGCACTTGGCGTCGGTGCTTATGGCGCGGCCGTGTTCCACCTCTTCACGCATGCCTTCTTCAAGGCACTGCTGTTCTTGTGCGCCGGTTCGGTTATCCATGCCGTCGATGGCGAGCAGGACATGCGTTACATGGGCGGCCTGCGCAAGCATATCCCCATCACCTTCTGGACGATGACCGTCGGCACGCTGGCGCTGACAGGTGTGGGCATTCCGGGCACGATGATCGGCTTTGCCGGCTTCTTCTCGAAGGACGTCATCATCGAATCCGCTTATGCGTCCCATTCGGTGCTGTCGGGTTTCGCCTTCACGCTGCTGGTCATCGCCGCGCTGTTCACCAGCTTCTATTCCTGGCGTCTGGCGTTCATGACCTTCTTCGGAAAGCCGCGCGCTTCGGCTGACGTGATGCACCATGTGCATGAATCGCCGATGGTCATGCTGATCCCGCTCTTCATCCTCACCGTCGGCGCGATCTTCGCCGGTGTTGTCTTCGAAGGTTATTTCTTCGGCCATGAATATGCCGAGTTCTGGAAGGGTGCTCTCTTCACGCTTCCGGAAAATGAAATCCTTGACGAGTTCCACCATGTTCCGCTGTGGGTCAAGTGGAGCCCGTTCTTCGCCATGGCGCTTGGTTTTGTCACCGCATGGTACATGTATATCAAGTCGCCGGAGACGCCGAAGCGTCTGGCAGCGACCCATCGCGGCCTCTATCAGTTCCTCTTGAACAAGTGGTATTTCGACGAGCTTTATGACTTCCTCTTCGTGCGTTCCGCAAAGGCGCTTGGCCGCTTCCTGTGGAAGAAGGGCGACGTGGCCGTCATCGACCACTATGGACCGAACGGCATTGCAGCGCGTGTGGTTGACGTGACCAACCGCATGGTCCGCCTGCAATCCGGTTACCTTTATCACTATGCCTTTGCGATGCTGATCGGCATCGCGGCGCTTGTCACCTGGATGATGCTCGGGAGTGCGTTTTGATGACCGATTGGCCAATTCTTTCAACGGTCACCTTTCTGCCGCTCGTCGGCGTGGTGCTCTTGCTGCTGACCAATGAGAACGGCCCTTACGGTCGCCGCAACATTCTCAACGTCTCGCTGCTGACGACCGTTTTCACCTTCCTGGTTTCGCTGTTCGTCTGGATCGGCTTCGATAATTCGAACCCCGGTTTCCAGATGGTGGAAAAACACGCATGGTTCGGCAACATCGCCGCCTATCATCTGGGCGTCGATGGCATCTCCATGCTGTTCGTCATCCTCACCACCTTCCTCATGCCTTTCTGCGTGCTGGCAAGCTGGCAGTCGGTTGAAAAGCGCATCAAGGAATACATGATCGCCTTCCTGCTTCTGGAAGTTGTCATGATCGGCGTCTTCGTGGCGCTGGATACGGTTCTTTTCTACGTCTTCTTCGAAGCAACGCTGATCCCGATGTTCATTATCATCGGCGTCTGGGGCGGCAAGGATCGCGTCTACGCATCCTACAAGTTCTTCCTCTACACGCTGCTTGGCTCGGTTCTGACCATGCTCGCCATCATGGCGATGTACTGGCAGTCCGGCACAACAGACATGACCGAACTTCTGAAATACGGCTTCCCGGCCGGCATGCAGACGTGGCTATGGCTTGCCTGTTTCGCGGCATTCTCGGTCAAGATGCCGATGTGGCCGGTACACACCTGGCTGCCGGATGCGCACGTGCAGGCGCCGACCGCGGGTTCCGTCATTCTGGCAGGCGTCATGCTGAAGCTTGGCGGTTACGGTTTCATCCGTTTCTCGCTGTCGATGTTCCCCTTGGCGTCGGACTATTTCGCTCCCTTCGTCTTCACGCTGTCGGTTCTCGCCATCATCTACACCTCGCTGGTGGCGATGATGCAGGACGACATCAAGAAGCTGATCGCCTATTCCTCCGTTGCCCACATGGGTTACGTGACCATGGGCATCTTCGCGGCCAATGTGCAGGGCGTGCAGGGCGCAATCTTCCAGATGCTGTCGCACGGCATCGTGTCGGGCGCGCTCTTCCTCTGCGTCGGCGTCGTTTACGATCGGCTGCATACCCGTGAGATCTCGGCCTATGGCGGTCTCGTGAACAACATGCCGAAATATGCCGTCGCCTTCATGATCTTCACCATGGCCAATGTCGGTCTGCCCGGCACCTCCGGCTTCGTTGGTGAATTTCTGACGCTGATCGGCGTATTCCGCGCCAACACGCTGGTCGCGCTGTTTGCGGCAACTGGCGTCATCCTCTCGGCCGCTTACGCGCTGTGGCTCTACCGCCGCGTGATTTTCGGTGCGCTTGAGAAGGAAAGCCTGAAATCGATGCTCGATCTGTCGACCCGCGAAAAGGTCATCCTTTATCCGCTGGTTGCGCTGACGATCTTCTTCGGCGTCTACCCGGCTCCGGTTTTCGATGCGACAGCCGCTTCGGTCGATCTTCTGGTAAACAACTATACGGCTGCATTGCAGGCGGCGCAAAATGTTGCGCTTTCTATGAATTGACGACAGGACCCGTTGGACATGACCGCTGAAATTCTTTTTGCCAGTCTGCACATCGCGACGCCCGAGCTGATCCTAGCGGTCGGCGCGCTGGCGCTGCTCATGATTGGCGTCTTCTCGGGCGACAAGTCGACAACGACGGTCACGGGCCTCTCCGTGGCCCTGCTGCTCGTCGTCGGTCTCTGGATCGTCTTTGCACCCGCTTCGGGTGTGGCTTTCGGCGGCGTTTACGTCGCCGATGCCTTCGGCAACTTCATGAAGGTGCTGGCGCTGATCGGCTCGATCACCGCCATGATCCTTTCTGTCGGCCAGAGCCGTTTTGAGCCGGTCGGCCGGTTCGAATATCCGGTGCTTCTGGTTCTGGCGACGCTCGGCATCCTGCTGATGATTTCGGCCAACAACCTGATCTCGCTCTATATGGCGCTGGAGCTGCAGTCGCTTGCGCTCTACGTCGTCTGCGCCATCAACCGGGAAAGCCTGCGCTCCACCGAAGCGGGCCTGAAATATTTCGTTCTCGGTGCGCTCTCCTCGGGCATGCTGCTTTACGGCATGTCGCTGGTTTACGGCTTTACCGGCAATACCGGCTTTACCGAAATCGCCCAGGTTCTGACGGCGGAGACCCGTTCGCTCGGCCTCGTCTTCGGTCTGGTTTTTGTTCTTGCCGGTCTGGCATTCAAGATTTCCGCCGTGCCGTTCCACATGTGGACGCCGGATGTTTATGAGGGTGCGCCGACACCGGTCACGGCCTTCCTGTCTGCCGCTCCCAAGATCGGCGCCATGGCGATCTTCGTTCGCATCGTTGTTGACGCTTTCCAGCCGGTCTTTGCCGACTGGCAGCAGATCGTCGTCTTCATCTCCATCGCTTCCATGCTGCTCGGCTCGTTCGCGGCAATCGGCCAGAAGAACATCAAGCGCCTGATGGCCTATTCTTCCATCGGTCACATGGGTTACGCGCTGGTTGGTCTTGCGGCGGGCACCGAGGCCGGTATCTCGGGCGTCATTCTCTACATGACCATCTACATGGTCATGACGCTCGGCACCTTCGCCTGCATTCTCTCCATGCGCCGCAAGGAAATCGGCAATGTCGAAAATGTCGAGGATCTGGCCGGGCTTTCGTCCACCAACCCCTTCATGGCAGTTGTTCTGACGATCCTGATGTTCTCGCTTGCCGGCATTCCGCCGCTCGCCGGCTTCTTCGGCAAGTACTACGTCTTCCTTGCTGCCATTGAAGCCAAACTCTATCCGCTTGCCGTCATCGGTGTGATCGGCTCGGTTGTCGGTGCGTATTATTATATCCGCGTCGTCAAGGTCATGTGGTTCGATGAAGCCAAGGGCAGCTTCGAGCGTCCGGCTGGCGAACTGAAAATCGTTTATGCGCTCTCTGGACTGTTCGTCGTCGCCTTCATCGTCTTCGGTGGTGCGCTCGGCAATGCAGTCACGGTTGCGGCAAAGACGTTCTTTTGAGCAATACGCACAAGCATACGGGCCGGATGTCCATCGATGACTTCCGGCACGAGGCGATGGCGGGAACGCCATCGACCAACATAGAATGTTTCGCCCGGGCAAGGGCAGGCGATGGCGGCAATCTGTGGATCACCGCCATCCGCCAGACTGGCGGACGCGGTCGCCGCGGCCGGCCTTGGGTGTCTGAACCAGGCAATCTCTACGCTTCGCTTCTTCTCATCGATCCCGCGCCAATGGACCGCATCGGTTCATTGCCGCTTGCCTTTGCGCTCGCCGTCTACCGCGCCATTCGCGCTGTGCTGCCGACGGGTGGCGATCCGCTAGAGATAAAATGGCCGAATGACGTGCTGATCGGGCGCCGGAAGACCTGCGGCATTCTGATGGAAGCCGAACTTCTGCCGGATGGACGCCGCGCCATCGTCATCGGCATCGGCATCAATATCGCCCACAAGCCTGAAAATCCGCTTTATCCCGTCACCATGCTTTCCGAACACGGGGCGTCGTGCTCCCCCGACGAGCTGTTCGCGCATCTCTTCCGCGAGACAGCGGATGTGCTGCAAAGCTGGGATGAGGGCAGGGGCGTTTCCGGTGTCATGGCCGGATGGCGGGCGGCTGCCTGCGGTATCGGCGAACATATCACCGTCAATTTTCCGGATCGCTCGATCGGCGGGCGTTTCGTTGGAATTGATGATAATGGTTATCTGCTGCTGGATGAGGATGAGGGCACAAGGCGCTCCATCGCCGCCGGCGACGTGTTTTTTGGATGAGGTGGACGGCGTGTCTTCAAAGACCCGCGCCGAACCTCTTCCCACAGGTTGGAGCTTTCCTGCTGCTCATGAAAAGCAGGGTGACAGACCGGCTCCGCATCGGCCCGGTCGATCAGATGATGTTTCAGGTCCGATGCTGTTAAACGGGCGGCTGGGCGCGGCATATTGCCGTCGCCAGCGCGCTCTCGTGAATGGATAAGAAGAACAATGACTAAACAGGACGAACTGGTATTTCTGCCGCTTGGCGGCGTCGGTGAAATCGGCATGAATCTCGCGCTGTACGGCTACGGTCCGGAAAGCAAGCGCCAATGGATCATGGTGGATTGCGGCGTTACCTTTGCCGGTCTCGATCTGCCTGGTGTCGATCTGGTTCTGCCCGATATCAGCTATATCGCCGAGCAGAAGAAGAACCTCAAAGGCATCATCATCACCCACGCCCATGAGGATCACTACGGCGCGCTGAACGATCTGTGGCCGGGCCTCAACGTGCCCGTCTATGCCTCGGGTTTCACCGCCGGCATGCTGGAGGCAAAGCGCGCCTACGAGGGCAGCCGTGCCGAAATTCCAATCACCCCGTTCAAGGCGGGTGATCGCATCAATGTCGGCCCGTTCGAAATCGAGGCCGTCGGCGTCAACCATTCGATCCCCGAGCCGATGTCGCTGGTCATCCGCACGCCGCTTGGCAATGTCATCCACACGGGCGACTGGAAGATTGACGAGGCGCCGTCTCTCGGTCCGTTGACGGATGAGGCGCGTTTCCGCGCCATCGGCGAGGAGGGCGTGCTGGCGTTGATGTGCGACAGCACCAACTCGCTGCGTGACGGCGTATCGCCTTCGGAGCACGAAGTGTCTGAGGGGCTGCGCCAGATCATTGAAAATGCCGAGGGTCGCGTGGCCATCACCACCTTCTCCTCCAATGTCGGCCGTATCCGCTCCATCGCGCAGGCTGCGGAAGCTGCCGGACGCGAAGTGCTGCTGCTCGGCTCGTCGCTGAAGCGCGTCGTCAACGTTTCGCAGGATCTCGGCATCATGGAAGGTATCAAGCCGTTCCTGGCTGAAGACGAATACGGCTATATTCCGCGCAACAAGGTGGTCGTCATTCTCACGGGTTCGCAGGGTGAGCCGCGGGCAGCCCTTGCCAAGCTTTCGCGCGATGAGATGCGTAATGTGGCGCTGGCTGCCGGTGATACGGTGGTATTTTCCTCGCGCGCCATTCCCGGCAACGAAAAGGCGATCATCGAGATCAAGAACGGCCTGATAGAGCAGGGCATCCATATCGTTACCGACAATGAGGCTTTGGTGCATGTCTCCGGCCATCCCCGCCGTAACGAACTGCTGAGGATGTACGAATGGACCAAGCCGCAAATCCTAGTGCCGGTGCATGGCGAGGCGGCGCATCTGGTCGCCCAGAAGGAACTGGCCGAACAGGCCGGCATTTCGCAGGTGCCGAAGGTTCGTAACGGCAACATTCTGCGTCTGGCGCCTGGTCCTGCGGAAGTCATCAACGACGCACCGCACGGCCGCGTCTTCAAGGACGGCAACCTCATCGGTGACCTCGACGAGATGGGGATCAGCAACCGCCGCAAGCTTTCCTTCGCCGGCCATGTCTCCGTCAATGTGCTGCTGGACAGCCGCTACGACTTCCTCGGAGATCCCGATGTCGTACCTTTCGGCCTGCCGGAATTCGATGATGAGGGCGAGGACATGGAAGATACGCTCTATGACGCCGTACTCGGCGCCGTGGAAAGCATCCCCCGGGCCCGCCGCAAGGATCTTGCGCTGCTGCGCGAGTCAGTGCGCCGCGCCGTACGCGCCGCTGCCAATCAGGCATGGGGCAAGAAGCCGATCGTGACGGTTTTCGTCACCAAGGTCTGAACCGGAAAATCCCGGGTTTTCAAACCGTCACGCCCCGTCATGTCCGGACCATCTCGGACATGACGCAATCGCCGTCCGCGATCGTTCCTTCTCCTCTCTTGCAGCTTTTTATACATCTTGCAGGGAAGTGATTCCGGTTCGCGGATGAATGCGTTACAAGGGGCGCATCACGCAGGAGGACGTCATGCCGCTTCTTTCGGTCTTCGCCATTTATTTCATCGTCTGGTGGACGGTGCTTTTCGTTGTGCTGCCGATTGGCCTTCGCACCCAGGAGGAAGAAGGCGATGTGGCGATCGGCACGGTTGCAAGCGCCCCGTCAAGGTTCAGGGGCGGGCGCATCGTGTTGTGGACAACGCTGATATCGGCTTTGATCTGCGGGCTCTGGTACGGCGGAACCTGGTGGTTCGGCGTCAGCATGGACGACCTTCCGAGAATTATCCCGGTTTTCGACTGAAGCACCTCACCCACGCCATAGGATTAAGCGCGCCGCAGAATTTTGCAGCGTGGCGGGCTTCGTGATGCGATTTAAGGCAACATAAGCTGTGCTGCCGTTTTATGAACGGTCGCCACAAGATGCGCCAGTGCTGTCACATGGATGTCATATCAGTCGTGCACACACCATGAGCGTGTCTGGCGGGCAATTCGCTGTCACAATTTTACCGGAATAAGCATCCGGGATTGTGAACTTCGCCGGAATCAAAAAAAAACAAGGCATTTCAGCCTTGTTTTTCAGGTTTCGCGTGATCTGTAACCGTTACCGGGGCAGCGACAAGCGCGCCTAAGATCGAATCCTCCCAAGACTGACCGCGAAAACGGCAAGAATTTAGACTTCCTGCCTCTTTTGTGAGCTAAAGTTAGCCCAATCACCCATGCTTGTCATCTCATTTTTTGCATATTTGTTACAGTCGGCAAAAAATTCCCTGTGGTGCAATTTGTCGCACCGGATCAAGAATAATATTCCGGCCAAAGCGTTTTGACGCGAATTAGCTATCGCGAAAATGCCACGAAATCGCCTGGGCAGGTCTTTGCATGGCGGGTTTTCTTCTTGGTCAGAAACAGCTATGTACGGCGCCAATATCCCTCTATTCGGGGCGATTCCCGCGCCTTTGCGTGTTGTTGCCCATACCAATGGAAGTCGTCATGCGTCTCAGCCGTTATTTCATGCCCATCCTGAAGGAAAACCCCAAGGAAGCGGAGATTGTCTCCCATCGCCTCATGCTGCGTGCGGGCATGATCCGGCAGCAATCGGCGGGCATCTATTCCTGGCTACCGCTCGGCAAGCGCGTTCTGGACAAGGTCAACAGGATCATCCGCGAAGAGCAAGACCGCTCGGGCGCGATCGAGCTTCTGATGCCGACGCTGCAGACCGCTGAGCTGTGGCAGGAGAGCGGCCGTTATGACGATTACGGCAAGGAAATGCTGCGCATCAAGGACCGTCAGGACCGCCAGATGCTGTATGGCCCCACTAACGAGGAGATGATCACTGACATCTTCCGGTCCTACGTGAAATCCTACAAGAACCTGCCGCTGAACCTCTATCATATTCAGCTGAAGTTCCGCGACGAGGTGCGCCCCCGTTTCGGCACCATGCGCTCGCGTGAGTTTCTGATGAAGGATGCCTATTCCTTCGATCTGACCAAGGAAGACGCAATCCACTCCTATAACAAGATGTTCGTGGCTTACCTGCGCACATTCGAACGGCTTGGCCTGCGCGCCATTCCCATGCGTGCCGATACCGGCCCGATTGGCGGCAATCACAGCCACGAATTCATCATTCTGGCCGATACTGGCGAATCCGAAGTCTTCTGCCACAAGAGCTTCCTCGACCGCGCCATCCCCGCCGATGATACCAACTTCGACGATGTCGCAGCCCTTCAGGGCGTTTTCGACGAATGGACGGCCGACTATGCCGCCACCTCGGAAATGCACGACGAAGCTGCTTATGACGCCATTCCCGATGGCCAGCGCCTTTCCGCGCGCGGCATCGAAGTCGGCCACATCTTCTATTTCGGCACCAAATATTCCGAGCCGATGGGCGCCAAGGTGCAGGGTGCTGATGGCAAGGAACACCCCGTTCACATGGGGTCCTACGGCATTGGCCCGACACGCCTTGTTCCCGCCATCATTGAAGCATCGCATGACGAAAACGGAATCATCTGGCCGGCTTCGGTCGCTCCTTTCGATGTCGTGATTATCAACATGAAGGCAGGTGACGCAGCCTGTGATGCGGCGTGCGAAAAGCTGTATTACTCGCTCTCCAATGCCGGCAAGGATGTTCTTTATGACGATACGGACGACCGCGCGGGCCAGAAGTTCGCGACTGCTGACCTGATCGGCGTGCCGATGCAGATCATCGTCGGCCCACGTTCGGCAGCGAACGGTGAAGTCGAGGTGAAGGATCGCAAGACCGGCGACCGTGAAACCGTCACAATCGAAGCGGCAATGAACAGGGTGCTTGGCTAAGCGCGAAATGGTGAAAGTGACGAGCGGTTTTCGCCTGAAATCCGCTCCAGCTTTATGAGATCAAGATCAGGGGTCGGTTTTTTGTGAAAACCGGCCTTTCAAGTTCAGATCAGGGAGACGACATGGCAAAAGCCGAGGCTGACAAGGGTGCGGCTCCTTCCGCCCGGGAAAGGACCGCCCGGCCGTTTTCTGCTTTCGAGCGCATGGTGGCTTGGCGCTATCTGCGGTCGCGGCGCAAGGAAGCGTTCATTTCCGTCATCGCCGGCTTTTCCTTCGTCGGCATCATGCTGGGCGTCGCGACGCTTATCATCGTCATGGCTGTCATGAACGGTTTTCGAACGGAGCTGATTTCGCGCATTCTCGGCATCAACGGCCATATGATCGTCCAGCCGATCGATCAGCCCTTCAACAATTACGATGAGCTGGCGAAGAAGTTCTCCGCCATTCCGGGCGTGACGATGGCCCTGCCGCTGGTAGAGGGGCAGACATTGGCCTCCGGTCGCGGTGGCGCCGGCTCCGGTGCGCTCGTGCGCGGCGTTCGCCAGGACGATATCGACAAGATCAAGGAAGTCGCCACCAACGTCAAGACCGGCGATCTCGTCGGCTTCATGGCGGGCGACGGGGTTCTGGTTGGCTCAAGGCTTGCCGCACAGCTTGGCGTGACGGCGGGTGACGATATCACCCTCATTTCGCCTGAAGGCGATGTGACGCCGATGGGTGTAAACCCCCGCGTCAAATCCTACAAGATTTCGGGCGTCTTCGAGATCGGCATGTCGGAATATGACGCGTCGATGATCTATATGCCGCTGTCGGAAGCCCAGCTTTATTTCAATGCCGAAGGCCTGGTGCAATCCATCGAGCTTTACGTCAGTCGCCCCGACAATGTAGACGGCATCCGCCCGCTGGTGGAGCAGGCAGCTGAACGGCAGATCTATATCACCGACTGGAGACAGCGTAACCAGACCTTCTTTTCCGCCCTGCAGGTGGAAAGAAACGTGATGTTCATGATACTGACGCTCATCGTTCTGGTGGCGGCGCTCAACATCATTTCCGGCCTCATAATGCTGGTTAAGGACAAGGGCAGCGATATCGCCATTCTGCGCACCATGGGCGCCAGTTCCGGCGCCGTCATGCGTATCTTCTTCATGACGGGAGCTGCCATCGGCACGGTCGGCACATTCGCCGGTGTGGCACTTGGCGTCATCGTCTGCCTCAATGTGGAATCCATCCGGCAGTTCTTCTCCTGGGTATCAGGCACGGTGCTGTTTGATCCGCAGCTCTATTTCCTCAGCCAGCTTCCGGCCGAAATGGATATCAGCGAGACCATTACCGTCGTCATCATGGCGCTGACGCTTTCTTTCCTGGCAACCATCTTTCCGGCATGGCGGGCTTCCAAGCTCGATCCGGTGCAGGCCCTGCGTTACGAATAAGGACCGCTTCACAATATGGCAAAAAAATCAGTGCTGCGGCTTACCGGCGTCGAGAGGACCTATGGTCAGGGCGAGACGTCGCTCTCCATTCTGCGCAAGGCCGATTTCGAGTTGAAGAGTGGTGAGATGGTGGCGCTTGTTGCCCCCTCGGGCACCGGCAAATCCACGCTGTTGCATCTCGCTGGGCTTCTCGAACATCCGGATGCTGGCGAGGTTTTCATCAATGACGCGCCCTGTAATGGTCTGCCGGATGAAAAGCGCACGGCGATCCGCCGCAGCGACATCGGTTTCGTCTACCAGTTCCATCATCTGCTGCCGGAGTTCACGGCGGTGGAGAATGTGATGATGCCGCAGCTCATCGCCGGTTTGACGCAGGGCGAGGCCCGCAAGCGTGCGAGCGCGCTGCTCGATTACATGCGCGTCGGCCATCGCGGCGAACATCGCCCGGCTGAGCTTTCCGGCGGTGAACAGCAACGTGTGGCGATTGCGCGCGCCGTTGCCAACGCACCGCTCCTGCTTCTCGCCGACGAGCCGACCGGCAATCTCGATCCCGAGACTGCGCATTACGTGTTCGATGCGCTGGAGGCGCTGGTGCGCCAGTCCGGCCTTGCCGCACTGATCGCCACCCATAATCACGAGCTTGCCAACCGCATGGACCGCCGCGTGACGCTTGCAGACGGCAAGATCGTAGACTTCTGATCGTGATGCAGTAAGGCGACCATAACGCCGCTTTTGCGATCTTTTCTGCGGCTGAGTCTCTCTACTTCCAGGTTTCCCGCAAGGCCACTCGTACTTCCACAATTGAATTTTCACGAACCCGGAGGTGTTTTTGCCTCCGGGTTTTTTGCTTTGGAGTCAGTGGCTTGCCATTCACGAAGGTGGAACCGCAGCCGATTCTGCAGCGTTAGCAAGGGGAATATCGGTAAAAGCCTGTTGACAATCGAACAAAATGAGAACAAAGTTAGAACATAACGAGTAAGGAGAGACCAATGACTGATTTCATCCGTGACGTTGCCGCTTTCGCCTCCATCGCTGTGTTTGTCGCCAGCTTTTCGGTGATCCTCACTGCCCTGTGAAGGGCACACCGGCGCAGAAGCCTGTATAGACGCCGAAAGGCGGTGGACTTTGAAGGCCGAAAATCGGAAAATCGCCCCCTCGATTCAGAATGACAGGATGACGATATGGGCGAGACGGTTACGCGTGGAGAGACCTCTGGCGAAACGCTGAAAACACCCGGTTTCGTCCATCTGCGGGTTCACTCCGCTTACTCCCTGCTTGAGGGGGCTTTACCCCTCAAGAAAATCATGTCCAAGGCCGTTGCAGACGGCCAGCCGGCCATAGCCATTACCGACACCAACAATCTTTTCGTCGCGCTGGAGTTTTCCGAAAAGGCGCGTGACGAGGGCTTGCAGCCTATTATCGGCTGTCAGGTGTCGATCGACATGCAGGATGCGGTGGATGATCGCCGCAATCACAACAGCCACCTTGCCAAGCTTCCAGCCATCGTGCTGCTCGCGGCTGATGCCGGAGGGTACGAGCGGCTAGTGGACCTCATCAGCCGCGCCTATCTGGAGGGCGAAAGCGGTGGCCAGTCCGTGCATATTACCCGTGCATGGCTGGAGGAAGCCTCCAATGCCGGGCTGATCGTGCTGACGGGTGCCTCCGGTGGTCCGGTGGATATGGCTCTGAAGGAAGGGCATACGGCGCAGGCGAGAGAACGCCTGCTGGCGCTGAAATCACTCTTCGGTGACAAGCTTTATATCGAATTGCAGCGTCAGTCCGGTTTCGACCGCGTCCATGAGCGGCGTATGATTGGACTTGCTTATGAACATGATATTCCGCTGGTCGCCACCAACGAGGCGTTCTTCCCTTCGAGGGCCGATTATGAGGCGCATGACGCATTGATGGCGGTGGCGCATAACGCCATCGTTTCGGATGACAGCCGGTTCCGCCTGACGCCCGACCATTATATGAAAAGCCGTGAGGAGATGGCGGAGCTGTTTGCCGACCTTCCGGAGGCACTGGAAAACACCGTCGAAATCGCAATGCGTTGCTCGTATGTGCTGAAGAAGCGTGGGCCGGTCCTGCCGCGCTTCACCGGTGCCAGCGACGATCCCGAAGCGGCGCAACGGGCAGAGGCCGAAGAGCTTCGCCGTCAGGCCGTCGAAGGTCTTGATCTTCGCCTCGCGGCCCTCGGCATGGCACCTGGCTACACAGAGCAGGAATATCGCGACAGGCTGGATTTCGAGCTTGGCGTCATCGAACGCATGGGTTTTCCCGGTTACTTCCTGATCGTTGCGGACTTCATCAAATGGGCCAAGCAGCAGGATATTCCGGTCGGCCCCGGCCGCGGTTCGGGTGCAGGCTCGCTCGTGGCCTATGCGCTGACCATCACCGATGTCGATCCTCTGCGCTTCTCGCTGCTGTTCGAACGCTTCCTCAATCCCGAACGCGTGTCGATGCCCGACTTCGATATCGACTTCTGCCAGGACCGCCGCGAAGAGGTGATCCGCTACGTGCAGCGCAAATATGGCCGCGAGCAGGTGGCGCAGATCATTACCTTCGGTTCGTTGCAGGCTCGCGCGGCATTGCGCGACGTCGGCCGCGTGCTGGAAATGCCCTATGGACAGGTGGACAAGATCTGCAAGCTGGTCCCCAACAACCCGGCCAATCCGACGCCGCTGTCAAAAGCGATCGAGGAAGAGCCGCGCCTGCAGGAAGAGGCGGACAAGGAACCCGTCGTTGCCCGACTTCTGGATATCGCCCAGAAGATCGAGGGGCTTTACCGTCACGCCTCCACCCATGCTGCCGGTATCGTCATCGGTGACCGGCCGCTGTCGAAGCTGGTGCCGATGTATCGCGATCCGCGCTCCGACATGCCGGTTACCCAGTTCAACATGAAGTGGGTGGAAAGCGCCGGCCTCGTCAAATTCGACTTTCTCGGTCTGAAGACGCTGACGGTGCTGAAGGTTGCCGTCGATTTCGTTGCCAAACGCGGCATCAAGGTCGATCTCGCCGCAATTCCGCTGGACGACGCCAAAACCTACGAGATGTTGTCACGCGGCGAAACCATCGGCGTGTTCCAGGTGGAAAGTGCCGGCATGCGCAAGGCGCTTATCGGCATGCGCCCGGACTGCATCGAGGACATCATTGCGCTGGTGGCGCTTTATCGTCCGGGTCCGATGGAAAACATTCCGGTCTATAATGCCCGCAAGCATGGCGAGGAGGAGCTGGAGTCGATCCACCCCACCATCGACCACCTCCTGAAGGAGACGCAGGGCGTTATCGTCTATCAGGAACAGGTGATGCAGATCGCCCAGGTTCTGTCAGGTTATTCGCTCGGCGAAGCCGATCTTCTGCGCCGCGCCATGGGCAAGAAGATCAAGGAGGAGATGGACCAGCAGCGCGAGCGCTTCGTCGACGGCGCGATCAGAAACAGCGTGTCGAAGCCGCAGGCCAACACCATCTTCGACCTTCTGGCGAAATTCGCCAATTACGGCTTCAACAAGAGCCACGCCGCCGCTTACGCCATCGTGTCCTATCAGACCGCCTATATGAAGGCGCATTATCCGGTGGAGTTCCTTGCGGCCTCCATGACGCTGGATATGGCCAACACGGAAAAACTCAATGATTTCCGCCAAGATGCCAGCCGTCTCGGTATAGAGGTCGTGGCACCTTCGGTGCAGACGTCCTTCCGGCAGTTCGAGACGGGTGAGAACCGCATCTATTATTCGCTGGCCGCCATCAAGGGCGTGGGCGAGGGCGCGGTGGAACACATCGTTACCGTGCGCGACGGCAAGCCATTTGCGAGCCTGGAGGATTTCTGCCTGCGCATCGATCCGAAGCAGATCAACCGGCGTGTGCTCGAAAGCCTCATCAATGCTGGCGGTTTCGATTGTTTTGGCCGCGACCGCGCCGAGATGATCGGCGGGCTGGACCGTATCATCGGTTATTCGCAACGCGCGCAGGAAAGCCGCGTTACCGGCCAGTCGGACATGTTCGGCTCCGGCGGCGCAAGCGGTCCGGAAAAGCTCATCCTGCCTGCCTTCCAGCCGTGGCTCGCCTCGGAAAAACTGCTGCGCGAATATCAGGTGCTCGGTTTTTACCTGACCGCACATCCGCTCGATACCTACCGCCCTGTATTGGAAAAGTTGCGGGTGCAGAATTTCGCCGATTTTTCCGCCGCAGTGAAACAGGGTGCGACCGCCGGGCGTCTGGCCGGCACCGTCACCGGCAAGCAGGAGCGCAAGACCCGGACCGGAAACAAGATGGGTATCGTCACCTTCTCCGATGCCTCCGGCCAATATGAGGCGGTTTTGTTTTCCGAAGGGCTTGCCCAGTTTCGCGATCTGCTCGAGGTGGGCAAATCGCTTGTTATCACCGTACAGGCGGAAGAGCGCCCGGAAGGCATCGGTCTTCGCATCCAGACGGCGCAATCGCTCGAGGAAAAATCCGTCCAAATGCAGAAGGCGTTGCGGGTTTATGTGCGCGATTCAGGCCCGCTGAAAACCGTCGCCCGCCACCTCAATACCAAAGGTGACGGATCGGTTTATTTCATCGTCATCAAGGACGAGGGGAGCCGTGAGATCGAGGTGGAGCTGACGGAGAAATATCGTATTTCCCCTGAGATCGCCGCCGCACTTCGCTCCGCCCCCGGCGTTGTTGATGTAGAGCTGGTGTGAGGCCTCAAGCCCTCAAACCGGCCCTTCCTTTGTCACGGTAATGAAGTCCGTTCCCATCCCTGTCTCCATCTGGTGACTGAGGTCGGAAACGGTAATCGAACTGCCGGTTGAAAGCTCTTTCTCGATTCGGGAGCGAATTTCAGCCGGTATTTCAAGGCGGCCGAGTACGGCGCTTAGCTGGTCAAAGCCACCGGGCGCTTCGGTAACGGTGATGCCGAGCCGCTTGCGGGCTGCGGCCGGCAGATGGTTTTCCAGTGTTACGCCATTCCATTCGGCGGTTCCGGCTGCGCGGTTGACGGCAATGGCTTCGAAGAAATGCGTTCCGAGTGCCACCTCGGGATCCTTGATGTCGATCGCAGCCTCGAATAGCGGCTTGAAATCCTGTCGCACCATGATCTGGCCATTCGGTGGATGATCTTCGCCGGCGGACGCGTAAAGTGCAGCAACGAAATCGTCGGTCAGTAGCGGCCCGGTGGTTTTCAGCCCCTTCCAGCGCTTGAACCCGTTGACGGCGCTGATCGTCATTTCTCCGGTATAGCCGTCCGGTGCGCCGGCATCGAAGCCAAGGCGGGTCAGCACGGCCTGAATATCCATCACCTTTTCGCGCTCGCCGCGCCGGGTGATGAGGATACGCAAGGGCGAGGGCTCCTTGCCTTTGGCCATCGGTTTGATGGCTTGCGTTTTTTCATTCACGGCCACCTCAACGGTGCCCAATGCGGCGTCGAAGGTCGCGGGGCGCAGCTCGACGTCGGATAAAAGCAGCTTGCCGTCATCGGCATCGTCCCGCGGCTCAAACAGGGCTGAATGTTGTACGGAGCGTAGAGAAACCGGCCGGTCGGTGATGATGACATGCACGCCGTAGCGGGTCTCGCCGAACAGCGACTGCGCGAATTTCGAAGGCAGGCGCACGCAGCCATGCGAGGCCGGATAATTCGGCACCTTGCCTTCGTGCAACGCGATGCCCGACCATGTCAGCCGCTGCATGAAAGGCATGGGCGCGGCTGAGTAGATGTTCGATTCGTGGTATTTGCGTTTTTCCAGAATCGAAAAAATGCCGCTCGGCGTCTCATGCCCGGCCTTGCCGGTTGAGACCTTGGATGTAGCAACGATCTCGCCGTTCTCGTAAAGCGCCAGCGATTGATCGCTTTTCGAAACGACGATCTGCAGGGACTTGTTGTCGGCGGCAAGCGCCGGAAAGGCAAGAATGCTGGCCGACAGCATGCCGGTCAGAAGACGGAAGCGAAGGGACATGACGCAATACACCACATGCACAAAACTTCGTTTACTCAACCACGCGAAGTTTAATGAAGTTTAAGGATACGGCGTCTGCCACATCACTAATTTGTGTAATATCTAAAATAGGGGGCGGGGTGTTGCAGGCCGCAGGGTTTCACGGCGTTTGCAAGCGGCATGGCCGCTATTTGCGTGTGCCGAAAGTGTAGCCGGTCTCGACGCTGCCCTTGCCGAACTTGTCGCGCAGCTTGTCCATTGCCGCTTCCGCCGCCGCCCGCCGTTCCGCCTGCCTGTCGACGAGATCGGGAGGATCGGCAAGGCCCGCATCGCGCAGATCACTGACGCCTATGCCGATCAGGCGAAACTTGGTGCCGTCGGTTTCTTTCGCAAGCAGCGAAAGGCCAGTGCGGAATATGCGGTCGGCAAGCTGGGTAGGGTCATCAAGCTTGCGGTTGCGGGTGCGGAGTTTGAAATCGGCCGTCTTCATTTTCAGCACAACCGTCTGGCCGGAAATGCCGCTCTTCTTCAGGCGCCAGGCAACTTTTTCGGAAAGCGACCGCAGGATCGGTACGAGGTCCTCGTGCCGGGAAATATCGTTGAAGAAGGTGGTCTCGGAAGACACGCTTTTCACGGGGTCGTTATTGTGCACGTGCCGTTCATCGATACCGCGCGAAAGCCGGAACAGCCGTTGTCCCATCACGCCATAGCGGCGCATCAGGTCGCCTTCCTCCATCTCCTGCAACTGCGCGATCATGCGGATGCCGTCCGCCTCCAGCGTCGCCGCAAACGCCTTTCCAACGCCCCATATCGTCGTGACGGGCCGTGCTGCCAGAAAGGAAAGCGCTTCCGCTTCGCCGATCACCGAAAAACCGCGCGGTTTTTTAAGGTCAGACGCGACCTTGGCCAGAAATTTGCAGTAGGACAGCCCGGCCGAGACGGTTACGCCCACTTCTTTTTCCACCCGTTTCACAAATTTCGCCAGAACCCGGGCAGGTGGATCGTGATGCAGCCTCTCCGTTCCGGAAAGATCGAGAAACGCCTCGTCTATGGAAAGCGGCTGCACGAGCGGCGTCAAATCCTGCATCATGGTTCGGATCTGACGGCCGACGCGGCTATATTTTTCCATGTCGGGCTTGATGACCACGGCGTCCGGACAGGCTTCCAGCGCCTTGAACATCGGCATGGCGGAGCGCACGCCCTGGATGCGGGCAATGTAGCAGGCAGTGGAAACCACGCCGCGTTTTCCGCCGCCGATGATCAACGGCTTGTCGGCAAGCTCGGGATTGTCCCGTTTTTCAACGGATGCGTAAAAGGCGTCGCAATCGATATGGGCGATGCTGAGGTCGTAGAGTTCGTCATGGTAGACGAGGCGGGGACTGCCACAGGCGCGACAACGCCTCAGGTCCGCTGGTTGGCCGGCCAGACAGTCGCGGCAAAAACCGGGATCATAAAGATGCGACGTGGACATGGGCCGAAAACAAAACCAGAACGTCGCCAACCATACTCCGGCCGTGACGGTGGCTCAAGGGGGGGCCTGTCAATACTCACCCGAATCCAGCCCCGGGCCGGAAAAATGGTGCCAGGCGGCGGCAACCGTTTCGGGGGATGTGTCGGTCGCCGCGCAGAAGGCCATGAGGTCTGGTTCGTGGCTCATCAGAAAATCGGTGAGCCCCGCCAGAAAGCCGGGATCGTGGGCGGCATGGCGCAGCATATTGGCCTGCAATCCGCTCAGCGCCAGAAAACGCCCGAGCATTTCCGGCTCGTTTGCCAGCCAGCCAAGTATGGCGGCGGCCGTTTCTTGCGGATCTTTTCCGGCATTGTCTTTGTTTTTTGTATCTCTCAGCATTTCTCTACCGAAGTTACCTATTTTGAAACCAAATCGTTCTAGCCTTGCGCAACAAATGGACGATGGAATCGGTTCTCTGGCACCCTATATGTCTGGGAGAAGGTTTCAAAGCGAAACGGGGACTGCCCACCATGCCCAAGCAGGTCATGATAGTCGAAGACAACGAGCTGAACATGAAGCTCTTTCGTGACCTGATCGAGGCGTCTGGCTATACGACGATCCAGACGCGCAATGGCATGGAAGCGCTGGATCTAGCCCGCAAGCATCGCCCCGACCTCATTCTCATGGATATTCAGCTGCCGGAGGTTTCCGGGCTGGAGGTGACGAAATGGCTGAAGGAAGATGACGAGCTGCACGTCATTCCGGTCATCGCGGTAACCGCCTTCGCCATGAAGGGGGATGAGGAGCGCATTCGTCAGGGCGGATGCGAGGCCTATGTGTCCAAGCCGATCTCCGTTCCGAAATTCATCGAAATCATCAAGACCTATCTAGGCGATGCGTAAGGTGGTTGGGGAACTGTTATGACGGCGAGAGTTCTGGTTGTTGACGACATACCCGCAAACGTAAAGCTTCTCGAAGCCCGGCTTGTCGCGGAATATTTCGACGTCGTAACCGCCGAGGATGGTTTCAAGGCGCTTGATATCTGCGACCAGGAACAGGTCGATATCATCCTGCTGGACATTATGATGCCTGGCATGGACGGTTTCGAGGTCTGCGAACGGCTGAAGGCCAATCCGAAAACGGCGCATATTCCTGTTGTCATGGTCACCGCACTCGATCAGCCCTCGGACCGCGTGCGCGGCCTGAAAGCCGGCGCCGATGATTTTCTGACCAAGCCCGTTAACGACCTTCAATTGATCGCCCGTGTCAAAAGCCTCGTGCGCCTCAAGGCCGTCAGTGACGAATTGCGGCTGCGGGCCGAGACCGCGCGCGAGATCGGCATCGAGGAGATGTTGCGCAGCGATGGCCTCATGCAGACGCCTGGCCGCGTTCTGGTGGCGGATGGCCGCGCCAGCTCGCAGGAACGCATCGTCAGGGCGCTGAAGCCGGTTGCCGAGGTCGATGCCGTCACGGAGCCTCAGGCGGCCCTGTTGAAGGCCGCGAGCAACCCCTTCGAGCTTGTCATCGTCAATTCCAATTTTGAGGATTACGATCCGCTGAGACTGTGTTCGCAGCTTCGTTCGCTGGAGCGTACCCGGTTCCTGCCGTTGCTTCTGGTAGCGGAACAGGGGGCGGACGACATGGTGGCGCGGGCGCTCGATCTTGGCGTGAACGATTATATTCTCCGCCCGATCGATCCCAACGAACTTGTCGCCCGGTCTCTGACGCAGATCCGGCGCAAGCGCTATAACGAGCATCTGCGGCTCAATCTCCAGCACACGATGGAGCTTGCTATCGTCGACGGGCTGACTGGTCTTAACAATCGCCGTTATCTCGACAATCATCTGAAAATACTTTTCGACCGCGCCGCCGTGCGTGGCCGCCCGATTTCCATTTGCATGACCGATATCGACCGCTTCAAGCTGGTCAACGATACCTATGGCCACGATGTCGGCGATGAGGTTCTGCGCGAGTTTGCAGCCCGCATCCGCAGCACGGTGCGCGGCGCCGATCTTGCCTGCCGTTATGGCGGGGAGGAATTCGTGGTTGTGATGCCCGACACGCCGATGGAGCTTGCCACAAGCGTTGCCGAGCGCCTGCGGGCAATCATCGAGGACAAGCCGTTTCACGTTCGTTCCATCGACCGCGAGTTGAGTATCACGGCTTCGCTCGGCATCGCCACCAGCAGCGGAGCATTCGGCGCGCCGGACGAGCTTCTGAAGCAGGCCGACAGGGCGCTCTACGAGGCGAAACACACAGGACGCAACCGCGTCGTGGCGGCCGCCGCCTAAAGGCGCAGACCCATGACGCTGACAATCCATGCCGCCTTTTGAGACTTTCGACGTTTACCGTTATCGATAGCCGCCCAAAGACCTGACGGCAAACTGTGGCAAGCGCGAAGTCCCTGACCTTGCCAGTATTTTATCTTCTTACAATGAGGGGGTGAAGTCTAGCAGGGTTAATAGAGTTCAAGTTGAAAAATACGTTGAATTCAATCGCTCACGGAACTATAGTGTGCCAGCGTTGTATATTTAACCATGTTTTCCAGGTGATGTATCTCTGGCTTAAGAATTTGTTGATTTTTATTTTACTTCTGCGCACACTCCCAATCGAGAATAACAGTTCTTCCGGCGGTTTTTCCGTCTAGTGATGAAGAAACGATGGCGGTTTACACCGCTGATGTTTCGGTCGTCAAGGGCTGGTATTGCGTAGTTTGAATGCCCCATGATGCTCAGGTCCGCCGCATCTCCTGGATCGTGGGGTCGGTCGGCTGACGATGTCCGAATCGGTTCCTCGTGCCGTGATCACATCGTTAGCCGACCGCCTTATCTCCCAAAATATTCTGTGCTTGTGCTGCCGCTTATAGCGCAGCACATCCGGCTGCGCGCGCAGGCAGCGCGCTGTCGCAGCGGTTGGCGCATTTGGCCGATGAGACGCTGATTAGGAGAGGCGCTGGTTAGGCGAGACGGTGATAAAGAGCTTTACCGCAGTGCCGATAGCGCCGACTGGGTTCCAAACTCAAGAACCGCAACTAGGAAGGTTGCGATTTGTTGGCCCGTGGCGGGCCTTGCGAGGGCGCTGGCGCAAAGAATGCCGTTGGCGGCAATCCTTTCCGTACAAACAAAAAACGCGCCCGTTGGGCGCGCTTTTGCCGGAGAACCCGATCAAGAATTACTTGATTTTGGTTTCCTTGAATTCAACGTGCTTGCGTACAACCGGGTCATACTTCGTCTTCGTCATCTTGTCCGTGAACGTACGGCTGTTCTTGGTGGTGACGTAGAAGGTACCGGTGTCGGCTGTCGACAGCAGCTTGATCTTGATTGTTGTAGCTTTCGCCATGGTCGTCCTGCCTTTAAACAAAAGAGAAGCCGCAGGCGCTTCTCACCTCGGCTAAATCTGGCGCGAAACTACGTATCGCGCCTGAAAAGTCAAGTCTGTTTTGCCCTGAAAACAAAACGGAAGGCATAAAGCACCACGTAAAGCCCGAAAAACACGGCAAGCGCCCAGGCGAAACCATCGGTACCCGCAACATCCATGGAAATGCCGACGGCCTGTGGTCCGGCTATTGTGCCCATGGCATAGCAGAAGATGAAGGCGGCGTTGGCGGCCACCAGATCGGCCCCTTTGAGACGCGATCCCAGATGGGTAAGGCCGACGGTATACATGCCGGATACGAGGCCGCCCCAGAACAGCAGCAGGGCCGCGACGAGAATCCATCTATCCACCAGCAAGGGCAGCGCCAGCGTGCCGCAAACGCCCGCAAAGGCCATCAGCGCCAACATTGTGCGCCGGTCCTTCATTCGGTCCGAAAGCAGGCCGATCGGTATCTGGAAGACCATGTTGCCGATGCCCATCACGGTCAGCAGAAGTGCCGCCTGCGATTCGTTGAAGCCTTCGCGGGTCGCATAGATGGGAAAGAGCGACAGACCGCCCGCTTGCACGGCGCCGAACACGAAGGCCGCAGCCGAAGCCATCGGCACCAGCCATATATAACGGGCGAAATGGTGGTTCGGCCTTTCGCTCAGCTCCGGGCTTTCGCCGCGCGCAAGGAAGATCGGGATCGCGGCAAGCAGGATGATTGCCGCCCCGACCAGAAATGGCAGGATGCCATCGCTGCCGACCACGGAAAACAATAACGGGCCAACCGCAAAGCCAACCGCAAGTCCGGTGGCGTAGATGCCGAGAACCATGCCGCGTTTTTTCGGCGGCGCGGTCATGTTGATCCAGTATTCGGAGAGGATGAACAGCGTGGTGGTTGCGCCATGGAAGACGATTCGCAGCGGAAACCACATCCAGAAGGCGTCGGCGAAATAGAAACAGAGCGCACTCAGGGCCGACACGACAACGGCAAATAGCATCGTTCGCGCCACGCCGAAATCATGGGCGATCTTGGTGGTCACCGGCGCTGCCATCATCGCCGCAACGCCGGCCATTGCCGAATTTACCCCGATCATGGTGGAGGAGATGCCGCGCTTCTCAAGGATGATCGACAGGAGCGGCAGGCCCAGGCCGATGGCGACACCGACCGCACTGATGGCGGAGATGGCGGCGATCAGTGAGGGCCAGTGAATGGCGTCCGCTTCGCATTTCATTTGTGACATGACGGCCTTTATACAAAGTCTCGAATGAATCGGCCGTGGCGCGTGACATAGAGCCGCGCGGGGCTTTCAAAGGGCAGTGACGGATCACCTATCATGAGTTTTGTGACATCTTCGAGAACCGTGCGTGTGATTTTCGGCATGTTCAGACTGGAAAGCGCTGTCATGTCAAGCCATTGCACATTGTGCAGCTCATCTGAATCCCTGATTAGCCGGGTATCCAGCCGCAACTCGTCGGCGTAACAGCAAAAGAATCGCGTGTCGTAACGCCTGATATTGCCGGGCGGGGTGATTGCGCGCGCCACATATCGAAAACGCGAAAGATCCGGACCATCAGCGTCCATGCCCATATCGACGCCGGTTTCCTCCACGAGCTCGCGCGCGGCGGCAAGCGCCAGCGCCCGTGCCCCGGCAGCGCTCAGGCGGCGCGCGGCAGACGTGGTGAGGCTGCGCAGCACGGCGGGGTGCAGATCGCCGGAGAAGGGCAGTGCGTGGTCGCGCGGATCGCGTTTGCCGCCGGGAAACACGTAAGCGCCGGGCATGAATATGTGGGCATTACTGCGCCGGCCCATCAGCACGCGAATAACAGGGCCGGAACGATCAAACAGGATGATTGAGGCGGCATCGCGCGGCCGCAACGGGCCGCTCGCCGCCTGGGTGTTCGAGGGAAGCTCGGACACGTGCAAATTCCCGCCCGCCGTCAGTGGGAGGAGCCGTCTATCTGCACTTTTGGCTGGTTTCCGTCGAAGCCGTGCATTCTAAGTGCCCATTGCAGGCCGATGACGCCACCCTTGATCGGTTGCAGCGTCAGAAGCGCGGCCAGAATGGTGATAGGCACCCAGATGGCGAAGTGTACCCACATGGGAACGGAAAGCACGAGATCGGTCATCATGAAGCCGCCAACGGCGATATGGCCGATGATGACGATGGAAATATAGGGCGGCAGGTCGTCGGAGCGGTGATGATGCATTTCCTCGCCGCAGGCCGCGCAATTGTCCACTGGCTTCAGGAAGGCCCGAAACAGGCGACCGCTGCCACAGGCCGGGCAGCGATTGGCCATGCCCCGCATGATCGAGCGGCCAAGCGGACGCTCCGCGCTTCCATCTCCGAAGGTAACCGTTTCCGAGCCCTGATTTGCACTCATCCTGAAGTCCTTCTCCCGTTTGTCTTAACCGCTTGACGCGGTCTTGTTACCGACGTCCTCTCGGCGGCCTTGTTCCCGGCTTGGCGGAAGGACGTGAAGTCCGCCGGCCTGCCTTGTGGAACGACCGCGAGCCGACCGGCATCTTGCGCCCCGGGCTCAGCATTTCAAACCGCAGCGCACCAGCCAAGGGTACCGCTTCTGCAAGCCGCACCTGAACCGTATCGCCGAGTTGATAACCGAGACCCGTCTTTTCCCCCGTCAGAGCCTGATGGGCTTCGTCGTAGAGGAAATAGTCGGTTCCAAGTGTAGATATAGGAACAAACCCGTCGGCGCCAAACTGCGGCAGCGCGACAAATAGTCCCGCCTTGGTGACACCCGCGACGCGGCCATCGAACTCCTCACCGACGCGCTCGGAAAGATGGTGCGCGATCAGCCGGTTGATGGTGTCGCGCTCTGCGGCCATGGCGCGGCGCTCGAAGGTCGAGATTTCGGCGGCGATATCGTCCAGCGTCGCCTCTTCCTGCGGGGTGATGCCGCCTTCGCCGAGGCCTAGCGATCCGACCAGCGCCCGATGCACGATCAGGTCGGCATAACGGCGGATCGGTGAGGTGAAATGCGCGTACTTCATCAGGTTGAGGCCGAAATGGCCGATATTTTCCGGGCTGTAGATCGCCTGGCTCTGGCTGCGCAGCACCATCTCGTTGACCATGATCTGGTGCGGCGTGTCGAGTGCGCGCGCCAGAATGCCGTTGAAGGAATTGGCGCGCATCGCGACACCCTTGGCCATGGAAATGCCGATGGTGCCGAGGAATTCGCGCAGAACTTCCTGCTTGGTAAGTGTGGGGGCGTCATGCACGCGGTAAACCAGCCGCTGCTTTTTCTTTTCCAGGGTCTCTGCGGCGGCGACGTTCGCCTGGATCATCATTTCCTCGATCAGCTTGTGCGCGTCGAGGCGTTCGGGAATGACTACCTTGTCCACCGTGCCGTCGGGCCTGAGCTGGATCTTGCGCTCCGGCATGTCGAGTTCCAGCGGCTGGCGGCGATCGCGGCCGCGCTTCATCACGGCATAGGCGTGCCACAGAGGCTTCAGGATCGGCTCCAGCAGCGTGCCGGTCTTGTCGTCCGGGCGGCCGTCGATTGCGGCCTGCGCCTGCTGGTAGGAGAGCTTGGCGGCACTCTTCATCATGATGCGATGGAAAGTGTGGCTCGCCTTGCGGCCTTCCTTCGAGAACGTCATCCGCACGGCAAGGGCAGGGCGGTCGACGCCTTCCTTCAGCGAGCAGAGGTCGTTGGAGATGCGTTCCGGCAGCATCGGCACGACACGATCAGGGAAATAGACGGAGTTACCGCGCTTCAGCGCCTCGCGGTCGAGCGGTGCGCCTGATCGCACATACCAGGACACGTCGGCGATAGCGACGGTGACGATCACTCCATCAGGATTGTCGGGCGAGGGGTCGAGTTCGGCATAGACCGCGTCGTCATGGTCCTTGGCGTCGGCCGGATCGATCGTGATCAGCGGCAGGTCGCGCCAGTCTTCACGGTGCGACATGGTCGCGGGTTTTGCGGCATCCGCCTCGGCCAGAACATTCGGCGGGAAGATGTGCGGAATACCGTGGGCATGGATCGCGATCATCGAGATCGCCTTTTCCGAGGCGACTGAGCCGACGACCGAAAGAACCTTTGCGCGTGTCAGGCCGTAACGACCGCTGTTGCGCGAGGTTTCCACCTCGATCAGGTCGCCGTCCTTGGCATCGCCCACACCCTCGGGGTCGATGACCATTTCCTCACCGCGCCGGTCGATCGGCATCAGGCGTCCGCCGCCGCCTTCCGTTTCCTTGAACACGCCAAGCAGTGCGTTCTGACGACGGTCGATCAGCTTGACGACGCGTGCCGTGTAGGCCGGGCCGACGCTGTCCTTGGAAGGGAATATTTTTGCCAGAATGCGATCGCCGAGACCGGCGGCAGGGGCTTTCTTACTGCGATCCTGCGAGGACTGGCGGATGAGCACTGCGGGGGCCGCGCCCTGATCTTCAGGCCATTCGGCAGGCCGGCCGATCAATTCGCCGTCCTTGTCGCGGGTGGTGATGTCGAGAACCGTCACCGGCGGCAGGCCACCCGGTCGCGTCAGCGTCTTGCGGCTCTTCTGCACCATGCCATCGGTTTCAAGCTCCTTCAGCAGCGCCTTGAGCACAACGCGGTCGTCGCCCTTCAGCCCGAAAGCCTTGGCGATTTCGCGCTTGGAGGTCTGCTGCGGATGCTCGGCGATGAATTTCAGCAGCACTTCGCGGGAAGGCACCTCGCCATGGATGATGCCTTCACCTTCATTTGCCCGCTTGCCGCGCCCGGTACGTCCGAAGCCGTCGCTGGCGGAACCCTGTCTCTGACGCGGCGCCTTGCTCACGATTCTGCCTTCTTGGGTTTGGCTGCGGCCTTCGGCTTGGCAGCCGTCTTGCTTTTCGTTGCGGCCTTGGCTTTTGTCGCCTTCGGCTTTGCGGCTGTGTCGCCATCGGCCTTCTTGGCAGCAGGTTTCTTGGCCTTGGCGGGCTTGCCGCCGGTTCCGGTCTTGGCGATACGCTCGGCAATCAGCACCAGCGATTCGTCCAGCGTCACGGAGGTCGGATCCTGCCCCTTTGGAATGGTGGCGTTAACTTTGCCCCAGTTGACGTAAGCGCCGTAACGCCCGTCGCGGACGGTGATCGGGCCGCCATCGGGGTGATCACCCAGTTCCTTCAGCGCCGCAGGCGTGCCGTTGCGGCCGCGCCCCGGTCCCTTGCTCTGCTTCTCGGCAATAACGGTAACGGCACGGTTGAGGCCGATCGAGAACACATCTTCGATGCTTTCGAGGTTCGCATAGGAACCGTCATGCAACAGGAAGGGTCCGTAGCGGCCAAGCCCGGCGGAAATCATCTTGCCGGTTTCGGGATGCTTGCCGATATCGCGCGGCAGGTTGATGAGGGCCAGCGCCTTTTCGTGGTCGATGTCCTCAGGCTTCCAGCCCTTGGGCAGCGAGGAGCGCTTGGCCTCCTTGCCGTCGCCGCGCTGGATGTACGGGCCGAAACGGCCAGACCGAAGCGTCAACTCCTCGCCGGTCATCGGATCGGCACCCAGCGCTTTCGGCTCGTTGGATACGGAAGCTTCGGCTTCCGAGCCATCGGACGTGAGCTGGCGGGTGAAGTTGCACTCCGGATAATTGGAGCAACCGACGAAAGCGCCATATTTGCCGAGCTTCAGCGAAAGGTTGCCGGTGCCGCAAACCTGACAGATGCGCGGATCGGAACCGTCCTCACGCTTGGGGAAGACCAGCGGGGCCAGAACTTCATTGAGCGCATCCAGCACGTTGGTAACGCGCAATTCCTTGGTATCTTCGATCTGCGCGAAGAAATCCTTCCAGAAATCGCGCAGCACCTGCTTCCAGTCCAGTTCGCCCGCGGAAATGCGGTCGAGCTTTTCTTCCAGATCGGCGGTGAAGTCGTATTCGACATATTTGGCAAAGAAGCTTTCGAGGAAAGCCGTCACCAGCCGTCCGCGCGAATGGGGAATGAGCTTGCGCTTGTCGATGATGATATATTCGCGGTCGCTTAGCGTCTTCAGTGTCGCCGCATAGGTGGAAGGACGGCCGATGCCGAGTTCTTCCATCTTCTTGATGAGCGATGCTTCCGAATAACGCGGCGGCGGCTCGGTGAAGTGCTGGCTGGCGTTGATCTTCTGCTTGGCGAGGTTCTCGCGCGCATTGATCTGCGGCAGGCGGCCTTCATCGTCACCGTCGTCGCTCTGCTCGCCATCTTCTTTCTGGTCGGTATAGGCGGCAATGAAGCCGTCGAAGCGGATGACGGAACCGACGGCACGAAGCCCGGCCTTTTCACCGTCCTTGTCGGCAAGGATTTCCACCGTGGTACGTTCGATTTCGGCAGATGCCATCTGGCTCGCAATGCCGCGCTTCCAGATCAGGTCGTAAAGACGCAACTGGTCGGCATCGAGGTAACGCTTCACCTGATCCGGTGTGCGGTTAAAATCGGTCGGACGGATAGCTTCGTGCGCTTCCTGCGCGTTCTTTGCCTTGGTCGAGTAGAAGCGTGCTTTTTCCGGCACATAGCGGTCGCCGAACTGCTCGCCGATGGCGCGGCGTGCGGCATCGATCGCTTCCGGCGCCATCTGCACGCCGTCGGTACGCATATAGGTGATCAAACCAACGGTTTCGCCGCCGATGTCGATACCTTCATAAAGCTTCTGGGCCACCTGCATGGTGCGCGAGGCCGAAAAGCCCATGCGCGAGGAGGCAGCCTGCTGCAGCGTCGAGGTGGTGAAGGGCGGCCCGGGATTGCGCTTGACGGGTTTCGCCTCGACCGTATCGACAATATAGGTCGCGCCTTCCAGGAGCGCCTTCAGGCGGTTGGCGTCATCTCCTGTCTTGATCGAACGGCCTTGCAGCTTCTTGCCATCGGCGGAAACCAGCTTCGCCTCGAACTCGTCACCGCGCGGTGTCTTCAACAGCGCGCTGATGTTCCAGTATTCCTCGGAGACGAAACGCTCGATCTCGGCTTCGCGGTCGCAGACGAGACGCAGCGAAACGGACTGCACGCGGCCGGCGGAACGGGCGCCCGGCAGCTTGCGCCACAAAACCGGCGACAGGTTGAAACCGACGAGATAATCCAGCGCACGGCGGGCAAGATAGGCATCGACCAGCGGCACGTCGATGTCGCGCGGGTTCGCCATCGCGTCCAGTACCGCCTTTTTGGTGATGGCGTTGAAGACCACGCGCTTCACCGGCTTGTCGCCGAGAACGCGCTTCTTCTTCAAGAGATCAAGCACATGCCAGGAAATCGCTTCACCCTCGCGATCCGGGTCGGTTGCGAGAAACAGGCCGTCGGAGGATTTCACCGCGTCGGCAATGTCCTTCATGCGCTTGGCGGATGCGCTATCGACCTCCCAGGACATTTCGAAGTCCTGGTCGGGCAGCACAGATCCGTCCTTGGCAGGAAGGTCCCGGACGTGGCCAAAGGATGCAAGAACCTTGTAGCCCGGACCAAGATACTTGTTGATCGTCTTGGCTTTGGCAGGAGATTCTACGACGACGACATTCATATTGTTTTTTCTCTGGAACTGGTCCGTTAACATAGCCGGATCACGGCATAATGCCGCAATTCGCCTTCTTTATAATTCGACATGGACAGGTAATGCGCGCGGGTCAAGAGGCAAGCCCGATTTTATCGCTCCAAGGCAATTGCAACCTATGGATAATCTGTCGTTGTATTGCAATCTTTGGTAAATTTGTTATAGTGACCAACATGATTTGAATTGACGTAATGATCTTTGTTTCAGGTTGAAATTCCAGGATAGATATATGGTCCCGAACGCAACAAACAATAATGCCGATAATGAAGGGACCAGAGAGAACTTGGCTTACATTCGCCAGATGCTCGCGGAACTGAGGCTCGTCGCCAATCGCGAGGGCGCCGACATGCTGTGCTATCTGATTGAAATGGCCTATGTGGAAGTCGGCGATATCCAGAGCGGGCGGCGCAAGCTATCAATCCGCGAGGAGCGAAACCCGCCCCCCGGCGTGCCGGTTTAACCGCCCGGCAATATCGAGTTCCAGCAGCACCATGTGAACCGTGGCCGCGGAAAAACCCGTGTGGCGAATGATGTCGTCCGTTTCGACGGGCGAGTGCCCGAGAGCGGCGGCAACGATGCTGCGCTCGTCATCTCCGGGCGGTGACATTTCCTCATCGGGTCGTGGTTCCTCGACCTTGCGGTCATAGGGCAATTGCGGTTCCATCAGCGGTCGTAGCGCATCGAGAATATCGGCCGCCCCCGTGGTCAGCATCGCGCCTTCCTTGATCAGCCGGTTGGTGCCTTCGCAGCGCGCATCGAGTGGGGAGCCTGGCACGGCGAAAACCAGCCGGCCCGCTTCGCCGGCAAGCCGCGCCGTGATCAGCGAACCGGATCGTTCCGCCGCTTCCACTATGACGACGCCGAGTGAGACGCCTGATATCAGCCGGTTGCGGCGGGGGAAATCCCGCGCGCGTGGCTCCCAGCCGAAGGGCATTTCGCTGATCGTCGCGCCGCCCTGTTCGTAGATGTCCTGCAAGAGCCCGAAATTTTCCTGAGGGTAGGGACGGTCGAGACCGCCCGCCAGCATGGCCACCGTGCCGGTTGCAAGGCTGGCCCGGTGCGCTGCCGCATCGATGCCGCGCGCCAGCCCGGATGCGATCGTATAGCCCGCACGACCGCAATCGCGCGCCAGCATCGCGGCGAATTTCGCGCCGTTGATGGAGGCGTTGCGTGATCCGACGATGCCGACGCAAGGTCTTGTTGCGGTGGATGCTGATCCCTTCATGGCGATCAGTGGCGGCGCGCCGTCGAGCTGTCGCAGGGCAGGCGGATAGTCCGGCTCACCGATGCCGACGAAGCGAGCGCCGAATCTTTCAGCCGTTTCGATTTCGCCTTCCGCTTCCGCCTGTGTGGCAATGCGCGGGCTGCGCAATGAACCGCCGCGCCTTGAAAGCTCGGGCAGGGCAGAAAGCGCTTTTTCAGCGCTGCCAAAATGATTGATGAGTTCGCGGAAGGTGACGGGGCCGATATTGTCGCTGCGGATCAGCCGAAGCCATGCGACCCGCTGCCGCGCGGAAAGCTCTATGCCCTGCCGTGTCGTTTCCTCATGCGGCATGACGTATCCCTAAAGCTGGCCTTAGCCCTTTTGCCCGATCCTGCTTTCCGTGCCGGCCAGAAGCCGTGCGATGTTTTCCCGGTGTTTCCACCAGGAAATCACGCTCAGCAACGTTACCAGAAGCGCCGTCTTTTCAGGCCCGACTATCCATAGGGCGACCGGGATCACAAGCATGGCAACCAGCGCCGACAGCGAGGAATACCGGGTGATGAACGCGGTTGCGAGCCAGATCAGCGCAAAAGCCAGCATCATCAGGGGGGCAGCGCCTAAAAGCACGCCGATATAGGTCGCCACGCCCTTGCCGCCCTTGAAACCGAGCCACACCGGAAACAGATGGCCGAGAAAGGCAAAGAAACCGGCAACCAGCGACGCCTCGTAACCCCAGAGCGCATTGGCGACGAGCACTGCGGCGGTGCCCTTCAGCGCATCGAGCAGCAATGTCGCTGCGGCGAGCTTCTTGTTGCCGGTGCGCAGCACATTGGTGGCGCCAATATTGCCGGAACCAATCTTGCGCACATCGCCCAGCCCCGCCATGCGGGTAAGAAGCAGGCCGAAGGGTATCGAGCCGAATAGGTAGCCAATCAGCGCCGCAAGCGCGAGAAGGGCAGGCGCCGTCTGCCAGTCAGTCAAAGCACTCATTCAACGTTCCCTCTCGTCGCGCGCCTGCGTGATCCCATGCCCGTGATCTTATGCCAAGGAATGAACCGCTTTGCCAGCCACATAAGTGGCGACAGCGCGGCCGCTGAAACGGGCATCCTCAAACGGCGTATTCTTGGATTTCGACACCAGTTGATCTCTCGCAACCAGCCAAGGCTCGTCCAGGTCGATCAGCGTGATATCAGCCTTCGCGCCGGCATTAAGCGTTCCCGCATCCAGTCCGAAGATTTTCGCCGGGCGGGTGGAAAGCGCATCGATCAACCGCATCAGCGGAACCTCGCCGCTATGGTGAAGGCGAAGCGCCGCCGCCAGCATGGTTTCCAGCCCCACCGCACCGCTTGCCGCATCCGAAAAGGGCAGGCGCTTGGTGTCCACGTCCTGCGGGTCGTGCGAGGAAACGATGATGTCGATCGTGCCATCCTTCAGCGCCTCGACAATGGCCTTGCGGTCGTCTTCGGCGCGCAAGGGAGGTGAGAGCTTGAAGAAGGTACGGTATTCGCCGATATCGTTCTCGTTCAGCGTCAGATGGTTGATCGAGATGCCGCAGGTCGCCTTGACGCCCCGCTGCCGGGCAAGACGGATCGCTTCTGCCGACTCCGGCACGGAAATCTTGGCGGCGTGATAGATCGCTTGCGTCAGACCGGCAATGCGCAGGTCGCGCTCCAGCGGAATGATCTCGGCTTCCTTGGGGATTCCGGACAGACCGAGCCAGCTTGCGAAAAGCCCCTCGTTCATGTCGCCGCCGCCGATATATTTGTCGCGGGTCTCAAGTGCAATCACCGCACCCAATTCGCGCGCATAGGTCATGGCGCGGCGCAGCACCAGCGTGTCGGAAAGCGCCCTGCGGCCATTGGTGAAGGCAACCGCACCGGCTTCCTTCAGCATGCCGATCTCGGTCATTTCCTCGCCGTTGAGGCCCTTGGTCAGGGCTGCGGCGGGATGCACATTGACGAGCGCCTTGTCGCGTGCCGCCTTTTTTACATATTCGACCAGCGCAATGTCGTCGATAACGGGGTCGGTGTCCGGCATGACGATGATGCTGGTGACGCCGCCGGCCGCTGCCGCGCGCGAAGCGGATTCGATCGTTTCACGGTGTTCGCCACCCGGCTCACCGACAAAGACGCGGGCATCCACCAGACCGGGAACGGCCAGCAGCCCCTTGCAGTCGCGAACCGTCGCACCCTCGGGCACACCCTGGTTGTGTGCCTGCCCGCCGGAGGCGAGGATCGTGCCATCGGCACCGATGACGATGCTGCCCACCTCGTCCAGATTGCGGGAGGGATCAACGATGCGAAGGTTTTTGAGAACGGTCACGGCACTCATACGCGCTCACCCTGATTTTGCGAGACAAGCAGGGTTTCCATGACAGCCATGCGCACGGCAACCCCCATTTCCACCTGGCTTTCGATGACGCTCTGCGGACCATCAGCCACTTCGGACGAGATTTCCACGCCACGGTTCATCGGGCCGGGATGCATGACCAGCGCATCTTCTTTCGCTGCCTTCAACTTTTCGGCATCGAGACCGTAATAGTGGAAATATTCGCGCACCGAAGGCACGAAGGAGCCGGACATGCGCTCGCGCTGCAGGCGCAGCATCATCACCACATCGGCGTTCTTCAGGCCTTCCTTCATGTCATGGAAGACCTCGACGCTCATGTCGCGGATACCGGAGGGAAGAAGCGTCGCGGGAGCCACGACGCGCACGCGCGCGCCCATCTGGTTGAGCAGGATGATGTTGGAGCGGGCAACGCGCGAATGCAGTACGTCGCCGCAGATCGCCACCGTTATTCCCGAAAGATCACCCTTGGCGCGGCGAATGGTCAGCGCGTCGAGAAGGGCCTGCGTCGGGTGTTCATGCTGGCCGTCGCCGGCATTGACCACGGAGCAGGCAACCTTCTGCGCGAGAAGGGCTGCGGCACCGGCCGAGGAGTGACGCACGATCAGCACATCGGGGCGCATGGCGTTCAGCGTCATCGCCGTGTCGATCAGCGTTTCGCCCTTCTTCACCGAGGAATTGCTGACCGACATGTTCATCACATCGGCGCCAAGACGTTTTCCGGCAAGTTCGAAGGAGGATTGTGTCCGGGTCGAAGCTTCGAAGAACAGGTTGATCTGCGTGAGGCCCCGAAGCGTCGAGGTTTTTTTCTCGCGCTGACGGCTGATTTTCACCGCTTCGTCGGCCTTGTCGAGAAGCAGGGTTATATCCTGATGGGAAAGCCCCTTTATGCCGAGGAGATGGCGGTGGGGAAAATAGACCATGGAAATTGTCCTCCGGGTCGCAATAGTCAACGGGTCTATAAAGACAGGTGGCTTTGCGGGCAAGCATGCGATAAGCCGGGTTTTGGCATATACACGCAATAAAGCACGAATCCCGATAGAAGGATGCGAATGACAGGCATGAACCGGACAGAAGAATCGCTCGCCGAACTAAACCAGCCTAGCCTATGGTCCGGTATCAATGCCTATCGTTCCGATCCGCTGATCGTCGACCTCACATCCGGCCTGTCACGCAATCTGAGGGACGAGTTCGACCAGCTCGGCCGTTACGTCACCTCGCACGAAGCGCAGGAACTGGCGCGCATGGCCAATCAGGGCGTGCCGCAGCTGCACACGCATGGCCCGCGCGGGGAACGTCTCGATCAGGTTGAGTTCCATCCCGCATGGCACGCACTGATGCGCCGTTCCATGTCATCGGGTCTTCATTCCAGCGTCTGGGAAAATGCGGCTGAGACGCGCGGCAATGAACACAAGGCGCGCGCCACCAAATTTTATCTGACCTCGCAGCTCGAGGCCGGGCATCTGTGCCCCTTGACCATGACCAGCGCCTCCGTTGCCGCCATCATGACCTCGTCGCGTGTGCAGAAGGAATGGGTGCCGAAGATACTGTCGCGGAAATATGATTCCTCGCAGAAGCCGGCCTTGCAGAAAACCGCCGTCACCGTCGGCATGGGCATGACGGAAAAACAGGGCGGCACGGATGTGCGCGCCAACCGCAGCACGGCGGAGCGGGTGGGCGAGGGCATCTATCGCCTGTCCGGCCACAAATGGTTCTTGTCCGCGCCGATGAGCGACGGTTTCGTCATGCTGGCGCAGATGGGCGACGGCATGGGCTGTTTCCTGGTGCCGCGTTATCTGGAAGACGGTTCCGCGAACGGCCTGCACTTCCAGCGCCTGAAGGACAAGCTCGGCAACCGCTCCAACGCCTCCGCCGAAGTCGAGTTCACCGATGCTTTCGGTTATCTTTTGGGTGAACCGGGCAGCGGTGTGCGCACCATTCTCGACATGGTGACGCTGACGCGGCTCGACTGCGCGCTGGCATCATCAGGCATGATGCGCGCTTCGCTCGCCGAAGCCGTGCATTTCGCACGCGGCCGTTCCGTCTTCGGCAAGACGCTGGTCAGCCAGCCGATCATGACGCGCGTTCTCGCCGATATGGCGCTGGATGTCGCAGCCGCGACGGCACTTTCCTTCCGGCTGGCATCGGCATTCGATGCCGCCCGCAACAATGCCGCCGAGGCGGCCTATGCGCGGGTGATGACGCCGATTGTGAAATACTGGTGCTGCAAGATCGCGCCGGCGTTGATTTACGAGGCGATGGAGTGCCTTGGCGGCAACGGATATGTGGAAGAACGGCCGATTGCCCGCCACTACCGCGAAGCGCCGGTCAATGCCATCTGGGAAGGCTCCGGCAACGTCATGGCGCTGGATGTGCTGCGTGTTCTTCAGCGTGGCAAGGATCTGTTCGATCTCGTTTTCCAGACGCTGGAGCGCGATCTCGGACCCGCCGGCAAAAAGACCACTGATGTACTGCGCGCCGCAATCGCGCTTGCCGAACGCGATGAGGGTGCTGCCCGCCTGCTGGTGGAGCAATTCGCACTTGCTGCCGCTGCCGCCGAGCTTTGCCGGCTCGGTGCCGGCAAGATCGCAGACGCCTTCCTCGAAACCCGTCTGGCGGGTGGTTGGCGACATACTTACGGCATGCTCGATTCTCGCTTTGATCCGAATTATATAATCGATTTATTGTATCCGCCCGCGTCCTGACCGATAAAGGGTGGAAGGCTGTTGTTGCAGTCCCTGTGGGAGGGGTATCGGATTTGAGAAAAGGCGTTGGCGTGGGGCGTATTTCTGTCTTTCAGTCGTCGGGCGCGTGCGCGCGCATGGAGATGGAGGGCGATAGAAGATGCTGACCTTCCGCTCCGCCCGTCCTGAAGATGAAGAGGCGCTCTACGCCATCAGTCTTGCCACCGGCGATGCCGGGCGGGATGCCACCCCGCTTTATCGCGATGGCCGCATGGTGGGGCATATTTATTCCGTGCCTTATCTGCATCTGTGGCCCGATGCCGTTTTTGTGGCGGAAGACGAAGAGGGTGTCTGCGGTTACATCGCCGGCGCGCTCGATACCGCCTTGCATGATGAGCGGCTGGAGCGTGAGTGGTGGCCGCATCTGCGCGCCCTTTATCCCGACCCCGTTGGCGACCAGCAAACATGGGACGCCGATCAGCGCCGTGCACATTTCATCCACCACCCGCGCCACACGCCAACCTGGCTGACTGATCCGTTTCCGGCCCATATCCACCTGAACCTTCTGCCACGCACACAGGGCAAGGGCGGCGGCACGCGGCTTTTGTCGCGCTGGCTGGATATGGCGAGACAAAACAACGTCTACGGCATCCACCTCGGCGCCAGCGAGCGCAACCAGGCGGGTATCCGCTTTTGGGAAACCCGCGGCTTCAAACGTCTCGAAACCCACGACACACCAGGCACCGTGTGGTTTGGAATGGCGCTGGAGTGATTATTTGCGGGGTACGGGTCCTCGATCTTAATTCATCCACAGGAACCTTCTCCCCAGCCGCTGCGCTGCATTGTCCTCGTCTTCATGCTTTGTTAACCCGTTGGGTCAGGCCTTTTAAAAGACGGGTAGGGAAGTATGCTGGCGACCGCAGAGGTGATTTCAGCCGACAAGCCGGAAAAGCGCATCAAGGATCGCGCCGCGACCGAGAAGGCGATTTTTGAGGCGGCCCGGTCGCTTCTGGCCGAAGAGGGCTTTCAGGGTTTTGGCATCAATGCCGTTGCCCGCCGCGCCGGATGCGACAAACAGCTGATCTACCGTTATTTCGGCGGTCTGGAAGGGTTGATCGAGGCGATCGGCGAGGATCTCGGATCCTGGGTAAAGGACCGTATTCCTGAAGATACCGGCGGCATGTTCCTGTTGACCTATGGCGATCTCATGGAAAAGCTGGCGCTTTATTTCATGGATGCGCTGCGCAGCGATCCTCTCGTCTGCAAGATCATTGCCTGGGAAGTGTCGGATGGCTCGCCGCAGGTCAGGCAGCTTGCCGAAGCCCGTGCCAAATCGCTCGGCAAATGGCTGGAGCGCATGCGCGGATCGCTGGCAGCACCCAAGGGCGTAGATACCGCAGCCGTCAATGCTGTGTTGTTCGCCGCCATCCAGCATCTCGTGATTTCCGCCGCCACCAGCGGCCAGTTCGCCGGCGTGCCGTTGAAGTCGGACAAGGACTGGGACAAGATTGCAACCGCCGTCAAAAGACTGGTGCGCGGCGTTTACGGCTGAACCTGGCGTAACGAGCCGGGCGAGACGGCCACCCTAACAAAATCGGCCGTTATTTGACGAAAAATCAACCATGTTTTCAGTGGTCCGGCAACCTTGCGGCATCGCATGCCGTTGGCTTCGTGAGGGGTGTTTTCCACAGCCGGACCCGCCACCGTTAACCATACCGACAGCTTTCATTTGCTTAGCCATGGTTACCGGTCCAGTGTGCATTAACAAAATGTTAACCATGCGCAATGACTGCGTATAAGGGAGCCGCAAGTGAGCCGCTGGACAGCTTTGGGCGTCATGATGACGTTTTTTGCTATGCTGCCGTTGGATATTGACGCGCCAGCGTTTAACCTTTGCCTGATGGCTCTGGTGCGCTGGGCGGTGCTTGCTGGCATTCCCGATACGATTTTCACGCGGGAGCAGACTGCATGAAGTGGTTTTTGATCCTCTGGGCCGGTCCCGTTGCATTGCTCGGCAGCTGGTACTGGCTATCCTATTACGACTTGAGCTTCGGCTTCTTCATGCTGACGCGCCAGACGCATGATCTGGTATTCCAGATTTACGGCAATATCCTCGGCCTGCCGCCGGAAAGCCTGCCGCCGCTGGTCGCGCGCGCCATAGCGGTCGACAGCCTGATCGTTTTTGCGATCCTTGCTTTCCGCAAGCGAAAACAGATTGCCAATTGGTGGCAGGGACGTCAGCCCGTTGCGCGGGCGAGTGCCGAAAGCCTGTCCAGCGCGCCCTGAAGAATGAAGCTTGCGGCTGCCGAATCGATGCGTTCGGCCCGTTTGGCGCGAGAGACGTCCATTTCCAGAAGCACACGTTCGGCGGCGACCGTTGAAAGCCGTTCATCCCAGAAAATGAAGGGCAGGGCGGTTTTTTCCCCCATGGTACGAACGAAGGCGCGTGTTGCCTGCGCGCGTGGTCCGGCGGATCCATCCATGTTTATGGGCAGGCCGATGATGAAAGCGGATACCTTTTCCTTTTCGGCAAAGGCCAGCAGCACCTCGGCATCCCGAGTGAATTTGACCCGTTTGATGACGGGGCGCGGCGTGGCGAAGCGCCGCGACAGGTCCGACATGGCAAGTCCGATGGTTTTCGTCCCAAGGTCGAGGCCCGCAATCGCCTGTGCCGGCTGAAGCGTTTCCGCGAGCTCCTCGATGGTAAGTATCACCATGTCGTACGCTGTCCCTTATCTTTTTCGGACGAATTCGGTGCGCAGCACCAGACCCTTGACCGTCTCGTGCCTGCAATCGATTTCTTCCGGATTTCCGGTCAGGCGGATCGATTTGATGACAGTGCCCTGCTTGATGACCGTATTGGTGCCTTTGACCTTCAGATCCTTGATCAGCGTTACCTGGTCACCATCCGCAAGCACGTTGCCTGCCGCATCGCGCACTTCGTTCGCGCGCAAAGCTTCTGCGGCCAGCTCGGACGCAGGCCGCCATTCGCCGGTCGCCTCGTCATACACGTAATCGTCATTATCCGCGGCCATTGTCGCCTCTCTGAAATATCGGTAGTGCGGTTGTTCAAGCCGTCCTATGTCATAATATACGGGCAATACAAAGGAGAACTTCCCATGAAAATCACCTGGCTCGGCCATTCCGCCTTCCGCCTTGAAAACGGCAGCGCGAAGATCCTTATCGATCCGTTTTTTACCGGCAATCCCGGTTTTGCCGGACAGGATGCGAAAAGCGCGGCTGAAGGCATCACCCATATTCTCCTGACCCACGGCCACGGCGATCATGTGGGGGATACCGTCCATCTTGCTCGCGAAACGGGCGCGACGGTGCTTGCCAATGCCGATCTCGCCGCCTGGCTTTCCACCAAGGGCGTGGCGAAGGTCGATATGGGTAATACCGGCGGCACGGTACATTTCGACGGTTTTTCCGTAACCTTCACCAATGCGCTGCATTCGTCCGCCCAGATCACCGAGGATGGCGTTTCCCATTCACTCGGCAACGCCAATGGCCTGATGCTGCATTTCGAAGACGGTCCGGCCGTCTATCATATGGGCGATACGGATATTTTCTCCGACATGAAGCTCATCAACGAATTGCACCAGCCCGATATCGGTCTCGTGCCAATCGGCGACCGCTTCACGATGGGTGGTGCGGTGGCTGCACTCGCCTGCCAGCGCTTTTTCAAATTCGCCAACGTCATTCCCTGCCACTACGGTTCCTTCCCGATCGTTGACCAGACGCCGGAGAAGTTCGTGGCCGGCATGGAAGGCTCGGATGCGCGCGTCCACACGCCGAAGCCGGGCGAAATACTGTCCTTCTGACATTTTGCTGACGCATGTCGCTACCGCAAAACCGCTACACAGTTTTACGCGACATGCTTTCTACCGTTGCGAATGGCGGACATGGTGATTATAGCGGTTAGGAAAATTCTGACCGGAGTAGAACCATGTCCGTCGATCTCGCCACCGTAAAGCGCGTTGCGCGCCTTGCCCGTATCGCTGTTACTGAAGACGAAGCACAAAATATGCTTGGCCAGTTGAACGGCATACTCGGTTTCGTGGAGCAGCTTTCGGAAGTGAATGTTGACGGCGTCGAGCCGATGACCTCCGTTACCCCCGTGGATATGAAAAAGCGTGCCGACGTCGTGACCGACGGCAACAAGGCGGAAGACATCGTCGCCAATGCGCCTGCGACCGACCGGGACTTCTTCATGGTTCCGAAAGTGGTCGAGTAATCCGACCGCCGTTTGCCGCCCGATTTTTTCAAGATTTCGAAAGCCGTTGCCGACCATGACCGACCTGACGAGCCTGACCATTGCCGAAGCCCGCGAAAAGCTCAAGGCGAAAGAGTTTTCCGCCCTCGAGCTGACCGACGCCTATATTGCCGCCATCGACGCCGCCAACGGCGCGCTGAACGCCTATGTTGCCTTGACGCCTGAAAAAGCGCGCGACATGGCGAAAGCCTCCGATGGCCGCATCGCCGCAGGCGCGGCGGGCGAGCTGGAAGGCGTTCCGCTCGGCGTGAAGGACCTTTTCGCCACCCGTGACGTGCACACGCAGGCGTGTTCGCATGTTCTCGATGGCTTCAAGCCGAAATACGAATCGACCGTCACCCAGAACCTTTGGGACCAGGGCGCCGTCATGCTCGGCAAGCTCAACATGGACGAGTTCGCCATGGGCTCGTCCAACGAAAGCTCCTGGTACGGTCCGGCCATCAACCCCTGGCGCGCCAACGGCTCAGAGCAGAAGCTCGTGCCCGGTGGCTCCTCCGGCGGTTCGGCCGCAGCCGTTGCCGCGCATCTGTGCGCCGGCGCCACGGCAACCGATACCGGCGGCTCCATCCGCCAGCCAGCTGCCTTTACCGGCACCGTCGGCATCAAGCCCACTTATGGCCGTTGCTCGCGTTACGGCATCGTTGCTTATGCTTCCTCGCTCGATCAGGCCGGCCCGATCGCCCGTGACGTGCGCGACGCCGCTATCCTGTTGAAGACGATGGCGAGCGTTGACGCAAAGGATACGACCTCCGTCGACCTGCCGGTGCCGGATTACGAAAAGGCCATCGGCCAGTCGCTCAAGGGCCTGAAGATCGGTATCCCCAGGGAATATCGCGTCGATGGCATGCCGGAAGAAATCGAAAAGCTCTGGGCAAAGGGCGTCGAATGGCTGCGCGATGCCGGTGCCGAAGTGGTGGATATCTCGCTGCCGCACACCAAATACGCGCTTCCGGCCTATTACATCGTCGCGCCCGCGGAAGCTTCGTCCAACCTCGCTCGTTATGACGGCGTACGTTACGGCCTGCGCGTCGACGGCAAGGACATTGCCGACATGTACGAGAAGAGCCGTGCAGCCGGTTTCGGCAAGGAAGTGCAGCGCCGTATCATGGTCGGCACCTACGTGCTTTCAGCCGGTTATTACGACGCCTATTATCTGAAGGCGCAAAAGGTCCGCACGCTGATCAAGCGCGATTTCGAAAACGTCTTCCATGAGGGCGTCGACGCCATTCTGGCGCCGATTACCCCGTCTTCCGCCTTCGCTGTCGGTGACGAGGAACTCGCTTCCGATCCCGTGAAGATGTACCTCCAGGACGTCTTCACCATCACCGTCAACATGGCCGGCCTTCCCGGTCTTTCGGTGCCTGCCGGCCTGGACGGCAAGGGCCTGCCGCTCGGCTTGCAGCTCATCGGCAAGCCTTTCGAAGAAGAGACGCTCTTCAAGACGGCGCATGCCATTGAGCAGGCTGCCGGCAAGTTCACGCCTGCCAAGTGGTGGTAAGCGGTCTCAAGCTTAGACAGATGAACAAAGCCGATCGCGATGCGGTCGGCTTTGTCGGTTTTGCCGCGTGGCGTGCCGGCGAAGCTTTCGACGCCTCATATCTCGATTCCCATGTCATCGAGCGGGTGAGGGGCGAATTCCAAAACTTCGCCAAGTCTCCGACCGGTGATGTCGTCGTTGCCGAAATGGACGGTGTCGTCGTCGGTTGGGGCGCTTGCGATGCCAAGCCTCATCATATTTCCGATCTGTGGGTGGACCCAACCTGGCAGGGCAAGGGGATTGGAAAAGCGCTGATTGTCCATTTTCTCGATAGGATGCGGGCCGAAGGCCTGCCGCTTGCCACCATCGACACTCATGCCAGGAACCGCGCCGCCCTCGGTCTTTACGAGCGTTGCGGTTTTCAGATCGTCTGGCGCGGCATGGAATATTCCGACATCATGAAAGTCGAACTTGAGAAAGTGAAGTTGGAGCAAAAGCTCTCTTCATAATTTGTTTCACCGTCGATGCCGCATGGCGAAATGCCGGGCGACAGCATTCCCGCCGCCCGGTCGGTTTATCGGTTGTCCAACTCACCCCTTACGAGCTCCAGCCCGCGCGTGGTGATGCGGTAGGGCTTGCCACCGGACGATGCGATGGCTCTTTTGCGTTTCAGTTTGCGGAAGGTGAGGAGATCGAGGCCGCTGAAAATCCAGCCGTCGCGCGTATAGAGCGCGAGTTTTTCGATTTTGTGATGGTCGTCTCGAACGAGTTCGATGCTGCCGCCCTGGGCGAGCAGGTGAAGAATGCGCTGTTCGGCGCGGGAAATGTCCATTGTCGGAAATCCGGTCGGCGTCTTCTAGACGCATGAAAACAAGTCCGGGTGCCGTTAAGGCATCCAGGTCGGTTTCATCATGGCCCGGCGCGCAAGAAACTTGCGGGCAGGGCCGTTACCGGGACTCCGATTGAGCGAACATAAAAGCTCCTTGTTTGCTCTTTTTGGTTAGCGGGGGAGACGTGTGCGGTCAAGTCCCACGGGCATCACCCGACCCGGCGGGCAGGGCGGTGTGGAAACCGCACTGGCCGAATCGCACCGCCGGTGCTTTACTTCGTTGGGCCATGGAGGGCGCGGCTTGATCGTCATTCGCAATGCGCAGGAGCAGGAAGCGGAGGTTCTGGCGGCCATCGGCCTCAGGGCGTGGCGGCAGGCCACAACGGCGCTCGGCATTACCACGACGCTTTACGATAACGCCGCCAGTGCCTTTTCCAATTTCACCCGCTCGTCCTGGCGTGCCATCCGCGTGGCCGAGTTCGGCGGCGCGGTTGCCGGATGGGCGGCACGGGAACATTTCAACGAGGCGATTTCCGATTTCTGGATCGATCCGGATTTTCAGCGCAGGGGTATAGGCAGCCTCCTGCTTGCGGATATCGAACGGCAGATATTGCAACGTGATTTCGAAACCATCCGGCTTGAAACCCATGCGCAGAACGAACCGGCGGTCGCCTTTTTCCGTCATCACGGTTACAGCGTCCACTGGCTCTCCGTCTCCTATGCGCCGAAGCTTGATCGCGACGTGCAATCCGTCGGCCTGCAAAAGCAGCTGGTCGAGGTCGAGAGCGGCCTTTATGGGCCGGGGTTCTGAGAGAGCGTCTGCAGGCCGGTTACAAGCCGTATCGGCCAGTCCGGCATGATGGCGAGGGACGCGACAAGGCCCACCTGTAAAATTACGATGGATATCAGGATGCTGCGGAAGGGTTCCTTGCGGGTTTTGTGGCGCAGCAGTTGTTGAGCCGAGACTGCGCCCAAGCTGCCGCCAATAAAAGCAAGCAATAACAGAGTACTTTCCCGAATGCGCCAGCCACCCTTTCTCGCCGCCTCCTTGTCCCACCAATAGACAAGAAAGACGAAAAGATTGAAGGCGATATAGGTCATGAAGCAGAGAGCGATCATGGTCATGACGTGAATTGAAACTGAGAACCGTAAAAAACGCGTATCCGGTTCCGGCGAAAATCCGGTGCCTGGCGCGACAGGGTGCAAGATGTCTTGCGCCCGCGCTCCATTTGTTCTACCCACCAAAGCCAAAGAACCCGTATATCGTGAGCTTCATATGACCCTTGTAGACGTGCGCACCCCCGACCCGAAACGCTTCATTCCCGGCGCCACCGGCGATTGGGAAATCGTGATCGGCCTGGAGGTGCATGCGCAGGTTCTCTCCAATTCCAAGCTGTTTTCCGGCGCTTCGACCACTTTCGGCAATGCGCCGAACTCCAACGTGTCGCTGGTGGACGCCGCCATGCCCGGCATGCTTCCCGTCATCAACGAGGAATGCGTCAAGCAGGCGGTGCGCACCGGTCTCGGCCTGAAGGCCAAGATCAACAACCGTTCGATCTTCGACCGCAAAAACTACTTCTATCCGGATTTGCCGCAGGGCTACCAGATTTCGCAGTTCAAGGACCCGATCGTCGGTGAGGGCATCATCACGATTTCACTCGGTCCGGACCGTCAGGGCAATTTCGAGGATATCGAGATCGGCATCGAGCGCCTGCATCTGGAGCAGGACGCCGGCAAGTCCATGCACGACCAGCACCCGACCATGTCCTTCGTGGACTTGAACCGTTCGGGCGTGGCGCTGATGGAAATCGTCTCCAAGCCCGACATGCGCTCGTCGGATGAGGCAAAGGCCTATCTCACCAAGCTGCGGTCCATCGTACGTTATCTCGGCACCTGCGACGGCACATGGACGAAGGCTCGATGCGCGCCGACGTCAACGTCTCCGTGCGCCGTCCCGGCGAAGGTTTCGGCACGCGCTGCGAGATCAAGAACGTCAACTCCATCCGCTTCGTCGGCCAGGCCATCGAATATGAGGCGCGCCGCCAGATCGCCATTCTCGAAGACGGCGGTGTCATCGATCAGGAAACTCGCCTGTTCGATCCCGGCAAGGGTGAGACGCGTTCCATGCGCTCCAAGGAAGACGCGCATGACTATCGCTATTTCCCTGATCCGGACCTGCTGCCGCTCGAATTCGACGATGCTTTCGTCGATGCGCTGAAGGTCGATCTGCCGGAACTGCCTGATGACAAGAAGGCCCGTTTCGTCGCCGATCTTGGCCTGTCGGTCTACGACGCCTCGATCCTCGTTTCGGAAAAGGCGATCGCCGATTACTACGAGTCTGTTGCTGCCGGCCGCGACCCTAAGGCCGCCGCCAACTGGGTCATCAACGATCTTCTCGGTGCGCTGAACAAATCAGGCAAGGACATAGAGACGACGCCGGTTTCTCCCGAACAGCTGGGCGGCATTATCGATCTCATCAAGGCAGAGACCATTTCCGGCAAGATCGCCAAGGATGTGTTCGAAATCGTCTGGAACGAGGGTGGCAACCCGGCCGAAATCGTCGAGACGCGCGGCATGAAGCAGGTGACGGATACCGGCGCCATCGAAAAGGCCGTGGACGAGATCATCGCCGCCAACCCCGATCAGGTCGAGAAGGTGAAGGCGAAGCCGGCGCTTGCCGGCTGGTTCGTCGGCCAGGTCATGAAGGCGACGGGCGGCAAGGCCAACCCGCAGGCCGTGCAGGCGCTGGTGAAGGCCAAGCTCGGCATCGAGGACGAGTAAGCGGACGCTGCTTCCCGTGCCTGTACAAAGGCATTGAAGTAGCAAGTTCTCATCCGTCATTCTCGGCATAAGCCCGAGGATGACGTCGAGCACTGGGACTGACATTGATTTATGCCGGGATCACGCCCGGCATTTCTGTTTCGAGACGGAGCAAACATCATGTTTTTCATACGCACGGCAAGCCAGCGCGATATCGAGCCGGTCCGGGCGCTTCTGGCTACCACCTGGCATGCGACCTACGACGCGATCTACGGCGCAGACAAGGTGAAGGAGCTGATTGCCGCATGGCATTCGCCACAGGCCATGAAGGACCGCATCGAGAAAAAGGGCGGCGAATTTCTGGTGGCCGATAATGGCCGGCAGATCGGCGGTATGGCTTATGCTTCCATGTCTGCGAAGGTGAGCAAGACGGCCCTGTTGCACCAGCTTTATGTCGGGCCCGAATTCCAGCGTCAGGGGGTCGGCCGCGATCTCTTCGCCGAGCTTGAAACCTGCTTTCCGGATGCGGAAATCATGCGTCTGGAAGTGGAGCCCAAAAATACTGTCGCAATAGCCTTTTATGAAGGCGTCGGATTTACCGAGGTTGACCGAATCGAGCGCATGGCGGGTATCGATGGTTTTCCCGGTATCGTCATGGAAAAGAGCCTGAAACGATGAATGCGACATTAGATACGCTGATAATCCGCGCGGCACGGCAAGAGGATGTTCCCGCACTCGCGGCCATCTATGCCGCTGACGAAATCGGAGGCCACGGCGATACGGCCGACGAATCGGCGCTGCCGGACTATCTCGCGGCCTTCCGCGACATCGAGGCGTCACCCACCGAGACGCTTTACGTGGCGGAACTGGACGGCGAGATCGTCGGCACTTTCCAGACGGCCATCCTGACCAAGCTTATCGGGCGCGGCGCCAAATCCATGGTGATTGAAGCGGTGCAGACGCGGCCCGACATGCGCGGCCGTGGCGTCGGTGCGATCATGATCAACTATTGCCTTGATGAAGCGCGCGCCAAGGGCATGAAAGCCGTGCAGCTCACCTCCAACGTGGCGAGGCTCGATGCCCATCGCTTTTACGAGCGGCTGGGTTTCGAGAAGCGGCATTTCGGTTTCAGGATGAAGCTGAAATAGCGCGGATATATCGGGAAATACTGGACAATCGCCGTGAGGGGCGGCATAAGCTTGTCTTGTGCCGTGCACGGAAAATCGCTGCGGCGCATTCAAGCCCGAGGAACGCATAATGAAGACTCTCCTGACGCAAATCTTCACCTGGTGGAACGGCCAGACGATCGGAACGCGGTTTCACACCTGGCGTTTCGGCAAGAAGGTCGGACAGGACGAGTTGGGCAACACCTATTACGAAGGCGGCACCACATCCTGGGGCATGCCGCGCCGTTGGGTGATCTATAACGGTTATGCCGAAGCTTCGGCCATTCCGCCCGGCTGGCATGGCTGGATGCACTACCGCACCGACGTGCCGCCGAGCCAGGAAACATACGTTCCGCGGGAATGGCAGAAGGCGCATCAGGCCAACCTCACCGGCACATCCAAGGCCTATCGCCCACAGGGATCGCTGGCGGTCGCAGGCGAGCGTCCACGCGTAACCGGCGACTACGACGCTTGGACCCCCGGCAACTGAGCAGGGCAAAATGAGCATTGCGATGCGCGGTGTTGTGCAAAACGCCGCGCTTGGCACCCGACCTCACCGGTTTTTGCCACATTCCGCCCTTACGCGTTGATCCGGTCGTCGTCCCGACACAGGCAATTTTTTGGAGACATATCGTATGAGGATATTCACGCGGGATCGTTCTTTGCGTGCGCTGACAGTCTCGCTGTTTGCAGCGGTCTCTGCTGTCATCCTCGTATCGCCCGTCTCCGCCGCCCGTCTTGAAAACCGCGTGGCAGTGTTTTCCGGCATCGACAAGATCACCGGCCGCATTACGTCTTTCGATGTCTATATCGACGAAACGGTTCAGTTCGGCGCGCTCCAGGTGACGCCTAAGGTCTGTTACTCGCGCGACCAGACGGAAGCCCAGAAGATCGATGCTTTCATCGAGGTGGATGAAATCACTCTCGACCGCAAGATCAAGCGGATTTTCACTGGCTGGATGTTCGCCGACAGCCCCGGCCTCAATGCCGTCGAGCACCCGATCTACGACGTATGGCTGACGGGCTGCAAGCAGGACTCCGAAGTTCCCGCTCCCTCAACGGCAAGCAAATAACGTTACGTTATGATTTTTAGAATTGCAGGTCTGGCTGGTTGACGGCCTGATCGAGCATTTTCGCGTATTGCTGCTTCGGCACGTCGATCGCGCCGAATGTCTTCAGATGCTCGGTGGTGAATTGAGTGTCGAGCAACACGAAACCGCTTGCTCTCAGCCGCTCCACCAGATGCACGAGGCAAATTTTCGAGGCGTTGGTGCGGCGGGAAAACATGCTCTCGCCGAAGAATGCGGCCCCAAGCGATACGCCGTAAAGTCCGCCGACAAGCTCCTTGCCATCCCACGCCTCGACACTATGGGCATGGCCGATCTGGTGCAGTTCGGTGTAGAGTTTGCGAATTGTGGCGTTGATCCAGGTGCTCGGCCTGTCCGGCGCTTCGGCCGCACATCCTGCCATCACCGCTTCGAAAGCGGTATTGAAGCGTATCTCGAATGGCTTCTTGCGCATCGCCTTGGCGAGGCTTTTGGAAATGTGAAAATCGTTGAGCGGAATGATGCCGCGTATTTCCGGCTCGACCCAGAAAAGCTCGGGATCGTCAGCCGAATCGGCCATCGGAAACAGGCCGGCGGAATAGGCGCGCAGCAATATATCGACGGTTATGCCGTTATTTTTGCTGCGCCGCCCAACCATATCTCTTAGTGAGACGCATCACCGGCCAGGTATTTTTCCAGCCAGTGAATGTCGTAATTGCCGCTGAGGATATCTTCGTTCTGAAGAAGATCCTGGAAAAGCGGGAGCGTGGTCTTGATGCCGTCGACGACGAACTCGTCCAGTGCCCGGCGTAGACGGCGGATGCATTCGTCACGGTCGCGACCGTGAACGATAAGCTTGCCGATCATGCTGTCGTAATAAGGCGGGATCTTGTAGCCCTGATAGGCACCCGAATCGACGCGCACGCCAAGGCCGCCCGGCGTATGGAAATAGGTCAGCGTGCCGGGGGAGGGAACGAAGGTGCGCGGGTCCTCGGCATTGATACGGCATTCGATGGCATGGCCATGGAATTCGATATCCGCCTGCGTGACCGACAGGCCCTGTCCCGAAGCAACCCTGATCTGTTCCTGCACGAGGTCCATGCCGGTGATCGCTTCCGTGACTGGATGTTCCACCTGAAGACGCGTGTTCATTTCAATGAAATAGAACTCGCCGTTTTCGTAAAGGAACTCGATGGTGCCGGCACCGCGATATTTCAGCTTGCGCATGGCGCTTGCGCAAATTTCGCCGATCTCCATGCGCTGTTCAACGGTGAGGGCCGGGGAGTTCGCCTCTTCCAGCACCTTCTGGTGACGGCGCTGCAGCGAGCAGTCGCGTTCGCCAAGGTGAATGGCGTTGCCTTCACCGTCGCCGAAAACCTGCACTTCGATATGACGCGGCTTGCCGAGGTATTTTTCCATATAAACGGCGTCGTTGCCGAAGGCAGCTGCCGCTTCGGAGCGGGCCGTCGAGACCGCCTCGTCGAGATCCGCTTCCGTCTTCGCCACCTTCATGCCGCGACCGCCGCCGCCTGCCGTCGCCTTGATCAGGACCGGGAAGCCGATCGTCCGGGCGATTTCGAGCGCATTCTCGGGCTTCACTTCGCCGTCGGAGCCGGGAACCACGGGAATACCGAGTTCCTGCGCCGTCTGCTTGGCGGTGATCTTGTCGCCCATGAGGCGGATATGCTCTGCGGTCGGTCCGATAAAGGTAATGCCGTGCGCGTCGAGGATATCGGCGAACTTGGCGTTTTCCGACAGGAAGCCGTAACCGGGGTGAACGGCGTCCGCACCGGTGATTTCGCAGGCCGCAACGATCTGGTGGATGTTGAGGTAGCTGTCACGCGAAGGCGGCGGGCCGATGCACACGCTTTCGTCGGCAAGGCGCACATGCATGGCGTCCGCGTCTGCGGTGGAATGCACGGCGACTGTCGGAATGCCAAGCTCCTTGGCAGCGCGCAGGACGCGCAGCGCAATCTCGCCGCGGTTGGCTATGAGGATCTTCGAAACCATGCTGAACCGCCTTTATTCGATGACCACGAGAGCTTCACCATACTCCACGGGCTGTGAGTCGTTGACGACGATTTCCACGACCTTGCCGGACTTCGGAGCCGGAATCTGGTTCATGGTCTTCATGGCTTCGACGATGAGGATGGTCTGGCCTTCCTTGACGGTCGCGCCCACTTCGACGAACGGACGTGCGCCCGGAGCAGGCGACAGGTAAACCGTGCCGACCATTGGCGAGGTAACGGTATTGGCCGGGTTGCGGGCAGGTGCTGCGGCGACCGCAGGTGCTGCCGGAGCGGCAACTGCCGCCGCTGCAGGGGCTGGTGCCGGTGCTGCATAACCGGTGGGCGCTGCGGCATATACCGTGGTGGGCGGAGCGGCGCGGGAAACGCGGATGCGCAGGTCTTCCTGCTCCACTTCGATTTCCGAAAGGTCGGTATCGTTGAGGATATTCGCGAGCTCGCGGATCAGTTCCTTGTCGATACCCTGTTTCTTTTCAGACATGACAAACCCTATTCTTTGTTTCTTTTTATGCCGTGATGTTCTTCAGCGCGTGAAGCGCCATGATGTAGCCATATGGTCCGAAACCGCAGACCATGCCCTTCGCGGCGGGCGATACCATCGATTTGTGACGGAACTCTTCCCGCGCGTGGATGTTGGAAATATGCACTTCCACGACGGGCGTGGAAATCGCACGAATGGCGTCATGCAGCGCGATCGAGGTGTGGCTGTAGGCGCCGGGATTGATGACGACACCTGCCGCTCTCTCTCCCGCCTCATGCAACCAGTCCACGAGCACGCCTTCGTGGTTGGACTGGCGGAATTCCACAGCGAACCCGAGATCTGCACCAGCAGCAAGACAATCATTCTCGATGTCTTTCAGCGTCTTGCCACCATAGATACCCGGTTCCCTTTTTCCCAGCATGTTGAGATTGGGGCCGTTGATGACGATGATGATGTTGCCCATTCGTGTTTCCATAAGAAAATCAGCGACACCTATAGACTGCGCAGCCTTCAAGGAAAAGCCCCCGAAAGCCGTAAACAGCCGGCAGGCCCGGCATCCACAGGGAATGCAGCGGCTTTTTGCGGAATCAGGAGCAGGTGGCTTTTCCGCAGCTGCGCATATTGGCGATTTTTTCCTTCAACGGGTCCGCACCAACAGCGCCGAAAACAGCCTCGTTGCCGACGATATAGGACGGTGTTCCTGTTATGCCGAGGCTGTTGGCGAGCTTGTAGGTTTCCTGCACCTGCGCGTCGTTGGGATTTTCTGCCATCGATTTGCGGATGTCGGCTTCCTTGAGACCGAGCGACGTCGCGACTTCCATGGCGCTGTCTTCATTCGCCCGTCCGCGGCCGCCCAGCAAGGCGCGCTGGAATTCGGGATATTTGGCAGGCGCAAGCAGCTTGACGGCATTGGAGACACGATGTGCTGCGACCGATTCCGGCCCGAGGATCGGGAATTCCTTGAGCACGACGCGCACTTTCTTGTCCGTCTTCAGAATATTGTCCATGTCGCCCATGGCGCGTTTGCAATAACCACAATTGTAATCGAAGAACTCGACCAGTGTGACGTCGCCGTCCGGATTGCCGAGCGCCAGATCGTATTTCGATTCGAAGATGGTCTTCTGGTTGTCGGCCACAGCTTCAGCCGCCTTGGCGTTGCGGGTCGCATATTGCTTGCGTTCAAGCGCGTCCTGAACCTCGAGCATGATCTCGGGGTTCTCGATCAGATATTGCTTGATGAACTCGCCCATTTCCTTCTTCTGCTTGTCATCGAGGGCATGGGCGGGCAGAGAAGCGAAAGCCATGGAAAGGGCCGTTACGCTGGCGAGAAGGGTTGAACGGAGAAGATGCGCCATATCGGTCCTCATACTGTGCGGCCAATGCCTCATGAATGTTATGATGCAATTACCTTACTTTAAGCCAAATGCCATACGCCAAAAATAGTTGTCCGCATTATGGTCGCACGATTGTGAAGCGTGTGATTCTGGGGCAAGTCTCTGAAATACGGTTCAGGAAAGAGCATGCCCTTGATAACGATGTCGAAGCGGAGCGCAGTCGAACCCTTTCACGCCATGGATATTCTGGCGGAGGCGAACCGGCGACGGCAGGCGGGACGCCCCGTCATTTCCATGGCGGTCGGCCAGCCTTCCCATCCCGCACCGAAAGCCTCTCTGGCGGCCGCGCAGGAGGCGCTGAAGCATGGACGGATCGGCTATACCGATGCGCTGGGCCTGCGTGAATTGCGCGAAGCGATTGCCGGCCACTACCGGCTGCGCCACCAGGTTATCGTCGATCCGGCGCGCATTGCCGTCACCACCGGGTCTTCTGCCGCTTTCAATCTCGCCTTCCTCAGCCTTTTCGATGCCGGTGATCATGTCGCGATCGCAAGGCCCGGTTATCCCGCCTATCGCAATATCTTGAAAGCGCTTGGCCTCAATGTCGTGGAAGTGCCGGTAACGGCGGAAACCGGCTATACGCTGACGCCTGCCAGCCTCGAGCGGGCGGAAACCAGGGCGGGTTGCAAGTTGAAGGGCGTGCTCCTGGCAAGCCCGGCCAACCCAACTGGCACGGTCACCGGCCGCGAAGCGCTGAAACGGCTGGCAAACTATTGTGAAAGCCGGGATATCGCCTTCATTTCCGACGAGATCTACCACGGCCTGACTTTCGTCGGCGAGGAAACGAGCGCGCTCGAACTCACCGACAATGCCGTCGTCATCAATTCCTTCTCGAAATATTATTGCATGACCGGCTGGCGCATCGGCTGGATGGTCCTGCCGGAAAAACTCGTCCGTCCGGTCGAATGTCTTGCTCAGAGCCTGTATATTTCACCGCCGGAACTATCCCAGCTGGCGGCAACCGCAGCCTTTTCGGCGGCGGAGGAACTGGACGTCTACCGGGAAAGCTACCGCACCAACCGCGATTTCCTGATGACTCGCCTTCCGGAAATCGGCCTGCCGCTGGCGTCTCCCATGGATGGCGCATTTTACGCCTATGTCGATACCAGCCGCTTTTCCAATGACAGCATGGATTTCGCCAAACGCATGCTGGCGGAAATCGACGTGGCGGCGACGCCCGGCATGGATTTCGATCCAGAGGAGGGCCACAGGGCGCTGCGCATTTCCTATGCGGGTTCGGTGTCGGATATTGCCGAGGCCGTTGGGCGCATTGCTGGTTGGCTGAAATAAGCCCTCGGTTCTTCTCCCCTTTGGCGGGGATCAGGCGGGCGAACAACCGAAGGTGCTGGCAAAGGCCTTTTCACCCTTTGTGGTGAAGGTCAGCACGCGCCCGTTTCCTTGCCGCAGCCAGTCGCGCTGCTGCATGGCTTTCAGAAGCGATGCGCCGAGCCCGCCGCCGAGGTGGTGACGACGTTCGCTCCAGTCCAGGCAATGCAGGCAAACCGGGCGCCTTGCCTTTTCCAGCGGCGAAAGATCAATGCCGAAGCTCGAGAAGAAATCCCGCCCGCTATCCGTAAGTGCGGGATCGTCGCCTGACGTTACGAGACCTTTTGCGGTGATAGTCGAAAGCAGTGCCACGCCGCTTTCTCCGGCCAGATGATCGTAACAGATGCGCGCCTCGCGAAGCGCGGTGTCCTTTGGTCCGGTACGCACGCGCACGGCCCCGGTGCGCTGCGCAAGTCCCATCAGCGCTTCAAGAACCTGCGCCACATCCGCGTCGGAAAGCCGGAAATAGCGATGCCGCCCCTGTTTTTCCGCTTTGAGCAATTGGGCGTCGGAGAGTTTTGACAGATGCCCGCTGGCGGTCTGCAGGGTCACGCCGGCGGCTTCGGCAAGCTCGCTTGCCGTCAGCGCGCGTCCGTCCATCAGCGCCGTCAATATGTTGGCGCGGGCGGGGTCGCCGATCAGGGCGGCGACATTTGCGATCAAGGGTCCGTCTTTCATAGTTCGATGATAGCCGAAGCATTGATGTGAGGCAATGGCGTAGACAGGGAAGGCAGAACACGAGGAGACTGCCGATGCTGACCTGTTTCATCCGTTACGAGATCGACCCCTTCAAGGTCGATTCTTTCGATCAATATGCCCGCAACTGGGGTGAGGCGATACCGCGCTGCGGCGCCGATCTGATCGGCTATTACGCGCCGAAAGAGGGATCGAGCACTATTGCCTACGGCGTCTATAACATCGAAAACCTTGCCGCGTACGAAGCCTACCGGGCGCGACTTGCCGCCGACCCGGCAGGGCGGGAAAATTATGAATTCGCCCGGCGCGAGCAATTCATCCGCCGTGAGGACAGGCTGTTCCTGAGGCTGGCATCTGCGCCGCACGGCGGAGCCGGACGATGATCGCCGTCATATTCGAGGTCTGGCCGGCTGAGGGCGAAAAACAGCATTATCTCGATATTGCCACCAGCCTGCGCGCCGAGCTCGAAACCATCGACGGCTTCCTGTCCGTCGAACGCTTTCAGAGCATCAGCAATCCCGACAAGATGCTTTCGCTGTCATTCTTCAGGGATGAGGAGGCGGTGAAGGCATGGCGCAACACCACGTCGCATCGCGCAGCGCAGTCGCTGGGACGGTCCGGCGTCTTTTGCAATTACCGCCTGCGTATCGCCACCGTGATGCGGGACTATGGTTTGAAGGAGAGGGAGGAGGCCCCGACGGACAGCAGACAGGTCCATGCGGCGGATGATCAAGTGCGGCGTTGACGGGCGTTCAGATCAGTTTTTCTTCAAGCCGGTCCAAGGCTTTCTGGTTCGAACTCGCTGCCAAAACCCGCTATAGATGGAGCGGGTTATGGATGGAGAAGGGCTGCCACGCGGCGGTCCGCCCGATTGGACATGGAGAGAAGAACGATGTCGGCAGAAAAAGTGGCGATTGTGACGGCAGGCGGCAGCGGCATGGGCGCGGCCGTGGCGAAACGTCTAAGCTCTGATGGTTACAAGCTCGCGATCCTGTCATCCTCCGGCAAGGGAGAGGCGCTGGCGAAGGAACTGGGCGGCATCGGCGTCACCGGCTCCAACCAGTCCAACGACGATCTCAATCGACTGGTGGAGCTGACGCTCGAAAAATTCGGCCGTATCGACGTTCTCGTGAACAGTGCAGGCCATGGCCCGCGCGCCTCCATCCTCGATATCACCGATGAGCAATGGCACACGGGTCTCGATGTCTACCTGATGAACGTCATCCGCCCGACACGGATTGTGGCTCCTTTCATGGTGAAACAGAAAGCCGGGTCGATCGTCAACATCTCGACTGCCTGGGCTTTCGAGCCGAGCAGCATGTTCCCGACTTCTGCAGTGTTCCGCGCCGGCCTTGCTTCCTACACCAAGATTTTTTCCGATACCTATGCGGCCGACAATGTGCGCATGAACAATGTTCTGCCCGGTTGGATCGATAGCCTGCCAGCCACGGAAGAGCGCCGCCAGGCTGTGCCGATGCAGCGTTACGGAACGAGCGAGGAGATAGCCGCAACCGTTGCCTTCCTCGCCTCGGAAGGTGCGGGTTACATCACCGGCCAGAACATCCGCGTCGATGGTGGTCTGACACGGTCTGTTTGACGATTGGCATATCGGGCTTCCGTCACCCCGGACTTGGTCCTTTGCCAACGCGGTCAAGTCCTTGATCGGGAGAGATTTCTTTCACGGCGCAGACGCGCCGTGGCTGGATGCCGGATCGATTACGGCATGAGATAAACCTAACATCCGCCAACAAAGCAAAACGCCCGCAACATGGTTGCGGGCGTTTTTCGTTTCAGTGTCTTCTATCAAAAGAAGCCTTTGCGCTGCCACCAGCCGCCCTTGCGCGGCTTCGGCTCGTCGCCGTCAGGGTTGGCGGGCGTGCCCGACGAGGTCACGACCGGCTCCGAATTCGAGACATTGCTGCCCCGGTTCGCGCGAACCTTTTCTTCCGCCGCGGGTGCTACGGCTTCCGAACCCAGATCGGCCGAGGCTTCACCCACTTCGTCGAGGGCGACATCGACGACGGTTTCCACAACGACTGCGGGTTCGACGATTACCGGCTCGACCGTTTCAACGGTTTTGGCCGCGACTTCAGCCTGCGGTGCCGCTTCAGCCGGCGGTACGTCTTCGGTCTTGGCCTTCGCCTTTCGGGTGCGGCGCGGTTTCTTCGGGGCTTCCGCTTCCACAACGTCGGCAACCACACCTTCCACCACTTCGGCAGCGGTAGGCTCTTCGGTTACGGGTGCTGCGGCGGAAACCTCTTCGCTTTCGCCTTCTTCGTCGGACTCAGTGCCTGCGGCATCGAGAGCCTCGTCTTCAGCACGGTTGCGACGGCCGCCACGCTTGCCACGACGGCGACGCTTGCGCTTGCCCTCTTCATCAGAGCTCGCAGCTTCGTTCACACCGTTTTCATCAGCGTCGTCTGCGGCTTCATCGGTTTCGACGCCATCTTCGTCGTCCGCATCATCAGCGCCGGTGTCATCGCCAGCCTGCGCATCAACTGCACCGTTCTGGTCGTTCTGTCCGCCCTTGCCACGACGGCGACGACGACGCTTGCGCTTGCGCTTGCCGTCTTCACCATTGTCGCCCTGCTGCTGTTGCTGGCGCGGCTCGCTGGCCTGCGCCTTGACGATTTCTTCCTCTTCTTCGTCCTCTTCCAACTCAACAACGAAATCGTCTTCCTCTTCCACGAAGCTCGGGAGCATCTGGATAAGGCTTTCGATCTTCACCGGATTTTCAACCGCTTCACCACGATCGATGGCGAAATGCTGCGCACCGACGCCGGCATCGGCCGCAATGATGATCGCCACACCGAAGCGGCCTTCATAATCGACAATCGTGCCGCGCTTGTGGTTGAGCAGATAGAGAGCCGTTTCCGGCGTGCAGCGCACGGTGATGTTGTGGGTCGTGTTGCGCAGCAGATATTCCTCAACGCCGCGCAGCACGTGCAGAGCGATGGAGGATTCCGAGCGAACGTGACCCGTGCCGCCGCAATGCTGGCAGACCTGTGTGGTCGATTCCAGCACCGAAGCGCGGATGCGCTGGCGCGACATTTCCAGAAGACCGAAATGCGAGATACGGCCGACCTGGATGCGCGCCCGGTCGTTTTTCAGGCAGTCCTTGAGCTTCTTCTCGACGGAGCGGTTGTTGCGCTTTTCTTCCATGTCGATGAAGTCGATGACAACAAGACCGGCAAGGTCGCGAAGACGCAGCTGGCGAGCCACTTCTTCCGCCGCTTCCAGGTTGGTCGTCAGCGCCGTTTCTTCGATGGAATGCTCGCGGGTCGAACGACCGGAGTTCACGTCGATGGCAACCAGAGCTTCCGTCTGGTTGATGATGAGGTAACCGCCCGATTTCAGCGTAACCTGCGGCTGCAGCATGCGGTCGAGCTGGGCTTCGATGCCCGAGCGCGAGAAGATCGGGTGGATGTCGCGGTAAGGCTGAACCACCTTGGCGTGGCTCGGCATAAGCATCTTCATGAAGTCTTTTGCTTCACGGTAGCCTTCTTCGCCCGAAACGATGATCTCGCTGATATCCTTGTTGTAAAGATCGCGGATCGAACGCTTGATGAGCGAGCCTTCCTCGTAAACGAGGCAGGGGGCCGTGGAGTTCAATGTCAGCGTGCGGACGTTTTCCCACAGGCGCATCAGATATTCGAAGTCGCGCTTGATCTCGACGCGGGTGCGGTTGGCGCCTGCGGTACGCAGAATGACGCCCATGCCCTGCGGAACTTCCAGATCGCGCGCGATTTCCTTCAGGCGCTTGCGGTCGGTCGGCTGGGTGATCTTGCGGGAAATGCCACCGCCGCGTGCGGTATTCGGCATCAGCACGGAATAACGGCCGGCAAGCGACAGATAGGTGGTGAGTGCGGCACCCTTGTTGCCGCGTTCTTCCTTGGCAACCTGCACGAGAAGGATCTGGCGGCGCTTGATGACTTCCTGAATGCGATACTGCTTGCGCGGCTTGCGGGCAACGCGATCGGGAACCTCTTCCATGGCGTCTTCGGCGCCGACGGATTCGATCACTTCCTTTTCGTGATGATCGTCATCATCGTCGTCATCATCATCGTCATTGCCACGGCGAAGACCCTCGACTTCCTCGGAAATCGTATCTGTATCGACCATGGCAGCCATTTCGCCGCCCGTGCTGCCGTCTTCTTCGGAAGAGGCCTCAGCAGTAGTGTCGGAAACGGCTTCTTCTTCCGCTACCTTCTTCTTGGCGCGGGGGCGGCGGGTACGCTTCTTCGGTGCTTCTTCCGCAACGGCCTCGACGGCCACAGCAGTCACCTCTTCGGCAGCGGCAGCGGCAACGGTTTCGTCCACGACCACGGCGTCCGTCGTTTCGCTGACGGCAACGATGCCGACATCCGGCTGGTCCGCCTGCGACAGATCGACAGCCGGTGCGCCGGGCTCGGGGGCGTCAGCCGATTCGAAGTCGTCGCTGCGGCGATGATCCTCGGCTTCCGCCTTGAGGAGTGCCTGACGGTCGGCGAGCGGGATCTGGTAATAGTCAGGGTGGATTTCCGCAAAAGCGAGAAACCCGTGGCGATTTCCACCGTAATCGACGAATGCCGCCTGAAGGGAGGGCTCAACCCTCGTGACCTTGGCAAGGTAGATATTGCCGCGGATCTGTTTCTTGTGCTCCGATTCGAAGTCGAATTCCTCGATCCGGTTCCCACGGACAACGACTACGCGTGTCTCCTCTTCGTGGGAGGCGTCGATAAGCATTTTGTCTGCCATGTAAGCTGTGCTCCTCGGCGCAGCCTTGTTTTATACGAGAACAGGCCCGCCACACGGACGAGCCTTTCATATGAGTGCAAGGATGTGCCGGAAATGAAGTCTCCAGCCGGGCCTCTGTAAACTGGCAGCATCCGGACCGACGGCGAGGCGCTTGGCCTGCTCCTGGTATCCGGTTCATATGAAAACTGCTGCGACATCATTGGCCAGGCGGAACGACAATAATATATAGACCCCTTGGGGTCCGATGAATTTGCTCTCCTCAGAGCAGCGGTGGCATTGCCACCGGGTAGGTCTCCGGCCACGGCCGGAATTGATCCAGTTTCAGGATAAATGTAACGACGGCAGATGATTGCCCGTTTTGCAGCGCCAGCGTCTTTTTCGATTGGCAGCCGGCGGGCATCTATCCCGTCAACACTTTTAACCCTCATCCTTGTTGTATGTTTTCTCTGTCATAATAGCAATAGGCTGGCTAAATATGCCATATTGTTGGTGGAATTTCCGGGTTAACAATTGGTTCACCAACGCCTGCGATTGTGGGGCGCAAACGCACAAACACGTGTCCGGCGTGGCCGAAATTACGACGTTCCCGGCACTTTGCCGCACCATTTATGAAAAATGACTGAAATACGGAATTTCTTGAAGACCATGAATTTCACGCGCAGCGCAGCGATATTCGATGGGGCAGGGCCGCTTGGCGCGCGAATCGCGCGGCTTGCGGGTGCCCTTGTCTTGCCGGTTGTCTTTTCGGTCGCCGCATTCGTCTCCTGCGTTCCACAGGCCTTCGCCGTGGAGCCGCTCATCGCCAATCAGGCACGCATCATCGGCGACGAGGCGCGCACGCGCATCGTTCTCGATTTTGCCGAGGAGCCGGAATTCGACATTCACTATCTCGATTCGCCCGCCCGCATCGTCGTGGACTTTCCGGCGGTGAATTTTGCGTTCCCCGCATCGGCTCTGGCGCCAACCGGCCTTTTCTCGGACATTCGCTTCGGTAGCATGGGGCAAGACAGCGCCCGCATCGTGCTGACGGCAAAAAAACCGGTTCAGGTGGTGGTTGCCGAAACCAGGAAGGGCGAGGACGGCACATCGTTCCGTTTCGTCCTGGATGCGGAGATCACCACCAAGGCTAAATTCGCCGAACTGGTGAAAGAGCAGCAATGGCGCGCGCCGGCGCCGGTCTCGACAGCGGCGATCACGCCTGACGACAAGACATCGCGGCAGACGGATTTCGTCATCGCTGTTGATGCCGGCCATGGCGGCATCGATGCCGGCGCTTCCGGCGGCGTAACCGGCACGGAGGAAAAGGTCATCACGCTGACCTTTGCCAAGGAACTTGTGGAGCGGATGAACCGGGAGCCCGGCATCAAGGCGTTCCTGACGCGTGATTCCGACACGTTTCTCGCTCTGTCGGAACGGGTGACGATCGCCCGGCAGAACAATGCAAACCTATTTATTTCATTGCACGCCGATACACTGAAGCAGAAGGGCATCCGGGGCGCGACCGTCTATACATTGTCAGACCGCGCCTCAGACCGCAGGGCGCAGGAGCTGGCCGAGCGCGAAAACAAGTCCGACCAGATTGCCGGTGTGGCAGCCTCCAGCGAGCCGCCTGAGGTGGCCGATATCCTTCTCGATTTCACCCGGCGCGAAACGCAGGCCTTTTCGGTGACGCTGGCAGAAAATATCGTATCGTCCTTCGAGGGACAGGTCGGCCTCATCAACAATCCGCATCGTTATGCCGGTTTCATGGTGCTGCGCGCCCATGACGTGCCATCGGTGTTGCTGGAACTCGGCTTTCTCTCCAATCCGGAAGATGAAAAACTGCTTCTTGATGCGGAATGGCGCAAGAAGGTCGCCGATACGCTTGCAACTGCGGTCGGACGATACCGCACCAAGGCCATGGCGAACGGCGGCTGAAGGGCCGGGCGGGCGAGCGGCGCCCCGTTGTCGCCGTACCCCTTGCTGCCGAAAAGCTGTTCAATTCTTGGGCCTTGCGGACGATTAGGTTGGTGAAGCCCTATTTTACTCACATTCGCCGCGTTATTGCGGAAGCGGATTCTGTGGTGATCCGCCATTGCGGCTGGAACCGCAATTGCGGCAGTCGGCCCGGTAACATATCAGCGAATGCTGTCGTTCCGGCTTGTCATCGAAGGTATGGTGTGCAAAACGGCACGCGATATGCAAGGATGCGCCCGTATCATCGGGCGTTGATGGTTACGATTCGAATTATCGGTAGCTTGGTATGATCAGACTGATTGGATATTTTTTCGGCTTGGCCAGCGTGCTCTTCCTGTGCGCCGCCGCCGCCGGTGCAATTTATTTGCACGGCGTGACGAAGGACCTGCCGGATTACGCAGTTCTGAGCACTTATGAGCCGCCGGTGACGACCCGCGTGCACGCCGGCAACGGCGCGCTCATGGCGGAATACGCCCATGAAAAACGCCTGTTCCTGCCGATCCAGGCTATCCCGGACCGAGTGAAGGCAGCCTTCCTTTCGGCGGAAGACAAGAATTTCTACAACCATCCGGGTGTGGACATCTGGGGTCTCGGCCGTGCCGTTCTCGTCAACCTCCAGAATATCGGCTCCGGCCGTCGTCCGGTCGGCGCGTCCACAATCACCCAGCAGGTGGCAAAGAACTTCCTGCTCACCAACGACCAGACCTTCGACCGCAAGCTCAAGGAAGCGCTTCTGTCCTTCCGCATCGAGCAGACCTATTCGAAGGACAAGATCCTCGAGCTTTATCTCAACGAGATCTTTTTCGGGCTGAATTCCTACGGTATCGCCGGTGCGGCACTCACCTATTTCAACAAATCGGTCACGGAACTGACGATCGCGGAAACCGCCTATCTCGCATCGCTGCCAAAAGGCCCGGCCAACTACCATCCGATCCGCCGCGAGAAGGCGGCTCTGGAGCGCCGCAACTGGGTGATCGACCGCATGGCCGAGAACGGCTACATCACGGTCGGCGATGCCGAGGATGCAAAGAAGCAGCCGCTTGGCGTCAATCTGCGCCGTGGCGGCGCGCATATCTTCGCGTCTGACTATTTCGCCGAGGAAGTCCGCCGCCAGATCGTCGAGAAATACGGCGAGCAGGCGCTTCTTGAAGGCGGTCTTTCGGTTCGCACCTCTTTCGATCCGCAGATCCAGATGGAGGCGCGCAAGGCGCTTCAGGACGGTCTGGTGCAATATGACGAGCGTCGCGGTTTCCGTGGACCCGTAGAAAAGATCGAGACAACCGGTGACTGGACTGCAGCGCTCGCCAAGGTAAAGGGCCTTCGCGACGTTCCCGAATGGAAGATCGCGGTTGTCCTCGCCGTTGCTGCCGATGGCATCGATATTGGCGTGCAGGTCGACCCCGATGCCGAGGATGGCGACAAGCGCACACGCGGCCATATCTCCGCTGAAAACATGCGTTGGGCCTATCGCGATGCCACAGGTAAAAAGCCGACGGCTAAGTCGCCGGTTGGCGTTCTGGCTGTCGGTGACGTCGTTTACGCACAGCCGCTGTCCGGTTCCGGCAACGAATATCGTCTGCGCCAGCCCCCGAAGGTGCAGGGCGGCATGATGGTGATGGATCCGCACACTGGCCGCGTTCTGGCCATGGTCGGCGGCTTCTCCTACGCGCAGTCGGAATTCAACCGCGCCACGCAGGCGATGCGCCAGCCCGGCTCCTCCTTCAAGCCGTTCATCTATGCGGCTGCACTCGACAACGGCTATACCCCGGCCTCGGTCATTCTCGACGCGCCAATCGAGGTTGTTTCGGGCGGTCAGGTCTGGAAGCCGCAGAATTACGGCGGGGGTTCCGCCGGTCCTTCGACCCTGCGTCTCGGCATCGAAAAATCCCGTAACCTCATGACAGTGCGTCTGGCGCAGGACATGGGCATGAATCTGGTGGCTGAATATGCCGAACGCTTCGGCATCTACGACAAGATGCCGCCGCTTCTGGCAATGTCGCTCGGTTCGGGTGAAACAACCATCATGCGCATGGTCTCGGCCTATTCTGTGATCGCCAATGGCGGCAAGCAGATCAAGCCGACGCTGATCGACCGCATCCAGGACCGTTACGGCAAGACGATCTTCCGGCATGAGGAGCGTGCCTGCGAGGGCTGCAACGCCACCAGCTGGCAAAATCAGGACGAGCCGGTCATCGTTGATAACCGCGAGCAGGTTCTCGACCCGATGACCGCTTACCAGACGACCTCCATGCTGGAAGGTGTCGTGCAGCGCGGCACGGCGGCGGGCAAGATCAAGGTCGATCTGCCGGTTGCTGGCAAGACGGGCACCACCAACGATGAAAAGGACGCCTGGTTCGTCGGTTACACGCCGGACATGGTTGCCGGTCTTTATATCGGCTTCGATTCGCCCGCACCGCTTGGGCGCGGCGGCACCGGTGGTTCGCTGTCGGCACCGATCTTCGGCGAGTTCATCGCCGATGCGGCCAAGCACCTGGAACCGAGCAAGTTCATCGTGCCTGAAGGCATGAAGTTCATCGCCGTCAACCGCAAGACCGGCATGGCCGCTTCGGAAGGCGAACCTGATACGATCATGGAAGCCTTCAAGCCGGGCACCGGCCCGGCCGATACCTTCTCGGTGATCGGCGCGGAAGGCATGTCGCAGGAGGATATTCTGAAGACCTCGCCACAGGCCCAGCAGGCCATCACCGGCGGTGGCGGCGGTCTTTATTGATACCAGTCTTATGTTTGGCGGGGGGGCGCGGGTCTTTACATCCGCGCGCCCCGCATTTATTTGAGCTACCAGTTTAATTGAAGGCGAAGAACCAGCGAAATGCGCAATGAAATTGTGAACGTAGTCGACGAAATCAAGCAGGCCATAAGCCTGCTGAGGAGGCATCTTTGACTGGGACCAGGCGATAAGACGACTGGACTGGTTGAATAACAAGGCAGAGGACCCGACCCTCTGGAACGATGCCACCGAAGCGCAGAAACTGATGCGCGAGCGCCAGCAGCTGGATGACAGCATCAATGGCGTGAAGGCGCTTGAGCAGCAACTCAAGGACAACGTCGAGCTGATCGAACTCGGCGAGATGGAAGGCGACGACGAGATCGTCAAGGACGCCGAAGATGCGCTGAAGGCGCTGAGGAGCGAGGCGAACCGCCGTCAGGTGGAAGCCATGCTTTCCGGTGAAGCTGATAGCAACGATACCTATCTCGAAGTTCATTCCGGCGCCGGCGGCACGGAAAGCCAGGACTGGGCGAACATGCTGCTGCGCATGTATACCCGCTGGGCTGACCGCGAAGGCTTCAAGGTTGAAGTGCTGGAAGTTCATGACGGCGAAGAGGCCGGCATCAAGTCCGCGACGATCCTCGTCAAGGGCCACAATGCCTTCGGCTGGCTGAAGACGGAATCGGGCGTACACCGCCTCGTCCGCATCTCGCCTTATGACAGCAATGCGCGTCGCCACACATCGTTTTCCTCCGTCTGGGTTTACCCGGTGGTCGATGATTCGATCCAGATCGACATCAACGAGAGCGATTGCCGCATCGATACCTATCGTTCGTCCGGTGCAGGCGGCCAGCACGTCAACACCACCGATTCGGCCGTGCGTATTACCCACATACCGACCGGTATTGCTGTGGCCTGCCAGCAGGAGCGTTCCCAGCACAAGAACCGCGCCAAGGCGTGGGACATGCTGCGCGCCCGTCTCTACGAGGTGGAACTGCAAAAGCGGGAAGATGCGGCAAACGCTCAGGCCGCATCCAAGACGGATATCGGCTGGGGCCACCAGATCCGCTCCTACGTTCTGCAACCCTACCAGTTGATCAAGGACCTGCGCACCGGCGTGGAAAGCACCGCACCCGGCAACGTGCTGGATGGCGATCTGAACCAGTTCATGGAAGCGGCCCTCGCGCACCGCATCAGCGGCGGCGCAGACGTGGAAGTGGCTGATATCGACTGACGCGCCACAGCGTCGCTTGAAAAAATCACCCCTCGCAAACCCGTTGCGAGGGGTTTTTCGTTGGAGGAGATGCATGAAACAGGCGCTTTACATCGTCGACGTTCAGCCGAGCTTCAATCCGCCGGCTGCACTTGTGGCGGAAATATCCGCGCTGGCGGCCACCATGCCAAGCGTTGCCAGCGTCGAGCGCCATGATGAAAGCGTCACGCCTTTCGAGCGGCAACTCGGCTGGAAGCCGGGCAGGGACGACTGCTCGCTGGTTGCGGCGGACTGGATTTTCATAAAGCACGGCTACGCTCCGCCAAGGGCGGCCATCGACCACCTCCTGTCTCTAAAGCTCGACAGGGTGCTGGTCTGCGGCATTCAGGCCGATACCTGCGTGCTAGCTGCGGGTTTTGCCCTGTTCGATGCGGGGCTTCATCCCACGCTTCTGCCATGGCTGACGGTGGGCTCCAGCCTCGATCGCAGCGGCGAACTCGGCGCCAGACTATGGAAACATCATTTCGGTGCGGTTCTGGCCGGGCCGCATGAGCTTAACGCGTAGAGAGTTTCCAGTAAAACTGCGTATAATCCAGGAGGTAGAGAACCTCCAACGATTCCGTTCAAACCGACGTTCTCTCGCCCTCAGTTCGAGGCCTTTTCGATCTTCATCTCGCCGAGTTCGTCGATCAGGATCGTCCAGCTTTCCGCTTCCCTGATCTGCGGATCGGTTTTCAGATAGACGGTCACAAACAGGCCGGGCGAGGCCGATGCACCGTTTGAGCTTTCGGGGCGAATATCCGTGACGTAGGACTTCATCTGGCTGAACTCTTCCAGCTCGATGTTTTCGAGAAGGTTCGGTCCGTTTGCGCTAGTGGCGATGCGCTGCAGATAGACTTTAGCGGTGCCATCGCCCTGGCGGATTGCAACCACCTTGTAATAACCGCGTGTGGGCGTCGCTGGCGGCGGCCGCAACTGGCCGTCAGGACCTTTGACCGGCTCAAGATTATGCTCTTCCCACATGCCGCTGCTGACAACGAAGATCGCCGATACCGGCAAGTTGTCGATGGCCTCCGTTTGCGCCCGCACGGGTAGCGCTGTGGCGGCGAAAATGAGGGCGGCGAGAAGAGGTTTTTTCAGGGGCATGGCCATCATCAGTGGTTGGCGTCAATTGTTGAATTGTTCGGCGAGTACGCGGTCTGACCATGAACGGTCTGGGTCCGAGAGAATTCTGGCCGTCCTGTCCTGCGATTGCGCAATCCGCACATGCCGTACGGACTTCACCTCCGTATGGTCGGCGACCGCGTTCACCGGACGCTTGTCGCGCTCCAGAACGTGAATATCGACCGTCACCTTGTTGGGCAAAAGTGCGCCGCGCCAACGCCTTGGCCGAAAGGCGCTGACGGGTGTGAGCGCCAGCAGCGGTGATTCCAACGGCAGGATCGGTCCATGGGCTGAGAAGTTATAAGCTGTCGACCCCGCCGGTGTCGCAACCATCATGCCGTCGCAAATCAATTCTTCAAGCCGCGTCTTGCCGTCCACCTCGACACGAAGCTTGGCGGCCTGATGCGATTGCCGGAACAGGCTGACCTCGTTCATGGCAAGCGCCGTAAATTCATCGCCGTCGGAATCCGTCGTCGTCATGCGCAGCGGATGAAAATCATTGCCGGTCGCCACTGCAATACGCTCGACTAGGCCATCTACCCGGTAGTCGTTCATCAGAAAGCCGACCGATCCCCGGTTCATGCCATAGACCCGCTTGCCGGAATTCATCGTTTCGTTGAGAATTTGCAGCATGAAGCCATCGCCGCCGAGCGCCACGATCACTTCCGCCTCGTCGAAGGGCGTGTTGCCGTAAGCGCCTTTCAGCTCCTCCAGCGCCCTCTGGGCCTCCTCGGTTGAGGAGGCGACGAAGGATAGTGAACAGTTAGAATGCGACATTCGCTTCCCTCGGCAACGACGCATACCGGAATCGATATGCGGACGATGCTGTAACCTGTTGAAGCAGCTCACAATCTCCAAACGTCGATAAAACGGTCGATCGCAAGCCACAAGACGCATCCTTGGTACATGAAGACGGCAGCAGGCGACAAGGCCTTTCCGGCGGACAGGCGTTCGCAGCAGGCGGGTTTGCCCGCGTGCGGTCCACAGCTTCTTGGTTTCCGGCCTTCGACAAGGGTTGCGATGCGGCGCGACGTGAGGCAACTTGCGCGAAACAAGCGGAACGGCGAGTGGCAGGAGACGGGCGTGGTGCTGAATTACAATATCTACGATGTCTTTACCGAGACCAAAATGGCGGGAAATCCGCTGGCAGTCATGTATGACGCGGATGGCCTCGACCAAGTGACGATGCAGGCGATAGCCAGAGAAATGAACCTCTCCGAGACCGTTTTCGTCAACCGCTCGGGCAACCCGGCCCACGCGGCTTCGTTGCGTATCTTCACGCCTTCGGGCGAGTTGCCTTTCGCGGGCCACCCGACTGTTGGCGCAGCGATTGCTATTGCCGAGCGCAATCGAAACGAAGGTGACGACGATATCGATATGGTCTGTGTGCTGGAGGAAAAGGTGGGTCCGGTCCGCTGTGCGGTGAAAATGCGCGCCGGTGCGGTCAGCTTCGCCGAATTCGACCTGCCGCGCAAATCGTCCCGCGTCACCCTGCCGCTCGATCATGCCGCACTTGCCGATGCGCTGGGCGTGAGCGAAGGCCATCTCGGCTTTGAGAACCACGTACCGTCGATCTGGACGGCCGGTGTGCCGTTCCTGCTCGTGCCGCTGCACAATATTGCTGCTATCAGCGAAATGGATTTCGACGCCAATCTCTGGCTGCGCACCGCACCGCTGGTGGAGGGGCGCCTTACGGCGGCTTATATCTACTGTCGCGGCGGCGTCAATCACGCGGCAAAGTTCCATGCCCGCATGTTTTCCCCGGAAATGGGAATTTCGGAAGACCCCGCCACCGGTTCCGCCGCCGCCGCGCTTTCCGGTGCAATCCATCATTTCGACGGCCTGACAGACGGTCACTATCCGCTCTTGATAGAGCAGGGCGTGGAGATGGAACGTCCTTCCCACATCCATCTGCGCATGGACATCAAGGACAACGAAATCGCCCGCGCCCGCATCGGTGGCCACGCGGTCCGTGTAGCATCGGGTACGTTCGAGATCTGATTTCAACGTGTGCGACTGAACTACAGTCGAAAAGCTACCTGCCAACCAAAAAGAAAAACCCCGGCCATGACCGGGGTTTTATTGTTTCTGGTCTTAACCAGAGATCAGTTGAACCGACCCGCCGCATGGGCAAGCATCGTGTAGACCTTGCCGGTATCGGAGGTGAGGTAGGACTGGGTGACTGTCCGGTCACGGTCCGTGCGGGCGACATCAGCGAGCAGCTTTTCGAAATCGGTGATGTAGCGGTCCACGGCGGTGCGGAATTCGGCCTCCCGCTCGTATTTGCGCTTGATCTCGTCAAACGTCGTCTGGCCCTTCAGCGTATAGAGGCGACGGGTGAAGACGTCACGTTCGCCGCGCTGGTACCGGCGCCACAGTTCCACCGACGCATCGTGGTCGATCGCGCGGGCGATGTCGACGGACAGCGAGTTCAGCGATTCCACCATGTGACGCGGATTGCGTGTATCGGCAGCACGGGTCGGCTGCTGATCGCCGCTTGCGCGGGGTGCGGAAGCGGCGGCCGATTCCTGCGAGGCACCGCGCAGAAGATCGCTGATCCAGCCACCGCCTTCTTCGCGGCGTGCGGCAGGCGCCGCAGCCGCCTGGGACGGGGCAGGCGCCTGACGGTTTTCGACCTGGCGGTTCTCAAGCGGCAGGGTGCCACGCAAGGCGGGTGCGGCTGCCGGCTGCGGCTGAGCCGGGCGTGGTGGCTGTGCCGGCGTGGCTGCTGCCGGCTGCGGACGCGCTTCGACACGGCGTTCAGCGGCAGGCTGGGTCGCTGCAATGGCGCGGGCAACGGGTTCGGAAACTTCCATCTGTTGGGTCGAGCGACCGACAAGCTGGGAAATATCCTGCAGGGCCTTGATCTGCTCGGAAACGGCGCGGCGCATCGCTGCGGCGCTTTCCTTGGCCTCTTCCGGCAGGTCGAACGCACCACGCTTCAGTTCGGCACGGGTCGCATCCAGCTCGCGGCGGATATCGTGGCTGGAGCGGCGGATTTCGTCCGTCGCGCCGGCAAAACGGCTGACAGCTTCCTCAACTGCCTGACGCAGCGTTTCCTTGAGGTTGGCGGCGGCGGCATTGGATTTTTCCGAGGCACTGCCGAGCAGGTTGTCGACTTCCGAAAGCGAGGATTCGACACCGCCACGCAGGCGGTTGACCAGCTCGTCGGAATATTTCTGCGCGTCGGAAAGCGTGCTCTCGATCGAACGGCTGGCATCCTGACCAGCGGCGAGCAGGGCGCCCCGCATGGTCTGTGCTGCCGAGCGGGCGCGCTGTTCCGTCTCGTCGAGCGAACGGCCGATATCGGAGAAGGATGCCTGCAGATTGTCACGCAGGTTGCCGGCGACGTTCTGCGAACGCTCCTCGGCCTCGTTGAGCGTGGTTTCCACCACGCTGACGACGCCGCGCATGGCGGTTTCGATTTCCTCGGAACGCTTGACTAGTCCGACAGACAGGCTGCGAAGTGCATCCTGACGCTCTTCCAGCGTACCGACAAGGCTCGACTGCGCGGCATTGAGCAGTTCGGACGCCTGGCTGAGAACCTTCGAATGTTCCTCGAAACGTCCGACGATGCCGGCAACCTGCGCCAGTGTCTGGCCGGAAATATTCGACAGACGATCGATCTTTCCTTCCAGCAGACGGCTGGAGCTGGACACCATGTCGGCGGCCTGCGAGGCGGATTCGGAGAAGCGGGTGGCCGATGCGTTCAACGCTTCGTCGGCCGTGCCGAATTCCTGCGCGGCGCGCTCAACCGCAGAGTTGAAGTTGTTTGCCGACTTTTCGACGATTTCGGCCATGCTGTTATGGGTCTGCGACAGCATATCCGTGCTCTGGCGCGTGGCGGCGACAAGCTTGTTTGCCACATCGCTTCCCGTGCGGGTGTATTTGTCGATACCTTCTTCGACGGCGTCGGCCATGGCCGTATGCGTCTGCGACAGCATGTCCGTGCTCTGGCGGGTTGCCGCGACAAGCTTGCTTGCTGCCTCGCTTCCGGCATTGGCATAATCGCTGATCGCCTGTTCCACCATGCCGACCATGCCGCTGTTGCTCTGCGACAGAAGTTCGGCGCTCTGCTGGGCGGCGGAGACGATCTTTTCGGCGGCTTCGCGACCGATGGTGGCGTATTCGTCGACGACAGGCTTTGCCTTCTCTTCGATCAGGCGCGACAGTTCAGCAGAACGGCTGGCCAGCATCGAGTTGAGTTCGCGAGTGCGGTTGTCCAGCGCCGAGCGGATGGATTCGCCGCGCGCATCGAGAGCGGATTCGACACCGGTCAGGGTCTCGGAAATGACGCCCACCTGCGAGCGCACGACCGCTTCGGCCTCGGCAACCTTGTTGACGATGATGTTGCCCGCCTCGGAGAAGGTCTGGGCGACGGCTGCCGCCTGGCCGGACAGGCGCGTCTGTGCATCCGAGATGCGGTTGACGATCTCGCCTGAGCGTTCTTCGATCGCCTTGGTGAAAGCGTCGTTCTGCGCCTGCACCTGTTCGGCGAATTCCGAGCCGGTTTTCGCAAGCAGGGCAGTGGAACGAACGGCTTCTTCGTCGATGCTCTGGGTGGCGGAAATGACCGCCCCACGCAGGCCGACCGCGAGTTCGCTCGCCTTGCCTTCGATGGTGCGGTTGACGTTTTCGAGGCCGATCGTCAGCGCGCGGTCCATGGTGCCGAGGCGTTCATCGATGCGGGCCGAACCGGCATCGAAGGTTTCCGCCAGACGGCTGGTGCGGCTTTCGAAGGTGTCGGCAACCCGTATCGTCTGCTCGTCCAGAATGCCGGTGATACGTTGAGCCGCATCGTCGCTGGTGCGGGCGAAGGCGGCTGTCTTGTCTTCCAGCGCGTCGGCAAAGCGACGTCCGGCATCCTCGATCGAGGTGTTGACGTTACCGAGATCGCTCGACACACGCTCCTGTAGCGCACCGAGCGAAGTCTCGATGCGCCTGCCGGTCTCGTCGAGCCTGCCCGTGACGCTTCCGATCGAGGTTTCGATCCGCGAGGAGAGAGCATCGGTCGCACCGCCGATTTCGCGGGCGGCCTCACCGATCTTGACGGCAATATCGCCGGCGCTGTTGCGAAGACGCTGTTCCAGCGTGGCTGCACTGCCGTCTATGGCCTTCTGCAACGTCTCCTGCTGGGTTTCGAGCGAGAGTTCGAGCATGCTGGCGCTGGATGCAACGGTGGTGCCGATCATCATCGCCTGCTCGGAGAGCATGTCGCCCATCTGGGTCGTGGCTGAGCTCAACGTCGCGGCGATATCCGCCTGGCGCTGCTCGAGCGCGGTACGGATGTCTTCATGCGATTGCGAGAGGTTGTTTTCGAGGCGGGAGACGCCTTCTTCCACCGTCTGCGCAAAACGGCTGCTGCCGTCTTCCACGACGCTTTCGATGCGGCTGGCCGCGCCGGAGACGCTCTGCTCGATCAGGCCGCTATTGCGCTCAAGCGAGCCGGCAATGCGTTCGGCCTGCGAACCGAGCATGGTCTCCAGCCGCTCGTGGCCGCTGGCGAGTGCGTTTTCAAGCGTGAAAGCCGTCGATTCCAGTCGCTGGCCGACGCCTGCGGCCGCGAGCGACAGTGATGCGGTTCTGGCATCCATCGCCTCGGAGATACGCTCCTCAACGCCAGAAATCGTCATGTCGAGCGCCATGGTGCGGCTGTCGAGAGCGTCCGCGATGCGTTCTTCCGCACTGGAGACAATGCCGGAAAGGGCGGCAGTGCGGCTGTCCAGGGCATCGGCAATACGATCTTCGACCCCGGAAACCGCCGAGTGAAGCGCAGCAGTGCGTCCGTCGAGGATGTCGGCGATCTTTTCCTCGACACCGGAGAAGCTCAGGTCGAGCGCCATGGTGCGGCTGTCGAGCACGTCCGTGATCCGCTCTTCCGCGCCGGATACAACATTTTTGAGCGAAGCCGTGCGGCTGTCGAGTGCGCTGGCAATGCGGGTCTCGGCACCGGCCACCAATTCGCCAAGAACGGCGGTGCGGGTATCGAGCGCTTCGGTAATTTTTTCCTCGGCGCCGGAAAACGCCATGTCAAATGCCATGGTGCGGCTGTCGAGTGCATCTGCAATGCGTTCTTCAACGCCGGAGACGACGGCGTTAAGCGCTGCCGTGCGGCCATCAAGCGTTTCTGCAATACGGGTCTCGGCACCGGACACCAATTCGCCAAGGACGGCGGTGCGGGTATCGAGTGCTTCGGTAATTTTCTCCTCGGCGCCGGAAAACGCCATGTCGAGTGCCATGGTGCGGCTGTCGAGTGCATCCGCAATGCGTTCTTCAGCCCCCGAAACGACGGCGTTGAGTGCTGCCGTGCGACCATCAAGCGTTTCCGCGATACGGCTCTCGGCACCGGCAACCACGTCGCCGAAGGTGGACGTGCGGCTGTCGAGTGCGCCCGCAATCCTCTCTTCGGCACTTGCCACAATGCCGGACAGAGCGGAGGTGCGGTTGTCGAGCGTTTCCGACAGCCTCTCCTCGACATTGGCGAAGGTCATGTCGAGCGACAGCGTGCGGCTGTCCATCGTGTCGGCGATGCGTTCCTCGACGCCGGAAATGGCGCTGGAAAGAGCGGCCGTGCGGCCATCCAGCGTCTCGGCAATACGGTTTTCCGCACCGGATACGACGTCGTGCAGGGCAGCCGTGCGGCTTTCCAGCGTATCGGAAATGCGGTCCTCGATGCCGGAAACGGCGCCGGTGATGGCGGCGGCGCGGGTTTCTAGCGTTTCCGAAAGACGGCGCTCGACATCGGCAACGACGCTGTTGATTGCGGCTGCACGCTCCTCAAGCATCGCGGCTAGACGTTCCGCCGTGCCGGAGACCGAGCCGGTAATGGCCAGCGAACGGCTGGCAAGCGCCTCGTCGAAACGGTCCTGGCTTGCCGAAAGCGCGCCAAACAGGGCATTGCTGCGCTCCGCCAGCACGCCGTCGATCTTCTCGTGCGAATTGGCGAAGGCATCGGTGATTTCAGCGGTGCGCTGGCCGATTGCGTCGCTGAACGCGCGGGTACGGGTCTCAAGCGCGCTTTCGAGCATTTCCTGGCCGGTGCCCAGTGCGGTTGCAAGTGCAAGCGACTGATCGGTCATGGTGTTGCCGATGCGCTCAAGTCCGCTGGTCAGCATGGTGTCGAGGGCTTCGGAGCCGCCAGCAACGGTTTCGTTGATCCGGGCGAGGCTTTCCATCAGCTTACTGTCGAGGCTGCCGGCGCGCTGGTCGAAGGCACTGGCGAAATCCGCCACATGTTCGTCGAAGGCGGAGTTGACCTGGCCGACCGTCGCCTGCAGGCGTTCTTCATAGAGGCCGGAGCGAAGATCGAGATCCATGATCGCGTCATCAGCCGTGCTTTGCAGGCTCTGGCGGAAGGACAGGCCTTTTTCTTCAAGCGTCGTGGACAGCTTGTCGAGCACGTTATCCAGCGAACCGCCGATGATCTGCTGGCCGCGATCGATATTGCGGTTGAGTTCGAGCGTGCGGGTGGAAAGGGTCTCGTTGAGCTGGCGGGTGCGTTCCTCGAGTGCGCTGTTGAGGCTTTCCGCGCCGCTGTCCAGCGTCGAGGCGTGGATCGCGAAGCGTTCCAGCAGCACTTCGCCGCGCTCGTCCAGCGTCGAGGTGAGGTTGTGCAGACGCATGTCGAATTCGCTCGACAGCGTTGCGCCCGAGGAATTCAGTGCCTGAAGCAGGTTTTCGGTCTTGGCGGCAATCAGGCTGCCCATCGCCTCGGTCGAGGCGCGCGATTTTTCGAGCAGCGCGGCCGAGCGTGTGTCGATCATCGAGGCGAAGGCCTCGCCGGTGGTGGAAAGCCGCATCGAAAGCTCTTCGCCGACGATGGAAAGCTCTTCCTTGATCTGTTCCTGCGCGCCGACAATGGAGGAGCGGATGCGCTCCGCATGGTTGACGATAGCGTCACGCTCGGCGCTCAGTTCCTGCACGAGGCTGCGCACGCGCAGTTCATTGTCTGCATAGCTGCGCTCAAGCGCGTTGACTTCAGAATGGACGAGCGTTTCGAGTTCGGTCGCGCGGGCAATGGTGCGCTCGATGCCGTCGTTCATGGCCGAGACTTCTCGGCGAACCGCTTGGCCGACGGACATGATCCGGTCGGAGGCGACAGTTTCGGGTTCGGCAAGACGAAGGGCGACTTCTGCCATCGACCGGGCAGCGTTGCGCAGATCGCGGGCACGCGCCATCATGATCGCGAAGGCGAAGAACAGCATGATCGGAACGACGATGCCGACGACGATCGCCATCAGCCCAGGTATTGCGGCGAGATCGGCAACCGAGCCGATGTTCCAGAGGGCACTGCCGTAGATAAGATGCGCGATGCCGAGGCCGCCGAGCGCCCAGATCACCGACATGATCGTCGCGTTTCTGAGCGCGCCGCCGATGGAGCCGCCTTCGAGCGATTTCAGGATCATGGCCGGGCTGCGCTTGGAGCCGTCGTTGGCAGCTTCCAGATTGGGGGATCTGGGCGCCTGTTCGACAGGCGCGCGCGCGGCCTCGGGAGCAGGGGTCTGTCTGCTTGCTTCCTTCAATCTGGCCTCCGGCTGCTTTGGCGCTGTCGTCTTCCGCGATTCCGGCTTGTCTTCGAAAGCACCAAGCTGCAGGGCGTCTTCCAACGCCTGAAATGCAGTCTCGTCGACAGAGTCGCTGATCTTGTTATTCGCCATGCGGTTACGCCTCGTTACACATACGCCCGGCTTCATGCCGTTTGACCATCTGCGACCCGCAAATGGACTGCCGCCATCATGCCAGCGGAACATTATCCCGTTAAAGAGAACAATTCCGCCATTACCAATCCCGAATTGCTGGTGGTCCAGCTTTCGGGCGAAATTACATCACTGTGCCGGAATAACAAAGCTTGAGCATAAGCCTCGTCGGAACGGCAGTACCGTAGTGACACATTTAGGTGTTCGAAACAATTAATGCGGGTTTGCCGCAGCAGCGAAGTGTCGGCTTTTTAACAGTTTTTAAACCTGAGTTTCACGCTGAACGCCTTGTTTCGCATAAGTTTAACATAAATTAACCATAGCAGAAGATTTTCGCCCGCGTCACGCCGTAATTTAAGCTGATAGCACCGGCTTCAATGCGTAAATACGACACAGATGTGACACGAAACAGGAAACGGCGAGACAAAGGAATTTCAGATATGGCAGCCGTCAGTATTGCTTTCGAAGCTCCGGATAATTTTGGTGGTGCGCCGGCCGCCGCGACAAGACCAATCGATTTCGAACATCTCGCCCGCCAGACGATGGGCGACAAGGAACTTGAAATCGAGGTGCTGCAACTCTTCAGCCGTAACGCCCGTGCTGCTCTGCATGAAATGGCCGGCGCTGACGACAAGACCGTCAAGGCAACTGCCCATCGTCTGAAGGGGGCCGCGCAGGCGGTTGGTGCCTCCACCGTTTCCACGGCGGCGGCGGCAGTGGAGGACAAGGGCAACGATAGCGCTGCTGTAGCCAGACTTGCGGCAGCGATTGTCGAAGCGGAAAATTTCATCCTCAAGCTCTGCCGTTAAGGCGAATCCAGTCTGTTTTACAGGGCCGGTTGCGCTTGGCGCCTGCGAGAAGCGGGTTGCCAAGGCGAACCGGCCTTTCTATGTGTTTGTTTAGAACAGTTCTTAGACACCATTTTGGATCTCCGGCATGACAAAACTGACCATTGTTGCCTTTGACGGCACGCCCCATGAACTCGACGTAAGCAACGGTTCCACCGTCATGGAGAATGCCGTGCGCAACTCCATACCCGGCATCGATGCGGAATGCGGCGGCGCCTGTGCCTGTGCGACCTGTCATGTCTATGTGGATGACGCATGGGCGGAACGCGTCGGCGGACCCGAGCCGATGGAAGAGGACATGCTGGACTTCGCCTTCGAAGTGCGCCCGACCTCGCGTCTTTCCTGTCAGATCAAGATGAAGGACGAGCTTGACGGCCTTGTCGTTCACGTTCCCGAACGTCAGGGCTGACGGCAAGCCGAATTATACGCCACAGAAAAAGCCCCGCTCACCTGTTAGCGGGGAGCGGGGCGAGGCGGGTACGCAGCATGCAAGCGAGGGAGGAAACACCTGCGAGCCTCAAGTGCGCACCGGGAGAACCGGAGGTGGTTTCGAACGCCAGACCCCTGCGGATCACCACCGTTAAAAACCATGTGAACAAGCTACAATGAGTCTTGTCGACCGCACCATGACGAGAAGTCACGGGTGATATCGAACATGACGTAACGTCATGTTAGCGTTGCGTTTCGCGTCCAGGGGAGTATGGGCGGAAAGGCGGCTCAGCGCCGGTTCTGGCCCTGTTCGATCCGGTTCTTCAAAAGCCGGGTCATGCGCGCGTCGAAGTTTTTGGATTCCACTATATCGAACCTCAACTGATCCTTGTCGTGCTCGTCCATGACGGTCTGGGTTATCTTGCCGACCATTGCCTGTAGCGTTTCACAGTCTTTTTGCGGACGAAGCCCCGTCAGTTGCCTTTCGAGCGAGCGGGCATGGCTGCGGGCGATTTCCGCGTGCCGTTCCTCGTGGCGCTTGATATCTGCAAGCAACGTATCCCAGATGAAGGCCAGTTCCGCCGTGGTGCGGCGGCGGTTTTTCCATTGCGGCAGGAGAATACGGGTGTTCAGCAACACCTTGGTGCTTCCAACGCTGCACATGCCGTTTTTCTCGACATAGGTGAGTTCGCCGCCGAATTTGATCTCGGTGGCACCGGGATGGCGTGCGCCGGTGTTGCGCGTCAGCGGGCCATGCTTGGAAAGCTGCTTGTCGAGGTCAACGGCGGTTTTACCGCTGATCGAAAAATAGGAATAGGTCTTGCTGACGATGGTTTCGGAAAAGGCCGATCCGGGCATGGAAAGGGCTAATGCGCCAGCGAAAACGGCGCAAAGAGCACGTGAAGATATGGTCATAACCCGGCCTTCCGGTTGAACTTGAAAAACGTTTGCTGCATAGGCGGAGCGGAACTTATAAGAATTGGCATAACACTCCGTTATTCCCGAAAGGCGCGTGTTACGTGATAACAGCCGGCAGCAATGTGTGGCAAGCGGCCCATGGTCGCTCCCTGAAACTTGATGGACGTGGCCGTATTATGGCCATCGTCAATGCGACGCCCGATTCCTTTTCGGATGGCGGCCGTTATCTTGCCGTTGATGCGGCTTTTTCCCATGCCCTGACCTGTGTCGAGGAGGGGGCGGATATCATCGATATCGGCGGCGAATCCACCCGCCCGGGCGCGGCCGAGGTGACCGAGGGTGAGGAACAGGATCGCGTGCTGCCGGTTATCGAACGGCTCCGTCGCGAGACTGATGTTCTGATTTCCGTCGACACCTACCGCGCATCCACGGCAAGGCTGGCGATCGAGGCGGGCGCCCATATTGTCAACGATGTTTTCGGCCTGCAGAAGGACGGGAACATGGCGGGTGTGGTTGCCGCCGCGCGCGCGGGCGTCTGCATCATGCATACCGGGCGCGACAGGCAGAAGCGCGCCGATGTTATCGAGGATCAGTTCGAATTCCTCAATCGTTCGCTTGAGATGGCGGAAGCTGCGGGAATCGCCCGCGACGCCATCGTGCTCGATCCCGGTTTCGGTTTTGCCAAGGACGAGCGTGAAAATGTCGAGCTGATGGCGCGCTTTGGCGAACTTGCCGCGTTTGACCTGCCTGTTCTGGCCGGGACGTCGCGCAAGCGGTTCATCGGGTCGCTGACGGGCAGGGATGCGGCCCAAGAACGCGATATCGGAACAGCAGCGACGACAGTGATCCTCAGGCTGGCGGGTGCCGCGATTTTTCGCGTGCACAATGTCGCCGTAACACGCGACGCTTTGGCAATTGCCGACGCGGTTCTTGCCAAAGCGTCGGCAAGGCCCGATGCATAGATCAATAGATGCCGGAGTGCCGCATGCCTTAAAAGAGGCCGGCTATTCCGGTATAACCCCGCCATGGAGGCGATGCGATGAGCCGCTACACCATTATTCTGAAAAACTGTTCCTTTTTCGCCCGTCATGGCCTTCTCGAGCAGGAGGAGGTGCTGGGCCAGCGCTTTTTCGTCGATGCCGAGATGGAGGTTGAAGCGGGTAATGCGCTCGAGACCGACGATATCGAAAATACCGTCGATTATGGCGTCGCCTTCGCCGTTATCGAAAAGATCGTCGTCGGCCAGCGCCGTTACCTGATAGAGGCTCTCGCGAACGATATCGCCAAGGCCCTGCGCGCGCGTTATCCGCAGATTGTCTGGCTGCGTATCACGGTTCGCAAGCCCTCTGCGCCGGTTCCCGGCATTCTCGACTATGCGCAGGTGAGTGTTGAACACCGTGCCTGACAGGATGACAGTTGCCGCACTAGGCCTTGGCGGGAATATCGGTGACCCTGCCGCTGCAATGGCCAGAGCCTTGCGCGAACTGGATGCGCACGGCGATTGCCGGGTGCTGTCTGTCTCCGGGCTTTATCGCACGCCGCCCTGGGGTAAGACGGACCAGGCGGATTTTTTCAATTGCTGTGCGCTGGTCGAAACCTCGCTTTCAGCACCCGCGCTGCTGCAATTGTGCCTCGATATCGAAAAGGGCATGAAACGGGTCAGAACGGAGCGCTGGGGGCCACGCACCATCGATATCGACGTGCTGACCTATGGTAATGAAGTTGTCGTTACGGAAAGCATTGAAGTGCCGCATCCGCGCATGACGGAGCGTGCCTTCGTGCTGATGCCGCTAGCCGATATCGCACCCGATCTCGATGTCCGGGGCAAGCCCGTGCGGGAATGGCTGCGGCAGGCGGATAAAACCGGCATCATCAGCGCAAACGAAAAACGGGAGTGGTGGACACTCCCGCTTGGCGATGGCTGAAAAGGTCGCGGGTTTTACGGCTTGATCGAACCGACGGCGATCTGATCGATGTCGCGCGCGAGTGTGACGCCGATAACCGGGATCATCTGGTCGGCGACCTTGACGGAAATGGTGATGTTCATCGAATTGTCGTTCGAGACGCGGGCGACCATGGCACCGTTGAGCTTGGCGCGATTGATGCCCACAACGACCTTGTCGCCGCTGACCTGCCCGGAAATGATGTCCAGTCCCTTGCCTTCGGCGCCGTCGAGGAACTTGCCCTCGTAAGAGCCGCCCTTTTGGCTGATGACCGCGGACATGGGCTGGCTGAAGACGCCGACGCGGCAGGTGCCGGCGAGCTTGATGCCCGTCTGTTTGTCGTCGAGCGGCTCGCCCGTCAGGTCGCAGGTGAACTTGGTACCCTTGTACTTGCCGGCGACGATTTCGCCCGGACCTTTCCAGCTTCCGGCAACGGAGCGGAAAAACACGTCGTCGCGATCGCGCGATGCGGCATGGACGTCAGACAGGCCGAAGCTGCCGCTGACGGACAATATGGCGGCAAGTCCGCCCACAAGCGAAAAGAAGCGCGAATACATGATACTTTCCCCGGCGAAGAAGCCTGTTCGATAAGCGGCAATCTACCGGCGGAATGGTTAATGCTTGGTTTATTTCGGCTCTATTTACAGCTTCGTCCGTAACCTTTTGAGCCGTACAAGTCCGGCTGATCAGGCTTTTTGACCGGTTTTTCCGCCACCAAGATCGGGCGTGAGGTCAGACATGAAATCACCTATGCCGGGTCGCTTTACCGCCTTGAAGGGTAGCGGGCGGCACAGATCCATCGCCGCAATGCCGATTCGCGCCGTCATCAGACCGTTGATGACACCTTCACCCAGGCGTGCGGAGAGTTTTGAGGCAAGCCCGTGACCGAGAACCTGCTGGGCAAGCCCATCACCGACGGCGATCGAACCTGTGACCGCGAGATGGGCGACGACGTCACGCAAAAGCCTGAGCATGCCGAGCGTGCCCGGCCGGCCGCCGTAAAGTTCCGCCATGGCGCGCACCAGCCTTGTCACCTCGAACAGCACATAGGCGAGATCGACCACGGCGCGTGGGCTGACGGCGGTAACGACGGAGACGCGTTTGGAGGAGTTGAGGATCAGCGCGCGAGCCTGCCGGTCGAGCGGCACCAGCAATTCGCGTTCGGCAAGCTCGATCAGATGCGGCCCGTCGATCACGTCGTTTTCGGTGTCCTTGAGTGCGGCGCGCCCCTTGGCCGTTTCCGCGCGGTGGGAGAGAACTGCATTGAGGCGGGTAACGATGGCGCGGGCGGGTTTCGGGCTCTTGTCGAGGCTGGCCGTCTCCGCATCGGCTTTCAGCGATTGAACGGCGTTGAGCCTCATGATGCCGAACACTTCTCGTCCGACCAGAACGAGGACGGCAAAAAGCGCAACAAGGAGCGCAATGCTCGCCGTGTAACCCAGCCAGTCGGAGCGGGAAAAGAGATTGCGGATAAGCTGATCCGCCCAGAGCCCGAAGGCCAGCGAGAACAGCACGCCGAGTGCACCAAGCGCGAGCTTGCCGAAGGAGAAGCGGCTTTTCTTCGGCACGGCCACCGGCAATGCGGCGGCATCCGTCTCTTCAGGTGCTAAAAATGGATCATCCTCATCGGGCGTGAGGGAAATCTCGGTGTCGAAACTGCGCGGTGCGCGTTTTTGCGCGACGGTTGCGCTTGCCGTTTCTTCGGTTTCGAGCGTGAAAGCCGCCGGGCGGCGTGCCTGCGGATCGTTTGGTGTGGGAGCCTTCATGCGAGCTTGTCTCCAAACAGGAACTGCATGGCGCGGTCGAGCCTTATGTGGGGAACGGAAAGCCGGATGCCGCCGCTGCCCGGTTCATCGATATTGGGCGGGCGGAAACGCACGACATTGACGTCCGGCAACGTCGCCTTGTCGCCATCCCTGTCGATGCTGCGGAAAAGCGGCTCCGGGTCTTCGGGCAGGTCGCCGGGAAAGATCGCCGTTTTACGGTTGCCGTCAAATATCTCGCCGTTGATGCTTTCACCCGCCATCGGTGTGCCGACGATGACCGGAAGCTCGTGACCGTCCTGTCTCACGCTTGCTTCCCGCGTAGCGCGCACGGAAGCCAGCGCCATGACCTCGATGCCGGCACCATTCATGCCGATGGTGGTGATGGCGCGGTCCACCAGACGGCGGGTTAGCCGTTCCAGCCGGTCGTGGCTTTCATGATGCAGGTGGTCGGCCTTGGTAGCGGCAATCAAAACCTTGTCGATGCGCCGGCCCAGCAGCGATGACAAAAGACTGTTGGTGCCAGGGCGGAAACAGGCGAGAACATCGCCCAGCGCCCGTTCCAGATCCTGCACCGCCTCCGGGCCGCGATTGACCGCCTGAAGAGTGTCGATCAGCACGATCTGCCGGTCGAGGCGGGCGAAATGTTCGCGGAAGAAGGGTTTTACCACGATTGCCTTGTAGGCGTCGTAGCGCCGCTCCATCATGGCGCGCAGCGACCCCTTTGGTGCCTTGTCGTCTGTCAGGCCCGGCAGGGGCGCAAATGTCAGCGCCGGTGATCCTTCCAGATCCCCCGGCATCAGCAGACGGCCAGGCGGCAAGGTGGAGAGCGACCGCTCGTCGGATTTGCAGGCCTTCAGATAGGCGGCGAAGCTTTCCGCGAGGCGTCGCGCCGTCATCTCGTCGGCGGGCGCATTGATGTCGAGCGAGGAGGCTATTGCCAACCATTCCTGCGCGAGTTCCGCGCGGATGCCATTTTGCGCCAGCGCGACGGTACTGTCGCTGAAGCTCTTGTAGTCCTGCGAAAGCAGCGGCAGGTCGAGCAGCCATTCGCCGGGATAATCGACGATATCGATGGAGAGCTTGCCTGCGGAAAACCAACGGCCCCAACCGCTGGCGCTCTGGTAGTCGAGCGTGATCCGCAGTTCAGAGATTGCCCGTGTCGAATCCGGCCAGAGCCTGTCGCGTACCAGAGCCTGAATATGGTCCTCATACTGAAACCGGGGAATGGCATCGTCCGGTTGCGGCTCCAGACGCACATTCGAGACGCGCCCGGAACGCATGGCCTCAAACAGCGGCAGACGACCGCCATTCAGAAGATTGTGGACGAGCGAGGAGATGAAAACCGTCTTGCCGGCCCGCGAAAGACCGGTGACGCCAAGCCGCAATGTCGGATTTGTAAGGGTGCTCGCACGGTCGGCCAGGTTGTCGAATGCAATGAGCGCACTGTCTGTCAGGGACGTAAGAGAAGGCGGCAATGGCAGTTTCCCAGCTATTTTTCACGGTCACAGCTGCAATATAGGAAGGGGCGGTTGCCCAAAAAAGAAGCGCGCCAATGGATTTTCAACGAGTCCGGCTTCGGCAACGCATTGGTCACACGCTGCTGCGGCTATTTGCCGGGCGAGAGAAAATCGACCAGCCGCCAGCGATTTTTACCATTCCCGGCACTGTCGTCGTGATCGAGAACCGCAAGACCGGATGTCGGAAAACCGGAGGGCAGGGCGGCATGCAGCAGGTCCTCGCCTATCATCGCCTCCAGCGTCGCCTCCATTGTGGGGTTGTGCCCGACCAGCATCACGGACTGTGCGTCCGTTTGCGCGGCGATGAGAGAAAGATAGGTTTCGCTGCGCGCATTGTACATTTCGTCGATATAGACGATGTCGATGCCCTCGTTGAAGGCCCGCTGCCAAGCCTGCGTGGTCTGTCGGCAGCGCGTGGCCGTGGAGGACAAGAGCACGTCCGGGCGGTAGCGCCGGTCGGCGGCAAGGTCGGCGATGATCTCCGCCTCGGCAAAACCGGCCTCGTTCAATCCCCGGTCGAAATCGCGTTCTCCCGGTGCCGCCCAGGCGGCCTTGGCGTGGCGCAAAAGATACACTCGGCTCGGAGAAGATGCTGTCAAGGGCGGGGACCGACGTTCGAATGGGAGGCAATGGAGGAATGCTACAGGATAGGGTTGCATGACCGCAAGTCCTCTTTCCTGTTGGTAAGTCGCGTTTAAGTGATTTAAGAAGAGATCGCTTGAATACGAATAAAGGATAAAAATTAGTCATTTAGATGATTTTTGTGTCAGTTTTAAAAATGCCTGAAAACTGATCTGTAGACTTGAATCAGCCTATATCATTGGAGTATACACCGCCGCATTGAGATGTTCTTCGAGGAGAATCGCGTTGAGTGAGAAGATCGATCTTAGCAAATATGTGCTCTCGGAAGACGACGAGTTCATGAATGCAAACCAGCGTGCCTACTTCCGCGCGAAGCTGGTGGCCTGGAGAAACGACATCCTGAGAGAAGCGCGCGAGACCCTCGGACATCTCGCCGAAGAAAGCGCCAACCATCCCGACCTAGCCGATCGGGCATCTTCGGAAACTGACCGGGCGATCGAACTTCGCGCCCGTGACCGCCAGCGCAAGTTGATCTCCAAGATCGACTCTGCCCTTCAGCGGATTGATGACGGCACTTACGGTTACTGTGAAGAAACGGGTGAGCCTATTGGCCTCAAGCGCCTCGACGCACGACCGATAGCGACCCTGTCCATCGAGGCGCAGGAACGTCACGAGCGTCGTGAAAAAGTCTACCGCGACGAATAAAGCCAGCGTTGTTCCGGGCGCTTCGGCGAGCCGGCCAATGAACAGAACCAAAATGACAAAGGGCACGGATTTGTTTCCGCGCCCTTTTTTTGTTTTGAATGTCTGTCTGCCGACAGATGTGAACCTGTCAGCGGTCGCGGGTAACGGAAAGTTCGCCGAAAATACGCGCCATTTCCTTCTGCATGTCGCCATCCGGCGTTGCACCGGTAACAGGCGGCGAGACGGGTTCGGTTTTTGGCTTTTCCGCAGCAGCGGCGACTGCCTGTTCGCTATCGGCATCCTTGCTCTTGGCGATCTCCGCCTCAAGAAAGCTTTCGAAATCGCTGGCAAGGTCATCGGAAAATTTCGGCTCGGCGTTAGCGGAGACGACGGGCGGATTTTCGGGCTTTGGCGCAAAGGGCGCAGGCGCATCTTGCCCCGGTTTCAGGCCGGGTAGAACGCGCTCGCGCGCGGCATCCAGAAAATCTGCGGCATTCGTTTGGTCGATGACCGGTTCGCGCGCGGCAAAAACCGGCGGGGCAACGACCGTCGGCCGTTCTTCAGGAGCCGTTGCCTGGACAGGCGGTGCGGGCGGCGCCGAGGGTAGAGGAGCCGGCGCGAAGGGATCAGGGCGACGCTGTTCCGGTCGCTCGGCGGGCATGTCGAGCGATGCGGCGGCGAGAGGCAGAACAGCGGCGGCCGGTGCCGCAATGACCGATGCCGGTGGTGGCGCAGGACGGGTAGTATCCCTTTCCGGGGCGACAGGTCTTATCGGTGCAACGGGCTCGCGTGCCGTCATGGGCGTGGATACCGGTTGCGGCGGCGTAGACGGACGTGGTGGCAGCGATGCGGCCGGTGCAGGGGTGGGTGCTGGACGAGCAGCCGGGGCGGGCGGGTCCGGCCGCTGCGGCTGCTTTACGGGCTCTTCCGGCAAGGAGGCTGGAGATGCCGCTGCGATTGGCTGCTGTGGCAAAGCTGGGCGGCTTTCGCGAGGGATCGGCGGTTCAGCCTTTTTAGGTTCGCTGTCCTGACGCGGCAGCGCCTTGAGTTCCGCTTCCTGCGGTTCGCGCACTTCCCTGACGATTGGGATAGCGCCGATACCACTCTCGATGACGATATCGGTTGGACCGCCGATCATGACAAGATGCTCGACATTGTCGCGGCGCACCAGCACCAGACGGCGCCGGGCGTCCACCGCCGTCGCATCGAGAACCTGCAAGCGCGGCTGCCGGTTGCGACCGCCACGGATAAACGGGGCCGCCCCGCCGCGCCTGCGCAGTATCCAGAGAACAATTGCCAGAACAAGCAGGGCGAGACCGACACCGACGACGGCGACGATGAGATTGTTTCCATAGGTGCCGATAAAATCTTCCATCATGGAGATCATCCCTTCAGATTTTTTCGTGCAATTAATATTGCCGTGGTTCTTATAATGTGAACGTCAAGCAGGAAAAGACGATTTTTTTAGGCGTGATACAAGGTTTATTCATTTCGTCCCAAGGATCGCTTCATAAGGATCGTCTCATCAGCCGGCCGGGCGCCACCAAAGCGCCATATCTTTCCCTTCAATGCCGGGGAGCAATGAAGGTTGCAATTCTCTCTTCGAAGGAGCGATTGTAAATGCTTGCGAAATTGCTCGTTGACGGGTTTCCGGTAAGAGTTTTCATTTTTGTTGTTTTATTTGGATTGCCGGGATCTGTTTTTCCCGCTCGGGCCGAGACGGCGGATGACAAGGCGTCCGAAAATCCTGCGAACATGATTGAGTTCGTAAGAGACAATCCATCCTGTATCGATTTCACGGATGGATGCTCGGTTTGCACGGTTGCGGACGGCAACATCGTATGCTCCGCGCCACGCATTCAATGCCAGGTTAAAGCGCTGACCTGCAGCCGCAAAATAGGCTTCTGAGGCATTTGCGCCTCTTTAGGGCCGTTTCTCTGTGCGATTTTAAGCCTTTGTGGTGCAGCGGAGCTTTTTGACGGTCAAGCGAGTTGCTACAAGAAATTCTACTGCCCGATTCCGTTGAGGAAATAGGGCTGACCGAATGACGACCTGCAGGACTGCGAGGCCAAGATGACACGGGTGCGCGAGACAAGCGACAACGACCTTCCGCTGGTGGACAGGCGTGCCCGTTCCGGCACGGTTCTGCGGATTCTCCTGCTGGCGCTGGTGCTCATCGCCGCCGCCGCCGCTTTCGTCTATTTCAAGGATTCGCTGGAAAACGAAATCGTGCTCGGCATTCTCGGCGTGCTGGCGATGATGGGTATCTTTTTTCTGGTGTCGTCGATCATCGGTTTCATCGAGGTCATGCCGCAGTCGCAATCGGACGGGCTGGCCCGCCGTTTCCTGTCGGCGCACCCGGACGGCACGCTGATCACCGATGCCAAGGGGCATATGGTCTACGCCAACGCCACCTATTGCCGGATGAGCGGCACCACGAAGGCGAGCGATATCCAGAGCCTGGAGACGCTGCTCTCGCGCAGCCGGGAATCGACCGAAGCGCTCTATCGCCTCATCAATGTTTTGCGGGAGGGGCGTGACGGTTACGAGGAGTTCCGTCTGCTCAAGCCGCTCGGGGAGGCCACTTCCGGCGGGCCGCACTGGTACCGGCTGAAAGGTCGGGTGCTGAAGGATGCGGGCGGCGAGGCGCTGCACGTCTTCCAGATCGCCGACATCACGCCTGAGCGGGAAGATCAGGAACGCTTCTTCCGCGAATTGCAGAACGCCATCGACTATCTCGACCATGCGCCGGCCGGTTTCTTTTCCGCAGGTCGAAAGGGTGAGATCGTTTATCTGAACGCCACCCTGTCCGAATGGCTCGGCATCGATCTCGCGCAATTTTCGCCCGGTTCGATGACTGTGTCGGACATAGTCGCCGGCGAGGGTATGGCGCTGATCGAATCCGTCCATCCGCAGGGTTCAGCCAAGCGCACCGAGATTCTCGATCTCGACATGCGCCGGGTCAACGGCCAGAGCATGCCGGCCCGCCTCGTGCATCAGGTTACCTCGAAGGACGGCGCGCCCGGCGAAAGCCGGACAATTGTTCTGATGCGTCCGAAAGGGCAGGAGGATACGGAATCCTCGTCCGCCATGCGCTTCACGCGTTTCTTCAACAACACGCCGATGGCGATTGCCTCGCTCGACGGCGAAGGCCGCATTCTTCGTATCAACGCGCCATTCCTCAAGCTGTTCTCCGGCGTCGTCGGGCGTGACGATATCGATCGCGGCGTTGCCCTCGAAGCCATCATCCACGACAATGAGAAACCCAGGCTTGAGCAGGCGCTGGCCGAGGCGAAGGACCGGCAGGGCGATATCGCCCCGTTCGATTCCCGCCATCCGAGCGACGAGGGCCGCCATTTCCGTTTCTACGTCAATGCCGTAATCGATCAGGACGACGAGGCGCCCGAAGAGGTGGCAATCGTTTATGCGATCGAGGTGACGGAGCAGAAGGCGCTCGAAACCCAGATGGCGCAGACGCAAAAGATGAACGCCGTCGGCACGCTGGCAGGCGGCATCGCCCACGATTTCAACAATGTGCTGACTGCGATCCTGTTGTCATCAGACCATCTGCTGTTGCAGGCCCGGCCCGCAGACCCGAGCTTCGCCGACCTGATGGAGATCAAGCGCAACGCCAACCGCGCGGCGGTGCTGGTGCGACAGCTTCTCGCTTTCTCGCGCAAACAGACGATGCGCCCGGCGATCCTCAACCTGACCGACGTTATCGGCGACCTGCGCATGCTAGTAGACCGGTTGATTTCCGGCACGAATGTCAAGTTGGAAGTGGATTACGGCCGCGATCTCTGGCCGGTGAAGACCGACCTGTCGCAATTTGAGCAGGTGCTGATCAATCTTTGCGTCAACGCGCGCGATGCCATGCCCGATGGCGGCAAGATCACCATCCGCACGCGCAATGTGGATGCGGATGAAGCCGCAGCGCTCGGTCGGCCGGAAGTCCCGGCGGAAGACATGGTCATGGTGGAGGTCGCCGATAACGGAACCGGCATTCCGCCGGAGATCATGGACAAGATCTTCGAGCCGTTCTTCACCACCAAGGATGTCGGCAAGGGCACCGGTCTCGGCCTGTCGATGGTCTATGGCATCGTCAAGCAGTCCGGCGGTTACATCTATCCCGAATCGGAAGTGGGCAAAGGCACTGCGTTCCGCATCTATTTGCCGCGCCACGTGGTGGAAGTGGTGCACGTTCCGGGCCAGCAGCCCGGTGAAGCGGCACTCGCCCCTGTGGCTCTGCCCGAACCGGTGAAGGAAGAGCCGCTGGATCTGACCGGCAACTCCGCCGTCGTGCTTCTGGTGGAGGACGAGGAGGCAGTGCGGCGCGGCGGCAAACGCATGCTGGAAACCCGTGGTTACACCGTTCATGAGGCGGGTTCGGGTGTCGAGGCGCTGGAGGTGATGGAAGAACTGGAAGGCAAGGTCGATATCGTCGTGTCGGACGTCGTCATGCCGGAGATGGACGGTCCTTCACTCCTGAGGGAATTGCGCAAATCCTATCCCGATCTTAAATTCATCTTCGTTTCTGGTTATGCCGAGGACGCGTTTGCGAAAAACCTTCCGGCGGATGCCAAGTTCGGCTTCCTGCCAAAACCCTTCTCGCTGAAACAGCTGGCGATCGCCGTTCGCGAAATGCTCGACAACAAGGAATGACGGTGGATGGCGCGGGCGTGAGATTAGGTCCGCTGTTGCTCGCGATTCCCTTGCAGGCGCTTGGCGTCAAGGCTGAAACCACGTCAGGAAAGGCGGATAGCACCGCGCTTTCCCGCAATGCTATCGCAAGCCCCCTGTTTTTCCCAAGGTTTGCCTCTTCGCAAACGCAATAGTGATTGCACCGTTTCACAGGGGGCTTAAAATCCGATCTTAACGACCTAGATATGTAGAGGCGAAGTTCTCCCTCCTGGTGATGACTGCCGGTTTGAGAACGGTTTGGAGAATGATGAAAGATGATCGCTGAGCCGATCTACATGCAGGGCGAGGGCGACGGGGAAGACGGCGGTACGAACCGCGGAACGTCCGTTATAACCCGCGTCAAGCCAAAGACGAAAAGACCGAATTTGTACCGTGTTCTTTTACTGAATGACGATTACACTCCAATGGAGTTCGTCATTCATATTCTGGAGCGTTTTTTCCAGAAGGATCGCGAAGCGGCGACCCGCATCATGCTGCACGTGCACCAGCACGGCGTAGGAGAATGTGGGGTGTTTACATATGAGGTCGCAGAGACGAAAGTAAGCCAGGTCATGGATTTCGCCCGACAGCACCAGCATCCGCTGCAATGCGTCATGGAAAAGAAATGAGGATCGCAACGTGCCAACTTTTTCCCCAAGTCTCGAGAAGGCGCTGCACCAGGCACTGACCTTTGCAAATGAGCGTCACCACGAATATGCGACGCTGGAACATCTCCTTCTGGCGCTGATCGACGACGCGGATGCCGCTGCCGTGATGGGCGCCTGTAATGTCGATCTCGATGCGCTGCGCAAGACTGTCAGCGATTACGTCGACAACGAACTGACCAACCTCGTGACCGGTTATGACGAGGATTCCAAGCCCACATCCGGCTTCCAGCGGGTTATCCAGCGGGCTGTCATTCATGTTCAGTCGTCCGGTCGCGAGGAAGTGACCGGAGCGAACGTGCTTGTGGCCATTTTCGCCGAGCGCGAAAGCCACGCTGCCTATTTCCTGCAGGAGCAGGAAATGACCCGTTACGATGCGGTCAATTATATCTCCCACGGCATCGGCAAGCGTCCGGGCACGTCGCAGACCCGCGCTCCGCGTGGCGCAGACGAGCCGGAGGCCGACCCCAAGGCTGCACGCAGCAATCCCGAGGAAGAAGGCTCATCCGCCAAGAAACAGCAGGATGCGCTGAAGGCCTATTGCGTCAACCTCAATGAAAAGGCGAAAAACGGCAAGATCGACCCGTTGATCGGCCGTCATGAGGAAGTCAACCGCACCATCCAGATCCTCTGCCGCCGCTCCAAGAACAACCCGCTGTATGTGGGCGATCCGGGCGTGGGCAAGACGGCGATCGCCGAAGGTTTGGCCAAGCGTATCGTTGAGGGCAAGGTGCCTGAAGCGCTGGCCAATGACACGATCTTCTCGCTCGACATGGGCACTCTTCTGGCCGGAACCCGCTATCGTGGTGATTTTGAGGAACGCCTGAAGCAGGTCGTCAAGGAACTCGAGGAATATCCCGGCGCAGTCCTGTTTATCGACGAAATCCACACCGTCATCGGTGCGGGTGCGACGTCAGGCGGCGCAATGGATGCATCGAACCTGTTGAAGCCGGCGCTCTCGTCAGGCGCGATCCGCTGCATCGGTTCGACCACCTACAAGGAATATCGCCAGTTCTTCGAAAAGGACCGCGCGCTGGTGCGTCGCTTCCAGAAGATAGACGTCAACGAGCCGTCGATCGATGATGCTATCGCGATCATGAAGGGCCTGAAGCCCTACTTCGAGGATTATCATCACCTCAGATATTCCAACGAAGCGATCAAGGCTGCTGTCGAATTGTCGGCCCGCTACATTTCCGACCGCAAGCTGCCGGACAAGGCGATCGACGTAATCGACGAGACCGGTGCGGCGCAGATGTTGCTGCCGGCGTCCAAGCGTCGCAAGCTGATCACGGAACGGGAAATCGAAGCAACCATCGCGACGATGGCCCGCATTCCCCCGAAGACCGTTTCCAAGGATGACGAGATGGTTCTCGCCAACCTCGAAAAGGAACTGCGCTCGGTCGTTTATGGTCAGGACATCGCCATCGAGGCGCTGGCCACCGCCATCAAGCTGGCACGCGCCGGTCTGCGCGAACCGAACAAGCCGATCGGCTCATATGTCTTCTCCGGCCCGACCGGCGTGGGCAAGACCGAAGTGGCCAAACAGCTCGCCGCCTCACTCGGTGTCGAGATGCTGCGGTTCGACATGTCGGAATATATGGAGCGCCATACCGTCTCGCGTCTGCTCGGTGCGCCTCCCGGTTATGTCGGCTTCGATCAGGGCGGTCTCTTGACCGATGGCGTCGATCAGCATCCGCATTCCGTGGTGTTGCTGGACGAAATCGAGAAGGCCCATCCGGACATCTACAACATCCTGTTGCAGGTAATGGACCATGGCTCGCTGACCGACCATAACGGCAAGAAGATCGACTTCCGCAACGTCATCCTGATCATGACGACCAATGCGGGTGCTTCCGAAATGGCGAAATCGGCCATCGGTTTCGGTTCTTCGCGACGCACGGGCGAGGATGAAGAGGCGATCAATCGCCTGTTCACACCGGAATTCCGCAACCGTCTGGATGCGATCATTCCGTTCTCGCCGCTGCCGACTGCCGTTATCCACAAGGTGGTACAGAAGTTCGTCATGCAGCTCGAGACCCAGCTCTCCGAGCGGAATGTCACCTTCGATCTGCACGAAGACGCGATCTCCTGGCTGGCGGAAAAGGGTTACGACGAAAAGATGGGCGCTCGCCCGCTGTCGCGTGTGATCCAGGAACACATCAAGAAGCCGCTCGCCAACGAAATCCTCTTTGGCAAGCTCAAGAAGGGCGGTGTCGTCAGCGTCACTGTCGGCAAGAAGGATGATGGTTCCGACGGCCTCAAGCTCGAGGTTCTGCCGGAAACAGCGCCGGTAAAGCCGAAGCCGGAAGCAGAGCTCAATGCTGCCAAGTCTCCGGGCAAGGCGTCTAAGGCCAAGGCGAAGCCCGCCTCGAAGGCAGCGATTGCCAATGAGGAAGCGGATGTTCTGGTTGCCGAGGCGAGCAAGCCCGACGAGGAGAGCAAGCCGCGCCGCAAGGCGAATACGGTGCCGAAGGTGCCGAAGAAGAAATGATAACGGTCTTCCGACCGACAAACGGTGCCGGGCGAAAGCCCGGCATTTTCATGCCCGAAGCGCGTCGCATTTTACCGGATTCGTGAAACTCGCTTTATTTTTCTCGTCATTCCGAAACCGCTGCGCACTTTCGGACGACATGCATTAGTGGACCAGCAATGCAATCAGCAGACAGCAATACCATCCCCCTGCGCGGCTGGTTTTTCAGGGGAATGCGGGGCATATTCTCGCTGCCCTCGCTCATTCTCATGACATCCTTCGTCGGTTTCAGCGCCTTCGCGCTGGAATCGGGCGTTCAACGTGGGGAAGCGGTGTTTATGACGCTGGTTATCTGGGCTTTGCCGGCCAAGATGATCCTGATCGGCTCGATGGTCGGCGGCGCCAATCTTGCCGCGTGTTTTCTGGCGGTGACGCTGTCATCGGTGCGAATGATGCCCATGGTTGCCTCCATAGTTCCGGAGATGCGTGGCGCAAAAACGCCGACATGGATTTTGTTGTTCCTCTCCCACTTCGTGGCGATCACCGCCTGGGTCTTCGCCACGCAAAACCTTTCCAAAATACCGCGCGAAGCACGGGCTGCGTGGTTTGCCGGTTTCGGCATTACCCTTACCGTCGTCAACGCTATCATTGTCGGCCTTTGTTACGGCGTCGTCGCGGCTTTTCCACCCCTTGTCGCAGGCGTGCTGTTTTTTCTGACGCCTGTCTATTTCATAGCGTCGATCTGGGCGACCGCCCGCCATTCCGTCGTCAAGGTCGCCTTCATCATCGGTGTGATCGCGGGGCCGGTCTTTGCGGTAATCGCGCCGGAATTCGACATTCTCTATGCCGGGATCGGTGGCGGCACGGTGGCTTATCTGATCGACCGTTTTGTCTTTCGTCGAAAGATCATTCCCGTCTCACCGGAGAGCGAACCATGATGACCGAACAGTGGTGGGCGCCCTACCTCTTCATCGCCATTGCCGGCTGGCTGGCGACCGATCTCTGGCGCTGGCTCGGCGTGCTCGCCGGCAACCGGCTGAAGGAGGATTCCGAGGCGCTATACTGGGTGAGGGCAGTCGCCACCGCGCTCGTGATGGCCGTCACCGCCAAGCTGATCGTCTTTCCAACCGGAACGCTTGAAACTTCACCGCTATGGCTACGCGTCGGCGCGGCAGCACTCGGTTTCACAGCGTTCTTGGCCGCCGGCCAACGCGTCATTGTCGGCGTAGCCGTGCCCATCGCACTTTTGGCAGCCGGGTTATTTGTGCTTGGCTTTTAGTACTCGTCTTATCCGAATATTAAGGCCAATGACCTAGATTTCCGCTGAAGGGGTCTGGGGTAAATTCTATGAAGTTATTTATAGCAGAACGTTTTGTACTGAATGTAATTTTTATATTATTTATTGTCGATGTTGCATTGATTATGACGAAGGGCATTGAGGTTGACTATACCGGATATTCTCTGTGCCTGGTGGCGGGTACCGGGGTTTTTCTTCTTGGCCAGTTCTACCGGATAAGCGAGCGTGATCTTCGCATAGCGGCTGCACTTGTTTCCGCTGGGCTGTTCATCCTTTTTTCGCTGGCGGGCTCTGTGTTTAACTACATGTTCCTGCCGGTTCAGTTTCCGGCGATCGATCCCCTGTTGTTGAGCGTGGATGCCGCGCTCGGCTATAACTGGCGGGATGTTGTCATCTGGGCTGCTACCCAACCGTGGATCGGCAAAACCTTGTTTTTTGTCTATGCGACGTCGCTGCCGCAACTGCTGTTGATCGTCATCATGCTGGGTTTTACCGGCAAGGATCGGATGCTGCACCATTTTCTGGTAACGGGGGTGCTTGGCGCTCTCGCCAGCATCGTCTTTTGGATATTTTTTCCAACTTACGGCGCTAAAGCCTATCTGGATCTGCCGCAATGGGTCACCGAGACAATTCCAATGGCGGTCGATCCTGCCTATGGACAGGAACTGATGCGATTGGGGCAGGAAGGCGTAAGCTATCTCACCCCTAAAAACGTGTTGGGATTGATCGGTTTCCCGTCGTTTCACATCTTCATGGCGACGATGTCCGTCTGGTTCGTTCCGCGTCACTGGCTGGTGATGGCGGTGATTTTGCCGCTAAATCTTTTGATGCTGCCTGCCGTTCTCGTTCAGGGCGGACATCATCTCTCGGATATTTTTGGCGGCCTCTTCGCTTTTGTTATCGTTTGCGCAGCCTCGAGCCGTCTGCTCAACTGGCTGTCGGCAAAGGAACGGGCCGGCAAGGCGGCAGCAGTTCCTGCCCAAGTCTTCGCGGCGGAATAATCGCCCCGGTTTTCGTACTCGCGCGCCTCCGCAACAAGCCGGTCCGACAGAAGCCGGGGCGATGTGGTCATCTCGTGGAGGCATCGCTACTGTGGCTGCACATCGGAGCGGCGACATTCGGTTTCATCGCATTCCTGGCGACCGGCAATCGCTTTATCGCCGGCGTGGCCGCGCCGATCTGGCTCCCGGCCGGTGGGTTGTTTATAATACTTTCCTTATATGAATATTAAGCTAAATACCCTACTGTCCCGTCGATTGGAAGCGGGGCGGCTATTCCATGCGACTCGTTGCGGCAGAGCGTTTTGTACTTGGCTTTATCACCATCTTATTCGTTATCGATACGGTACTGATCGCTGTCAAAGGCATCGGGGTTGACTACGCCGGATATTTATTATGCGGATCGATGGGCGCCGGCGTTTTTATTCTCGGTCAGTTCTATCGCAAAAGCGGGCGTGATCTTCGCATAGCTGCCGCGCTAATCGCAGGCGGACTGTTCATTCTTTTTACGCTTGTTGCGTCCGTTTTTAACTACATGTTCCTGCCTGTCGCGTTCCCGGCAATCGATCATGTGCTTTTCCGTGTGGATGCAGCCTTCGGTTATAGTTGGATGGGCATCGTCACTTGGGCGGCGACACATCCGTGGATCGGAACGATCCTGTTTTTCGTTTATGCGACGTCGCTGCCGCAGCTTCTGGTGATCGTTATTACGCTTGGTTTTACAGGCAAGGAGCGGATGTTGCACCACTTCCTTGTGACGGGAGTGCTGGGCGCTTTTGCAAGTATAATCTTCTGGACATTTTTCCCGTCATTTGGGCCATCCGCCTATGTGCAACTGCCGCAATGGGCTTCTCAGACCATCCCCTTGGCTGTTGATAATGCGTACGGGCAGGAGTTGAACCGCCTGATAACGGAAGGGGTTGTTCACCTTTCACCCAAAAACGTGCTGGGACTAATAGGTTTCCCTTCGTTTCATATCTTAATGGCGGCGATGTCCGTCTGGTTCGTTCCGCGTCACTGGTTGGTGATGGCGGTGATCTTGCCGATCAATATCTTGATGTTGCCCGCTGTTCTCGTTCAAGGCGGTCATCATCTGTCTGATATTTTCGGCGGTCTCGTCGCGTTTGCAATCGTCTGTGCAGCTTCAGCCTGGCTGCTCAAGTGGCTTTCGGTAAGGGAAAGAAACGGAGAGAAGGCTCGCGCTTCGACTCAAGTCGTCGCGGCGGAGTAATCGCCCCGGTTTCCGCTCTCGCGCGCCTCATCGACAAGCCAGTCCGACAGGAGTCGGGCCGATGCGGTCATCTCTTGTGCTTCAATCAACCAGTAATATTTGTCCGCATCGGCCGCCCGATCGAAAAGCACGGTCAATTGACCGTCGGCGATTTCGTCGCGAAGAAGCGCTGTCGGGCAAAGGCCGATGCCGTGTCCCGCCTTGAGAGCGGTCACGAGCAGATTGAAGTCGGCAAAGATTGGGCCAGTGCCCTGGAACAGGGATAGGCCAGCAGTCGCCAGCCAGTCCCGCCATGCCGTCTCGGTGGCGTCATGCAGCAATTCAGCCCGCCGCAGGCTTGAGACATCGTCGAACGGACCGGACTTCGTGGCGTAAGCGGGTGCGCATGTCGGGCGCGTCTCGGCACTGAAAAGCGCCACGGCTTTGTGCGCAGGGCGTGGGCCGTGGGTGATGCTGAGATCGGGCTGCGTGGTCTCATTCCTGCCGGAATAGCTGATTGACACCTGTATGTCTGGATAGAGCGCGCGGAAACGGGGCAGGCGGGGTGTAAGAAAATGCGCAACTACTGAAGGCAGGCTCGCCAGACGAACAGTGATGCGGTTTCGGCCCCGGCTGATCCGTTCCGCACCGGAAGCGATCTGCCCCAAGCCGGCCGAAACCGTCATGCCGAATTCCTGACCCGCCGGCGTCAGTCTCACGCCTCTCGCATGGCGCTCGAAAAGCGGCGCGCCGAGCCATGTTTCCAGATTGCGCACATGCTGGCTTACGGCCGTCGCCGTCATGCCGAGTTCCTGCGCGGCCAGGGAAAAACTTGTCCTTCTGGCCGCAGCTTCAAACGCGCGGAGGGTGGCGAGCGGTGGCAGTTTCATGATGCTGCGAGGCTAAGTCAGACTTGGTCTGAGCGCAAGAAAAACCCGTCTTGTCATCACGCCATTCATGCCGCAATTTCGCGTCACATTTTCATCCATCCGAGGATTTCATGACCCCCGTGTCCGCCGCCGAACCCATTGATGCCGCCGCGCGCCGCGCCGTCCGTCCCGTCGTCGTTTATCCGAACGGCACACTTCAGACACCGGACCTGGCGCGTCTTGAACAGGCTAAAAAAGCCATGGTGAAGATAGACGAAGTCATCGTGCCACCGCGCGAGGGCGGCACTTTCAATGTTCCGAAGGGACACTTTTTCCGCATTGTCAGCACCGAAGGCCCGCAGGTGGGGGATTTGAATCTCTGGAATGCCCATGATCTGACGGAGCGCTTTTTCAGCGGCAAAACCCGCGCCCTGCATGCGACCCATGTTTCCGTAGGCAACCGGATGTGGAGCAATCTGCCGTCCCTGCGACCGATGGCGACCATCACCCATGATACTTTGTCATGGTATGGCTGGGATGAATATGGCGGTGGCGTGCATGATGTGATCGGCACTCGGTGCGATCCCTACACCAACAAGTTGTTGAGCGGCGGCGACTATCACCATTGCTGCCATTCGAACCTCACCAATGCGCTCGCCGCGGCCAAAGGCCTGTCATTAGGCGAGGCGGAACCGCATGTACACGATGTTCTGAACGTCTTCATGTGCACGGGTTTCACCCGCGATACGCATCAGTATTTCATGAAGGCAAGCCCGGTGCGGCCGGGCGACTATCTGGAACTCTTCGCGGAAATTGATCTCATCGGCGCGCTCTCCGCTTGCCCCGGCGGCGATTGTGGTGCCAGCCATTCGAGCGACGCGGTCCCGTGCTATCCCCTGAAGGTGGAGATATTCCGGCCGGATATGGCGGTGCTTGAAGGCTGGCCCTGGCCGGAGAGGAATGCCTACCGTCCCGTGGAATGATAATAAACACCACGGTCGTCATGCCGGACTAGATCCGGCAACCAGCCAAGGCGCGTCTGCGCCGAGAGGAATATTGCGCGATCAAGGACTGGATCGCGCCGCACCCCGGATAAGCTCCGGGGTGACGGTGTGCGGATGCCGCCATTCTGCCAAACGCTTAGGCGTCTTGGCAAACATCACGAGGCAAGCGCTGCCTTTATCTTTTCCGCATGGGCCTTCAGCACTTCGCCATCGGCCATAGCGCCGGAATGCGGCTTCAGCGGCTCGCCTTCCTTGCGCGGAATGACGTGGAAATGCAGGTGGAACACGGTCTGGCCGGCTGCCGGTTCGTTGAACTGGGCGATAAAGACGCCATCAGCGTCAAAGGCTTCCTTTGCTGCGACTGCCAGTTTCTGCACCACGGCAATGGTCTTTGCCAGCACTTGCGGGTCGGCATCGAGCAGATTGCGCGAGCCGGTTTTCGGAACGACCAGAAGATGGCCGGGTGCCTGCGGCATCACATCCATGAAAGCCAGCGTATGCTCGTCTTCATAGAGCTTGTGGCTCGGAATTTCGCCGCGCAGGATTTTCGCGAAGATATTGTTGTCATCATAGGCGCTGGCGGTCATCGGTGGTCTCTCCTCGTAACGGACTAAAGCATGTCGCCTAAAAGCGTGTAGCGGTTTTGCGATAACGACATGCGACAAAACAAAGGCATAAAGCGTAGGCAGCGAATCTGAAAGATCGCGACCGCTTTATGCATCCGGCTCGTGTTCCTGTCGCTCACCCTTGCGGAAGGGCGTGTGGTCTTCCAGATAGTCGCCAATATGTTCGACCTCTTCACGCTCGCGCTGAAGATAATCGGCAATCGCGCGGCGCAGACCCGGATGAACGATGAAATGCGCAGAATGGGTGGTGACCGGCACATAACCGCGCGCCAGCTTGTGCTCACCCTGCGCACCCGCCTCCACCCGCTTCAAACCCTTCGAGAGCGCGAAATCGATCGCCTGATGGTAACAGACCTCGAAATGCAGGAAGGGATGGTCCTCGATACAGCCCCAGTGTCGGCCGTAAAGCGCATCCGACCCAATGAAATTGATTGCACCGGCGATATAGCGTCCCTCGCGTCTGGCCATGATCAGCAGAACGTCATCAGGCATGCGCTCGCCGATCAGCGAATAGAATTCCCGCGTCAGATAGGGCCGTCCCCATTTGCGGCTGCCGGTATCCATGTAGAAGGCGAAGAACTGGTCCCAGATCTCCTCTGTCAGGTCGCTTCCGGTCAACCAGTCGATCTCGATGCCGTTTTCCAGCGCTGCCCGACGTTCCTTTTTCAGCCCCTTGCGCTTGCGCGATGAAAGGGCATCAAGAAAATCGTTGTGGTCGCGATAGCCGTCATTGATGAAGTGGAACTGCTGATCGGTCCTGTGCAGGAAGTCCCGGGGCAGAAGCGCGGATAGGTCGGCGTCTTCCAGAAACGTGACATGCGCGGAAGAAACGCCGATCTTTTCCGTCACCTGGACAAGGCCGGATGCCAGAAGCGGTTTGAAGCGCGTCTCGTCTTCGGTTTCGGATACCAGCAGCCGCGGCCCGCTCGCCGGCGTAAACGGCACCGAACATTGCAGCTTCGGATAATAATGGCCGCCGGCTCGCTCAAAGGCATCCGCCCAGCCATGGTCGAAGACATATTCGCCCTTGCTGTGGTTCTTCAGATAGGCCGGAACGGCTCCGACAAGTTCGCCCGACCCGTTTTCGAGAAGCAGATGGTGCCCAAGCCATCCGGTCTTGGCAGTGGCCGATCCAGAATCTTCCATCGAGGATAGAAATGCGTGGGAAATGAAAGGATTGTACGGTTTTCCTGACACATTGCGTGATGTTCCGGAAAGCCGTTTCCAGCTGTCCGGATCGATATCCCTCAGGGATTGCGCAACGCGTATGGAATAGTCTTCTGTCATGCCGTGGCGGAGGGGTTCTCTCTCGGGTCGAAACCTTCGAATGTCATCTGGTCCGCATATTTATAGGTAGTCTCGCGCGCATTTTCATCCCTGACAGTCCAGGTAATCACGGGAAGCCCAAGTTTTCTTTGCGCCTCGATGAAACTGTTGGGCAAATGACCCCAATGATAGGAGATGAAATCAACACCGATCTGCATCGCCTCGTCGTGTTTGAAGAAGTCTTCCGGCTTGGCGCCTTCGGCGGTAAGGCCGAGCGGCCAGGGCGAGCCTGCAGCCTTCAGGTCTCTTAGCAGGTGATGGTCGAAGCTCATCAGCGCCACCTGGCCCTTGTAGCCCTCGAGATCTTCCAGCACCGCTTCGGCAAACCCGTCATCGACGCCTTCGCCCTGACGTCCTTTCAGTTCGATCACCAGCGGCACCTTGCCGGCGCATAGCGTCAGAAGCTGTTTCAGCGTCGGTATGCGGTCCTTGGTCTGACCGACCGAAAGCAGAGACAATTCACTGGCGGTATGTTCGCGCACGTCGCCCTTGATACCCGTCAGCCGGGCCATGTCGTCGTCGTGAAAAATCACAGGCACGCTATCGGCGGCCAGCTGCACGTCGCATTCGATGGCAAAACCAGCGTCGATGGCGCGCGAAAATGCGGATAGCGTGTTTTCCCAGACCGCCTTGTTCAGGTCGTGATAACCGCGATGGGCGACGGGCTGGGCGGTAAGCCAGGAAAGTTTAAGGGTCATACGTCGATTTCCACGATCGCGTCGATCTCGACGGCGGCATTGAAGGGCAGGCAGGCCATGCCGACGGCGGCGCGGGCGTGCTTGCCGGCATCACCCAGAACGTTGGCGAGGAGATTGGAGGCGCCGTTAATGACGAGATGCTGTTCAACGAACTCCGGAACCGAGGCAACGAAGCCGTTCAGCTTGAGGATACGACGGATTTTCGAGAGGTCGCCGTTCAAGGCAGCCTTGACCTGTGCGAGAATGTTGACGGCGCACAATTCGGCGGCGCGCTGGGCGGTTGCAACGTCAACATCGCGGCCAACGAGGCCCGTCACCGCAATCTTGCCTGATTCCATCGGCAGTTGACCCGATACATAAAGAAGATTGCCGCTGATGGTGAACGGAACGTAGTTTGCGGCAGGTGCTGCCGCTACGGGAAGAGTAAAGCCCAGTTCCTTGAGGCGGCCTTCGATGACATCAGACATTTTCGTCTCCGGTTTTGTTGTAAATCCTTCAAGAATCCGGCATTCAGAAGATGTTGATCCAAAAGCCGGGCGGTTGCTTGTACAATATGAGCAGCGAGTCCAACAGGAGATATTGAATGTTTGTCAGGACGCTTGGTTTCGTTGCCGCCACAGGGCTCATGACCGGCCTGTCGAACGGTGCCAATGCCTTGCCCGTCACGGTTCCGGACCTCATCGCCCATCGCGCCGTCTACGATCTCGAACTCAAGGACGCGACGGATCGTTCCGGTATCGAGGGCATGACGGGCCGCATGGTCTATGAATTCACCGGCTCTGCCTGTCAGGGTTACAAGACGGATTTCCGTTTCGTGACACAGATCAACACCGGCGACGCGGTCCGCATGACCGACCAGCAGACGACGACCTTCGAGGACCTGGCGGCCAGGAAGTTCACCTTCGAGACCAAGTCCTACACTGACGACAAGCTGGACAAGGAAGTGCAGGGCGCTGCAATCGACAACAAAGAGGGTGTGAAGGTTGATCTGACCCGCCCGGACCCCCGTCAGATCGATCTCGTCGCCAGCGAATTTCCGACCGAGCACATGTTTCAGGTCATTGAAAACGCCAAGCAGGGAAAGCGCATCTTCGAATCCCGTATTTTCGACGGCTCGGATGACGGCGATGAAAGCCTGATCACTTCCACGCTGGTCGGCAAGGCGCAGATGCCGAAGGACGGCGATGCCGAGGCAGGCAAGGCGGGCGAGTTCGGCAAAGCCGCGTTCTGGCCGGTGACGATCGCTTATTACAACGACAAGACAGGCACCGACGCCCTACCGATCTACCGCATGTCGTTCAAGCTTTACGATAACGGAATCACCCGCGATCTGACGATGGATTACGGCGATTTCGTTCTGACCGGCAAGCTCGCGAAGCTTGATATCCTCAAGCCGGAAACCTGCGAAAACAAGCCGGTTCGCTAAAAGACGGACCGTTTGCGTGGTTTTTTCGCAGAAATGCTTGCTTTTTATCTTAGGCGACTGTATGCGCCTCACCATTCCACACGCGAAGCTTGGGATGTTCCGGGAGAAATCCGGTCCGTTCCGCCCGGTGGTGTCGATGAAAATCGGCGCTGTTCGCTTCGCGGGGGTTAAACCGGAAAAGGAGTAACTAGGCATGGCATTGCCCGATTTTTCTATGCGTCAGCTTCTGGAAGCTGGTGTTCACTTTGGTCACCAGACGCATCGCTGGAACCCGAAGATGAAGCCGTACATCTTCGGCGACCGTAACAACATCCACATCATCGACCTGGCTCAGACCGTTCCGATGCTGTCGCGCGCCCTTCAGGTCGTGTCCGACACCGTTGCTCGTGGCGGCCGCGTTCTGTTCGTCGGCACCAAGCGTCAGGCGTCTGAAATCATCGCCGACAGCGCAAAGCGTTCGGCCCAGTATTACGTCAACTCCCGCTGGCTCGGCGGCATGATGACCAACTGGAAGACGATCTCCAACTCGATCCAGCGTCTGCGCAAGGTTGACGAGATTCTGAACTCGGAAGGCACCGGCTATTCCAAGAAAGAGCGTCTGACCCTCGAGCGCGAACGCGAAAAGCTTGAAAAGGCTCTCGGCGGTATCCGCGATATGGGCGGCGTTCCGGACCTGATGTTCATCATCGACACCAACAAGGAAAAGATCGCGATCGAAGAAGCCAAGCGTCTTGGCATTCCGGT
>Ga0157371_10000133_pt1 | contig 110113 bp, 95 predicted proteins | sample C45metaG_FD_113462 | JGI IMG/M metagenome (GOLD analysis project Ga0157371, IMG submission 113462) | Corn rhizosphere microbial communities from Kellogg Biological Station, Michigan, USA - C4-5 metaG | ecosystem: Host-associated > Plants > Roots > Rhizosphere > Soil | place: USA: Michigan...
ACCCTGCAGCAACGAGGTACGAGGAAGCGAAGCGTAAAAGCGGAAGACGGGAAGAAATTTAGTGTTATGTACAGGCCTTGCGCTCCAAAACATAAGCTTGCGGTCGCCTAAATTTGTCAGTCTGAGCGTAGTCGAAGACCCTGGATGTATTTAACCACCTGAGGAATATATGATTATGAAATTTGACGTGTAAAAGATCCTTCTACTACACTACCATTGACAGAATCTACTAGTTCGGTCGTCATCTCGACCAGAGCAACGCGAAGTGGAGAGATCTGTTTAGTTAGATTTTGCTTCGCAGAGCCTTCGGGTTCTCGACTGCGTTGCACCCGATGGCTATCGGGTCCGCTCGAAATGACGGTAACTCGGGGGATTTTTACACGTAGATTAATTGCTGTCAACTAAATTGATTTTTATCCTATAAATTATACCTCAGGATTGACAAAAACAGCTTATCCTAATCATTTGTCATCATCTACTGAACCATACAACTAAACAGTAACCCTTCTTTACTTTCCTTTTACACATCTTCGCCGTATCTTTAATTAATTAAAAAAGAGGAAAGATATATGAATACTGAAAAAGCCATTCTTGCAGGCGGCTGCTTTTGGGGAGTAGAAGAACTCATCCGTCATTACCCAGGTGTAATTTCTACGGTTGTAGGTTATACTGGTGGAGATGTGCCCAATGCCACCTACAGGAACCATGGTACACATGCCGAAGCCATTGAAGTTACCTTTGATCCCACTGTTTTAAGCTACCGTAAGTTATTGGAATATTTTTTCCAGATCCATGATCCGAGCACACGCAACAGACAGGGAAATGATGTAGGTACATCGTACCGATCAGCCATATTTTATAATAGTGAAGAACAAAAAAATACGGCCGATGCATTAATTGCAGAGTTGGATGCTTCAGGCAAATGGCCGGGCAAAATTGTAACTGAAGTGGTACCGGAAACTGATTTTTGGAATGCAGAGGAAGAACATCAGGATTATTTACAGAAAAACCCTTACGGTTATACCTGTCATTTCGAAAGACCGGACTGGAAATTATAAATCAGTTTAGCGCGGGGAGTTTGGCGTGTAGCGAAAGGAAAAACATAAACAAAAAAGCAATTTTCTTAATTGAAAATTGCCTTTTTGTTTAAAATGAGATTATAGTTAAGCCCTAATCATCATCATCTTTTTTCTTCTTCTCCAAAATCACGAAAGCACTCCGCTTTGGCGCTGGCATTACCGATTGCTCGCCTTTAACTGATTTCCACACCACTTCGTTTAAATCTAAATCCGGTGCAGAATCTTCCTTGGCAAGGTTGAACAGTTCAGAGCGTTTGCTGCTTTCGTTCAGGGCAACATTTCTGGTATCTAAATCGATAAGCGGCTGAATTACATTGTAAGGTGTAAAATCAGGCGTAGCCGTAAAACATTCATATAGTGGCATGGCTGCAGCATCGTACTGGCTCATTGGCGGCAGGCCTAAAATAAGTTCCATCGTTCTCAAAAAACCAGAAGTAGAATACATGGTATGCACAGGTGTATTTCTCTTTACATAAGGTCCAACTACGTAAGCTGGCGAACGATGTGCATCAACATGATCTGGTCCGTTCTGTGCGTCATCTTCCAAGATAAAAACAACTGACTCTTTCCAGATTTTACTGTGCGATAAATGTTCCAAAATACGGCCCACGGCTAAATCATTATCGGCAACTGCTGCCTGCGGTGAGTACTTCCCTTTCTTTTGTCCGCTGGTATGGTCGTTAGATATTCTTAAAGTATTAAACTGCGGTACAACACCGGCCACCAATAAGGAATCGAAATCGTGCTGCCAGGCATTTACCCGTACCTGATCTTTAATGTCCATATCAAAACCCGGTGAAGCCGCACACATGTGGCCTTGCAGCGATTTAATATTTGCTTTGCCATAATCGCCAAACTCCCCATAGCTGCGGTAACTTACGCCTGCCCGCTGGCAGTAATCCCAGATAAAACCTCCTTTGGGGTAGGTAACCGGACGACCTCCTTCAAAAGTTGTGCTGCCACCGCGTGCGCCATAACTGGTTGGCCAGGTTTTTTCCACTACATCTGTGGCGTAAGCGGCCATGCTCCAGTTGTGTCCATCTGCACTTACTTCGGCATCCACATAAAAATTATCAAGCAGCACATAATTCTCAGCAAAAGCATGCTGGTTAGGGGTAATTTTTCTTCCAAATAGGGTTAACGTAGAATCGCCGTTTCCTTTTGGTAAATCGCCAAGTACCTGATCGTAGGTTCTGTTTTCTTTAATGATATAAAAAACATGTTTAATAGGCGATTTTTCTCCCTGTTTACGTGGAATTGGATTTCCCGCTTCACCATCGGCAGTAACTGTTCGCTTATCGGTAAATGGGGTATTGGCATACACCTGTTTGGTGTATATTTTTAATTGTTCAGGTTTTGGCGCGTCTATAAAAGATAAGGTTCCTTTAAACAATCCTGCTATATATTGCAGCCTGCTATTAGCGGTACTTCCCATCTGGTAACCGCTATTATCTACCTGAGAAATGGGTTGCGGCCCCTTAGGATTGGCCATAGAGGTATTGCCTTTGCCATTGGTAACCAAAATTTTCGAGCCCAATACTTTGACACTTGTTGGGTACCAGCCTACCGGGATAAAACCCTGGCTCTGGCTCACCCCGGGCTTGCTTACATCAAAAACGGCTAAACAGTTGTTATCGGCATTGGCAATGTACAAGGTTTTCTCATTGGCGCTTAAAGCCAAACCGTTGGTGGTAGAGCCTGTTAACTGTGTGGCATAAAGTGTTGTGGCAATGGTTTCGATCACCTTATTGTTTAAGGTATTAATTACTGAAACGGTATTATCATTTGCATTGGCCACAAACAAAGTATTCCCTTTTTTATTGAGTAAAAGTTCGTTTGGATGATCACCTACAGGGATAAGCCTTTCGATGTTTTCAGCGGCCAGATCGATAACCGCGACCGATTTCCCGCCCCAAAGTGATACATATAGCTTACTTTCATCTGCAGCTAAAACACAGCTATAGGCAATTGCAGGAAACTGAATTTTCTTTAGTATCTGCTTTTCAGCAGGGTTGATGATGTATAAACTGCTGTCTTCTTTGGTTACCGTATATAATTTACTGTTGTTTTTGTTTACCACAATGCCTGCCGGACTGATTTTTCCTTTTGGCCAAACCGGCCCCAGTTTAATGGTATCGCTTTTGCCCAGTTTATTGTTCTGGATATTAAAATCCAGAATCCAGTTATCGTTGCCGCCGGAGGCATAAAGATGTTTTTCATCTTTACTAAAGGCAATGCCATACCATGATTTGCTCAAAACTTTTTCATCGATAATCTTTTCGGTTTTGGCATCAATCAATTGAAGCGACTGCGTACTTTGCCCGTTATTAGTAATGGCCAGGTACTTGCCCGATGCGCTTAACTGCATATTTAAAGGCAGATCGCCCAATTGTAAGGAGTGCCCCGCAGGACTCAGTTTCCATCCATTTGGCAATAAAATCTGTTGGGTGCTTTCATTTTTACCAGGCCATTGTGCAAAGCCCCGCTGTACAAGCAAAAACGTAAGAAGAATAAGGATATGTGATTTTTTCATTGTGTTGATCTTGAAATTACCGGTGAAGATTAAAGTTTACAAGGGCCCTGATGGTATAGCCATTGCCCGATGCTACCGAACCGATTTCGCGGATGGCCTCTGATGGAATAGCCTGACTGCGGGTGGCGTAAAAAACAGGTCCTCCGGAAATAGAGAATGAAAGTTTTGAATGGTTTGGCTCCAGATTGATTGATGGTCCGATCATTACCTTTGCACCACCTTCTGCCTCGTCTTTTTCCCAAAATCCTTCTAAATCCTGCCCTAAGGCTTCGAATCCAAGATACAATACGTTGGAAACACGGTGCTGATACCCAAAACTGGTAATAAAATCAAGCTTGTCCCTTGTTTTATCAAAAGCTTTTTCGAAACGAAGGTTACCCGCCATTCTCCAGTTTGTCTGGTCAAATGAAGCTGTAATCCGGCTTATCGCCGAACCTGTGTTAGACCAGTCTCTGCTCAAACCTAAACCTGCGCCAAGCCTGAAGCCGGCAATATCCTTACCTCCCAGCAAATCTCTGATTACTTCAGCCTGTTCGGCAGAGGTAATGCCTCCTGAATTGGCAAAACCGATGGCTGCAGTGGCATACAAGGTAAACCTGCTGCCTAAATACCCTTTAACACCAAATTGTTGTCCTAGGCCATCATAACCAAACTGCCCGCTGGTTCTTTCTCCGTAACTACCTGAATAATGGATATTCCAACGTGGGTTCTCTGCAGTTAAGGTATTTAAAGAAAACAGAAAAGGCTGAGCCGCATTCGTTCCCACTTTAACATCTGTTTTGGTTTCGCTTAGCTTTTGGGCAGCACAGTTTAATACGGCACCGGCAAAGATGAGCATCAAAAATGTCTTTTTCATCTAATGGATATTTTAGAACTTTGTTTCGTTTAACAATGGCGAGCTACTGGCATTTACCTGATAAGTCTGGATCTTATCATTTTCATCAACCTCAACAATCCGGTAACCTTTATAAGCCGTGCCCCAGTTGCCACCAATGTGTGCATCAAAAAAATGAGGCAATTTATCGGTATAAAAAACAGCATCAAGACTATGGTCGTGCCCATGAAAAACAGCTTTTACATTTGCATAACTGTGCAAAAGTTTAATCGTATCCGGACAATCGACAAACGGACTTTCCGGCACCCAGAAATGTGGTGGAATATGCAATACCACAAAAACAGTTTTCAGGTTTTTAAATTTGTCCAGTTCCTGTTTTAAAAAATCGTTGTCAGGGCATAAATAAGTTCCTTTGGTATCAGAAGTATTGGCCAGAACAAAACCCACCCCATTTTTTTCGAAAGAAAAGTTATCCTCGTAACCGAAAACCGATTTCCAGATCCTGGTATCCGTGTGATCGTGATTACCTGGAATAGCGTAAAAAGGAACCTTGAGTTTATCGTAATAATCTTTTTTCACTTCAGGTAACAAATCAGGACGATCATGAACCAGATCGCCATTGATGATGACAAAGTTCAGCGGGTTTGTATCATGCAATTCGTTCAGCCATCTTACAATATTTTCGTGATGGAGTTTATATTCCGTACCCGGCTGGCCATAGTGACCATCGGATGCGATGGCGAAACGTAATTTGGGCGCTTTACCAGATTTAGCAGAAACAGGATGTTGTTCATCGGCAAATGAGGATAGCACCGGCGAAATACTGGCCACAACCGCAGCAGCCAGACTATTTTTCAGAAAAAACCGTCTGTTAGACATAAGGATAAAATATGTTTTGTATTAAAGCCCAATATTAGCGTGACCAAACTTCTTAAACATAAATTTCATGTTATCATTAGGTTAACAGAACCTTATCTGTGTATCAATTTTATAACAAAAAAAGATCGGAAACAGCTATGCAAAGCATAAAATTTAAACCAATAAAACAATTTACCACTTGCAGGGATTATGCTATTATGAAACTACTTAAATCGTTAATCGCCGGCTTTGCAGGTGCTGCAGCCTTGAATATATTGCATGAAAGTGTTAAGCGGCTTGATCCTGATGCACCCAGGATTGATCTTTTGGGCGAACAGGCGCTGTCAAAATCGATGAATCTTTTAAACCTGGAAGCTCCTGATGGAAATAATCTCTATCTGGCCACCCTAGCCGGTGACATCATAAGCAATGGCTTATATTATAGTGCAATTGGTTTAGGAGACAAAAAAAACATCTATGTGAAAGGTGCAATTGCAGGCATTACCGCTGGCTTGGGCGCAATAAACATCCCTGATAAAGTTGGATTGGATGATACTCCTGTCACTAAAACAGGTAAAACAAAGATATTAACGGTAGCGTGGTATGTAATCGGCGGGCTGGTAACGGCAGCCGTTTTTAACCGCTTAAAAAAAGCTTAACGTAATGAAAACTTTCCGATCCATGCTGTGGCTTTTTTCTATTGCTTTTATAATGGCCATACTTTCCTGCAAAACAGGATCTGTTAACCTATTTAAGGCCGCTAGTCCACATGAGCAATATCAAAAAAAGCTGATAAATGTAGGTCTGGATAAAACGGCAATGGGTTCGGCATGGTTAAATGCCGCTGTTATGAGTACGCAAAAAGCACTGAATATTAATATCCCATACAGGGAGAACGGTTATTTTGCCGCGGATAAAGTTCCGGCGACTGCTTATAAATTCAATGCAACCAAAGGGCAAAAATTAAACATGAAGCTGAACAAAACACCTTCGGGTGGTGCTTTGATTTATATGGATGTTTGGTATAGCAAGGATCAGACCCAAAAACTTATTGCCTCGGCCGATACTTTAAATAATCCAATTGTTTTCGATATTGATCAAACGGGCACCTATTTGATCAGGTTACAACCAGAACTGCTGCAGAATGTGGCTTACGAATTAGAAATTACCACTGGTCCATCGCTTGCTTTCCCCATAAAATCAAAAAACACCAACAGTATAAAAAGTTATTGGGGAGATGGCAGGGATAATGATGCAAGGAAACATGAAGGTGTAGACATTTTCGGTAATTTCAGAACACCTGTTCTGGCGATTTCGGAAGGAAAGGTAACAAGGGTAAATGAAAATAACCTGGGTGGAAAAGTAGTATGGATGCGCCCAAAAGACAAAGATTACACCTTATATTATGCCCATTTGGATGAACAGATTGCTATTGAAGGACAGGAAGTAAAAATTGGCGATACTTTAGGACTTATGGGAAATACCGGCAATGCCCGTACTACCCCTACCCATTTACACTTTGGTATTTATACTTTTAATGGTGCGGTAAATCCACTTCCTTTTATTGATCCTGTAACCAAAACTCCGGCTGCCGTTACCGCTTCGGGCACTAAATTAAATAAAACCTTAAGGACCACATCTGCCGTTAAAATGTTTTCTTCGCCGCAAAGTAAAGCAACTGTGTTGGCTACACTTAACGCGGGTACAATTGTAGAGGCAAATGCTGCAACAGGAAATTATTATAAGGTAGAACTGCCAGATGGAAGCACAGGTTTTATTCAAAGTAACAAACTTGTACAAGTAATTGAGCCAATAAAAAAGCTCAAAATAAATTTACTTCAGCAAAAAGTTTACGATAAACCCGATAGTTTAGCGGCGATTAAAACGACTTTAAACGAAGGGCAAACGGTAAGCCTTTTAGGTACTTTTGGCAATTATCAACTCATCGGTAGCGCTGGTACAGAAACCGGCTGGATTATAAAATAACAATCAACTGTTTATTCACCAGTCTGTACCCTCAAAGAACGAAAAAAACAGCTTTATAATGAAAAAATTCATTATAAAGACTAGACTAAAAACAAAAAACCTATGGAAACAAAAACCTTGGATTAGTCTTCGACGAGCTCAAACTAACAACCTTATTCGATACCATAAACCAATCATACTAATTCCGTGCTTTCCGTGCCTCCGTGGCAAAAAAAGAACTACGAACAAATCGTCCGTGAGAAAAAAATTCGTTAAAATGGCAAAACAAAAGGCCTGTGGAAACACAGACCTTGAATTAGATTTATAGAATAACAATTACCTGTTTGACAACCAGATAGGCTGCTAGTGCGAACAAAAATATCGCTATAGATTTATTGATAATCAAACTGCTTAGTGCAAATTTTTCCTGAATATACGTTGCAAAATGGGCATATACATAAAGGGCCAGAGACGAGCCTACACCCGAACCCAAACTAAATATCACTAGTGAGAGGTAATCGGTCTGGATCCATTGATGTAAAATTACGTAATTTCCAAAAAACAACCAGAATGGAATCTGAACAGGGTTTAAAACGCCCAGAATTAATCCGTACAAAACACTTCCGCTGCGTTTATCTTCTTTTTTATTGCTCGTTTTAGGTACTTTCTTTCGGTTTCTCCAGGTAATGGTGCCCATTACCAGAAACATTACAATCATAAAGCAATCAACCAGGGTACTCAATCGCACTTCGCTTACCGCCTCATTCGGATTGATGTCGCTCATGGCCCATCTCGCAAAACGCATCATCCCGAAAGTAAAAAACACTTCTACGCAGGAGAATGATAGAATAAAATACCAAACCTGGCGCATACCCTTGTTAATGGCTAGCTGCGCAACAGTAAGATTGATGTTGCCCGGGGGAATATAACCCATGGCATTGAGAGCGATGCCGATGAAAAACGTTAGAAAAAGCATTGCCGAAATTATGGATTTAAATTTAAATGCGATGCTAAATATTTTCCGGTGTACGAATTTTTTACTTTAACCAATTCTTCAGGCACTCCTTCAAATACCACATTACCACCGCCATCACCTCCTTCAGGGCCAATATCGATAACCCAATCGGCACATTTAATCATATCCATATTGTGTTCGATAACCAAAATGGTATTCCCTTGTTCAATAAGTGTATTTAATGCTTTTAAGAGTTTTTTGATATCATGGAAGTGCAAACCAGTGGTTGGCTCATCAAAAATAAATACCGTTTTATTGGCATTATTGCCCTTAATCAGAAACGAAGCCAGCTTGATCCGCTGCGCCTCACCGCCCGATAAAGTATTTGATGATTGCCCCAGATGCACATATCCCAAACCCACATCAACCAGGGGATTTAGCTTATTCAGGATTTTCTGTTCATCCTTAAAGAAATCAACCGCTTCATCAATGGTCATATCCAAAATCTCGGAAACATTTTTTTCTTTATAAGTGATATCTAACACCTGTTGCTTAAAGCGTTTGCCGTTGCAAGCTTCGCAAGGCAGATAAATATCAGCCATAAACTGCATTTCGATCTTTACCTCACCTTCACCCTGGCAAACATCGCAACGGCCACCTTCAACGTTAAACGAGAAAGCAGCAGGTTTCAGTCCAGCCGCCTTTGCAGCTGGCAAGCCTGAAAAAAGTGCTCGGATATCATCCCAGGCTTTGACATAAGTAACCGGATTTGAACGGCTGGAACGGCCAATCGGGTTCTGATCAACCATTTCTACAGCACTTACCAGATCGTAGTTACCGAAAATACCATCGTAAGCACCGGTTTGTTCACCAGCATAATTTCCGATAGCTTTCTGTAATGCCGGATATAAAATCTTTTTAACCAAACTGGTTTTACCCGATCCCGAAACACCACTTACGGCAGTAAAAACACCTAGCGGAAATTTCACATCAATATGCTGCAGGTTGTTTTCCCTGGCACCTTTAATCAGGATGTGGTCTTTCCATTTACGGCGTTTATCCGGAATGGCAATTTTTTCTACGCCAGACAGGTAGCGGCCTGTTAAGCTATTTTTATCTTTTAAAATCTCCTCGTAGTTACCACTGAAAACCAGATTACCCCCATGAGTACCTGCCTCCGGACCTATATCGATAATATGATCGGCTGCACGCATCATTTCTTCTTCGTGCTCTACCACTATAACGGTATTACCAACATTACGAAGCGAAATCAATACTTCAATCAGTTTATTGGTATCACGTGGATGCAAACCGATACTTGGTTCGTCCAAAACGTAAATAGAACCCACTAAACTACTTCCCAATGAAGTCGCCAAATTGATCCTCTGCGATTCTCCTCCTGATAAAGTATTGGACAAACGGTTTAAGGTAAGGTAACCCAAACCAACATTGTTTAAATACAGGAAACGGTTATCAATTTCTGCCAGCAAACGTTTGGCAATTTTGGTATCGTTCGCATTTAATTTCAGTTCATTAAAGAAAACTAAAGCTTTCGATAATGGCATTAAAACCACATCGATAATTGATTTTTCTGCTATTTTAACGTACGAGGCATCTTTACGCAAACGCGAGCCTTTACAATCCGGACAAGTGGTTTTTCCACGGTAGCGTGATAACATCACGCGGTACTGGATTTTATAAGTCTGCTCTTCCAGTTCCTTGAAAAAAGCATTCAATCCAGCAAAATATTTATTGCCGGTCCAAAGTAATTGCTGTTCTTTTTCAGTAAGCGCACTATAGGAACGGTGAATAGGAAAATCGAATTTCGGAGCAGCTTTAATAAAGTTTTGCAACCAGACGTTCATTTTTTCGCCACGCCATGGGGCAATGGCATTATCATAAACACTCTTGCTTTTATCAGGAATTACCAGATCTTCATCAATGCCGATTACGTTTCCATAACCTTCGCAGCGTTTACAGGCGCCGTAAGGATTGTTAAAAGAGAAAAAGTTGGGAGTAGGTTCTTCAAATTTTATTCCATCCAGTTCAAAACGATCGCTAAAATGTTTCGTTTGACCCTGGGCTTCTACATAACAATCGCCTTTACCTTCAAAAAAAGCGGTCTGTGCCGAATCGGCCAGTCTGCTTAATGTTTCTTCTTCCTGATTGGTTACAATACGATCGATCAGGATCTGAACGGTTTTATCATCTGTGAGTTCTTCATCTTTAAAATCAGCATCGTCTAAAACAGCTTCTATCTTTTCTATTTTATCATTGATCAGCACACGTAAAAATCCCTTTTGTAATAAAATAGCCAGTTCTTCCTTAATCGTACGGTTGTTATGCGGATATAACGGACAAAAAATAGTTACCGTTGTATCTTCAGGCATGGTATTTACATAATCTACCACCGTGCTTACCGAATCTTTTTTTACTTCTTTGCCTGAAACAGGTGAAATGGTTTTCCCTATACGCGAGAAAAGAAGTTTCAGGTAATCGTAAATTTCAGTTGAGGTACCAACGGTAGAACGTGGGTTGGAAGTAATAACCTTTTGTTCGATGGCAATTGCCGGAGCAATACCTTTAATATAATCAACATCGGGTTTATTCATCCTGCCCATAAACTGACGGGCATACGATGATAAACTTTCTACATACCGGCGCTGTCCCTCTGCATATAAAGTATCAAATGCTAGTGAAGATTTCCCCGAACCAGACATGCCCGTTACCACCACAAGTTTATTTTTTGGAATGGCAACATCGATGTTTTTTAGGTTGTGCACCCGGGCACCTTTTATGATAATATTTTTATGCGGATCTTTTTCGGCCTCTTTTTTGCTCATGTATGGTAACGAATATAAATGTATAACCCCAGAATGTGGTTAGGGTTTTAAGAAGATACAAAAATAGGGTACTGAGACGGTTAATTTATTTTTTAACATTTTATTTTTTGTTTTTTGATAAAAAAATAACTTTCTTTGAACATTAACAACCTCAAAACCAAACTAACACATTTCAAAAAACATAGGAGATAAGCTATAGAAATTAAACATCTACAAATTAATTTTTAGCAAATAGTACGGGATTTAGTGTAGGTAAACCTATGAATTTACAATCATATAATGATCAGGACCTGGTAAAGGTATATATTACCGGGAACGAGAATGGATTGCAGGAACTTTTAAGAAGACATAAAAGTAAAATTTATACCTCTATCTACTTATTGGTGAAAGACCAATATCTGGCGGAGGATATTTTTCAGGATGCTTTTATAAAGGTAATTAATACCCTGCGATCGGGAAGATATAATGAAGAAGGTAAGTTTTTACCTTGGGTAATGCGTATTGCACATAACCTGGTTATAGATTATTTCAGAAAAGAAAAGAGAACACCTATTATCACCAGTGCTGATGGAATGGATGTATTCAATATGCTACACTTTTATGATGAGAGCGCAGAAGACAAAATGCTTCGCGATCAAACCCATAAAGATTTAAAAGCGATGATCCATTTATTGCCTGATGAGCAAAAAGAAGTGCTCCTCATGCGTCATTATGCAGATTTGAGCTTCAAAGAAATAGCAGATTTAACTGATGTCAGCATTAATACAGCCTTGGGCCGTATGCGTTATGCGCTTAGCAATTTGCGTAAAATGCTTAAAACAAAAGAAATGACCTACAAAGGGTAGTAAAAATGTTACATATTTTTTTTGAGGGCTTGAAATAAAGCATCTTAACTATCGTTAAGTTTATAAAACTTATCACATTTAGTTGCTTATGACAAAAACCTCTACATCACAAAACAATGTAAATTTACCTACACCCAACATGTTTCAGCCTGGAACTGATATCGAATCGGACGCAGAAATCGACTTATTTTATGATCAAATAAAAGGTAAGTTAGATAGACTGGCTCAAGATCCTCAAGATGAAACCATCAATAGGATTTTAGCTTACAGCAGGTCATTATAAAATTTACACTGGTTAAAAAGGTTGTTCCACAGGGTGGGGCAACCTTTTTTTATGTAAAATGTAAAAGGTGAGATGGGTGATGATTCATTAGTTCACTGGCCATTGGTTCATTTGTCACTGGCAACTGTAAACTGGGTTAGGGTTTAATAGTTCATTGGCAAACGGCCTAAGCGATAAGGACATAAACTATTTGGCTATCAACCATGAACCATCTGACTATAAGCCCTCAACAATTCAACCATGAACCAATCTAGCAATGAACTATTGGCTATCAACCATTCTTCCATCCCTCTATAAATGTCCTAATTTTTACAATCTCCTTCCATAAAAAGCCCTACCTTTGCATAGTGTAATTTTAACACTAAGGGCACAATGAACAAGAACTTACTTCCACTCACTTTAGGCGGTTTAGGCATCGGGATCACAGAATTTGTGATGATGGGCCTATTGCCTGATATCTCAAAAGATTTAGCAGTAACCATTCCACAGGCCGGGCATTTAATCTCCGCTTATGCATTGGGTGTAGTAATCGGTGCCCCGTTATTAATTATGATTGCAGGCAAATATCCACCAAAAATGATATTGATCGCTTTGATGATCATGTTCACCGTTTTTAACGCTTTCTCTGCTTTTGCCCCAACTTTTAATACTTTATTTATTGCTCGGTTACTTTCGGGTTTACCTCATGGTGCATTTTTCGGTGTAGGATCGGTAGTAGCCAGTAGAATTGCAGAGAAAGGGAAAGCTGCACAGGCCGTATCACTCATGTTTATGGGTTTAACCATTGCCAATATTGTGGGCGTACCATTGGGTACCTATATTGGACACAATTTCTCCTGGCGCATATCTTTTGCCGTGGTGGTATTTGTAGGTTTGGTAACCCTATTAAGTTTAAAATTATGGTTGCCCGCTTTAGAAGCGACAAAAAACCGCGATTTAAAAGCAGAATTAAGTTTTTTCAAAAAAAGAGAAGCATGGATCATCATTTTCATGATCTCTATCGGAACAGGCGGCCTATTTACCTGGTACAGTTATATCGCTCCGTTAATGACAGATGTTGCGGGCTTTTCGTCAAATGCTGTAACCTATATATTAATGCTGGCTGGTTTAGGCATGATGTTCGGCAATTACATTGGCGGACGTTTGGCTGATAAATTTTCACCGGCAAAAGCATCTGCAGCTTTGTTGCTCACCATGGTGGTTACCTTAACCATTGTGCATTTTGTGTCTGCAAGTCAGCCATTAGCTTTAATTATGACTTTTGTTACCGGCGCGGTCGCTTTCTCATTGGCAGCCCCTATCCAGATGCTGATGATCCAGAGTGCCAAAGGCTCCGAAATGCTGGCCGCCTCTGCCAGTCAGGCGAGTTTTAATATTGGTAATGCTTTAGGCGCCTTCTTCGGTGGGCTCCCGTTAGTGTATGGTTTCGATTATACTTCGCCCGCTTATGTAGGCGCCGCTATGGCATTGGTTGGTGCGTTTTTTGCATTTTGGTTGATTAAAAGCAACCAGGGAGTAACCGAAAAGGTTAAAGTCCCCGTTACTTCTTTTCACTAATTTCGAATGACAGAATGATTGAGTGAGAAATATAAGTCATTCCCTCATTCAAAAACTCAATTATTCAAATTTAGTTGCAAGCTAACTTTTTAGAAATGAAAGTAAGTGCAGCTAAAAATAGTCAGCCCCGCGATACACTCATCCCGATGGAAAATCCTACCGCGTGGACACAATTAGTTATAAGATTCTTCTGCCGCTCTATGCCGCGGAGGCATGGTACTTTGGAGCGCCAAAGTACCCAAAGCGCTTTGTCAATCCAGCAATGTGGCTTCTCACCGACTCACGCTCATCAAAAAAACAGCGGCACTTTGTTTTGCTCGTTTCTGCTAAGTGAAAAATTGAGGGGTATTTTCACAAAACCACTGCGTTTCAGGTTTGGTATTGCCATTTGTCCTATTCTGCAACTGTTTTTTTGATCGTTCTGCCACTTGGGATTGACGGCGTCCTTCGGTAAATTCCGTTTTTTATTAAAGTTGGTTAGCAAAATGCCTAAACTATTCTTGAATATTTGTGTCCTAAGGGTAGAATGGAAAATCGGGACCGTTCCCATCAGTTTAAAATCAAGGGGCTGTGCCATTAATTAAAAACCTGCGGCAATTTTTGAATGAATGAGAATTACGCTGCCATCCCCATTTTTTTAAGCAGCCTTAAATGAGATTTTATTCCACCGAAATAACTGGTGCAATTAGGCGTTATGCCATTATCATTCAACATTTCGTATAATATTTTACTGATTTGCGGATAATACAGATGGTGATAGTGCGGAAATAAATGATGCGCAATATGATTGTTAAAACCGCCTAAAATAAAGTTTGCCGTTTTACTGAAAGGATGCATGTCGTTTGAACTCCTGATCTGGTTCATTAACCAGGAGGCATTAATATAACCCCGCGCATCAGCTTTCGGATATTGTGTTTCCTCTACATGGTGGGTCGTAAAAAAGGTAAACAACAAGAATAACGACTGACTTAGATGCATCATTAAAAAACCAGTTAGCACCACATACCAGGGTTGGATTGCAAAAATCATAGGCAAAACAAGCAACAAACTGATATAGATAAATTTTTGGAATACAAATGACAGGTAATAGCTCATGTTCTTTTTGGCGCCATAACCATCGTCACTAAACAGAATTACGAAATCTTTAATAAAAATCCAGAACAGCGAATAGGTTGTATAAGCTAATGGTGCATACAGGTGTTGGTACGCATGAAACCAATAATGTTTGCTACCCGGCACCACGCGGATCAATTTAGATATTTTAAGGTCTGAATCATAATCTTCTACATTTGGCGCATAATGATGTGAATTAACATGACGCAGTTTCCAAGCTTCAGCATGCGCCCCAACCAATGTATAAATAGCTACAAAGCAAATGTGGTTAAGCTGCTTACTTTTAAAAATGGTATTGTGCGAAAAGTCGTGTGAAAAGTTAAAAGCAAAGAGCAGCGAGATAAAGCCATATATCGCAAAACAGCCTATAAAACCAATCGGGTCAGCAATTTTATACAAGATCAGATAAGCAAATATCGTGAGGGAAAAATATACCATAAACTTAGCGACAACCATATTCATAAAAGTAGATTTATCGATTACCAATTCCTGTTCCACACGTTTGTATATCGCCTTTAGCAACTGACTATCAGCCGCTACATAAATATGTTTATCCTTCATGTCGCATCGGGATTAAGTGTTCACTTCTGCCCATCATTTTCAAAAACCTGAAATGTGAAGCCAGCGATTCGCCGTAAGACATTTCCATATAAGTGAGCCTGTGTTTTTTAGCCAGCGCTTTGAAAATTGGCATAATATTAAGGTAGTGCACATGGCACACGTTAGGAAGCAGGTGATGTACCGCATGCGCATTAAAGCCGCCCAGTGTCCAGTTTAAAAACCTGCTTTCTGCATGATAATCTATTGAGGTAAGTAATTGCAGCTTTGGCCAGCTCATATTCAATTTATGATCCTGATCAGGTGCCGGATGAGCTACATAATCAGACAAGTGTGCCACACCTAACACCGATACAAACAAAAGGGATATGATAAAATGATTTAACAGAAAAGCCATCAAAACTACTGTCCAACCGAAAGGCAACAGATAAACTGGCAAAATGATCATGTAACCGATATACAAGAGTTTATATACGACCAGCTTTACCACTTCAATGCGGGGGATCTCCACTTTAATCGTGCGGCTTGAAAGTTTGAACAACATCAGGATTTCCCTGAAAAAGAACCAGTTAATGGAATAGAAGAGATAAAGAAAGGGCGCATAAATAAACTGATACCGATGGAACCATAACAAAGGCTGAGATTCGGTCATCCTGAATAATGGATTATTCAGCACATCAATGTCACTGCCCGCTATATTGGTATATAAATGGTGCGATTCGTTATGGTTCTTGCCCCACACATAAGCGTTGTTCCCCTGTAGGTTAAAACTGAGCGAAAAGAGTATCCGGTTCCAGAATTTACTTTTTACTGCTACTCCATGTGCAGCATCGTGCGAAACATTAAAAGCGGTTAACAAAACAGAAAGTCCCATCAGCAGGTAAAAAGCGAAAAACGCAAATAGCGAATGGCTGGTAATCATTAAGGTGTAAAGCAGGATGTCCAAACCGAAGTAAAGGAAAATCTTGAAGAACATTTTTGTGTTCCCGGTTTTCTGTAGCCCGTTATCAATAAAATACTGTTCGATCTGCTCGTTCAGTTCTTTATAGAATTCGGAGCCTTCATCTTTTATAAATCTTAATTTGTTCATTGGAGTGCTGTTTTAAAATTTTCTTTATCAAATCTAAAACACCAAACACTTTAAAATTAACCTTAAAGATTATGCAAAAACCAAAAAGTATCCCTAAAAGAAATATCTTATCTTAATTAGTAATTATAAATTATATTTTATAAATTAAAAGCCAACAATAATCCACTTAATTATTAAAAATAGCGTTATTCTATCTACAAATTAATCTTCATGAATAATCAACAAACAATATTTTTTCAGGCTATTAAATCAGCCCTGCCAGAATACCAGAACCTGGCGCTGAGTATAGCTGAAGAATTAGGAATAAGCACGAATGAGGCCTATAAGAAAATCAGGGGTGACAGCAACCTTACTTTTCAACAGATCATTAAGCTTTCTGATTCTTTCGACGTCCCTTTTCTGTACAGCCCGAAACAATCGTTATCGGTTACTTTTAGCTATTTAAGTGTTAATGAAGATTTAGATATGATTGGCTATCTCCGAAATTTATTGGACAATATAAAAGCTATCAAAAACAGCAACAAGAAACACATCACCATTACCACCGACGATATTCCTTTATTTCATTTTTTCAAGTATCCCGAACTCACCAGTTTTAAACTCTTCTTCTGGGCAAATAGCGCCAATAACGTCGAAACGCCGTTTAGCTCCTCCTTTCTATCTGATGAAATTATTAAAATTTCGCAAGAGCTGCATGCCACTTATCTGGAAATACCAAGCACCGAAATATGGTCTAAAGATACGGTAACAGGCACACTCGAACAGATCAGGTATGCATTCGAAGCCGGCCATCTTACAGATACTGAACTGGCTATAAAAATAGTAGAACAGGTAAGGTATTGCCTCACAGATATGAATATGTATGCCATTAGCAGCAAAAAAACCATCGATCCTAACCATACCTTTAACTGGTACAGTTGTGATGTACTGGGAAGCATTGCTTATCTGGTTGATTTTAAAGACCGCATGGCCTGCTACAACAGGTTTAATACTTTTAATTATTTAAGAACCGAAGACCAGGCCTATTGCAAACAAACCAAACAATGGATGCAGGGCCTGATTATGAAATCGGTTTCCTTTAGCGGTCAGGGCGAAAAACACCGCAATAAATATCTGTATAATGCCTTTGCCGAATGCGATAAGCTGCTGAGGGAGATGACTAATGGTTAGCTCAATAATTAAGTGTTAAACCAGCGCCAAAACCCATATCGCTATCATAGTGGGCAGAAATACCCATGTATTTTGTGGTAATAAATTTAAGTCCGCCCATAAATTCTTTATCGCTGTTTACCATAAAGCTTGCCCTTAATCGTTTAGAAACCGGTATATCTTCCCGCATCAACTGCAAGCGAACATTACCATCGTGATAAACTTCTGCCTGCGCGATTACCAACATGGGCAAGGTGTAGGCAAGCCCTACACTAAACATACTTCTTTTATCCTTTGTGCTTTTCTGGCCAAAAATATTGGTTTCGGGTTCACCAGCTTCCATCTTCCGGTAACGCCAATCAAAACCCACAAAAGGCATTAACCACTGCATCCTATCTACGTACCGGCCAATATGGGTTTCGGTTTCAAAGCCGTGCATTTTATTATAGCCCAATCGCCATTCGGCTCCAATGCTCCAGCGCGTATTTGCCAACATAACCATACCGTCGTTTCCGTTGCTGGCAAAATCGTTTTCGGCCATAAAATGAAACATCCTGTCATCGGCAAAAAGTTTTCGCTGTGCCAATTTAGGGTTCGGGATTTCGGGGTTTAACGGTGAGTTTTCATAACTAAAAATCTTACCCATTCCACTCATCATGTGATACAAAATATGGCAGTGAAAAAACCAGTCACCACTTTCTGAAGCGCTAAACTCAATGGTATCGCGTTCCATTGGCATAATATCGAGTACATTTTTTAAAGGGGCATAATCCCCCTGGCCGTTAATTACCCTAAAATCGTGCCCATGCAGGTGCATAGGGTGCCGCATCATACTATTATTGTATAAAATGATCCGCAGGTTTTCGCCTTTTTTGATGAGGATTTTATCTTCTTCAGAGATGGTTTTATGATCCAAAGTCCAAACATAACGGTTCATGTTGCCCGTTAACTGAAACTCCATTTCACGGGTTGGGGCTTTAGATAAAACCGTTTTTTCCGGCGAGCGCAACATATCATAATTCAATGTTGTCATAGGGCCTTTTGCGCCTTTGTCGCCCCCCATATTATGGGCCTTGTGTGCATCAGCAACAACAGCATCAGTCCCCGTATCATCCAGTTCAGCATACATTACGGCATTCATCTCCATCACCTGGTTCTGCATTTTCATGCCTCCCATCTGCACCAGATTACCATTCATATCCATCATTTCGTTCATCATTTTCATACCTTCGAAATATTTCAATTTGGGTAATTTTTGAGCAGCTATTTTTGGTCCACTACCCAGCCATAAAGAGGCCGATTGAGTACGGTCTTCGGGTGTGACCAAAAACTCGTAGCTTTTATTTTCAGGGACGGTTACAATAACATCGTATGTTTCAGATACGGCAATAATCAGCCGGTCTACTTCTACCGGCACTACATCGTTACCATCATTGGCAACTACTGTTATTTTACCGCCAGCATAAGTGAGCCAAAAATAAGTAGATGCTCCTCCGTTAGCAATGCGCAACCTTACCTTATCGCCTGCTTTGAGCTTGTTTGGTACCTGGTAATGATTTTTTCCGTTTACTAAAAATGCTTCGTAATATACATCACTCACATCCATGGCAGTCATCCTTTTCAGTTCGTTGGTGAGCTTTGTTTTAAAGTGTCCACCCTTTATGGCTTCGGCATAACTTTGTGTTGTACCTTTTTTTATCGCAAACCAATCATTGGCATTGTGTAATCGCCTGTCAACTTCGTGAGGTTTCATATTGGTCCACTCACTTAAAACAACGGGTATCGTAGGGATCACAGGTTCTTTCTTTTTATTTAAGATCATCGCGCCGTACATCCCAATCTGCTCCTGCAGACCTGAGTGGCTATGATACCAATGGGTACCGCTCTGTATAACAGGGAAACGGTAAACATAGGTTTTATTGGGCTCAATGGGCATTTGGGTTAAATAAGGAACGCCATCATATTGATTAGGAAGAAATAGCCCGTGCCAATGCAATGAAGTTGACTCTTTTAGCCTGTTGTGCACATGTATTTCTGCGGTATCGCCCTCGGTAAAGGTGAGCGTTGGCATGGGTATTTGCCCGTTCACCGCAATGGCTCTTTTAGCTTTCCCGCCAAAAGTTACGGTTGTATCAGCAACATATAAATCATAGCGCACAAGCCTCGGCGGCTTATTGTTGCCTAAAGTTTCCACATCACTTGCTTTCCGGGGAGCTTTTTTGGGCTCAGCTGCTTTTACCTCGTTATCCTGATGCTGGCCAAAAGCAAAACTATGGAGCAAAATACTAAGGCAACAAGCTAAAATAAATTTCATTTTGTAGCGTGTATTTTATTTAAGTACTTCGGCAACTTTACCACAGCTTAACATTTTATTACCATAATATGGATTTTTTATCGCCTCGTCTTCGCTTAGCCAATAGCTTTTCTTCATCGGACAATAAGCATAATAAACAGGCTTATCGTTTAGTTTTACCGCTTTTACCAAGGCATAAAAATCGGTTGATAAAGACGTAAAATGATCTCTTTGATGTTCGATATCTTTACTTTCGGCAACGTGTTCGGCATCAAATAATATTTTATCACGTAATACTTTCGAAGCGTTGGTTTTTTCATTGGCTTTTATCGCATTAATTAATGCAGTAGCCTTGGTGCCAGCCACGCTTGCGTTGCTGCTAATTAAGGCGTCTTTAACTTCGTAATAAGCTTGTAAAGGGCTAACCGGTGCTGCTTTTTCCTGGGCTGATACACTGCCAGCTATAATTAGTACAATAACCTGGATCGTACATAATTTAAATAAGGTTTTCATTGTGTGTTTAATTTTAAACAAACCTAGCGGTATGGCCTTTCATGATGTTATACTTTTACCGAAAATGTTTATATAATTATGTGTTTCGTGATCGGGTCAAAGGCTGGGCATTAAGCCATTAGCAGTTAAATGGTTAAAACAATTATAAAGGTATTTCTACACTAGCAGTTACTTACGATATCTTTTTTTATTTTTGGAAACGGATGTCCAGTAATTCTTCGGGAGCAGCAGTCCCGTTATCCGCTTTATCCCAATAGAAACCTGTGAAACAAGCAAGCACACCAAAATGTAACATAAACCGGTGCTTAAATCGGGATGCACGCTCCTACCGGGTTTATTAACAAAGGTTACTGCAAAAACGGCGAAACTCCTTAGTAATATCCCACGTTCATCCAATATCTATCTGATCCCTTAGGTTTAGATACAAGGGATTATGCGGCCTGCAAACCATAAAAATGAAATACTGTATTGCCCACCTAGCCCTGGTTGCAGCGTTACCCTGCAGCAACGAGGTACGAGGCAGCGAAGCGTAAAAGCGGAAAACAGGAAAAAACCTTAATCTTAGCACCAAATTGCGCTCCCAATCCTGAACTGATTCATGCCTTTACCTTACCCGTCAAATCCGGTCAGGGCTGAAAGCTTCATATATAATTCATAGCGACAAATGAATTATCACTAAGCATGACAAATTACAGTTTATCTTCCGGTTCTTCCGTTCTACATGCTCTTCTTCCAATTTAGCAGTTACATTTTCCATCTTTAACCTATATTTGCAAATGCTTAAAAAAGAACGCTACAAACTTTTTGTAGAACATTTTTCGGCCAAGCAGCCTGATGCAGAAACCGAGTTACATTATAATAACCCTTACCAGCTTTTAGTGGCCGTAATCCTGTCTGCACAGTGTACCGACAAAAGGGTGAATATGGTAACCCCTGCGCTTTTTCAACGCTTTCCTAATGCTAAAGCCCTGGCCGAAGCTACTCCCGATATTGTTTTCGATTATATCAGAAGCATCAGTTACCCCAACAATAAGGCAAAACACCTGGTGGGCATGGCCAATATCCTGCTTAACGAATTTAACGACGTGGTGCCTTCGGGGATTGACGATCTACAGAAAATGCCAGGTGTTGGCCGCAAAACAGCCAATGTAATTGCCTCTGTAATCTACAATGCACCGGCAATGGCGGTTGACACCCATGTTTTCCGCGTAGCCAACCGCCTGGGTTTAACCAATGGCAAAACTCCGTTGGCGGTTGAAAAAGATTTAGTAAAAAACCTTCCGGAACACGATATCCACATTGCACACCACTGGCTTATTCTGCACGGACGTTACGTTTGTGTAGCCAGAAGCCCTAAATGCGATGTTTGCGAAATTACCTACATGTGCAGGTACTTCGAACGTTTAACTGCCCAAAACGAAAGAGATAAATTAAAAGCTTAAAAATTATTTTTAATTTACTATTGACATTAGCTAAAAAACATTTAACTTAGCTAAATATTTTAGTATTATAAATATCAACATTTAAGTATATTAGCCGATAATCAATTATATTTACGCAATCAATGAAAAAAGAAATGAGCACTGCAAATCCAGATAAATTAAAAGCCCTTCAACTTACTTTAGATAAGCTAGAGAAATCATACGGTAAAGGCACCATCATGAAACTTGGCGATTCTGCCATTGAACCAATAGATTTTATTTCTACCGGATCAATCAGTTTAGATATTGCTTTGGGTATTGGCGGCATTCCAAAAGGCCGTGTAATTGAAATTTATGGACCAGAATCTTCTGGTAAAACAACTTTAGCTACACACATTATTGCCGAAGCACAGAAAAAAGGCGGTATTGCTGCTTTTATCGATGCAGAACATGCTTTTGATCAGTTTTATGCGAAGAAACTGGGTGTAGATACGGATAACCTTTTAATCTCTCAACCAGATAATGGTGAGCAGGCATTAGAAATTGCCGATAACTTAATCCGCTCAGGTGCTATTGATGTAATTGTAATTGACTCTGTTGCCGCTTTGGTTCCTAAAAGTGAAATTGAAGGCGAAATGGGCGACAGTAAAATGGGTTTACATGCCCGTTTAATGAGTCAGGCACTACGTAAATTAACCGGAACAATTTCGAAAACTGGATGTTGCTGTATTTTCATTAACCAGTTACGTGATAAAATTGGGGTAATGTTTGGTAACCCTGAAACCACAACCGGTGGTAATGCTTTGAAATTTTATGCATCGGTTCGTTTAGATATCCGTCGTATCTCACAGATCAAAGATTCTGACGAAGTTTCCGGTAACCGTGTTAAAGTAAAAATTGTTAAAAATAAAGTGGCTCCGCCTTTCCGTATCGCAGAATTTGATGTGATGTTTGGTGAAGGTATTTCTAAAAATGGTGAAATTATCGACTTAGGTGTTGATTTTGGTATCATCAAGAAAGCAGGATCATGGTTCTCTTACGGAGATACCAAGCTAGGTCAGGGTAGAGATGCTGTAAAACAATTGTTAAGCGACAATCCTGAACTTGCAGAAGAACTGGAAATTAAAATCAAAGCCGAAGTAACCGGCGATAAATTAGCTGAAAAATAAGCCAGATCAATTCCGTTAAACATAAAAAAGCGCCCCAATTAAAAATCCGGGCGCTTTTTCTATCTTAGATGTGATTAATAACTAACCGAGATACCAAAGTTTACCGAAGTACCCCTCCCCTTTGAATAAAAGCCCGGTTGCATAAACCATTGTGCCCTTGCCGGGAAATAATCCTGGTTAAATATATTATCTATACCTAAGGTAAGTTTAGTATTCTTTTTCACCTGATAAATTCCCGCAAAACTGAATAAATGATACGCTTTTACAGCTCCTTCATTTCCATTATATATGCCGTTAGCATTTTTTTCAAATCTGTTACGTGAGTTGATACCGGTATAGTTTAGTGTTAAATCCAACACCTTTAACGGACTATAGGTTACTGAAGCTGTAACTTTTGGCGCGGAAATACGGCGGCCATTGAGATACAAGTCGCCAGCATCGTTAAACTTTCCATTTTTGTCAATATCACGCTTGCCTTCTGTATAACTGTAACTTGCAGCTAAACCCAGCTGATCAAACAAATGGTAATCGGCTGCCAATTCAAAACCATAAATTTTTTCAGGGTTCCTTGCGGTATTAAATAAACCTGTAGCAGGGTCATAAACCACTTCAATACCTAACTTAGACGTACTGATATAACCCGCTGCAGAAAATGTTAATCCGGCAATTTTACTTTCAAAACCAGCCTCATAATTATTAACCTTTACCGCATCCGTATTGATCTTATCAATGCTGTTTACTTTGGCATCGCGTAATGCCAGGCCAATATCCATTACGGAAAAACCCTGAGAGAAACTTACAAAGGGACTAAAAACATTAAATTGATTATACCGTAAACCCGCATTAAAAAGATAAGTACTGTATTTTAAATTGCCTCCGGCTACATCAAAAGATGGCGTAATGGTAGCATTGTTTGCTCCGGTAGTTCTTAATGTCCGGTAATCATCAACTGCTATATTTACATTTTCGTAGCGCAAACCGGTTTTAAATACAAGCTTGCTTAAAATATTAAAATCTGCCTGTGCAAAAGGTGCTATGTTGGTCATATTCATCGTTGGTACCCATACCCTCCCATCAACCAGCGGCTGTGCGGTTTTATCTTTCATGAAATCTGCACCATAAGCCAGATTCATTTTCAAAAAGTCGAGGTTCAATATTGGTGTTTCCAAAAACAAACGTGCCCCCCTTTTATCATTTTTAGCAAGCGACTGCCCATCGCCTCCATCAAAACGCCCTAACGAAACATAAAATACATCCTTTCTGGTTTCATAATAAACATCTGCATTTAAACTCGAATGCAGAAAGGTGCTATCTATCTTATACGATAGATTTAAATTGTGATTATAGTCAACCCCGGTCGGAATCCCAAGTGGTTTTCCAAGTACACCTGTTGCTTTCTGACCTGTTACCAGATTACCGTTTACCAAAGTAAAATTACTGTTCTGCAAACTGCTGTATGTATTATAGGTAAGCTGAATACGCTGATTTTTTGCAGGTACATAACCTAACTTGGCAAAAGCATTATAGCTATCGGTTTCGCCCAAACTGTAGTTTGGCCCTATCACATCACCTTTTGCATCTTTATATTCGCCGGTTTGCTCATACATTCCACTTACCACGTAATCAAATTTACCCAGTTTTCCATAGAACATTTGGTTAATCCGGCCACCTTCGGAGTTTTTGACTTTAACCAACGATCCGTTTAAATTAAGCTGGGTTTTACCACCAAACCTGGCTGCTGTATCCGGAACCATGGTAATGTAATTCACTAAACCTCCGGCAGCACCATTACCATAAATGGCTGTGGCACCTTTTACCACTTCTATACGCTCAAGTACTGAAGGGTCTATCGACCTCAAATCTACTTCTGCATTTCTTAATGGCGAAGATTGAGAAACACCATCTATCATCACCAGCATTGGGCGGCCCCTTAGATTTTGTCCTACATTATTCCCGGTTTGTGCTGTAGGCGCAAAACCTGGCACCTGGTTGGCCAGTATTGTGCTTAAATCTGGCGTGATAGCCATTTCTTTTTCCAGTTTTTTCTTATTTACAATACTAACTGAAGTGGTAATATTTTTAATGTTTTCCGGCTTTCTTGAAGTAGAAATTATCACATCATCCAGCGCATTGGCTACCGGTTCCAATACAAAATTAATAATTGTATCGGCCCTTACCGCCGCAATTTGCTGTGTAAATAACTTATATCCAACAGCATTTACCTGAATAGTAAACGGAACACCGCTTTTGATATACAAGGTATAATAACCTTTGCTATCAGCCTGGATTTTCTGGCCCGGCAAAGAAATGGTGGTGTATGGAACTTCATTTCTTTTATCCTTTATGTGTCCTTCAATCTTCACGTTTTGGGCATGTACCAAAAGAAGATTACATACGAAGATGGTAACGATGAGTATAGTTTTTTTCATCTATCTTTAATTTTCGGCAAAGATAGAAAATATACACTAATAAGAATAGGTCTAAATAAGAATTAGAATTTCTTCTTTAATTCTGGCTAAAAATGGCGCTGAAATCTTTGGTTACATATACAATAACCAAAAGTGCAGCAATAACCAGGACACCCAGAATAATTACACCCCAGCTTCCTTTAAGCTTGTTTTTATCTTTTCTGATCAACCAGTATAACAGGCCGATTAAAGGTACCGCACAAACAATCCAAAATATTAAAGATGCTCCGCTCATATTTGTATTTAATTTAATAGTTTTTATTGGTCCGAGGTCGGGTGTCCGAAGTCGGAAGTTTAAAGAGCAGATGAATTTCTCTTGATAATCCATCCGTTCCAGTTGCCAATTTTCTGTTGGCGGTTTACAGTTTTTTGCCACGGAAGCACAGAAACACGGAGATACATTGCGTTAACAACCATAGTACGATTGCTTCGTTCCTGATAATGACGAACAAGGGAATTAATCAGTTTTCAGTTACCAGTTTACCATTAAAAGTTAACTACTCTAGGCAACTAACTATTGACTAATGACCCAATGACCAATGAACCAAAACTAAAACTCCATCCGCGCCATTGGTGAAACATCCTGCCCTGCAAAATCCTGTTTCAGGTACTTCTGGTAACCTGCAATAGCAATCATGCCTGCATTATCCGTACAGTACTGAAACGCCGGTATATAAACATTCCAGCCCAGTTCATTGGCAGCTTGTTGCAGCCCGTTCCGTAAACCAGAGTTTGCCGAAACACCTCCTGCAATAGCTACTTCCTTAATCCCGTACTGTTTTGCTGATTTCTTTAATTTGTTCAGTAGAATCTGCACAATACTATATTGAACCGATGCACAAATATCATCTAAATTTTCAGCAATAAAATTAGGGTTTTCTTTTTCCTGCTTCCTGATAAAATACAGAATAGAAGTTTTAAAACCACTAAAACTAAAGTTCAGATCAGCGATTTGTGGTTCTGCAAATTTAAACGCCAAAGGATTTCCATGCTGTGCATGTTTATCAATCAGTGGTCCTCCCGGATAAGGTAAAGCCAGTAATTTAGCGGTTTTATCAAAAGCTTCGCCAGCAGCATCATCCAATGTTTCGCCAACAATTTCCATATCAAAGTAATCTTTTACCAACACAATTTGTGTGTGTCCGCCCGAAACGGTTAAACAGATAAAGGGGAAACTTGGCTTAGGATTATCAATAAAGTGCGCTAAGATATGCGCATGCATGTGATTGACAGAAATTAAAGGTATATTTAAAGCTAATGCAAAAGATTTAGCAAAAGAAACACCGACCAATAATGATCCTAAAAGACCAGGGCCCCGTGTAAAAGCTACGGCATTAATGTCCTGTTTTGTAACTTTAGCATTAATTAAAGCTTGTTGCACGGCAGGCACAATATTTTGTTGATGTACCCTTGAAGCTAATTCAGGTATAACACCACCATAATTTTGATGAATTGTTTGGTTTGCAATAACATTGGCAGTAATTTTGCCATTGTTACAAATAGCAACGGATGTATCATCGCAAGAAGACTCGATAGCAAGTATAACAGACAAATTATTAATATTTAAGCTGCAAAATTATTAAAAAACTATTTAAAATACTCCTTTGGGTAATCGCATCAATCATCTTGCTGCTTGCGCTTCTTATTTTTTCGCTACAATTTAAGCCTGTTCAAACTTATTTTGCGCAGAAAGCTGCCGCATACTTATCTAAAGAGCTTAAAACCACTATATCAATCAAGAGTCTCTATATCAAGCCTTTTAAATCTATTGTACTCGAAGATTTATTGGTTTTAGATTTACAAAAAGACACTTTATTGAGCACGCCTCAGTTTATGGTCGATATTAATCAATTATCTATCGATAAAAAGATCATTGATATCAGTACCGTTCAAATTAACGATGGCCAGTTTTTCCTAAAGGATTTCAAAGATAAGTCTTCTAATCTCGATTTTATCATTAACTACTTCGATTCTGGTAAACCTAAGGTAAAGAAAAAGAAAAGTAAGCCTTTTGATGTAAATCTAGGCCGCCTTATTTTAAATAAGTTTGCGTTCAGGTACATCAACTACAGTGCAAAAGATACCGTGCAGGGCAAAAGTGTAAACTTCGATAACGTAAACGTTAAACAGCTGAGTGGAATTTTTGAAGGATTGGACACAAAAAACCATTTGATTAAAACCAATATCAAAAACCTCACTTTTAAAGAGCGTAGCGGATTTTACCTGAAAAACCTAACGGCCCAAACCACGATAGACAGTAATGCCATAGAGCTGAAAAACCTGCTGCTCGAAACCAATCAGAGCCGTTTAACCAACTACTACCAGATGCGATTTAAAAGCTATAAAGATTTTAACCATTACGTAGACAATGTACGGATGAAGGCTACTTTTAAAGATAGTCATATCACCTCCAGAGATGTTGCGTTTTTTGCACCTGAAATGAATACCATGAAACTCGACCTCGATGTTGATGGTCAGATTACAGGTTTAGTGAATAACCTTAAAGCCAAAAAATTATCATTAAGGACTGGGAAGGCTACACACATTAAAGGTGACTTTATTTTAAAAGGGCTTCCGAAATGGAAAGAAACTTTTATGGACCTGAACATCGAAATGGCAGGAACAAATAAAACCGATCTTGAGGAAGTGCTGGCGGGCATTACCAACAGCAAAAAGAAAATTGTTCCGGTAATTGTAAACAAATTTGGCAACATTAACTTCAACGGAAGTTTTACGGGTTTCCAAAACGACTTTATTGCCTACGGCGAATTTAAAACCAAACTGGGCCGCATCGTTTCGGATGTGAATATGAAAATCGATAAAAACGATATTCCGTCGTATACCGGGAACGTAAAAACCTACGATTTTAACCTGGGTAACCTGCTTGATGAAAAAAGCCTGGGCCGGATCAGCTCTTCTTTATATGTAAAAGGCCGCGGAACGGAATTAAAAGATTTAACCGAAAAAATAAACGGCGATGTAGATTATATCGACTTTAACAAATACAGGTACCGTAACGTAAAGATTGATGGCACCTTTGATAAAAAATATTTTGATGGCAAGCTGAGCATTAACGACCGAAACATTAAACTGGTATTTGATGGCGGTGTTAACCTGAACCCTAAACTGCCGGTATTCAATTTTAACGCAACCATTTCCAAGGCCCGTTTAAAAGCCTTAAAACTCCTGAAAGATTCGTTGATGGTGGATGCCAAATTTACCACTAATTTTTCGGGCACCAACCTGAATAACATATCCGGTAAGTTTTTGATTGAAGAGATCAGGCTGCAAAATCCCAAAGGCATTTATACTGTAGATTCGGTACAATTAATGGCCAATGGCACAGGTGCCAGCCGCGTACTGGATATCCGGTCGGATATTTTAGATGCCAGTATTAAAGGAGAATATGATTTAAATTCTATTGTTTCTTACTATAAAGCCATCGCAAAAACCTATATCCCTTCATTAAAGGCTGATATTATAAAATACAAAAACCAGATTTTTCAGTTTAACCTGAAGGTTAAAAAATTCGAACCGCTGGCGCAGATATTTGTACCAGGCCTGGAATTAGAAGAGGGCGCTACATTAACCGGAGATTTCGATTCGCGGAATAATACCGCCACGCTGAATGGTTTTGTAAAGAAACTAAAATACAATGGCATTATCGTAAACAATATCATCCTCGATGAAAATACCACCACACAACAGCTTCAACTGATTGTAACTTCTGACCGGGTGCAGCTTAACGACAGTTTATTTATTAAAGATGTAAACATTTCCAACATCCTTCGGAACGACAGTCTGGCCTTCAACGTAAAAATGTCGAACGCCGACGAAGATAATCAGCTCGATTTAAACGGACTGGTAGAGTTTACCAAAAACCAGGATACTACGGCAAGGTTAAGCGTATTGCCTTCTATCTTAAAAATCAATAACGAAGAATGGCGCATCCAGGAGAAAGTACGAATTGTGCTGAACAATGGTAAAACCGAGATCAGTAATTTCGATTTAACCAACGGAAAGCAACAGGTTGTTATTGATGGATTAATTTCAGAAGACCCTAAAGATTTGATCAGTGTTGGCTTTAAAGATTTTAGCTTAAAAACCCTGAACCCTTTTACCAAAGGTTTTGGTGTTAAATTGGGTGGAAACGTTAACGGGAAGACTGATATGTATGGCGTATTAAAAACACTCAGGGTAACAGACGACTTAAAAATCGATTCGTTAAACTTTAACGATATCTATATCGGTACCTTAACCGATACCTCATCCTACAGCAATGAAAGCCAAAAGCTAAATGTATTTACCCGCATTGTGGCCGACAATTCGGAGAATTTTAAACTGACCGGAAATCTCGATCTAAAAGAAAAAGTAATCGACCTCAGCGTTAAAATGGATGACAGCAAGCTCACCGTACTGGAGCCTTTTGTTAAACAACTGGTATCCAATTTAAAAGGAAATATCTCAGCTGATTTAACCGTAAAAGGTAAGTTAGACAAACCAGAAATTAACGGAACTTTATCGTTAGATAAGGGACAGCTGATGGTAAACTACCTTAAAACCACCTACGTGATTACCGATAAGGTTGAAGTAAACAATAGTGTAATTAACCTCGAAGATTTTGTACTTAACGACCTGGAGGGCCACGAAGCCACAGCAAACGGAACGGTAGATTTAAACGACATTAACTACCCGACACTGAATGTAAAGGTGAATGCTAACAGTTTAATGGCCTTAAACACTACCGCGAAAGACAATTCCATCTACTATGGCCGGGCCTATGGCACAGGTGTATTTACGTTTACGGGCCCGACCAATAAAATGAAGATCGACATTAAGGCGAAAACGGAAAAAGGAACTATATTTAACCTACCGCTAAACAGCTCTGAAACCATATCGGATAAAGATTTCATTAATTTCGTGAGCCGCGATTCGACTGTGCTGGTTAAGAAAAGAACAAACTTTGATGGTTTAACCTTGAGTTTCAAATTAACCATTGATCCGAATACCACAGCGAACATATATACCACCCTGGGCAATTTAAGTGGCAAGGGTAATGCCGAGCTGGCCTTAAACATCAATAGTGTCGGTGATTTCGAAATGTCTGGCGATTATATTATTGAGACTGGAAGTTTTGATTTTACAGCCCAGGAGGTGATCAACAAAAAATTCGAGATCAGGCAAGGTGGAACCATCCGCTGGACAGGTAATCCTACTGCGGCACAGATTAACTTAAAAGCGGTATACGCGTTAAGGGCAAGTTTGAACGACCTTTACAAGGCGGCAAACCGCGATGCCAGCAGCAATGCCAACCAAAGGGTAAATACCGAGGTAGAGATGGGCTTAACAGGTTTACTGCTAAAACCGGATATTAAGCTCGATATCAATTTCCCTGCACAACCTTCAATTAAAGAAGAATTGCAAACCTATTTTAGCGATCAGAACAACCTGAACCTTCAGGCATTCAGTTTAATTATCAGAAGAAGTTTCGCTCCCGGAAATGGAGGGCAGTCGATTGGGAACCAGTTGAGCTCAACTGCTACCAGTACAGCTACGGAATTGGTTTTTAATCAGTTTAACAACGTACTTTCTTCGTTAAACTTAAACTTTGTCGATTTGAACGTACGTTCGTTAAGCGAGGCCAATGCATCATTTAAATTCTTTAACGATCGTTTAATTATTAATGCCGGTATTGTAGACCGGAATAGTGCCAACGATTTTACCGTTATCGATTTCTCTAAAGATAATGTAGGCAGAGAGGTTGAGGGACTTTTCCTGATTAAAAAAGATGGAAGCCTGACGGTAAAAGCGGCAAATAAACCACCCACGCAACAGAGTATATTCTTAAACAGCGGGATTAGTTCAACCGCAAACGTAACCTCTTTCGGTCTGGTGTATACCCAGCAGTTTGATACTTTTAAGGAGTTTATTCAGAAAATTTCTGGTGCTTATCGCCGGAACCTGAAAAGGAAACAGGGGGATACACCGGTTAAAACGAATAAATCGATTAATAAAGAAGCGATTATCAACCAGAGTAAAGGGAACCAAAGGAGGTAGAGCGATTGTTCATTTGTTCATTGGTCAATAGTTCATTGGTATGGGCGAGAGCGTCATTTGCGCACAGGCCGGAACTTAATGCCTATTGCATCCTGGTTTTGAATTAATAAACAGCCGTGCAACATAGATTCTGACCACGATTAGCTATTAGACCATTGAAAACAATCAATGCAACTAATAAAACAAGTTCAGGAGGACGAACCGCATGATGATTAATCGACACCAGGGGGCTTACATGATCTTATATTTCTTATATGGTTAAAAATCGGTGGCTATTTAGGTTAAGTATAAAGATCCTTCACTGCTTGCAGAATGACAAAATTTGCTTTCGGATTAACCGACTCAGAAACGAGCAAAATAGATTTCTCCACTCCGTTGCACTCCGGTCGAAATGACGATTGCAGGCAGCGTTTAGAAAAAAATCTATTCCAGGGAGAATGAACTAGAAAAGTCTGTCATTCTGAATGAAATGAAGAATCTCTAACCTAAGAACCACTTGCTTTTATTATGTACAACTGATAAGTTAGCGCAGACTGATTGGGGTTCATTGATCCATACTAGACAGATCCTTCACTGCATTCAGGATGACAAATTATACTGGGGTAATCAGCGTTTTTGATTCTACATTAAACAAAAAAAGCCAGTACCAAACGTAAGTTCAATACTGGCTTTTGCTTGTTATTAAGACTATGGGACTGACTCCAAACTGTCAACTCCAAACTGTTAACTGCAAACTGGACTATCCTTTCATAATCGAATGGCCCATTTTATCTCTTTTGGTGGTTAAATAACGTTCGTTATGTACATTACTGGCAATTTCAATCGGAATGTTTTCGACCACTTCCAGGCCATACCCGATTAAACCTGCCCTTTTGGTTGGGTTATTACTCATTAAACGCATTTTAGTCACCCCTTCCGATCGCAGAATCTGCGCTCCCACGCCATAATCACGTTCATCACCTTTAAAGCCTAACTTAATATTCGCTTCAACCGTATCAAAACCGGCATCCTGTAAATTATACGAACGTAATTTATTAATCAGCCCGATACCTCTACCCTCCTGGTTCATATACACCACAATACCTTTACCTTCTTTTTCGATCATTTCTAATGCTTTGTGCAACTGCGGGCCGCAATCGCAACGGCAGGAGCCAAAGATATCGCCTGTTACACAAGAGCTATGTACACGTGCTAAAATAGGTTCGTCTGTATTCCATTCACCTTTAGAAATGGCTAAATGTGTCGCATTATTATCCAGCTGTGTATAAGCCGTCATTTTAAAGTCGCCCCAGGCGGTAGGTAAATCGATGCTAACCTCCTGCTTAATCAAACTATCCATGGTTAAACGGTAGGCGATTAAATCTTCAATTGATATAATTTTTAACTGATGCTGCTCGGCAATTTTAAATAAATCTGGAAGCCTGGCCATTTCGCCATCCTCTTTCAAAATCTCTACCAATAAACCTGCAGGTTTCATGCCGGCTAAACGCGCCAAATCTACTGCCGCTTCTGTATGACCTGCACGGCGGATTACACCACCATCTTTAGCTATCAGCGGAAAAATATGTCCCGGCCTGCCTAACTCTTCAGGGTCGGTTTTAGGATTAACCAAAGCCAGCATCGTTTTAGAACGGTCGCTCGCCGAAATCCCCGTGGTACAGCCATGGCCAACCAAATCTACCGAAACCGTAAAATTAGTTTCGTAAGCTGCCGTATTTTTGCCAACCATCAGATTAAGATTTAACTCCTTACAACGTTCTTCTGTTAAAGGTGCACAGATTAAACCACGGCCATAAGTGGCCATAAAATTAATAATCTCGGGCGTTGCATTTTCAGCAGCAGTTAAAAAATCACCTTCGTTCTCTCTATTCTCATCATCTACAACAATAATCACTTTACCAGCTTTTATGTCTGCGATGGCCTCTTCTATTGTGTTTAATTTTGTTTGCATTTTATAAACATTATGGGGCAAATGGTGTGTAAGGCGTATTTAAATGAATTTATACCACAAACAATAACCCATACAAATGTACAACCTTATTGAGCAATATTTGGATTAAAATATCATCTGTAAGTAAAGGAAAAGAGGCCTATTTTCCCTTCTTTTTAAACAACTTAAGGAAAAGCTGCTTATAGTAATTTATATCAAACAAGGCTGAATCTACGGTAGCTTTATAAGTTAAAAAGGCAGCCAGGGGCGACAATACGATTACCGCAATCCACATCCCGAATATAGGATTCAAATTCCCTTCACGTGCCGATTTTTCGGCCACCGTAGTAATGATGTGATATACCAGGAAGAAACAAATGGCCACCACTACAGGCAAACCCATTCCCCCTTTTCGGATAATGGCACCCAGTGGCGCACCAATAAAAAACAACAGGATACAAGATGCTGCCAGGGTAAATTTACGCTGGTACTCTACGGTGGCAAAAATAATTTCGCCGGTTAAATCGGTTTGGCGTGGACCCCAGTTGGGTACGTGCTGCATAATATTCGCAACGGTACTGTTTGCATTATCGAGGGCCAGTTTCCGAGATCCGTTAGGGATACTCTTCAATATTACATCATCAATCTCTTTCGGAACGGCTTTTATCCTCGTGTAACCTCTGGTCACATTAAACTGCTTAAAGTTACTGCTGAGGTTAGCAATAGTACGCATTTTCATCGTATCTAATTGCTTCGTCAGCGAATCGCGTTTTTTTACAATCCCTTTCAGGTTTAACATGGGTGTGCTGTTTCCGAAAGCATTAGGATCGGTCTTATTTCCATCGAAAGAAGACATATCGAAACGCGGTGAGGTTTCTTTAAAACGGTTCCGCGTAAAAATCTGCCGTGGGTTGTACATGCCGTTTTTCGAAGATTGCTCTTCGTATTGTACACCATTTTTAAGTGAAAGCACCAAAAACTTACCATCGGCGGTTTTATTCATTTTCCCCTCTTTTGCCAGAATTACTTTGGGAATGCCATTATTTTCACGGTGATCGTAAATCATGATATTGTGCAGTGTACCATCTTCCTCTTTCGAATCAACACGGATGGCATAACCTGGAATGGCATTATTGAAAACCCCCGGTTTAATTAAAAATGAAAGTTTTTTATTCCTGATATCATACAATAGTGAGCCAAATTTGAGGTTGGCTTTAGGCAACATATAATTGGCAAAAAAGAAGGAAGCTACAGTGAGCATTAAAATCACCACAAAAAGGGGGCGCATGGCTTTTTGTAAAGAAATACCTGCCGATTTAATGGCCACGAGCTCGTAATTTTCGCCCAGTGTACCAAAAGTCATGATGGAAGAAAGCAGTACTGATAATGGCAGCGCCATTGATACATTGGCAGCCGAGGCGTAATACATCAGCTCCAGAATCGTGTACCATTCGAAACCTTTTCCGATTAAATCATCAATCCATTTAAACAGAAAAAACATCAATAGAATAAACATCATAACAAAAAATGTTGCTATGAATGGCTTCACAAATGCTTTTATTAATAGAAGATGTATTTTTTTCACCCTACAAAGGTAAACAATGCGAAGGTAATTTAGGCACCCAAAACGCTAATCAGGTAATCGATCTGGTTATCCCAGATTAATTTTTTCTCTGCCAGAAGTTCATCGGTCGTAAAATCAGTAATCGAGAGGGCAACATCATTGGTGAGTTCGTCCTGTACAATTTCCATCTCAAAATAACATTGAGGTTCATCATCCAGCCACTTAAATTTAACCAGCTTATTTTCTTTGATTGAAACCAGTTTTGCTTTTTGCTGCTCATCATCCCAGGTAAAAGTGTATACCTGATCACGGAAATTCACATCGTCCGCGAACCATTGCGATAAACCGTTTGGTTCACTGATAAAACTATATAAAATTCTTGGTGACGATCTAACTTCGTACTCTAGTGTAAATTTTTTCTTTTCTGCCATGTTAGTACACTACCAGGATAATTTCCGGACAATTTTTTAATATTATTTTTCTAAAGAAAGGTAATTTATTCTATATCTGCAACAATATAATTTTTATTGGTTAAAGGCGTTGGTGCATTGGTCCATTTGCTATTAGTTTACTGATTTTTGTGGCTAATTGGTTAAACAGGTAATCGACTCAAGACTTCCTACGCTATGCTCCGGAATGGTTATTGGATAATCGGTTAATTGTTGTATTCAGTTAACTGTTTTCATCCTATCAGGAATTTAAGGTCAGTTAAGTTTTGATTGCGCTTATATGGTTTTTATATGTCTTATATGGTTAAGAAACGGGGTTGTTAATTGTTCATACCCATTAATTGACTCCAGCCAAAAAACATCTTCTTTTTTAAAAAAGCAGCGCCAATTCCTTTACCCATCCTGTACCATTTGTTTACCCTTTCTCTATACGAGGTTAACCCCAGGGTTACCCTTTGCTTACCTATTCTTTACCCTGGCGTTACCTCTTTTATTACCTAAAGGGTAAAGGATTGGCGAATATCAGCTATAGATAAGGTTACCTTAGGGATGACCTGGTACCACCAGGGGGGTAAGCAATCTTTTTGAAACCACTAAATTTTATCAGCACAAACGGTCAGCTGATTATCTTCCCATACCTACCCTAAGCACAATATCATTAAGTTATGATTTTAACCACAGATTTACATAGATAAACTGGGATTTTTATATCTGTGTTAATCCTTCTTATCTGTGGTTAATTATTTTCACCTGTATCAACGGTTTAAATAATGGCATTGACCGTAAGCAATAACTTGAGATAGGATAAGGTCAGAAATGCGGTTACTTTTGCGGCACATACCGGAATGTTGCGCTTCGTTGCGTTATTAATTTCTAAAAACAGGCTCCCTTAAGGGCTAAAATAACGATTACAATCGCTTAAAAACAATAAAATTTACTGAGCATTAAGGCTTTAAAGTATTTTTCACATTTCTTTTTAATAGAATGTATATTTATTCTATATTTGCAACTCTTAAAAATAACCACATCGATATTTACGTTATGTAGTAAATATTAAGCCCGGCGGGGTAGCTCAGATGGTTAGAGCGCAGGATTCATAATCTTATGGATTTGAAATGATACGGTTTAAAATGGCCTCATATGGCTTTTCACCACCGTTAACGTCACATATCACATCATCACGTTACACATTAAGCCAATCAATCCGTTAACAGAAACGTTAACAAAACGCGACCTTTGATCGGGGCGTGGGAACAATTTTTTCACCTAAAAAAGTTTCCACATGGCAACCGCAAAAATCGTTACATGGAGCCGTAAAGACAAAAACGGCAATTTCCCAATCGGGATCAAAGTTTCACAAAATGGCATTCCCGCCTATTTGTTTGAGGGGAATAATCTTGCATCCCGCGATCATTGGGATGCAACAAAACAACAGGTCAAAAAAGCCCATCCGCAAGCAACACGTTTGACCAATTTCCTAATCAAACGACTTGCAGAAATCAACGGCAAAATCCTGGACTTTGAAACGGCAAAACAGCACTGCACAGCCGAAGATATTTTAAACGCAGTCCGTGGAAAACAAGAAAAGCTCGCACCGCAAGTGCTACCCGTGCCAGAGGTGAAACTGGCTTTTTTTAAAGATGTCGCAGATAACTATTTGAAAGAGCAAAGGGGCTTGGGTAATTATGATGTTTTTACCGCTGACAGGAGCAAGTTGAAACGCTTTTATGAATTTGCCGGGGAAAGGGTCACTTTTCCGGAAATCACAGTTGAGTTCCTGCGCAAATTTACCTTGTTCATGCGCATGGACAGAAACCGCAATAGAAAAGAGCATAAGCCGCTTAGTGACCGGACAATCACTAATCACCTGTTATTGGTTCGCACATTGTACAATCGGGCAATTACCGCCGGATTGACGGATAATAGCACTTACCCTTTCGGTGGCAGGGATAAAATTTGTATCAAGTTCGGCAAGTCGGAAAAAATCGGGCTGACAGGCGATGAAATCAATTTGCTGAAAAACCACCAGTTTTCAGCAGAACAACAGAATTTACACCATAGCCGCAATATCTGGCTTGTGTGCTTTTACTTTGCAGGGATGCGCATCACGGATGCATTGTTGCTCAAATGGTCAGATTTTCAAAACGGACGCTTTTATTACGTGATGTCAAAAAATGGCGAACCGGGTTCATTACCAATTCCGCAAGCGGTCACTACTATCCTTGAATTGTACAAGGGTAAAAGCAAGGGGCACGATCTGGTATTTCCTGCATTAAGTGAACTGGAAAATCTGGATGATCGTTTTGAATTACGAAGGAAGATAGGTTCGGTAACCAAAATGATGGGGGATGATATGAAAGAGATTATGAATTTATTGACAATCAATAAAAACGCTTCCCCGCACAGAGCGCGTCATTCTTTCGCCCAGCGCGCCGAAGAAAAAGAAATCCATCCAAAAGTTTTGCAAAAGATGTACAGACACGAAAGCATAACGACCACAATGCAATACCAATCTAATTTTTCCCATAAGAAAGCTGACGAAGCACTGGAAGCAGTAATCGATTTTTAAACAACTATTTTTTCCTGCCGAAGGCGATTCATAAAAATAAAAGGCGGTGAAAAACCAGCCTTTTATTTTTATGAATGATTACTCTGTTGATAATCACTATTAGTGAATAGCTTTAATTTTTTATAATTATCGACTAAGCAACCTTAAAATATTTTTGAGCAACAATTAGGATTTGATCTAGCGACTGCGATTTCTTTCCTCTTTTTCTAAATCTTGTTGTTGTGCTTTCCTCAATTCCTCAATAAATTTTGCCTTTCTTTCTTGCTCCTGCTTAGTCATTTCATCTGTTAACTCCCCTTTCTGCTCTTTGACTTTTACTGCTGGCGTGGGCGGCTCGGGGTCTTTATCAAGAATTTTATTGTTTTCTTTTTGGATGCTTCTTTCTTTTGCCTCTTTTAATTTGGTCATAAAATCATCCTGCTTACTATCCAAATCAAACAAAGTTTTCTTTTCTTTTACTGTCACCTTTTCCTTTACCGGCTCTTTCCCAGTGATTTCACGCATTAATGCTATTTTTTGTTCTCTGGTAAGTTCTTTTTCTTTCAACCCGGCATCTTTGGCAATAGCAAGCTCATCTGCATCGAATCTTTTATTCATTTCTTTTAAATGACCTTCAAAGTCCCATTCTTTGTTACCTCCTCCTATACGCCTAAATTCCGCGAAGTTTATCCTCTGCTTAATATTCTCTTGGTTCAATTTTTCAATTGCCCTACTTCGGTCAAGCATAAGCATATCAAACTTTTCGTAGTGCTGCAAAACGAGGTCTTCGCCATATTTCTTAAATAGTTCAGCTTCTTCTTGGGGTGTCATTTTTTCTTGATTTAAGGTACACAATATGTTAAAGTTATTAAAAATTAAGGGACTAACATGGAAGATAATCAAAGCCATATCGGTTTAGACGAACCTGTAAATTTCTATGAGTTAACAGGCATTTCCAAACCTAAAAAACATGAACAGCTACCCGGCGAAACTCCCAAGGAGTTCTTGGCAAGAATTAACGATCCAACAAAATGGGTTTATGGCTGTCCAGTTCGTGACAAAATGTTATTGAGTGATCCCTATATGCTCCCTCGTTTCGCAAGCTTGTCTAGAAAAGCATTCATGCATTACGGGGGCGAACATTATAATCCGCATACTATTTCGATGATGTCAGAACTGTTCATTAGGACAATTATAAAAGAAAGTATTGAGTATAAAGTTCAGGGCAAAACGAAGAATTATGATTGGGAACTGCTTAATAATTTGTTCATAAAATTTATTCGTGACGAACTGAATCTTCCTATGCCAGACGGCTATAAAATGATGGAGAGAGAAATTCTGCCGGAGTTTCGCTCCCCCTTCCATCATCTGAACATAGATACTTCAAATTGATAGTTCTCTATCTTTTTTTCTCTCCTGAGCCTCTTTCATTTGCCTGATAAATTCTGCTCGGGCTTGTGCCTCCTTGGTTATATCTTCCTTATTGGTTGCAAATTTCTCTTTTGTTGTTTCCTCTTTTATAGGGTCTTGGACGGCGGCTTTTTTTTTATTGTCGGGTTCGCTCTTTCCAAAACGTTTTTCCATCTCCTGACCGTTTTCCCCCCATTTTACATCATGGTCAGAATATTTCTGCTTCAGGATTTCTTTAACACCATCGGGCATCTTTTTGTAACTTCCAAAGGTTTTAAGCATATTCGAATATGTGCGGTTTAACTCCTGCTTAGCCTCTTGCGCGTCGGCATAAAAATTTAGCCATTCATTGCGATACATATCGTTAAGCTCTGCTTCTGATGGTCTTGTTGAATCAATTGTTTCATCTTTCATAATTGAAAAGTTTAATGGTGAATTTATACGTGTTTATAACTTTCTAAGGCTTTCTGATACACAATCGTTTTTTCTGACGGTGTTAGCTTGGGCGCTGTCATCCCGAGCGCACTAACGACAAATTGTTCTGCAATTGAAGTCTTGGGTTCTTGTACGAGTTCCGGTTTTGCTATTTTTTGTAATTGACCTTTAAAAGAAAAGCTGACCTTTAAAGCAATCAATAAATACAAAGTAATGTCGCGGATATTTGAGCGGTTGCGCTCCTTAGCTTCTTTCATTTCCCTGATAAATTGTTGCCTACGGGCTTCCTCCCGATCCTTTGATGACCGTTCTTCTGCTTCCCGCTCCCGCTCTGGTATTCGTGTGTCCATTACCATCTTGATCGTTTCCGCTTTCTCCTGCGTTACAGATTGTGGTTGCTGCATAGCAGTTTGTCGATCTCGGATCGCTTCTTTTTCAGAAATTAACTGAATATCTGCAAAGCGGGTCTTTACATCCTTGGACTTAGTCCCGTCCAGCTTTCGCACCAGGTCGAATGATACGCCGTCTGCATCTACCACTTTAAATGGTCTTTCAGTGCCTTTGGCAACCTTATATCCTTCGGCCTCTGCTTCGCGTATAAACTCCTGCGCGGAACTCGTGCGCTGCCATATCTCCGTTAATACTTGTTTATGATGGTCGTGTTTCTTGTTCTTCTGCGGGGTCAATGTATGATTTAACTCCTTTTCCATTTCTGCCCGCGCCCGATCATGCGCTTTATAATTATGCTCGTAGGTCGCCATTATGCCACGCTCATGGTTATAACGTTCATAAACGATATGGGCATGAGTACGCCCGCCGGGTTTCTCGTGCAGTACAACCACCCGGCGCTGGTCTTCATAGCCTAATTCTTTGGTCAGGATATCAACGGACTGTTGCCACTCCTCCATCGTCATGGCGCGGTCGGTCGTGTCGTAAGGATTAGGATTGATATAAGCATGATAAACGCTGTTATCGCTTCGGGTCATTTCGCTATTAAGTTCCATGCTGTAAAGCATATCCTTGAAGTAACTCGCATCCGCATCACTACGGCCATCTACATCCAAAATTGTAATGCGCTCATTTGTTCCTTGCGCTAGCAAGTAACTGGCAAGCTGTGGAGCGTTACCTCTGATTTTTCCTGCGACTACCATTTTTAATGATCTCTAATAGTTCTTTTGTAATTCGGCTGACTTCGAAAATGCAATTGCAAAGCGTATCCGGTTCGATCTTCGGATCGTTACCAGTCTTAACCCAGATATTCATGGCTTTGGTCATTTGGTTTAGATTGCTGCCCTGCTTTCCGATTTCGGCAAGTAGGCGAATAAAATCCTGGCGATCAGTGCCCTCTTGTTTCCGATCTAACCTCCGTCGAATAAATTCGCTTAGTGTTATCCTTTCACGCCTAGCGTATTCCTTCAGTTGCATAATTTCATTGGCAGTCGCACGAAACTTGATGATCAAGTCGCGGTTCCCGCCGTCATTTTTAGACGTGCGTTCCATATTTTATTTTTCAAAAGGGGGTCAAGGGGGAAATTTTTTCCCCTTGCAAGGCAGGTTTTGTGGACTAAAGGCAAAGCGCAAAGCGCTTCCTGTGGACACAAAACCATGTCTTGCAATCTTTCTCTAAGCTATTATGTCAGGCGGTTTCTATCAATATTTCGACATGGTTCTATATGATACATTATGGCGCATCATGATACATACCTAACAAAAAGTAGATGGTGAATGAATTTTTTTTCCCGTTGAAATGAGAATTTAACCAAAATGAATATCTTTAGTGACGCTTCATTAAAATCTGAATATGCCCCTTCAAAAACTAAATTCGCTTCAAAAGAAATCTTTATTATTTCTTGCTTCTATCATAATTTCACACCTGATAATCAAGGCATCTTTGACCTTTGATGAAACTGCGCCTTTTGTTATTGCCCTGATCTTATCTTGGGGGGCTACTCTTTATGGTTTATACCAATTTCGAATTGGCTTAATTGAACAAGGGGGTTGGTTTACACATTTTCTAGCAGCGCAATCAAAGATGATATGTATCTTACTGGCAACAGTATTTACTGTTATAGGCACTAGGGGTGGATTAATGCCCATCGGCATGCTAGGAGGTATTTTTTTTGTTCATATCCTTGTTTTTGCAATAATTGATTCTAGTACGCCAGACAGGAAAAAGAACGATGCGCCAAGTGATAAGCCATTAGTTAACGGTCAGTTTGGAACGGCCGAATTCGCAAATTCGGTAAGTATTTCTAACGAAATGGGAGATCAGGACAAAGGACTTTATATAGGTTTCGAGCGACGTTGGCACAAATCAGGCCATTTATTGACTACAGGAGGTGCTGGAAAAGGAAAAGGTACTTGTCTGATTCTCCCAACATTGCTTGTTGATCCGTTTGGATCATATTTTGTAACTGATCCGAAAGGGGAAAATGCGATAATAACGGCACGACATCAAAAGGACGCTGGGCAGAAAGTATTTATAATTGACCCATGGAACGAACAAAAGAAGCACAAAGCGATACATGGCATTGAGCGTTCAGGTTTTAATCCTTTTGCTTTTGTTCGGAGAAATGAAGAAGAATTACGAGATTTTTGCGAACAAATAGCTACATATATAGTCCCTATAAATCCAGAAGCAAAAGACCCCTACTGGGATGATCGTGCCCGAAGTCTGATAAGACTTTTGCTTATGCATATTATTACCGAATTGCCAGAAGAGGATCATAATTTCTGGACACTGTATAAAATGTTGCGTTATACCGAAGATGACTGGCTAGTTCTTTTGTATGATCTTAAAAACAACCAGAAACTAGATGGGCTGATTTCTATTGGTGCAGGTGAATGGATTGCACTTGAAAAATCAGGAAATACATTAGCAGGTATTAAATCTGCGGCGCAAAATGCAACAACAATTTTTGAAAGCCCCCAACTTAGAGAATCTTTAGCTAAAGATGATTTTAAACCGGAATATCTCACGAATGGCAATTGCACGGTATATCTTGTTATTCCCGAAAGATATTTGACCACACATGCAACGTGGCTAAGACTGGTGACAGGTTTAAGCCTCATGGCATGTAACGCAAGGCCCAATAAGAGGGTGAATTTTATCTTGGATGAATTTGCAGTCTTGGGAAAGATGCAGGATATTTTAAAGGCTTATGCCTTTGCTCGCGGGCAAAATATCAGTTTGTGGGCTTTTGTGCAAAGTCTGTCACAATTAAAGACCATATATGGCGAGGATGGGATGAATACCTTAATTGGAAATTCAAACGTTTTTCAGGCGTTAGGCGCTGGTGATAACTTCACCGCTCGTTATGTCAGCGATAGGCTTGGGGAAACAACACAGCTTCAACAAAGCGTATCATATAGTACTTCTACAGGCTCCGGCAGTAACAGTTCCGGCAGTAGTTTATCACAACAGTATCAAGCATATAAGCGCATGCTCATGACTCCTGAAGAAGTAAGTAAAAGTGATGATATAATTACCTTCATCATGAATAAAAAAATCATTTTTAAGAAATGGCCTTACTATAAAAAATTCCTGACTAACGTATCGTGGGATGAGGTTAAACAGACTGAAGGAATTTATACTACACGAAACCGAGAGTGGTATGAAGATTTTAAGGAAAGAGCAGACCCACCACCGCGAATACTAGATTAGTTAACTTGAATTAAGTGATTTGTTAAAAGCCCCGCTAAATAGTGGGGCTTTATTTTGGTCTGGAATTTTTCCTCCAAGCTGTGCCTCCTTTCCGCACCTAAGCTGTGCTTAGGGAAGACGTCTGATGGATTTTCTTTTTGCTAGAGTAGTGATTTCTAGTCGCTGCTCTAGCATATTCTTGAACACTGCTCATGAGCGTCTTGGCTCTTAATTAGGCTTAACAAAATAAGATAAATACCAAACGGTTTCCATTCTATAGTAATACGCTTCATATGATACGTATGATACAAGCCAAGTCGGCTGCACAAGCAAAAGCATATTATACAGACGCACTCCAAAAATCAGATTATTACGTTAACGGCCAAGAATTGGATGGACAGTTTGGTGGACGGCTAGCGCAACGTATCGGGATCTCTGGGGTGGTTACTCGTGACCTCTTTTTCGACTTGTGCGAAAACCGCCATCCCCTGTCGGGCGACCAGTTAACGCCAAAAATGGTCGATAACCGAACTGTCGGGTACGATATTAATTTCCATGCACCGAAAGCGGTTAGCTTGCTTAACGCTTTTTCCAAGGACAATCATATCCAGATTGCCTTTGAGGAAAGTGTCCAATCTACAATGGATTGCATCGAAGCAAACATGATGACCCGCGTCAGAGCAGCTAATCGGAATGAAGACAGGGAAACAAAAGAACTTGCTTATGCATCCTTCACTCATTTAACCGCACGTCCTGTGGATGGCTCAACGCCAGACCCTCACCTTCACACTCACGTGTTTGTATTTAATAGTACCTTCGATGAGGTCGAGGGCAAAATCAAGGCTGGTCAGTTCAGATATATAAAACAGGACATGCCATATTATCAGGCGATGTTCCACAAAACCTTGTCGGATAAACTGATTGACCTTGGCTACACCATCAAAAAAACTGATAAGAGTTTTGAAATTGTTGGCGTACCTGAAGAAGCCATCAAATTATTCAGTAAACGTACCAATGAGATCGGAAGATTTGCCAAAGAACATGGCATCACTGGGATTGACGAATTGGGTAATTTGGGCGCTCGAACCCGATCAAAAAAGCAAAAGGGCTTAACAATGGACGAGCTTAGATCGGAATGGCGCAAGCAGTTCAAGGACAACCTCAACATCAGTGAGGAAGAACAAAATGAACCTATTCGATACCGTAAGTCTCTTAGCCCAGACAAGCTAAGTGATAAGCAATGTATAGAATATGCGTGCGACGATATTTTCGAACGAGCAAGTGTAATGCCTGAAAGGAAAATCCTTGCCAGTGCTTATTCTCATGGCATTGGCAGCAGGTCTGTTACAATCAACGACATTGATATCCGATTTACAACCGATAAATCGATTATTAAGGTAATGGATGGGCATCGTTTGAGCTGTACCCATGTCGATGTACTAAAAGAAGAAAAGCGGATGGTAGAGCTAGCCCGTAAAGGACAAAATACTATGATACCTTTGTACAGCAAGCCACCAAAAATAAGCCTAAATGGTCAACAGCGCGATGCGGTAGAGCATCTGCTAACCACCAAAGACCGCGTTTCCATTATTATGGGCGCAGCAGGTAGCGGTAAAACAACCTTATTAAAAGAGGCCGTTGACTTAATTGAAAAGGCAGATAAGCGTGTGTTTGTTGTAGCTCCTTCAGCCAGCGCTAGCCGTGGCGTTTTGAAGTCAGAAGGGTTTATAGAGGCAGACACCGTTGCGAAACTGCTATCTGATACAAAGCTTCATGAAAAGCTTCCCGGTCAGGTTATCTATTGTGATGAAGCAGGTTTACTCGCCAATAAGGAGATGTCCAGTCTGCTTGAACTGGCCGATAGATACAATGCCAGGCTTCTGCTTGGTGGAGATACCCGCCAACACAGCAGCGTAGCACGTGGAGATGCGTTGAGGGTAATAAACACCGTTGCAGGTATAAGAGCCGCCGAAGTCAGCAAAATCTACCGTCAGAGAAACGCAGATTATAAAAAGGCGGTAGAATATCTATCAGTTGGCAATGTAGCAGCAGGTTTTGAAACTCTGGATAGAATGGGCGCAATCAGAGAGATTGACCATTTAAAACCGCATGATGAACTCACGAATGATTATATAAAGGCGGCAAAGGCTAGAAAGACTGTCCTTGTCGTCTCCCCAACACGAGAGCAAGGCACACAAATCAGTGAAGCCATCAGAGAAAAGCTAAAAAATGCCGGGTTAATTGGTAAGCGAGAAATTGCCGTAAAGAAACTTGAGAACCGGAATTTTACCGAAGCTGAACGCGGAGACTGGCGTAACCTCAAAACAGGCCAAGTTGTACAATTCACCCAAAATGTACCAAAAATGAAACGCGGTTCTGTTTGGACTATTGCAGATATTCAGAACGGACAGGTGAGCATCAAGGATGATAACGGCACGAACCATGTTCTGCCCTTAAATCGGGCTAAGAACTATAATATCTATGAACAATCAGAACTAATCCTGTCAAAAGGAGATTGCGTGCGGATTACCCAAAATGGTTTTGATCTAGACGGTAAGCGTTTGGATAATGGGGATTGTCTTCAAGTTGCCTCCATTGCCAAAAGTGGCAAAACGGTTTTGGTTAATCCGGTTAGTAAATCACGTTACGAAGTGGATAATTCCTTCGGACATATCAACCTTGATTACTGCACGACAAGCCATTCGAGCCAAGGAAAGACAGTGGATCAGGTTCTTGTCGCCCAAGGATCGGCCAGTTTCTCTGCAACGGATGCCAAACAATTTTACGTCAGTGTATCACGAGGCAAGACTGCCGTAAGCATATATACGGATGATAAAAAGGAACTTCTTGAACACGCCAAAGCCCTAAAAATCCGTAGGTCGTCCATTGAATTGATCGAAGGAAACAAGGGGCTTGAACACGCGCTATACCTCGAAAGGCAGAGAATCCCTACAACTAACAAATCTGCAAAATCAATCGACAATCCTAGGATAACGCGCGACTATGAACCAGAGCTTTAGACTTAAATCAGAGGAAATACGCCGGAATAATATTACTTCCGATAGTAATCAGGAAGCCAGCTATAAAAAATATCAAAGTGCCGGACATGTGCGCAACATCTCGCTTGTTCTTTTGGACGGTACGCGAGTTTTTCTAAACTATGCCTACCTTCTTTCATGTATGTGTGATCCCTCCTATGAATACTTGGAATTGATATTCACCTCACACAAGGTCGTAATCAAAGGCTTAAGGTTAAAGCAGCTCTATTACGACTTACTGACGCATAGCCCTTTAGAATTGGAATGTTCAAATTCCCGTTATAATAGTGTTTCTGAAGGCAATGAGGCGGTTATCAACGACATACAGTTGACCGACAACTAAAAATGAAAAGACCAAGATAATTTCTTATCCTGGTCTCCATCTGGGGTTTTGCGGTGCCTGTAAAATGATAACGTCAAAGCCCTGCATAAATTGCAGGGCTTTGAGCATTTATTCCGGCTGCAAACTCATTAGATAATCAAACGCTTTCGAAGCTTCGCTGGCGGCTTTAAAAATAGCCTGATTATCTTCTTTGAGCATTTTTAGATATTTTTCGATATAAGTGGCATGGCTTCCCTTCTCCAAAGTAGCAATTTCAAAGCTGGCGCACATAAAGGCCGCGCCCAACTCTGCCACCAATTCTTCTTTGGCGTAATCCACAGAACCATCTTTAAACCTGTCGCGGCGATGTTTAGCACCAGTCCAATGTGCAAGCTCGTGCAGCAAGGTTGAATAATAACCTTCTGTAGCGGTACAAGTTGGATTAGTAATGAACAATTCTGGAAATGGCATATTGATCAAGTCACGAGAAGGCTCATAATACGCTTCATAGCCACTATGTTCAATGCAAGCAGCAGTGTTCTGAATAAATTCGTCAACCGGATCAATCTTTTCGATCAGGCTTTCCGTGTATTCTGGAATCGGCGAGGGTTTATATTCATAGCTCGCAAGTTGGCATTTGTTGAATACCTTATAGCGTTTGATTACTGGAATTTTCTGAATTTCACCGTCTATTTCTTTATCAAAAGTATCATAGAAGATGATAGTATTACCCTGCTCACCCTTTTTAATCATTTCATTTTTAGCCGACCATTGTTTAAAACTGCCCCATTCGTTGGTGGTATATTTATTTTTGAGTGCGGAACACCAGAGTAGAAGTATATTAATACCCTTATAGTAGTTTCCGGTTGTTTCATTTTTAGGAAGTGTCAAAACTGGAGTGTTTGTCTTCCATTGGTTGTTCCAAGGAACTGTACCTGCCTCTAATTGAGCAATAATCGTGTCTGTGACCTCCTGTCTGATTTGATCTTGAATGCTTGTTTTGGTGATTGTGTTAGTCATTTTGTATTCCTCATATTAGTTAATGGTTACAGGGAATGACAAACCGAGGTTCTAATGAACAAACGGCTGTTATTTTGCTTCGCGAGGAAGTCGGCACGACGGGGAAAATAATAGTTGGAGCAGTGAATGGCCTCGGTTATGACCTGTGCATAACCATTGGCTTATATATGTGAGGTCTGTTGGAACTGGCTGGCATTCCAAAACTGCAGCCGACCCAATCAAGAGGATGGGTTATCTGAATAATTAAGATACCAATCATACAGGCTTACATTTTCTTTGTAGAAGTTCACCATATTGATAAATCTGGTGCCAACCTCGGTCTTAATAAAATCACGGATTGAAATTGTGGCCGCTCTACCTGTATTGCTATCTTCCAACCAGCAGCATATGAACTTATAGCCGTAACCTTTAATGTACGGTGTTACCTTTGACAGGTTCGACCAAGAGTTAAGGATGATACTATCCTCATTAAGAACATCGACTTTCTTGAACGAAAGAAGTGCGAGGAAGTCCAGAATGTTTTTGAAAATATGCAAGCCTTTTGGTTTATATATCTTCCCTCTAATGAAAGTAATATCTTGCTTTCCACTAGTTGATGCGATGTGTTGGTTGACAATCTCATCTCCCCCACTCTCATTTTTGAAGGTGAGTGCAACAAACGATTTTTGAGTTTTGTAGTTGAAGACCCAAGCTTGGTTGGCATACTTTATAACCTTGGCAATTTGAATTTTACGTTTAATAAAATAGTGTTGTAATCCTATGTCACTGACCGGAACAATCGACTTAATCGAAAGCGATTGATCTGCTGCATTGTCTACGTATTGAATTGACTGCACACTCGGCGATTTACCGAGCATAATTTCAGCCCATCTAATAGCGTCTGCTGCACTATGTGGTACTCCACTTTCTTTTAGATGTTGACCAATATTATTAAGTACTGGAGCAATATTGTGTTCGTTTTCTCTTAATGCTTCCAGAATTTTGGACATACTTATCTTCTTCGCATTATCTAATTTCATAGCGCGACTTTCCTTTGCTAAATTATAAATTGGTCTAGTTTAAAAGTTGTTTTTACGGCTTTTGGGATAAGCCAAGATATTCATCAAGATCATGTTGAAGGTAAAATACTTTGCCCCCAATTTTTCGGAACGGAATACGGTTAGGTTGCTTACACCGCATGGTCATTAACGACTTGTATGTTGAACCCACATAGTCCGCAGTTTCCCATGGATTCAGCAGGCGTCTTTTAGGGTCTCTACTAGGCATTACGTTTTCCTCCAAGGCTGACACCACTAACCCAGACACAGTGGCGTTTGTTTTTCATAAACGATTCGATTTTCGGTCGAGGGCGTTGTATAGTGTAATTTTATTACACAAGTCAAACGAAACCGTGTCCGATTAAGAAGGATTAAGAATAAAAGACTTATTTGGATATTTTCGTGGGTAAAAACCCCCATATATATGCTCTAAATATTAATACAGTTTAATGGAAGCAACAGTATCTTATGAAAGGAGAAAACTATCTGGATATAGAAAAATATCGTGCGTCAGGATGATTTTTTGTCATTGATTGAACGAATGTTAAAAGATCGCAGAATCTAACACTAGAAAAGCTCTTCTGTTTTGCTCACGTCTGAAAAAATTCACAGAAAACACTTCTAATTTCCATGCCTAATAAAAAATACAATAAATTAAAAAAAATGCATTTTTTTAATCGAAAAATTTGCTTTTTGATTTTTTTTTAATTTTAATTGTATTACAGTTTAACAAATAGATTATGAGATAGATAAACGCAAAGTTTCAATAAAGAAAGTCGGTAGCACTCTTATTAATAAGACTTACATCGATCTAATTAATTCCGACTTATAAATTTTTAAAGATGCCCAAAATTTCCTTCACAGGAGCGGGCATCTTTTTTTTTATCAATAATCATTCATATCATGGCACAAAGAAAGAACAACAGAAAATTAAAGCTACAAATAGCATTGATGATTATCGGGGTGCTTCTATTAGCAATTTCGATAGCGATACACATCCTGGATAAAGAGAATTCGTACGATATTATTTTTTCAATCTTTGGAGCGAGCTTTGTGAGTGTGAATTTCGAAGCGGTTTTGGATAGCATAATTAAAAGCGATGATGAAATAAATGCTTTGGATTTGTTTGAACGAGCAGTTAATCTGATTGACGCTTCAATGAAACAATCTTACAAGCCGAGCGAAAAAGACCTGAAGATATTTCGCAAGTCGCCCCTAAACTTATACTTCCTCACGATGAGTGAACAAGGTGACTTATTTTGGAACTATACGGTTTTTGATTTCTCTTTAAAAAAACATCAATACCCAAGAAGATTAGTTACTGAAGCAATTTTCTACAATTTGACAAAAACAAAAGAACTTATTTACGGTGTGGAAATATTCAGAAATCGACCAACTGATCCGATAATTGCCACGTTTAAAATTAAAGGTGGTCAAGAATCCACAGCGCTTGCCGTTTTAGACCCATGCGTTCGAAGAACAGAAAACGTATATGGTTTCACTAGACATGAAGGATGGAATTCGAAAACCCTAATTTCATCGGCAATTCTTACATTCGAGCCACTATTTCCAAATGAAAATATTGGCCCTGTTTGTAGAAATAATAGTTTACTTTTACAAGAAATGTGGAATTCTAATTATAAAGATAATCCTACTAAAAAGATTTTTGATCAGTATATTTAGGAAATAAAATCGCCAAGGGGTGAAGTATGGAATATTGTCTAAATTTAAAGGATAGCCAATCTATTTTGTCCGTGTGGAGTTCTTTAAGCAATCTCATGAGAAATAGCTTCAGAGATGTATCATTCAATGATAAATATAGCTTAGATGGAGTTATTTCAGAAACCTTCGATCTTTTAAAAAACAACAAATCTGATCATAAACATATTATAATAACAGATGAATTTGGTAAGATCGTCGCTGGACTATTTAACATTCCTGATACAAATACCAATAATGATACGTTTTATGACGTTGGCTGGTTTTTTATATCTTCGGACTTAAGCAAATCGAAACGATTGCTTATTGCTGACATGATGGTTGTATTCTTTCACGACAAAATTAAAAGCCTGGGTTATAAAAAAGTCGTCACGCAGATGGGAACCAAAAGCGGCGAAAATTTATTCTCAAAGAGATATGGTTATGAAAAGATTAATGAGAACCGTAACCAATGGATCAAGATACTTTAGATCTCTAAGACGAATATATTTAAGCACACCCCATCAACGCACTTGAAAGTCGATGTGACCGATTCAACCTTTAACATTTTTTGATGTTGACAGATAAATACAACCTTACTAAAAATGGTTTGTTAACATCGTGATCGGGAATATTAATCCTCCAATAAAGTCTAACTCACTTCGATCAAATTGGTGGTAAAATTTAGCGTTAAACATCGACTTTTCTGATTGGGCATAAGGCTTTAGTCGTTACTTCCGACTTCCCCTGTCTCCGCCACTGTTTTATTAGTCGAGCTTAATCGGCCTTAATAAAACACTGAAATTTCACAGTAAAACGCTTTCTGATCTAGATTTTGACCCAAGACCATCCAACCAAATCCAACAGGTTTTGGGGTAAGATTGGGGTAAGATTTTTGCCTCCAAATTGCGTTACCCCGAGCCACATTAAAAAGGGTAACCCAATGTCTCTATCAGACCTCGCTCTACGTCACGCCTCCCCGAAACCAAAACCTTACAAGTTAACCGATGGCGACGGCCTCTATATGGATATCCGACCAACAGGACGTAAATACTGGCGGCTCAAATATTCGATCTATGGGAACGAAAAGCTTTACACAATTGGCCAATATCCCCTTATTTCCCTTGTCAAAGCCAGAGAAAAGCGTGACAGCTTGCGCGCACTTGTTATGGATGGGATTGATCCAGCCGATATCAAGGCGGAGCAAAAGCGCAAATATTTAAATAAGCAATTACAAACCTTTCAGATTGTTGCTGAAGAATGGCATACACGGAATTTCGACACTTGGACGCCGCGCTATGGAAAGGAAATTCTGGTACGACTGAAGAACAATGTTTTCCCTCACATGGGGAACAAACCAATTTCTGACGTAACCATTCAGGACACAATTCAATGTCTCCATAAAATCGAAGATCGCGGCGCCTACGATATGACCCGCCGTATTCTCCGCCTTATTGGCCAGATCATGAGATATGCAGTAGTCACGGGTCGAGCAGTTCGAGATTTCACACCCGATATGAAAGGATCGTTGAAGCGTTATAAGTCTGGTCATTATGCCGCGATTACTTCCGCGGAGCTTCCTGAGTTTGTAAACATTCTTTACCGAAACGAAGCAAGGCTTTTCAAGCGCACCACTATTGCCGTTAAACTTCTCATGCTTACGGCAGTAAGAACACGCGAATTAATTGAGGCGAAATGGACTGAATTTGACCTTGAAAATAAGGTTTGGGTAATTCCGGCGAATCGAATGAAAACGAGGATTGAGCATGTAGTTCCATTATCTTCGCAGGTCTTAGAATTACTCAATGAGTTGAAAAAAGATTTCGGCCATAAAGAGTATATCTTACCTAGTGTTGTTCGAAGCGATAAGCCCCTTAGCAATAATACTATCTTAAAAGCGCTTGCTACATTGGGTTACGAGAAGAAAATGACGGGTCACGGCTTCCGGTCATTGTTCATGAGTACCATAAAAGAGAACTTTGATTACAGACACGAGATCATAGATCGGCAGTTGTCTCATGTTCCCAACAATAAGATTGATAAAGCGTACGACAGGGCATATTTCCTCCCGCAACGCACTGCGCTAATGCAGGATTGGGGCAATTATATTGATTGTTTGAAATCGGCGAAATAATGAAAAAGGGGTGAACTTTTCAGTTCACCCCTTTCCTATACTGGCTCAAAACTGTCAATTAGTTCGAGAATATCCTGCTTTTTCCATCCTCTTTTTCTGACTCCGAGTTTATACGGTTTTGGATAGATACCCTGACGACAGCCTTCCCACCAACCAGACTCGGAAATTGGGATCATGGCTAGAACCTCATCTATACTAAAGAAGCCTAGATATTCCGGAATATTTAACCCTTTCATATTTATTCTCCTTGTAGACGATGTGACGTTTAGCGTACATTATATCAAATGGCGATTTTTTTTGATTTCTGTAAGACTTATTGATATCTATTAAGCTTTGACCCATCAGATTGTCTGATCCTCCAACTATTTGTATATTCGTGCATGGCTGAATTATCGTATCAAGAAAAGAAAATCATCAAAGACAATCTAATACAAGCAGGTTATGTTCTTAACTTTTCTAATTCCAGTTTCAATGAGTTTATATACGACGTTACTGGGAAAAATGCAGACGATCCTAGGTATTCAGAAAATAACTCTGGATCGAAAGGACAACGTCTTATCAAGTTCATCGAATTAGAGGCCGACTACACCGTAGGGGTATTACTCAAAGCCCTATTTGATGAATTAGTCGCGTTTAATAATCAAAATGGTAAAGTAAGAGATTCGAATTATTATAGTATTTATTGCAAAATTTTTGAACGCCTTTTAAATGGAGGAACTGTTGTAGAACATATTGATGCTATTCAAGCCACAAATGACGATAAAGACTTTCACTCACTAGCTAAGCTCATACGAGAAAGTATTGAGAAAAATGAGCCTGAAGCCGCTCTGGATAGATTACACACCTACACGATCAAGTTCTTAAAGGAACTTTGCCAGGTTCATCAGATAACGGTGACTAAGGAGGAAACGGTTAATGCCTTATTCGGAAAATATATAAAAGCAATAAGGGAAAAAGGGTTTTTAGAGTCTGCGATGGCAGAAAAAATTGTACAATTCAGTTTCCAAATCATGGATGCCTTTAACGATATCCGAAACAATAAAAGCTATGCACATGACAATCAAATCTTAAATTATGACGAAAGCGTCCTGATCTTTAGTAACATAACCGCTATGGTAAGATTTATTCAGTCGATGGAGACAAAAAATAAAAATAGGCAAATTGAAGAGGCAGACATAGACTGGGGGCAATTCTAACCTGCTACCCAGTATAAAAGATTGAAAGTGATTTACAGCTAAATTGTTACCAAATGAATACTCAGAGTATTGTTGTTTGAAGAAATCACTCTAATTTAACGGCGATAAAAACTTCTCTTTGACGAAAGGAAGAATTTCCAGCCAAGCGTCAAGTACAGTTAATGCTGAATTTATAAGGACGAAATTCCTAGAAATTTCAGGTTCAAAGTTCTCTTCAAATTTACTTCCGTGAAATAGGTTATTTCTAATATCCCTAAGACTCTGTCCGAGAATATTTATTTCGGGTGTACCCTGAGGCCATGTCCTATCTCTCCAAGCTAGCTTACTATCGTCAATAGTTTGAATTCGTGGAGGGTTAGTTAGAAGAAAATTAACTGCTTCTTTCAGCGCTGCGTCTATGTTTGGATCAAATTTCTCCCTTATTTCTTTCTCAAAACCGTTCCAGTTTGGTTGAACATAGGCACCATTAGTTATGAAACCGGAATGTTTTAGGGAACCTTCAAAACGTGCAAATACAAGAAAAAATCGATTTATGAGGCTTAGCCCTTCGGGGTTATAAGTAGTCTGAATCTGATCTAGGAAATTTTTTATGCTCATTGTTTTGGGATATTTTTTAAAGCTGAAAAAAGCCAGCGCGGCCAGAGTTTGGATTTTTTGTAAACCTGATATAGTTAATTTTGCTAATTATCGATTCGTCTGGTTGTTTGTTATCTAATATGATAACTTGTCTGTCTTGCGATAGATTAGATAAGTCTTTAAAGAAGGCATTTTGTAGACTTAGAGGCGCATCTTCATCGTTTAAGGGAATATCCTCACCATGGTACGTCGTTAACGGCGAGTCCAGGATTATACTTCGAGGGTGTGGAAGATTTTGTTTAATGCAATATCGCATTAAACCGAAAATAAATGCAGAATATATTATAGCCCTAATACCTTTTCCATTTGATTTACGATCCACACCATTAACTATAAAATCGTAGATCTTATAAGCCTGATTTAGAGTTACAGTTACAGAAGAAGCATAATTCCATCCGCTTAAAACGGTAGCAATTTCATCACACAAATCCTGAATTTTACTTATCGATAGTGAATCATAAACAGTCTTCCCGCTTTTAGATTGCGAATTTAGCTCAACCTCTAGTGCTTCTTTTAGCAATAAATACTTCTTTAAATTCTGATCTGACAGCTCCAGTTCCTTAATTAGGGCTTGTTGACCGAATATACTTTCAATCTCCTCCTTTGAAGCTGATCTAACTGGTTCCAAATTTTCTTTAATAATTCCGTTGATACGATCAAATTCAGCTTTCTTCAATCTTAATTGTTGCAATCTAAGTTCGCTCTCGGACAAGCTATTGGCGATTGTACTTTCCAAGTCAGCCTTTTTTAGTTTGATTTTCTGACATTCAATTTGTATTGCTTCCAATATTGACTCGTCTGTAGATAGGTTATTTTCGAAACACTCTAAGTGTTCCTTATCTAGATTGTTACCGCATAAAGGACAACTCACCGTTACTAATTGGTTTAGGTATGAATCGCCCTCTATTAGAAAGGTCAGTCGATTAAGGTCACTATCATATTGTTCTTTTAGAAGTAAAAATCGATGATTAAGTTCTCGACTTAACAATTCATCTGATTCCAGTCTAGTTATTTCACCAAAATATCTCTGTTGTTCTATCTTTAGTTCTTCTAGTTGCTTGCTAGTATCAATCAACACAGCACTTAGCTGTTCCAGTCGCGCGCTATAATGTACTATTTTTTCCTGTCGATCTGGAGATGACAATTGGGCTATTTTGTCTTGCGCCTCTTGAATTAGCTTGTTTACAAATTCAATTTTACCTTGAATCTTACCCTTTGATACTTTCACATCCTCAATTTCCTTCAATTCAGAGGCGTCAATACCCGTGAGCAAAAGTTGAAGAATGAATTGCTCAGACGACTGATAATTATATTGCCCACTCGAGTATACTGGTGATCTCTCAACTATGATTTTACTTTCATCAATAAGAGTAAGGTTGGCAATATCCCGATAGCTCAAATCACGCTTACTGTTGTTAGCGTTTAATCTAACTTCCTTATCATGAAAGCCACTGATTTCCAACAAAAAGTCCGATATATTATTTTTATCATAGGGTGAATGTTGTTCATTTAGTGTAGTCGCTACTCCACTCGTTTCAAAACTTTCAGCCGGTACCTCTTTAACTAGAAACTTTCCTCCGCTAATGCTTCTTCTAAGCGTATAAGTTTTTCCCGAAAACGTCTTAATCTCAAGATAAACCATATTATATCCAGCGCTTTCAGGAATGAATTTTGGCGCATCTCCGCCACCTAACATAAAATTAATGCAGGCAAAAATGTATGACTTGCCTGTATTTGAGGGACCAGATATAACATTAAGTCCTGGCTTAAGAACTATCTTCGCCAATGGTCGCTGCAATCCTGTTACGGCAAGTTTACTGATGTAAAAACCACTACTCATCATAAAATCCCCTTATTAATGATTCATTCTCAAACTCACTTCCCCAAACGCTTAGATTGTTCGAAACAAACGTATCCAAATTCTCGTCAGAAAAGTTAGAAAATTTTGTCACCACCCAATCTGCCAAGGTATCTAAAGATTTAGAGTAAGGATGTGATAGAAATTGTAAAAACGGTGTTGTCAGTTTCGTTGCTTTGTACCCAATTCCTGTCGCATCAAATGAAACTGAAACAAGTTCTTTACTCTTCATCAGCATTAATCCACGTGATATGATGTCACGCTTTACCGTTATCTCTGCTGCTCTTTGTGGTAGCGAAGGATGTAGGCTTTTAGGGCCTGCCTCAATATCTCCTGAATGGAGCATAAGATAATCATAGTAGACCAAACGTTGCAGGTCTATACTTTTAGGATATGTACTTTTTAAAATAAACAAACTTCGGAGACCAACTTCCAAAGGAGTATTAAATAGCCTAGCCTCTCTGTTTTCAAATACATTCATTATTTTACCCAAATTAATTTATTTTCATTTGCCAAATGATGGCATAACCCAATTCTATCTTGAATTTTGAATGCTGATTGCAGCGCGCTACCTTGGATACTTAGTGCATTTGCGCAGGATATGGTTTTTTGAACTCGCTCAAAGCCGTTTGGATACAAAAGATTGCAAGTATCAACGACGCCATGATAGATCTCATCTTTCAGTTCATTGAAAGAGTTATCGCCGACAGGCAATGCGTCTCTGCTAAATTTCTCTAAAGCTTCTGCCCAATAAAAGCATTCTCTTTGTCGATTAAAATGCTCATACAAAACTGAATGACTTTTCAAGTCATCTAATACAGAGAACACTTTAGCCTCCAATTCTCCGTACGCTTGAAAAAGCTGTTCGACGTACCTTACATCTTTTGTGTCACCACCAATCGCAGGAATTGTTGGAATCGGCCTTTTAATCAAACCACCGCCGAACCGTGCTGCAAAATAGTTCGTTTGCTTATGCTGTTCTATGAACTCTTGTGGGTCTAAAGCATTAAAAATTCCGAAGTCAATACTGTCAATATGCGCCTGCAGAAGCGAATCCATAGTAATTGTTGCTTTAGTAGTAATATGCGACGCACACTTATCATCCCACTCTTCAAACAATTTTTCTTTGAGCTTATCTGGGTCATCTAGATAGTCACCTAGAGTGCTGCCAACCCCTTGAGGCGCAACAAAGGTGTAAAGAGTAGGAAGGGTATAATCCCCCATAAATGTATAATAGCAAAGCTTGCCAATTTCGCTCCATACGTCGCTTGGATATAATGGATGATTGTAATGCTTACACTGAAAATTGTGCCATTCTGTATTGGACACATAAGCTATGACATCTCTCCCCTTGTCACCTGCTCCTCCAGACCTTCTAACTTTATAGTATTTGCTCTTGCAATACCCTGCAATCCATTCTCTGATAATATCCTCATAGTCATCGGAAGATAAAATTTTTAATCGATCAATAGGTGCTATCAGATTCCCTAGCAGGATATCGGTGTTGGTCAGAAGTCCGACTGACTGTGGCGGTGAGGGTTCTTCCAATATGTCCATTTAAATTCTTATGAAAGCGATGTATTTTAAACCGTACAATATATCGATATAAAATATGTTATTTAGATAGTTAATGTCAAATATAATTATTTCAATACGATAATTAGTTATTGATTAGAATCTCCACACAAGATGTTGAATTTCTGATTAATTAGCAAGCAGAAATATCATCGAGGTCAATATAGCAATATTTGTCTGAGCGCGTTTACTTGGTATATTTGATTATGGAAGAAATTTGGCAAGAAAACCCAGATACTCGCGTGGCATGGGATAGAATCGTACCACTTGAAGTATCAACATACATCGCAAAATGCGGCATTCCCACAGTAACAAACCGATTTTTTAAATCTCGAGATCACTATCATAAGGCTTTGAAGCTTCGAAATATTGATGATGAAATGGGAATGATGCGTTTAATTGGTGCGCACGAAGAACTTGTTGTCGCCATCTTCGAATTACTAAAGACTAAGAAAAAACATGTACCAGAGCACAGCGATTTTGTAAAACACTTCAAAAGTCACGTAGTCAAGCAAGCATTTTACCCTACTTTAAATATATTTTTCGAAAGCTTGGAACACATGCTCAATAACGGCGCGATGATTGATTTAGCTCCTGGATATCAGCTGAATATTCATTTTGAAGCAAGGTTTATCGAGAACAGGGTCACCCTAGTGGTGGATTTAGGTCATGGCAAAACCTTTAATCTCAACCCTCTTTCGACAGAAATTACTCCACTAAAACATTCCGACCCAAGCGTTATTGATAGCTTATTTGATGATTTCAAGACCCGTATAAAGCACCATGGATATGCCTCAATACGTGATGCCCTCATGCAGCAAGCCGACTACCGAAACAAGTTAATGTACTCAACAGACAACTTGATTTACAGCATGAATGAGACGTTTGACGACTTAGTTCCTATATTTCAACAATCGCTTCAGAAATTGTGTTGGGTATTAGCTGTTCTTATTGGAAATGATAGCCCTCATAGCAATTGGGGATTAGTTAGTCAATTTATCAGCTTATATCGAAAGATACTTAGAGAGGCAAATTTGCTACGAGCTTAATTGATTTCGAGCTAGCTTTTCACGTCAATTTTTATATTTCGAATACTTGTATACTTAACTTTGACGGCAAATAAAAAAGCCCCCTAAATTAATAAGGAGGCTTCATCTTCAGTTGTTCCATATTTTCTAATTGTCTTATACAAAGTCCCTTCCACCTGCCTTACGCAAGGCGACGCAAATACGCTGGCTTAACTCATCAGCAGAATTAGCTCCGCCGATAATTGTCACACGATGCACAGGTTTGACTAAGTCATCCACCTCAATTTTTACTGCTTGTGCATTTCGCTTACCGTTTATGTGATATTCCGTTTTGATACCGGTAACACTCAATGCCGGATAGGTTCGTTTGCCAATAGTGATTGTCTGCTTCTCATATTCCACTTTAACAATGTTTTGTTGAAAATACTCGTCCGTTGAAATCACTTTGCGGTCAGAAAAGAATTTTTTGATCGCAAAGATCACAACTACGATAAGAATGAGAAAGGTAAAAATTACAAAATAGCCCATATTGCATGATTTAAAGTTATAAGATTAGTTCTTTTTAAGTTTGATTACTGGGTACTTCACGCCATCAACATCGATTTGACCTGTCAATAAAAAATTGTCAGGAGATAAGCGAAACAGGCTATTGATAATGCTTTTGCCATACTGGAAAGAATAGCTGTTATCCTTCTCGCCATTAACGCCATATAATTTGATATAATCTTTTATGGTATTCCATTGGCCGGACGGGGTAGAAATGATAGTCACCAATCGATTGTCTGAAAGTGTGGACATACCGAGAATTGCACCATTTAAATCTGAAAGAGAGTTGAAACTTTGATCTAGAGAGCCGTCAGAATTTAGCCTTGCAACCCCACCATATCTGTAAACAGCATCCCTAATGCTAGGGTCTGTAAGTTGATCGAATGCGCCCTGAATAAAAATCTTACCATCTGACTGCACAGCGACATTCAGGATTGAAGCCGAGGCATCTGGTATAAGCTTAAATTTGAAACTATAATCGATACTTCCGTTATCGTTTAACAAAACGATGTAATCGCGCTTGTCACTATCAACTCCAAGCAAAAAGCGGCCAGCCACTAGTATTTTGCCATTTGTTAAAGGAACAACGGAATGGTAAGCATAGTTGTATCGCGGCACCATTTCCCCTGATACCGAAAAGCTAGCATCGATTGTACCATCACTGTTCAGACGAAGCATTGAGGGTATGTAAGTCTTATCCCAGGAATTAAGGGAATATTTTCCGGTAACGATTACCTTTCCGTTTGCAACCCGTTGTAATCCCATCACCATATTGTTTCCGTTTAGGCTAAAAGGGGAAACATAACTTTTGTCGAGTAATCCCGTATTATTCAGGCGAACCAAACCAACCGATTTGCCGTTAACGGTAAATTCTCCCCCCAACAAGATTTTACCATCCGCAAGGACAAAGATGCCAGCGACGGACTTAATGAACCAAGTGCGATCACCGTCAATATCAAAACTGGCATCAAGTGATCCATTAGTGTTGAGCCGATAAATCTTAATAACATTCTGGTCGTTTACAGTGGTGTAAGCATCAACAATTACCTTACCATCTGTCTGTGGAAATGCATGCGCGGAAGTGAATGAGGTTGGTGCTTTGAAGGCTGGGTCTGCATACAAAAGTTTTTGCGTTGCAGGATTACCATTACCCGGGTTTGTTCCGGGAGTTTCCTTTGACGGATCATCAGGTACAGGGGTTTCATTTTTTCCGCAAGACGAAATCAGGCATGCCGCTACGCCCGCTAGTAGTAGGTACTTTCTCATATAAGACTGTTTGATTTGACGACTTCCATTTAAGCATGGAATTTAGATACGAAGATAAATTTCATTAGACATGGGAGTTATAGCTATAAATGGCTATATACTTAAGTTTATTTTCAAATTGTTGCTTAAATAAATTCATGATGATGAGAGAGCTTTACCGTGATGCTTTACAAAGCATAGGTGTCTCGATTTTATCAATGTTATTGCATCGCGATATATACATACCAAGCATTGTATCGTTAACTGATGTCGTAGAATGTATTAATCACGCACCCAAAAAGAATATTACTAACTATTTTAGCAAAAATATGCTATATTTGGGTTATGTGTACTAAAGCAATATCCGTGAATGTTAGGGCGTTGTCTGAAAAGCTTAACGTGCCAATGACTGCGCCGAAGGGATCAAAATCCTATAAAGTTGCAGACGACGTTTTACCAACTGATCTGACACCAGTAATCACTCATACCCGGCCACGAGAAATCCAGTTTATGCGCTGGGGTCTTCTTCCTTCAACTGCCATTGATGTTAAGTCTGTGCAGCCAATGTTCAATGCCAGAGCCGAAACGCTTGACCAAAAGGTTTCATTTAAGAACCTTCTCATGACGTCGCGCTGCCTTATCCTGGATGCAGGTTTTTACGAACGGGAAACGCAAGGTAATGAAAGAGTTGAATGGAAAATTACGCCGAGCGAGGATGATTTTTTCTATAAAGCTGGCTTATGGACAACTTGGCAAGATCGCGTAAGCGGTGAAATTACCGAAAGTTTTACCATGATAACCTGTGACCCAACCAATCACCCCTTTTCAAAAATTCATGACAGGATGCCAATCATTATGAATAAGGCCGAAAGAAGGTTATGGATGAACCCAAATGCGACGAAAGAGCAATTGATTAGCTTGTTAAAACCATGCCCGGAAGATTGTTATAAAGTTGCTGAATACTCTCGTAAACCCGTTTCCGGTAAAGGCAGACAGTCGCCTCCCCCTTTATTCAATTGATCCTATCTAAAGTTCCGCGCTTTCGGAATAACATCTGTATTAGCGTTCTCCCTTACCTGTGTTTTCTTGTTCTGCGATTGAAACGGCATTTCATTTTGTTGCATACTTACGCTTTCGTTTATAAGGCGTGTTAGGTCATGGCAGCTTTTCACGATGACGTGCAATACCTGCCCCTCCCTTTGTACCCAACCCTCCACCATTAATAATTTAGCGCCGAGGATCTCCTTTCGGTAAGTTTCAAAAAGCTTTTCAAATACAACCAGATTTACTGTGCCTGTTTCATCTTCGATTGTGATGAAGCAAACGCCTCCCGCCGTGCCAGGTCTTTGTCTTGACAGGACAAGGCCAGCAACGCGGATTTTACTACCTGCGACTAAGCCGAAAACCTGCTTTGAGGAACAAACACGTAAGCGGTTCAGTTCGTTTCGGGCAAAACTTAAAGGATGTGCTTTGAGCGATAACGAAGTCGATGCATAATCCCGTATTACATGTTCTGCCGCGCTCATAAATGGCAATTCAATCTGCTGTTCTCTTTCCGATGGAGATGAGTGGCCTTTAAACAACCCTATCGGTGTATCTGCTAGCGCTGCTACTTGCCAAAGTGCTTGCCTACGATCCAAACCCAATGACTGAAAAGCATCTGCATCGGCTAGACGTTCCAATGCGGCCTGCGATACGCCAGCAGTATAAATTTCGCTAATGGTTTTATAGGGTCGATCACGTTTTGCAACGAGTATTAAAATGTCTTCCTCGCGAATGCCTTTAATCATTCTGAAGCCGAGCCGTAAAGGAAATAATCGCTTTGAACGGCTTTCAAGAATACTATCCCATTCAGAATAATTTACATCGACTGGCCTTACTTCGACATGGTGGTTCTTGGCATCAGTTACAATCTGTGCAGGGGCATAGAAACCCATTGGCTGACTGTTTAGCAAGGCGGCCGCAAATACATCAGGATAGTAACACTTCATCCACAATGAGACATAGACCAATAAGGCGAAGCTTGCAGCATGGCTTTCAGGAAAGCCATAACTACCGAAACCTTCCAGTTGCTTAAATATTTTTTGCGCAAACTCCAAAGTATAGCCTTTGGCAGTCATCCCTTTAATTAGCTTTTCTTCGTATTCATTCACCAACCCCTTAAACTTGAATGTCGCCATACTTCGTCTTAGTCCATCTGCATCAGAGGGAGAAAAGCCAGCCGCAACCATTGCGATCTTCATTGCTTGTTCCTGAAACAACGGCACCCCTAATGTTCTGCCTAGAATTTCTTCTAGTTCTTTTGAAGGATAAGTAATAGGTTCCTCACCATTTCTACGTCTTAAGTAAGGGTGAACCATGTCCCCTTGTATCGGCCCAGGTCTTACGATAGCTACCTCGATCACGAGATCGTAAAAGCACTTAGGCCGCAGTCTTGGTAACATGGATTGCTGCGCACGGCTTTCAATCTGGAATACGCCAATCGTATCGGCGCGGCTTGCCATTTCAAAAACTTTGGGGTCATTCTGCGGGATATTCGCAAGTGTCCAGTCTCTGCCGTAATGCTGCCTGCATAAATCAAAACCTTTACGGATGCAGGTAAGCATACCCAAAGCAAGTACATCGACTTTTAGAAATCCGAGCGCATCAATATCATCTTTGTTCCATTCAATATTGGTGCGGGCTTCCATTCTTGCATTCATGATCGGGCAAAGGTCACTTAGCTTGCCGTTTGTAACGACAAAGCCGCCCGTATGCTGTCCAAGCTGCCTAGGAAAACCCATCATTTCCGCTGTAAGCTTTAAAACCTTCAGAAGTTGTGGATCATGTGGGTTTAATCCCTGCTCAATCAAACGCTGTGGTTCGAACCATTCATCGGTAAATTCCCAAATTGCCGCTGATAACCTATCAATCGTATCTTGCGATAATCCCATTACTTTACCGACATCGCGGATAGCCCCTTTTTGCCGTTGCTGTGTAACAGTTGCAACAATGGCTGCCCTGTCACGTCCATACTTATCATAGATATACTGAATGATTTCTTCGCGGCGTTCATGCTCGAAATCAACATCAATATCAGGCGGCTCGTTCCTCGCGCTGGATATAAAACGCTCGAATAATAAATCAAATTCATCAGGGTTAACGGAGGTGATCCCTAGCACATAACATACGGATGAATTTGCAGCAGAACCTCTGCCCTGACACAGGATTTGGCGCTTTCGCGCTTCCTTTACAATGTCATACACAAACAAAAAGTAGTTTGAGTATTCCATCTTTTCGATAAAGGTTAGCTCATGCTTTATATTTTTGATAATCTTTTCAGGTGGGTTCTCACCAAACCGTTCTTTTACCCCTTCCCATGTTAGATAGGTCAGTTCTTCAAACGGCCTACGCCCGCTCTGGTTTATCTCTTCCGGATAATCATAAAGCAGTTCATCCAAGGAAAAATTACAGGCATTGGCTATTGCTGTTGTGTTTGCAACTGCATCAGGATAAAGCCGGAAGAGTCTTTCCATTTCGCTAGCTTCTTTCAGAAAACGTTCTGCATTGCTGTGAAGTAGAAAACCTGCCTGATCGATTGTACATTTTTCACGTACACAGGTTAAAACGTCCTGCAATTCGCGGCGCGTTGCGCAATGGTAATGAACGTCATTTGTTGCCACCATTGGAACACGGTAACGCTCTGCAAGTTTCTGGATGCGAAACAAGCGTTTGTTGTCATTAGCTTTATAATTCCTGTTTGCTGCAATATAAAGATGCTTGATCTGCTTGCTATATTCTTCAACATCTTTTTCAAATGAAGCTTCAAAATTAAATAGTTGGTCAAGTTTTTCCGGTGGAATAATGATATAGATTATGCCCTCGGTACAATCGAAAACATCTTTTCGATAAAGATGGCATTCCCCTTTTTCTGCTCTTAGATTTCCCGTTGTCAGTAAACCAGATAATCTTGCGTAAGCAGCTTTATCGGTAGGATATGCCAACAAGCTTAGCCCATCTATCAGATCTAGGCGGCAAGCAGGTATAATCTGTATTCCTTTTTTCTTTGCTGCATCATGACCGCGCACAATCCCTGCAAATGTGTTCCGGTCGGTAATTGCAATTTTAGTATAGCCTAATTCAGCTGCATAATTAACCAGTTCGTCCGGATGTGAACCGCCCCGAAGGAAGCTGAAATTAGTTGTTGTTTGTAATTCTATATAGGCCATAGCAACTAAGCAAAAAATCCATGTAAAAACCATTGTGTCTGATCTGCGCCATAGTGGCCGGATCGATAGAGCCAGTATCTTTTCCCATGCTGATTTTCAACAATATAATAGTCTCGATGTTCCCCTTTATCCAACCACCACTCGCGTTCTATTCGTTCTGGGCCATCTGCACGTTTTACGATATGAAGGTCATCCTTATAGCGGAAATTCATTGGTGGATAATCCGGTATGGGCGCTGTGACCAAAATAACTTCCGGCACGCTAAGCAGTTGTGTTGGGCGCAATGCATCTGTAGGCCAGTACGTTTGTGGAATTTCTTTTAAATCGTTCGTCTGCTTTATTGACCTTTCAGGCCAATAGCGTTCCTGTGGCAGATATCGCCTGATTGCCTTGCTGCCCACCTTGCCAGCCAGCTTGTCTAACAGTTCTAATACGCCATTATCTGCTAATCCTGTTTTACCTGTCCATAATGACTTTTGACTGGTATCAGCGTCTCCAATAAGTGTTACTTCTAGAACAAATAATTCAATTCCCAAGGCTGGCCTGATTGTTTCGATTTTCTGCTCAAACAGTTTAAACAGGTGGTCAACGTTACATGTTGCCTGATTGGTTCCAATATCAATAGCTTGTTGTTTGCCATCGATACGAAACGTTTTTAATACGGCATTCCTTATCCCTTTTCCTTCGCCTACAAGACGGTTGCACATTACGATTAGGAGCTCCCTAATCGCTATTTCTATACCAACTCTTGTGCGTATTGGTTCAAGCGCAGCAAGCCTTTCCTGATATGGTTCGGGAACATTCAAGGGTTTGAAACTCTCCTCAACTTCACCATAGGCCTGCATCATCCTTAGCAACAATAAATCGCCGAAACGGCGGCGCAGGTTTGAATTAGGGATTGCAGAAAAAGATTGGATTGTCCTAAAGCCCAGCTTTCGCAATTTCTCTAACGTAACATCATCTAACCTTAGCGCAGATGGTGGTAAATTGGATATTGCCGACTTTTGAACTTTGGATTCAATAACAGTATTTTTAGAAAATCTTGCCATCGCCCACGCAGCGCCAATCGTGTCGGCAATTGCCGCCTTGACTGTATATCCTTTACTTTTAAAACGGGTTCTGATTTCATTGATATAATTTTCCTCGCCCCCCCAAAGATGCGTACAGCCTGTACAATCGAAAATAAGTCCATCGGGCAGGTCTAGTGAAACAAGAGGCGTATAGCGAATGCACCATTCCCCAATAGCCGTTAGTAGCTTTAGTTCTCTATTTTCACTATCCTGCTGCACGCATAAGTCAGGCAGAATAGCTTTCGCATCGGCCAAACGCATACCCACATGTAAGCCACTCGAACGGGCAACAATGTTGCACGCAGAAATAATCAAACGATTTTTCTCAGAAGTTGCGAACACGAAAGGAACTTTCGCCAGTTCAGGCTGACGAATTGTTTTCCAATCCGTTTTAAGCATTGGAAACCAGAGAGACATATATCGCTTATGCACGTAACCTCCCTATTTTTTGATAATTAATAGCTCGTTTATTTTCTTGTACGCGGTCTGCCGCAATCTGGAATTGATTGCCAACCCATTCAACTTCCCATTTACCCGTTTGCCCGTTACGCACCCTTAGAAGTTCAACATTCCACTTTGGAAATCCAACTCCGGGCATTCCATCATGTGTTTCACTTGGAAGTGCTGATATCTGCCATCTAGATACACACGTCGTTGTACTTAGTTTGGTAGCATCCGTGCGCAATACAAAGCCTGTTACATGGCTTTCTTCAATTGCTAGCTGCAGCCGCTTGGATTGGCTAAAAGAAAGTTCACGCAGTTCGGCCACAACGGCTGTTATACCTTGACATTTTAGACCTTCTTCCAAAGCCCATAAAACCTGCTTTTCCTGGGCTGCATCAACAAACACAATTTGATGGGGTTCTATCCCAAAGGTTTTTATTGACGGTGGAAAAAAATTACGGCCTACGCTTATCCATAAAATGATACTTTCGGGAACGATAAGCGATGAAAGCAATGCACCAAGAAAACCACTGCATGCTGCTGCTTCTTCCCCCATTTGGAAAAGCATTTCATGGATCATTCCGGTTGGAAATACACCATTTGGAAACGCAGACTCTATCTCTGATAAACCTTTGATATGCGAAGTGCTTGCCAGCTCTGGTTTAAAACCTTGCTTGGCAAGAATTTCTTTTCGCAAACGGTTGATAATATCCTGTTTTGTTTCCATTCCTGCAATCTCATTAGGGATAGAATGTGGATGGAAACCAAAGAAACAGCGGAATTTATAAATAGTTACAGGTTAGGGTAACGGCTACAACGGCACCAATCAACATTCAATGAAAATAGTCCTACACACAGAACTATATTATGATTATAGTCCTAGGTAAACGTATTTACAACAACAAAATTGCTAATATTTTTAGTAATTGAAAAATATAGTTTTTAACACTCTTGTGGAGAATAAAACAATAGATAGCTGATTAAAATTCATTGTATCTAACAGAATCAGCTGAGATCATTAATCGCTTCTTTCATTAGATAATCATATATACTATGGCTGCACAGGTAACTAATCGATCAGAAAAGCAAATAAATTAATAATGCGGAAAACTCTGACCGAGATAGTAGTTTTTCATACCATCCATATTTTTAATTGCTTCCTTAACGAAATTAAATGTTGGCACAAAGTCGGGCTTTGCAGAAAAATCAAAAGAAACCTGATTAGTCCAGCTATTGCTTTTTGCAAGGAATAATCTTAATTCGTTGTAGCCGCATATATCAGGATCAAAACCTGTTAACCGAATAAACGCTTTATCGACAGTATCAGAAGGAATTACAATTTGAGTTAGTCCATTTAATTTAATATTATCAAACTCAAGTTCGTATCGCTTATCATCTATTTTATTTAAACGACCTCTTTCTGCATTTACCCATTCCGCTTTTATTTTATTTCCAACAAAGACATCCCTATTGTCATCTATTCCATATATAAATAATCCTTTCCAATACTGACTTTTTGCTTCGAAATCCACATTCCTCTGCAATTTCACATTGTAATAATTGGCGACAAAATTTACGACCTCATCACGGACAATGTAACGTCCCTGACTTTTGGGCTTAGCGATTTCCAAAGCTGCTAATTTAACATCGCCTGAAAAGACATTGTTTAGAAAGCTGCTACCAAAAGCACTATTGCTGGATCTTCCATTTCGAGAATAGGCCATAAGGTAATAATTAACGTCATAGCCACCCCATGACTTTTCGCGCGCGTAAATATGTTTCTGCATCACCAACCGTAACTCGTCAAAGCCTGTTTCAGCTTTGTTAAATCCTTTCAACGTCAATGTTGTATGAACTGCGTCGTTAACTCCGGTTATAGGAACGCCGTTATCAATTGGTAAGTCTGTCCGATAGCGTCCAAGCATACTTGTAGGGTCAAAAATATCGGGAATTTGACCTGCATGGAAATTGCCACTCATTACAAGTCCCGACCCCTGCTGTAAAACTATGCGATTACCGCCCCCATATAATTCTGCAAACACCAGTTTATCATTGGCATCAATAGATAGGTTCATCCACGATACGCCAATGGTCTTGGTAATTTTTTCGTTTGCGTTAATAACCGTAAAAGGAATAGTAGTTGTTAAATTTTGAAAACCGGTAACCTGTACTGAAAACTTACCTGTAACACTATTGGGTGGCAGAATAAAAACGATCTGGGTCGGCGTTACTGACTTTGGTGATATCATATCGCCGTTAGCCATTGTAATAATAACACGGCTTGCATCATTTCCAAATTCGGTTCCGAGGATTGTTATCTCCTGCCCATTGCTACCAGAAGTCGGCGAAAAGCTAATTAGAGTAGGCTGCTTTTGTTGTTCTGATATGAGCGAAAATTGAGCCTGCGATTTGATAAGGTCTTGGCTTGCTACTTTTAAAGAAAGTTGGCCGCTAGAGGCATCCGCTGGAACATATACAGTAATTTCACCATCAGAAACAGTTTTGGCAGATGTAATCTTTGCTTCTCCAAACTGGACTGAAACCTTACTTGCATCCTGTCCGAAGTTTTTACCTGTTATCGTAACGATCTCGCCTATGCGGGCGCTTTTAGGACTGAAATCAGTGATTATAGGGGTCAAGCCTGATGTAGGGTTGCCCTTTCCTTCTTCAGTTGGCGCAGGCATATTCTTTTTACTGCAAGCCCAGATAATACAAATGATTACCGCTATAAATATCGAATATTTCTTCATATAGTTTTTTTCTTCGGATGCTTGCCACACAAGCATGGAATACACTGACGAAGATAAATTCGAATTGGGGCAGAACATATAGCTATAAATAGCTATATTCCTCGACCGGATTTTTGATAATTTTACGCTATGGATGCTCCTCGATCATATGCAGATTTTTTAGATTACGCACGGCACGTCGATATAGAGCATATCGAAGGTGAGCATTGGGAAAACCAAATTCAAAAAGGAAAATATTACAAGTTCTACCGCGAGGCAACACCAGGCATATATGTACTCGATTTTACTAAGCAACGGTACGTATATTGTAACGATGTCATGGCCTCTTACGCCGACCAACCCATTCCCGAACTCATGCAATCGGGATTATCCTTAGCTTTAAAATTGTGGCATCCTGACGATCTTAAGATATATGACCAACATATCTTACCTGTGAATATGCGGTTGCTAAAAGATAAGTCTGCGCAAGATTACGGCAATTTTTTATTTACCTGTAACTATCGTGTAAGGCAACGTAAAGGCCATTATCGGCATATTGAACAAACCTCATTTTTCAGCAAGTCCTATGAAAGTGGTTTGCCAATGATGACCATTGGATTTCTAAGAGATATCACTGCGCGTGTTCTGGATAATCATATCACTCATACCATTGAAGATATTTCGTCTAATCCATCTAAAATAGTATTTAAGAAAACCTACAATCCAAATTCAAACACGTCCATATTGACGGTTCGTGAGGTTGAGATTTTAGAATTAATAGTAAAAGGGAAAAACAGCCTAGAAATTGCTGTTCTTCTGGGAATTGATAAATACACAGTCGATAATCATCGAAAGAATATGCTGAAAAAAACGAATGCCAAAAACATGGTTCAAATTGCCGTATGGGCATTTTCAGAGAATCTGATTGGAAGCCGAGGAATAATTAAGCTTTAATCCGTTTTTAGATAGCAACAATCCTTCAATCGAAATGAAACGGGCGTTTTTCACGCCCTTTTCATTTTGTTGAAGCACCCTCCGTAGGAGAAACTAACAACTAAATTTGGTAATCTGGATAGTAATCTGCTCTTTTGCTCTTGAGAGCGTTAATTTAAAAGCGGGGTTGGTCGCCAGACTGATTCCGCTTTATTGTTATACTGTCTATGATCTTGCAAAGGCTACGAGCAAAGAATAATCACCCTCGTCTGCTGCTCTGAGTGCCGTAATATAATCTCTCCGTTCTTCATTACGTTGAATCAGTTCGCCCCAAGTAAATACTTCTCCATCAAAAAGTTTTTGTATAATAATATCTGCGATTAAGCGAGAATGTCGGCCATTACCATTCGCAAAGCAGTGGATCGAAACAATACGATGTTTAAACCGGATAGCAATTTCATCGGGTTCATAAGTGGCATTTTCGATCCAATAGCGACAGTCTCCTAGTAATTGACGAAGCTCAACGCCTATCTGATACTTATCAACGCCAAGGTTCTTATTTGAGTTTCTAAAAGCACCTGCCCATTTCCAAACTCCGCTAAGCATTCTTGCATGCAGCTCTCTCATAAATTCCTCGGTGAGAATTTCATCTATGGTAAAACGTTTCCGGCGACTAATTGTCCACCGCATCGCCTCTTCAATATTGCGTTGTTCGAGTTCGTCAAGTTCCCCCCTGGTCGAGATGGTAGACGGTATCAAACCATCTTTTTCATCCTCGTCCAAGGGGGTTTGCCCTTCATCGTAAACAATTTCTAATCCCATAAGCTTTTCGGCATTTCTTTCTTGATGTCGCTAGTCATCTCGGACAAAGCTTCATTCAGGCGAGTTTGGGAATTTTCTTGGTCTTCGAGTTTCATTGTCTTAGACGTGCGTTTGATGATTTGCACCGCTTGATCCTTAGCCTTTTGTTCAATCATTTCTTCTAGTGATCCATCTTTAGGAACAAAGCCGTAAACCAATTTCAGGTTAAGCGCTTCCCCTGCTTCCCTGAGGGAATTAAGTGTTATCTTGCCCTCTGCCTCACGGCGTTCTAAATCAGCGATTGCAGGGGACGAAATGCTCAACCTCTTAGCAAGTTGGGCTTGGGACATGTTTAAACTAGTTCGAATTTGATTAATCCAGCCTTTGGGCGCGGGTCTGATAGCCAATAGACTAACAAAGCTTTTCAGCTTGTTATCCAGTTGGCGAACCAATATCAAACGGCTATTACTGAGTTTCATAAGCTATACCTTATTTTTTCTAGTACAAATATAAAGCTATAACTTAATTTTGTCAAATATAATTATAAGCTATAGCTTACTATTATATTAACTTATAGTAAGCTATAGCTTAACTTATCCACCTAAAACAGTGTCTAAAGCGTCAAGTCTTCTTGTGTAAAAAGTTATTCTGATAGATAACGGTCGTAGTGATACTCTCATGCCCGTAAAGCTGTTGTAGCATCTGAACGGATATATTGTTATCTGCGGCTTCGCCAAATGCATAGCGCGACCTATGGGGCTTTAATGGCTTTGTAATGCTCTGCTCCTATGCCACAATCTTAAGGGCATCATTGAGGCGACCATTGCCATTAACAATCTTCTTTTTAACCTTGTATATGTCGTCTAAGGCTGTCCAAAACCTTTATTCAGGAAACACAAGGTCGTGCTTCGGGTCATCAATCCCGGTACTGGTCAATAATGGCCTGTGCCTTTGCAGGCACTTTCAATTATCCGGCGTTATTGTTCTTACCCATTGTGTAGTGAAGGCGGCCACTTTGAAAATCTGACCATTTCAGACGAAAGGTGTCAGATACCTGTGTGCTAGATAACAATTGTTAGTTTATCTTTCACGATTTAACGATTGTTCTCTGTTTTTTCTTGAAGCTTCTCTCATAAGCTCTAATTCGTATTCCCTAGCTCCGGCGGCCATTCCTTTAGAACGGTCGCCCCCTGCCTTAGCAGACAGTATTTGCTTTGCCACTTCTGGCATTTCCCGCATTAATTTGTACATCTGGTTAAAGCCTTTGAGGTATTCAGGCGATGGGTCTTGCTCTTGTTGCATATTTAAAAAGTTTCATAAGTGAAATCTTCAATAAAATCACGGATGCTATCGGCATCATAAAGGATGATTTTCTTTTCTGGTTGGCTGTAGCGAATTTTACCTTCATCACGGAATTTTTGCAATGTTGTCTTGCTGGTGATGCGCAACATGCGCATTGCCTCCTCGCCAGAAATCCACTTATCACTACTAGACTGTACTGGCCGCTTGCTATCAATATAGCCTTCCAGCTTGTCAATCATCGCATAAAATGCACGGTCTTCAAAACAGATAACTTCCATAGCCACAAGGTAAATAAATTCTTACTTAAAACAAAAATGAAAAAAGATTAGGATGCTATCGTAGGGTTTTGTACTTTTGCGCTCCACGCACGGGAAAGCGCGTTGTACCGTTAACAAAACCGTTAACAATCCTAAAGCGAGAAAATCAATAACTACGAGTCAAATCGTAAAAGACTGATGATCAGACAAAAGGAATAACAAAAATTGAATGGCGGGGTAGCTCAGATGGTTAGAGCGCAGGATTCATAACCCTGAGGTCACGAGTTCAACTCTCGTTCCCGCTACACTGAAAATCAGCCCTTTAGCACAAAAAGCTAAAGGGCTTTTTATTTTGGTACAACATAGGTACAACGTTTGTTATTCTTTCTCCGAATAGCTAAATTAGGCCGAGCAGCTTATTAACCTTGGAACTGACCATGATCACTAAGATTAACCACATAAAAAATTTCGGTGTATTTAAAAATTTTCAGGGAAATTCCATTCCTGATTTCAAAACATTTAACCTTATTTACGGCTGGAACTATTCAGGAAAAACCACTTTATCCAGAATGTTTCGTTGTTTTGAGAAGAAAGAAATACATGTCGATTATGCAGATGGAAGTTTTGAAGTAGCCGATGAAAACCGAAAATACGATCAGAGCTTAGCAGACACGCCAGTTTTAAGGGTTTTCAATGCAGATTTTATAAAAGATAATCTCAAATGGGACCAAGATCATTTCGAACCGATTTTTCTTTTGGGTCAGGAGAATATTGACTTACAAGATCAACTACAAAAGCTAACCCTTACACTTACTGACCATAGAGAACGTTCTGACAAGATAAGAAGCACAAGAACTTGGCAGCAAAAATCCCTTAATACGGCATTAACAGATCAGGCTAGAACAATAGGCCAACTACTAGGCTTAAGAAACTTCGACCGCACTTCCTTAATGCAGCTAATTGAAAGTATTAAACCGGGTTGGGATAAGCACATTCTCGATGATACTGTTTTCCATCAATTCAAGGGCCAAGCTCTCTCCAATGAAGAAAAACCAATCATTAATAATATAGAAATTGCTGTGGCTTCAATTGAAAGTTTATCTAACGATGTTGCTAAACTTCTTGGCTGGACTAGTGATAGCAAAAAGATAGAAGCGCTGATAAATAATTCAGAACTAAGTCGCTGGGTTGACGAGGGACGGAAATTTCATCAGCATACAAGCGATTGCCAATTTTGCGGTCAACAGCTTCCCCCTGATTTAATTACGCAGATAAATAATCATTTCTCGGAAGAGTTTGATAAATTCAAATTAAGTGCCAATGAACTTTACAAGACATTAGTAGCTTCGGAAATTAGGTTAGATGAAAGTAAATTGAACGAAATACTTTTTTATCCGACATATAAAGAAGCTTTTATAAAGGAGAAAATTCAACTCGACTTGGTAATTGAAAAGTATAATACATACATCCAAGCCCTGTTAGCAGATCTAAGGAGAAAACTTGATAAGCCGTTTGATATATTGAATACGACTAATGAGCCCTTAGAAGCCATTGACATTTCAGGTGCTACCAAAGCAGTTAACAAAACTATAGAACAAAACAATCTGTTGACCACTAATTTCCAAATCGAAAAGGCAAATGCGATATTAAAAATTAAAACACATCTCGCCGCCGAGTTTGCTAAAAAGCAAAAGTACGTTGAGACACAAAAAGAGCTCAAAGAAGCAAACCAAGAACTCGAGGCCATCAATGAGATGATGGAAAAAATAAATGTCGAGATGTTACTTATACAGAATAAATTATCTGAAACTGTGAAAGGAGCTGAACAGATTAACTCTTTTCTTAAACAGTTTTTTGGCAAAGACGATATTCATATTGACGCAACAGAGGACAAAAAATTTAAGTTATTGCGAGGAACGATACCCGCAAGGAACCTAAGTGAAGGTGAGAAGACAGCTATCGCTTTTGCTTATTTTATAACAAAACTAAGTGAAAAGAATTTGAAACTTCGCGATACAATCATATACATCGATGACCCTATATCAAGTCTCGATGCCAACCACCTATTCAATATATTTGCCTTCATCAAGAGCCAATTTTACGAGTTTGACAAATCCGGTAACCCCAAGCACGTATGTAAATGCATGCAACTTTTTATATCTACCCATAATCTAGAATTTCACTACCTGCTTGCCGATTGGTTTGGTAAGATGCCTAAGTATTGTGCCTTCTATCATATCGAACGTCACTTCAACCCAGCAAAAGATGAATCTACGATTAAAGAGGGGACGTGGAAATTGGGCAAATTCAAATCAGAATATCTTTATTTATTTTCTTTGATGCATGCTTTTCAACAGAATCCAAGCCTCGATTTTGACAATTACTACCATTTGCCAAATATTATGAGACGATTTACCGAGACTTATTTGAATTTCAAATTTCAATCGGTAACAAATATTGATGAAAACATTGCAGAGCTAATTACTGATCCCATCGAATGTGAAAGAGCGAGAAAGTTCATGCACTATTATAGCCATGCACTGTCTACAAACAAATTCATGCGGAATACTGACTTACAGGAATCCCAAGCCGTAATGGCTTCACTCTTGAATGCAGTTGAAAGACATGATCCAATCCATTATCGATCTTTGATTGAAAAGCTAAAGGAAGCGTGAATTTCTCTTAAATTCTTTAAATAAAATAAAACTATCTCTACTTTACTTTTTCGAAGGAATGTTTTATTATCATATTCAATTTAAAATTCAACACTCATAACGTAACTCATTTTTTTTATCACCATTTGTTTTGAGTTGAATTTTTCATTTAAAATCAAACTAATACGGTTTGGTAGGCATGCTAACTGACAGCTTCCTCTCCGCCATTTTAAGTCTTTCAAAGCACTGTTGTTAAAGTGCAAACCTTTGTGAAATAGACTTTTTTTGGCAATCAGAACAAATTGTCAGGCATATTGCCCCCAAATCGTAACTCAAAAACGTTACTCATTTCGGGGTTCACATGCACCATATTATCTTCCGCAACAATAACTGGCATTTCAGTCGTCGCGTACCCGTCCATTTAAAACCCTATGACAAACGCGAATATGTCCGTTTTTCATTAAAAACCGATAGCAAGAAACAAGCTCTTCGCCTTGCGAAAATTGAAGATGGAAAGATAGAGCGTTATTGGTCTGCGCTTGTCGAAACAGGGCAAAAGCATTCCCATGAAAAATACAAGCAATTGGTCACTCGTGCAGAACTATTTGGTTTCTCCTACCAGCCAGTGAAGCAAATCGCGATTGGCGAATTTACTGACCTCTATGAGCGGCTATTATTTGTTGAAAAGCAAATGTCAGGGCAGACTGTTGAGGCGGTGTTTGGCAAAGAGCAAGAACCAACAATAACCCTAGAAGAGGTTCTGCCAATCTATTTAGGCTTAACCAAAAGTGTTGAGGTCGAAAAATCTGAACGACAATATCGGAAATGGAAAAATCCTCGGATACTGGCAATGAAAAACGCCATTACCTGCTTGGGAAACGTAGAATTAAACAAGTTCACTCGGCAAAGTGCCAACCAGCTCAAAAACTGGTATCTTGAACGGATTAAGGCCAAGGAAATAACATTTAGTACAGCCGATACGCATCTGGTCTACATCAAGACGATGATTTGCAATGTGAGCGAAGAACGTAAAATCGAAATTGATAAAACCCATATCTTTAACAAGTTCCTTTTTAACAAAGGGGACAAAAGACAACGCCCTCCGTTTTCAACCGCGCATATCATCAACGTTCTGCTTAATCCGGAAAAGCTGGCAGGTACATCAAGGGTCAATCAAGCCCTATTAAAGATTTTTGCAGAGACAGGAGCTTGTGTAGATGAAATTGCAGGGGTAAGGCCGGAAGATATTTTTCTTCACGAGAAAATACCTCACTTTCTGATTAGACCACACGAAAAGGATAAGCTGAAAACAAAGCACCGCGAGAGGCTAATGCCTCTCACCGGATATGCGTTGGAAGCCTTCAAAGAATTTCCAATGGGATTTTCAAAGTTGATAAACGATGTCGATTCCACGACATCCGCAATAGGTAAATATCTAAGACAAAACAAGATGCTCGAAACAGAACATCACAGCACTTATTCACTTCGCCATAGCTTTCAGGATCGGCTAACGAATGCAGACTGCCCAGATCGCATTCAAACCGACCTTATGGGTCATGCGTTTGCTGATCGTACTAAGTATGGCAAAGGTGCTACTTTAGAGAATAGCTATAGATGGATGAAGCGAATTCAATTGAACACTTGATTTACTGGTGCCAAACTCAATTCTGCAGTATGAAGAGGCAAGCCGACTTGCGAAATATTCAATTAGTGACTAGTACGCAAGTCAATTAGAAATAACATCTGATCACTAAAGCGGTAAAATTCAGATCTAACCAAATTCGCAAACCTCTTCACTTCATCATATAGAACTACTTATCCTTAAAATAAAAAAATTTCTATTTCATAATAATACTAAGTTATGTGAGAACTGGTGCGTTTTAATCTATTCGTAAGGCAATTCACCGAATAAGCCGATCATCAAATCACCCTCATAGGCTGTAAATGGAATATCTACATAGTGATCCGGGTGTCGGGGTAACGCACGACCATCGTTTGGGCCATTTTTGGTATGCCCTTTGATCTTGTCGCCATTTTCTTTAATGTAAGGTAATATTACTAGACGGCCGTGATTTGTCGAATGAATCGTTCCTTCTTTCCAGATAGTAGCTCCCTCCGCATCTCTAGTTGTTGACGTTGCTTTAACCTGCCATCCTATAGATTTTCCATCTTCCTCATACCAAAAAATAATTCCGTTGGAAACCAATGCACGCTCACCTCGAGCAAACGCATCTGCTAAGAGCCGTTGAACACTGGCAAGTTTCAGTAATTGGTTCGCGCGTGGCAAAAGCTTTTCGCGAATAGCAGCCTTAGCTTTTCCCCAATGCATTGTTTCGCACAAGCCGTAGCCGTTTGCTATTTTCGCCCGTTCAGCGATTTCAGCACTTTTCTCGTTAGCGAAATATGGCTTTGACCAAACACCTTCGGAATTCTTAATAATGATGAATTGTCTAAAGCGCTGCCCCGGCGCTCCTACTCTTACAACATTCAAGTATGGCATAGTTTCCAGCTGAGCGTGTATTGCATATCGATGTATTTCTGTCTCGGGATGAACTATAAGTGAATTAGCAAGCGGTCTTTCATCATTTTTGTGAATGTGAATTGCCTGAGCGAGCATTAAATCCTCCTCATCAGCAAGACGCTTTTTAGATTGTAGCGCTTTCTCTGTTTTCAATTGCAGAGATTTTTTATTTTGAGCATTAATTTCCCTATCCTCTAAAACTAATTTCAATTCTACATTTAGGAGATCCGCGGCGGTAACGGCAGCTTCTCGATCCGCGTAGTGATCAACAGAAACGCGGTCATTTTCTCTTCTTAAATAACGTAGTCGCCAAAATGGCTGAAAATTATCTTTTGCGACAAGTTCATACATAAACCATTTGCTGTGTAGTGGCTTATAATGAGGCCACACGGCTAGGACAACATCGTCTGTTCTTTTTAAATCCGTCCACGTAATCATAGAAACCTTATTCTGATAGAATTGCATTTATGGTTATAAATATAGCACATTTATAACCTTTATCTACAAATGGGAATAGTAATAAATTCTATATTGAGTAATCATAGTCATGGCTAAATACTCTATGGTCTTTAATCAAGTACAACTATTTCTAAAAAATAGATTGGAAAATCCGCGAAAAAGCCGGCACGTGCATTATTTTCTCAACAATAATCTGCAAGCCAATTGATGAGTGTTCCATTTGGTAGCAAAAGTTTCCGCTACGATATACCAACCGCTCCCTGCGTTTTGCGACCCATGATTTGCTCCCATACATGAGCACTGACATTCATGACCTAAAGCATTCCAACACGCAGGTGCGCATTTTTCCTGTTCACGATACGGCTGAATTATATAAAGTTTGCCCCACTTGCTTAGCGTTCTTGTAACGAGATCATTAAACCAAGCTTGTGGTAATTCCCAATGTTTCTTTTGGCCAATCCATTTAGGATTAGCTCTTGCATTAGATTTAAGCCAAGCTCTATTACCTACATCAAATGGTAGCCGCATCAATAGTGGATAGCCTATGCCTCTCCTGTAAATAACTGGAACAAATCCTTGCCGCCAAATGGAATTAATTTTCTCTCTTTCAGTGCTATTCATAATCTACCTTTTAGATGAACTCAAGATTAGTCCCCAAGTGATCTATGATCTTTTGTTCTGTGAATGAGTTAGGAACTGCAAGGCAGCATAACACTTCAGGTCGAGAAAGCGCGACATATATCATGCGTTGCTTTGGAGTTGGCATACCTATAGGGCGTATGAAATCAGATAAAGATATTTTTTCGCCAGAGCTATTATTACTTAGAACTAGCATCACGGAATTAAATGTCATTCCCTTTGCTTTATGTATAGTGGAAACCGGAAATGTAAGCTCGACTTTCGGGTAAAGAAAATTTCTTAGATTTTGATTATAATATTCAGCACCCTTTTTCTGCTTTAATTGTAAATCAACATCGGTGTTTAATCTATCCTTAATAAATTGGGTCATCTTGTCGTTCCAGTTCTTAACGGTGTCATCAATTGTTGGCATGTCTCGCGCAAAATCGAATAAATTAATGTTCGTCAATGTATCTAGCTTCAACGCTTCAGAATACACTCGATGCGTTTTATAATCTTGGTCTGGCATTGAGATTTGCACTAAAAGCATTCTTAGTGTGTCGATTGCTGCTTTCGTATTTCCACCCTTTAAATCTACCTCGGCTCGTATCAAAGTTTTAGCGATATCGGTTTTCCATGGATTATCAGAGATTGATTTAACGCCGAATTGTTCAAGGTGGGTGGAACCCCTGACTAAAATTTGGTTTGATGCGTTAGGGTCGACTAAGCTCTCATATTTTGCTATTAACTCTGCTAAATTATTTTCATCATACCTTATGACTTTTAAACTATGATCTGTACTGCACTTACTTGTTGAAACAATTTTATTAGAATCCACTCTAAGTAAACTATAAGCGTCAATAATATTCTGTGACGATCTTCGACAATCATTAAATCTTAATGTTTGCCAATTGGCAGTGTCAGCAAATCTTTCCAAAAACAAATTTGGCCTTGCTTCGCGAAATTCATATAAACTTTGATACGGGTCGCCCACAAACTCCATATTTTCTAACCCCGCTGAAACAAGCAAATCAAAAATCTTGTATTGAATTTCAGAAGTATCTTGAGCTTCATCGATTATTATATACGGAAATCTTCGAACCAGACTTATCGCAATTTGAGGAAATTTCATCAAAAGCTGATAGGCTATATAAGTGGAATCATCATTATTTAAATAGCCCTTTTCAAATTGCCAGCTTTTAACCTTATTGGCAAATCTTCCAAAAACGCTTGGGTCTACAATTGCCGAATTTGCACTACTACCATCGACTGTAAGAGTTCCATTCATCTCAATTTTTATTTTAGATGGTGGATATGATACTTTTAAAGGCTGCCCCCTTTTATTTGCGAACCAACCGAAATTCATATTATCAAGAAATCCCACCTCGTCTAGTATTACAGGTCGTGTGGATCCATATCCCTGCAGATAATAAAATGGAAGGGTGATATATTGGTTTATAAAACTATCAATTGTTGATATTAAATGAGGGTAACGTAGTTTTGTATTAGCTATTAAATGATATTTGCCATTGATCTCATCCTTTGCAACATTAGTAAACGATAAGCAAGCGACACCTGAATAAGCTCCGTAAAATCGCTCGCATTCACTTATGAGATTTGTTAGCTTAAACGAAACCGCACTAGTCTTTCCGCTGCCTGGGCAGGCATTTAGTATTATCTTACCTCTAGCCTCTAGATATGATCTATTATCGGCCGTTACATCAAATTTCATAAACTTACCGAATGTTTTATGGCTCTTAAGATGTAGTCGGGTATTGCGAACTTTATCTTGATTCCATTGGTGATACTTTCATCAATTTTTGCCGAGAAGTCTTGGGCGAAGATCGCTTTGGAAGGTATAGCTTTCCATACCAAAATCGAAATTTTTTCCTTTTCGGTCGCAGAAAAGGTTTCATTCGGAAGGCTAGCTATGTATGTCTTAATAACTTGATATTTTGTGGGTTCAACTGTTGCCAAAAACTCAATTAGGAAATTCGTATAAAAGTCAGTTTTATTATTCTCAATATTAGCTTGAGCAATTTCGAACTCTAAAGTTTTAAAGCCTGTAAATAACTTAATTTCGTTGTTATGAGCCTGAATTGTTGACCTTAAATTTCCTGTCCTATTATTTATTGTTGAACTGAAAAGCCCTAAGTGAAATCTATCTAAGTTTTTAAATGATTTATCTGTCAAATTTTTAAATGTGTTCTTTGCTTTAGAATACCTATCATCATCGGTAATCACCGAAACTTTATGTGGAAGTCTTTTGCTTGGGTCAACGGAATTAAATAGATGAATAAAAGCATAGAAAGAAATTCCATCGACACTTATAATTTCGCATCTATAATCATCAATCTTTTTGTCTATAAGATCAGCAAAGGTTTTTATCAGTAGCTTTTCAGAAATACCTTCGACAAATAAAATACCTCTTGCAAAAAAAAGTTGGCTTTTTGTCACGTCAAGATATCGTTCCAACTGGTTTTTCCTATACTGAAAATCTTCATTTTTAAGCACCTCTTTTTTTAAGATTTGTTCGACTACTTTTTCCGACACTCTATCCTCAAAACATTTTCCGATATTGATGGCAGATTTTCGAAGGATAATTAATGTATTAAGAGCTGCTTTTGAAGTCAGGGTCGGTGAATGAGAGGTGATAAAAAGTTGGCAGTTGTTGGGGGAGCTTGCGGATTGAAGGAAATTGTAAAGGTTGAGTTGTAATTGTGGGTGTAAATGCGCTTCAGGCTCTTCAATTAAAAGAGCGAAATGTTGATTAGCATTATCAGCAATTCTCTCTTTAATATCTCCAAGTATTATTGCTATATATATGAGATTGTTAAATCCCAAGCTATTTTGCCAGAGATTAAAACCATCGTTTTCTAAAATCTTTTTGTCATGGGGCAAGTACGGTTTGATGACGTTTACTATGCTTTCTATCTTGCTTGACTCTTCAATCCGAAGTCCGATTTGATTATCTTTTGATACCTTAAATATATCATCAAGGTGCAAGTTAATATTCGATCTTGTATCAAGAACCTCCTTTCTTTCTAACAGATCGTCATTTGCCTTTTTGATAATTTTTCGAAATTCATCTTCACTTTTTGCTCTCTCGACAAGACGTTTAATGACAGAACCAAGCATATTGCTTTTAACATTCAATAAGTCCGTGGTGCTATCTCTTAAAGCTCCTAGGTAGTAATGTTGAAAAATATCGAATGTGCCACTATCAGCTCTTTGTTCTTCTGTTGCACCAGTATAATAGGAAAACTTCGGATATGTTTTTTCTCGTTTCTCATAGATTAGTGTAATCTGAGCATAATCATTTTTTGAATCCACAGGATCGATCACGAGGTATTCATATAATGCCCCTTTTTCTGGGTGAGACAGCCCCCTGTAAGTGTATTTTAATTCAATTTTTGTACTAGAAATCCCTGTTTTACTGTCCACGAAGAAATCTTCATCAGAAATATAGATGTCTTTTTTAGGATTTCCTAAATTATACATTAAACGAATTGCATCAATAACTGCTGTCTTGCCACATCCGTTTTCACCCACGATAATATTTAATTTAGGGTCGAATGCGACAGTTAGCTTTTGTATGCCTTTGTAATTTTCAATGTCTATTTTTGAGAGGTACATTTAGATCTGAAAGAATTAATTATTACACAATTTATATATGTTTTTCTTGGTTTAAGAAACATTTTTGTTGCTAATCTTCACATAGATTTTTCTATTTATAGCTAATCTAAGGAAAAAGAAATCAATAATTACAATATGAATTTGACGATTTGTGACTTTATTACGCATAAGACTTTTTTCTGTTGATATGGGAAGCCACATAACTAAGTGAAAACCTACTCTTAGAGCGAATATTACTAACTATTTTAGTAAAATCATGGTATCTTTGGATATGTGTACAAAAGCAATATCCGTGAATGTTAGGGCGTTGTCTGAAAAGCTTAACGTTCCAATCACTTCGCCAAAGGGATCGAAAACCTATAAAGGTGCAAATGATGTTTTACCAACTGATTTAACACCCGTGATCACTCACGCCAGACCGCGTGAAATCCAATTTATGCGTTGGGGCCTTATCCCTTCAAGTGCCATGGATATTAAGTCTGTGCAGCCAATGTTTAATGCCAGGGCGGAAACGCTAAATGAGAAAGTCTCTTTTAAAAGTTTAATCATGACTTCGAGATGCCTCATACTGGATGCAGGTTTTTACGAACGCGAAACTCAGGGGAATGAGAAAGTTGAATGGAAAATTACGCCCAGCGAAGACGAGTTTTTCTATAAAGCTGGCCTTTGGACAACTTGGCAAGATCGTGTGAGCGGTGAAATTACAGAAAGTTTTACCATGATCACCTGTGACCCATTCAATCATCCCTTTGCAAAAATTCATGACCGTATGCCGATTATCATGAATCAGGCAGAGCGAAGATTATGGATGAACCCGAATGCAACAAAAGAGCAGTTACTTGGCTTGCTGAAACCATGTTCGGAAGATTTTTATAAAGTTACTGAAAATTCGCGCAAGCCAGTTTCCGGTAAAGGCAGACAGTCGCCACCTCTTTTCAATTAATCCTATCTGAAGTTTCTCGCTTTCGGAATAACATCTGTATTAGCGTTCTCCCTTACCTGTGTTTTCTTATTCTGCGATTGAAACGGCATTTCGTTTCTTTGCATGCTTATGCTTTCGTTTATAAGCCTTGTTAAGTCATGACAGCTTTTTACGATTACGTGCAATACTTGCCCTTCCCTTTGTACCCAGCCCTCCACCATTAATAGCTTCGCGCCCAATATTTCTTTGCGGTAAGTTTCGAAAAGCTTTTCAAATACAACTAGGTTTACCGTTCCAGTTTCATCTTCGATTGTGATGAAACAAACCCCGCCCGCAGTGCCGGGTCTTTGTCTTGACAGGACAAGCCCAGCCACGCGGACTTTACTACCAGCAACTACGCCAAAAACCTGCTTTGAAGAACAAACGCGCAAGCGGTTTAATTCAATGCGCGCAAAACTCAAAGGATGCGCTTTGAGTGATAATGAAGTTGAAGCATAATCCTGTATTACGTGTTCTGCGGCACTCATAAATGGCAATTCAATCTGCTGTTCTTTTTCAGAGGGTGAAGAATGGCCTTTAAATAAGCCTATCGGTGTATCTGCTAATGCTGCCACTTGCCAGAGGGCTTGCCTGCGGTCTAAGCCCAAAGATTGGAACGCATCTGCATCTGCCAAGCGTTCTAACGCTGCTTGCGATACGCCAGCGGTATAGATTTCGCTAATGGTTTTGTAGGGCCGTTCACGTTTGGCAACAAGTATCAAAACGTCTTCTTCCCGAATGCCTTTGATTATCCTGAAACCGAGCCGTAAAGGAAATAACCGTTTTGTACGGCTTTCAAGAATACTATCCCATTCAGAATAATTTACATCGACTGGCCTGACTTCGACATGGTGGTTCTTCGCATCGGTTACAATCTGTGCAGGAGCATAGAACCCCATCGGCTGACTATTGAGCAAAGCGGCTGCAAACACATCAGGGTAATAGCATTTCATCCACAATGAGACATAAACCAATAACGCGAAACTTGCAGCGTGGCTTTCCGGAAAACCATAACTGCCGAAGCCTTCCAGCTGCTTGAATATCCTTTGGGCAAACTCCAATGTATAACCTTTGGCAGTCATTCCCTTGATCAGCCTTTCCTCGTATTCATTAACCAAACCCTTGAACTTGAATGTTGCCATGCTTCGCCTTAATCCATCTGCATCAGAGGGAGAAAAGCCAGCCGCAACCATTGCAATTTTCATTGCCTGTTCCTGAAACAACGGCACTCCTAAAGTTCTGCCCAGAATTTCTTCAAGTTCCTTTGAAGGATACGTTACGGGTTCTTCCCCATTCCTTCGCCTTAAATATGGGTGAACCATGTCGCCCTGTATCGGACCTGGTCTCACGATAGCGACCTCAATCACGAGATCGTAAAAGCAACTAGGCCGCAACCTTGGTAACATAGATTGCTGCGCGCGGCTTTCGATTTGGAATACACCAATCGTATCAGCACGGCTGGCCATTTCAAAAACTCTTGGGTCATTTTGGGGAATGTTTGCAAGTGTCCACTCTCTACCGTGATGTTGCTTGCATAAATCAAATCCTTTACGGATACAGGTAAGCATCCCCAAAGCCAGTACATCGACTTTCAAAAATCCGAGCGCGTCAATATCATCCTTGTTCCATTCAATATTGGTTCGGTCTTGCATCCTTGCATTCATGATCGGGCAAAGATCACTGAGCTTGCCGTTTGTAACCACAAAGCCGCCCGTATGCTGTCCAAGCTGCCGGGGGAAACCCATCATTTCTCCTGTAAGCTTTAAAACCTTGAGCAAGTGTGGATCATGTGGATTTAACCCTTGCTCAATCAAACGCGCCGGTTTAAACCATTCATCCGTAAATTCCCAAATTGCCGCCGATAACCTGTCAATAGTATCTTGCGACAATCCCATTACCTTACCGACATCACGAATAGCCCCTTTTTGCCTTTGTTGGGTAACTGTGGCAACAATCGCCGCCCTGTCGCGCCCGTATTTATCGTAGATATACTGGATGATTTCTTCGCGGCGTTCATGCTCGAAATCAACATCAATGTCGGGCGGTTCGTTCCGCGCACTGGAGATAAAACGCTCGAATAATAAATCAAATTCATCAGGGTTTACCGAAGTAATACCCAACACATAGCACACAGACGAGTTAGCAGCAGAACCCCTGCCTTGGCAAAGGATTTGGCGTTTTCGCGCTTCCTTTACGATATCATACACAAACAGAAAGTAGTTAGAGTACTCCATCTTTTCGATAAAGGTTAGCTCATGCTTGATGTTTTTAACAACCTTTTCCGGCGGGTCTTCACCAAACCGCTCTTTAACGCCTTCCCATGTTAAGTAGGTCAATTCTTCAAATGGCTTACGTCCGCTCTGGTTTATTTCTTCGGGATAATCATAAACCAGTTCGTCCAATGAAAAATTACAGGCATCGGCTATAGCAGTCGTATTTGCAATTGCATCAGGATAAAGGCGAAAAAGCCTTTCCATCTCTTTGGCTTCCTTCAAAAAACGTTCTGCGTTGCTGTGAAGGAGAAAACCTGCCTGATCAATCGTACATTTTTCGCGTACACAGGTTAGAACGTCCTGTAATTCGCGGCGCGTTGCGCAATGGTAATGAACATCATTTGTTGCAACCATCGGAACGCGGTAACGTTCTGCAAGTTTCTGGATGCGAAACAGCCGCTTGTTATCGTTAGCCTTATAATTCCTGTTTGCCGCAATATAAAGATGCTTGATCGCCCTGCTATATTCTTCAACATCTTTTTCAAATGAAGCTTCAAAATTAAATAGCTGATCAAGTTTTTCCGGTGGGATAATAATATAAATTATGCCTTCGGTACAATCGAACACATCTTTTCTATACAGGTGGCATTCCCCTTTTTCTGCTCGTAGGTTTCCCATCGTAAGCAAACCCGATAATCTTGCGTAAGCAGGCTTATCGGTAGGATAGGCCAACAAGCTTGGCCCATCTATCAAATCTAAGCGGCAAGCCGGTATAATCTGCATTCCCTTTTTCTTTGCCGCGTCATGACCGCGTACAATCCCCGCAAACGTGTTCCGGTCGGTAATTGCAATTTTAGCATAGCCCAATTCAGCGGCATAATTAACCAGCTCGTCCGGATGTGAACCGCCGCGCAGGAAGCTAAAATTAGTTGTAGTCTGTAATTCTATGTAAGCCATACCAACTAAGCGAAAAATCCATGTAAAAACCATTGTGTCTGGTCTGCGCCATAATGTCCTGATCGGTAGAGCCAGTATCTTTTCCCGTGCTGATCTTCTACAATGTAATAGTCGCGGTGTTCCCCTTTATCCAACCACCACTCGCGCTCTATCCGCTCTGGGCCGTCTGCCCGCTTTACGATATGCAAGTCATCCTTGTAACGAAAATTCATCGGGGGATAATCCGGTATGGGGGCTGTCACTAAAATAACTTCCGGCTTGCTAAGCAATTGTGTCGGACGCAGCGCATCTGTAGGCCAATAGGTTTGTGGGATTTCTTTTAAATCATTCGTTTGCTTAATTGACCTTTCAGGCCAATAGCGTTCCTGTGGCAAGTACCGCCTGATAGCCTTGCTGCCTACTTTGCCAGCCAGCTTGTCCAATAGCTCCAGTACACCATTATCTGCCAATCCGGTTTTACCTGTCCATAAAGATTTCTGGCTGATATCAGCATCTCCGATGAGTGTTACTTCCAGAACAAATAATTCAATTCCTAACGCTGGCCGGATTGTTTCAATCTTCTGCTCAAACAATTTAAACAGGTGGTCAACATTGCATGTTGCCTGATTGGTTCCAATATCAATAGACTGCTGTTTGCCATCGATACGAAACGTTTTTAATACCGCATTCCTGATGCCTTTCCCTTCCCCTACAAGACGGTTGCACATCACGTTTAAAAGCTCCCTGATCGCTATTTCTATGCCGACCCTTGTGCGTATCGGCTCAAGCGCAGCAAGTCTTTCCTGATATGGTTCAGGAACATTAAGGGGTTTAAAATTTTCCTCAACCTCACCATAAGCCTGCATAAGCCGCAGCAACAATAAATCACCGAAACGGCGGCGCAGGTTTGACTTAGGGATTGCAGAAAAAGAATGGATTGTTCTAAATCCCAACTTCCTCAATTTATCTAACGTCACATCATCCAGCCTAAGCGCGGATGGTGGTAAATTAGACATTGCCAACTTTTGGGATCTGGGTTCAATAACGGTGCTTTTAGAAAATCTCGCCATTGCCCATGCTGCACCAATCGTATCGGCAATTGCCGCCCTGACCGTATATCCCTTACTTTTAAAACGAGCTTTGATTTCCCTGATATAGTTTTCTTCGCCACCCCAAAGATGGGTGCAGCCAGTACAATCGAAGACTAGCCCATCTGGCAGGTCTAGCGAAACGAGCGGCGTATAGCGAATACACCATTCGCCAATAGCCTTCAGTAGTTTTAATTCCCTGTCTTCGCTATCCTGCTGTACACATAAATCTGGCAGGATTGCTTTTGCATCAGCCAAGCGCATACCTACATGCAACCCACTGGATCGGGCAATACTGTTACACGCGGAAATAATCAATCTGTTTTTCTCGGAAGTTGAAAACACGAAAGGAACTTTCGCCAGTTCAGGCTGACGAATTGTTTTCCAATCCGTTTTAAGCGTTGGAAACCAGAGGGACATATATCGTTTATGCACGTAACCTCCCTAGTTTCTGATAATTGATTGCCTTTTTCGCTTCTTGTTGCGCGATCTGGAACTGATTGCCATGCCATCCAACTTCCCATTTACCCGGTTGCCCGTTACGCACCCTAAGAAGTTCAACATTCCACTTTGGAAATCCAACTCCGGGCATTCCGTCATTTGTTTCACTTGGAAGTGCCGTAACCTGCCATCTGGAAACACAAGTTGTTGTACTTAGTTTGGTGGCATCTGTGCGCAATACAAAGCCTGTAACATGGCTTTCTTCAATTGCCAGTTGCAATCTTTTGGACTGACTAAAAGAAAGTTCACGCAGTTCGGCAACTACGGCTGTTATGCCTTGGCATTTAAGACCTTCTTCCAAAGCCCACAAAACCTGCTTTTCCTGTGTAGCATCAACAAAAACAATTTGATGGGGTTCTATACCAAAGGTTTTTATTGATGGTGGAAAAAGATTACGGCCTACGCTTATCCATAAAATGATACTTTCGGGAACAGTAAGCGATGAAAGCAATGCACCAAGAAATCCGCTGCAAGCTGCCGCTTCTTCACCTTTTTGAAAAAGCATTTCATGGATCATTCCGGTTGGAAATACACCATTTGGAAACGCAGCCTCTATCTCTGATAAACCTTTGATATGCGAAGTGCTTGCCAGCTCTGGTTTAAAACCTTGCTTGGCGAGAATTTCTTTTCTCAAACGGTTGATGGTATCCTGTTTTGTTTCCATTGTTACAATCTCATTAGGGATAGAATGTGGATGGAAACCAAAGAAACAGCGGGATATACTAATAGTTATAAGTTAGGGAAACAGCTACAACGGCACCAATCAACATTCAATGAAAATAGTCCTATATATAGAACTATATTATGATTATAGTCCTATATCAAAGTATTTACAACAACAAAATTGCTAATATTTTTAGTAATTGAAAAATATAGTTTTTCACAAAGTTTGCTAGACTGGATAACTGAATTTCAATTTTAATTATCCAACCGAAATCTATATCACTGAATTTTAAAGACTTATATATTTTATTAAGCAGGTAGGGCATTTCGAAGTAATCACGCTCTATTCCCCAAAGTTTTTAACAAGTGATGTTTTAGGTCAACTTTGATGTTTGAGCAATTGCTCCAATTTCTTAACCCTACTTCATAAAAAGTAATTCAATCGCTATTGGTAGCAAAAAAACTAAAGCCCCGGATTGGGGCTTTAGTTTGAAGGTTTACAGACGTTTATACGAACTGTTAGAAATCTTATCCAGAATGGTTTTAATCGGAATAGGCTGGCCATTCAGCTTTTTGCCGCCACCGACATAGAGGCCATTCGTGTTTCCGGGGCTTATATTATAAAGGTAAATCAGGTCAATAATCTGTTTCCCGTCTTTGTCTTTTTGGGCCGGATCAATCACCTTAAATACCGCTTTGGTGGAATCCAAATCGGATTCCTTGTATTCCCTTGGCACTACATTTTCTATTTCTATGAAGTACGAATATGGATCGAGCATCTGATAGATCGGCTTGGCAACTTCAAAGTTTTTCGGAATGATTTTTACCGTGTTTCCTTTTGTGGAATATTTGGCTTGGTTCTCGTACATAAAATCAACCCCAAATTGTATTATTTTATCGTTATTGGCATCCAAATCTACACCAACCGCCCACGCAATCTTGTTCCTGAACACAAAGCCTTTACTGGTGCTGCCTGTTCCGCCTGTATTGCCGCCTGTATTACCATTATCAGGTGGCGGCGGTGTTATACTAGGTGGAGTATCGGGGATTGGTTCATTGCCTTTGCCACAGGATGAAAATAAAACCGTAACACTGGTCAACAGCAGTGCTAAAACTGCATAAATTTTGAGTGCATTAAAAACGAATGATTTTTTTGTTTTCATGTCAGAGAGAATTATTGTTCGTTATTTATTAGATCAATTGAACGTCTTTAAGCAGCAAGGCTGTCGGTTTGGTTATCCGCTTTAAGCTTTTTTAGCAATGTAAAATCTATCACCAGCCATACAAGAAGCAGGAACAGCATCCATTTATCAATTGTCAGCAGGTAATATTTAGCTCCCATTGGCACTTTGAAAGTGGGATTATAAAAGATAACCCCGATGATGCAGAGGGCAGCAAGTATTTTCTTTTTGGCTTTCCAGTAATGGTAACACAGGACAATAAATAAGATACCGCTTCCAAAATGTACGGTTTGATACGGGAAACTTGATATCTTCATAATTCCAAGGAACAACATCAAGGCAATCAATAATTTGAAAACCATGATCTTTTTAAGTGCTTTATAGTTCATATTAGTGGTTTTATTCAGGTGTAAATAATTAATGGTTATTGAGGGAGGCAATTAAAAGACTGTGTGAATTTCGCCTGCTGTTTATCATTCAGTTTATCACCATATTTGCCGCTCTTTTCTGCAAAGACCTGAAACAGTTTTAGCTTTCCAGTCGTAAAAATATGCTCTTCTTTGCTGCCCGGTTCCAGCACAACAATCAGGTTTACGTTTTCCAGTTGCGGTTTTAACTCGATATTCTTATTTGGCAGGGTGCCATAGCTGCCCGTCGTTTTAAGGGTAACCACGGTGTTTTCATCAAACAGGAATTGTGCGCTATCTATACGTAAGGTGGCTAAATTCTTAGTGTCCTGAATAATCATTGAAAGAATAGCATTGGTATTATAAACAAGGGTAAGTTTCCCTCTATCCCTGCCGATGGCAAAATCCCCTAACTTGGTAGGTGCAAGCACAATCGTTTCTTTTCCACCATCTTTGGTTTTTACCTCTCTTAATTTGCAATCTTTGGCGTTTGGTGGTGGAGTGGGTTTAAAAGGTGTAAAAGGTGCAGGTGCTGATTTTACTACCTGTGTTTTTTGTGGTGTGACATTGGGAACGGCTGAAGGTTCTTTTGATACCATAGCCGTAATGATATCATCCGGTACACCTTGTTTCTTTAAGGCAATCAGGGCATTGGTTGAAGTATCAAAGTTACCCTGTTTACTCTCGATGGATTTAACAATGGCGGCTTTGGGTAATCCGCCTTTGACCATCGCAATAATTTTTGCATTGGTCAGCTTTTCACTGGTTTGCGCATTGCTGTTTACACAGGCCAATATCGTGGCTGTGAAAAGCATAAATAACATTTGTTTCATAATGGAGCTAAAGTGTCCTTAGCCCCTTTCAGACGGGTTACAAATAACAAGCGCGGGGCCTCATTTGCTTCCGCGCCCGTCGAAAAGCGCACACACGAATGAAATAGCCCCACGCTATGGCATGGCAGTAACTAGTCACTCGTGTGTTCTATGCTTGGAATTTTTCGACGGTTCGGAAGCTTAAAACGAGTTCGCTTTTCTATAAATTTATAAACCAAATCTAGTGACAAATAATCGTGCATCAAAATTTTGCCGAATAATGTTCGACAAAAATGAGGCATATAATTAAACAAGATCTTCTAAACGATATTTTCCGAATAAAATTGTAGATTTAAATATGCAGAGACGACTTACTTGGAGAACAACCGATGAGGAACTTGCCAGTGTTGAAATTGGGGATTACGTAACAGATGGCTATTCAATTCATGGAGTAGTTACAAAAATTGAATATGAAACACTTAAGGATGGCTTTATCTACCATTTTTATCTATCAAAAGGAAATAAATTGACCGTGCTACGCTGACTCTATAGCCTTGATTAATAGGTGTTCTCTAACGAATAATTGAAAAAAGTAAAACTAGTATTTTATCTTGTTGCTATATACATACGAAAACCGGATTTACAACATAATTTATTTATGATTTCTAGTTGTAAAATATACTTCACACATTTTATCGACTTCATATTGTTCTATGATAACTGAGGTTGAAAAATTGTCATGTGTATATATAGGTTCAACACTGTACAAATTCCATTTCTTTCCGTCAAAGAGTGAATATATCCTATATAATCTGGAACAATTTATTGGTGGCGGATGTATATTGCCTTTGTCACTCTCCGTATATATCTGATCCAATACGTTAGTTAAAAACGACCGTACAGACATTTCGTCAATATCGAAAAGTTTTTGTCTGTTAATTTTCTTTCTAAATTCTTTTAACCAAATTGCGATTGTATCAAAATCTTTCAATTTTATTTCGTCGAAATTTGGACGCTTATGAATTATTCCTATACTCTCTTCAAAAAAGATGAGTGATGATGCCGCAATTAATTTTTCGTTTATATTGTTACCGAAGCCAACGAACGATGGTCTACCAACAATTGTGCGAAAAAACTCAATCTTCGACCTTAGATTGAAAGGTGTGTAATAAAGATCTTTAAAATAAGCAATAGAATTTCGAAATAACGTGGTTTGACAGTAAGGAAGCCACATTCCAAATGCATCTAGATAATTTTCATCTATCAAATTTTGATAATACTGTTTTATAAATTTTATAAAATCGTATTTGGCGTAATCTAGCGTGTAGTCATGAAACTTAGGATGACTTTTAATATGAATTATTTGCCGTCCCCTTGGTATTGTTGACTCTATGAATTGTTCTTTTTGTTGTTTTGGTTTTCTTCGGTTCAGATTTTTAAACAGAACTTTCTTACTGTCTTCGTCAAACACATGGTAGTATTGGATGTTTTCAGCATAATGAACTGGCAAGTTTTTTTTAATGAAATATTGCATCAGTACCGCCGCTTTTATTCGAGGTAACCGTTGTTCTTCAATTAAGAGTTTCGCAAAGCCATGCTTCATTTTTGTTTCAAGACAATGAACAATAACTTCGTCTTTTACATCTTCTTCGTATTCAGTTCCTACCCCTAATTTACTTTTTTTCTTAACCAAATAATCTACATCAGTTCCAATTGGCAAGTACAATTTATAGATTAGTGGCTTCTTAGTGTCGTTGAGTTGATGCTCTAACCAAATGGATGTTGAGTTAGTAGCTATACTTTTTTTCTGTTCTTTAGATAGCTCATTATCGCGAATGTGTTGGACAATTGCGCTATACAAGTGGCTAAATATCAATCCATTTAATCTCATAAAAGTTTATTCCTGAAATTCCCAATATATGCAATTTTGGGAATACCTGAAAATAATTTTGTAGAGTATTTTTTGTGCTATGGTCGTAACGTTGCATCAGAGTTCGGCGGAGAAAATTCAGACCTTTTTTCATCTTCCTGCTCCGGTTCTAACTTATCAAGCAATTCTGTTTTATGTTGCACAAACTCTATCAAATCTTTCCAGACGTGCCTTTTATTAGGTGGCGCAGGTCGGTCGTTTTTATCACGAGGGATGACAATGTGCGATATGCTCTCATACATAGCCTTAATACCATCAAGATAACCTATGGTCTGTTCTGGACTATGTGTTTCAGCATATTGTTTAATGGTGTTTTCATCAATAACAGGAGGGGCTACGGGATGCCATCCCTTTTTTCTGCCTCTTGTCATTTTATCCTCCATCTAATTGACTGATAACTAATAACATAATAATCAAATATAGTCAAGCAAATAACCTAAAGTATTAATATGAGGTCAAAAATCAATATCGACAAAGGTGCTATAGCAATCGTTAACGAATTGCTCGCCTGTGGGGAAACCTTTAATTCTAAAAAGGTTAAGAGAGACAGTGGGTAATTGCCCGGTCTAACGTTGTTAAACGGAAAATGAAATTCGAAACCACAAACAATAAGGGAATGGAAAATAGACAAAACACCACGTTGATCTGCATTGGAGAAGAACAACTTTATGAACTGGCAGAGAGGATATTTATCAGGTTAAAAGGCAGTCAAAAGCAGGAGAAACTTTGGCTGAATAAAGAGGAAGCGATGATCGAACTCAACATTAAAAGTTCGGCCTCTTTACAGAAGCTAAGAGATCAGAACGCTATTGTTGTTTCTGAATTATCAAAGAAAAACCTCGTATACCTGAGAAGTTCGATACATGCTTATCTCGAAAAAAAAGCACGTAAAGAACTTTAACAGTAAATAAAATCATCCTCCCTGCTAGTTGCGGGGAGGATTTTCAAAAAACTTAAATGCAATTTACTATGAATTGGAATAACGATAATCTACCGTTAGTGGAATTTCACACAGGTAAAAATGTGGCGGCATTTACCCAAAAACACGCATTTACTGGCGTAAGTATCATGGGCAGCACTGGTAGCGGGAAAAGTTCTACAAGTTTTAGGAAGTTCCTAAATGCCTATCTCAAGGCAAATTATGGCGGCATATTGCTGACCACAAAAGTAACTGATACAGAAGAATATAAAAGCATTTGCCATGAAGCTGGCAGAACAAAAGATGTTCGTATCATCAGTGTAGGCGGCAAAGAAAAATTCGACTTTCTGGATTACGAATTTAGCCAGGGCGATAATTCCGAGGCAACTACAGATACAATTGTGGATTTGCTCAAATCGGTAATTGAAGCTGGGCAAGGAAATCAAGGTAATTCCCAGAGTGATCCATTTTGGTCGGAGACCATGTTGGTTATGCTTTCAAATGCTATTGATCTTTGCAGGCTTGCATACGAAAAAGTAAGTGTTCGGCTCTTAAGTGACATTATACTTTCCCTGCCAAGAAATAAGGTCAACAACGCGACAGATGACGAGGAAACGGCCTATCAGGCAGCCCACAGGATCGTAAGGACAAAAGTGTTTGAAAAGATCAATAAATGGGAAAGCTTTCTGGCAAAGGAACATGTGGAAGCCTTAAAACTCGTTGGTTTATACGAAGAAAGACTTTTTGAAGTAGTGCCGGAAGCAAGAACGTTTCAGGCTATCGACCAGTTTGCAATTGAAACACTTGGAAACCTTGCCGAGAAAACGCGTAGCATCGTTGATATGAAGATTTCAGGCTTCCTGTTTCGACTATTGAGAGAGCCGTTTTACTCGATGTTCTGTAATGGAAGTACCTTAACGCCTGATATGTGTTCTGACGGGGCGGTCATCATCATAGACCTGCCAGTTAAAAAATATGAAAAAGTAGGAAGGGATATTCAGCTTCTGGTGAAGCTCATCTTCCAAAGGTATGCAGAACGCAGAGATTTGCAAGTGAATAACAGGCCTCTATTTATAGCCTGTGATGAAGCACAATCTTTTATATTGCCAAAAGACCTGCAATTTCAACTTACGGCACGCAGTAGCAGAATAGCTTGTTTGTACTCCTCGCAGTCAATACTTAACTACTACAATTTCGTTGAGGGGCGAAATCCTGAGCATATTGTTAAGGCGTGGCAGGCTAATCTAGGCTGTAAGGTTTGGCATCTGAACACGTGCCTAGAAACAAATAAATGGGCTTCTGAGATCATCGGAGATGACTATTTCTTAGAGCATACCTACAATAATACTCTTGGCGAGAAGGTAACGCAGTCTAGTGGGTCATCCTATAAACAAAGGGCCATTGTTTTGCCGTCCGATTTCACCAAGCTTAAAAATGGCTCCGCCGAAAACAATTTTGAAGTTGAGGCATACGTCCATATTCAAGGCAAACCAATCAATGGTAATGATAACCATTTAAAGGTTGTTTTCAGGCAAACACCACTCAAGCCATTTACTGATAACAAACATTAAAAACTCACTTTAATATTCACTTTAAATTTCAAAAAAATGAAAAAGCAACTTTATTTCAAAACAACAATTAAACGTAAAAATCCAATTACCGCATTTTTTCTTGGACTGTTCACTTTCTCTGTGGGCATGCCAAGAATGATTTGCGAAACATTCTCGCGAAAAGATTTCGGAGAACGTTACTGGAATATTGGCTGGGCCACCATCTATACGGCCCTGCTCTTGTCAGTACCAATGTCCGGATTGCTACCAATGAAGTTCTTAGGGGCTGGCGCACCGGAAACGATTTTAGATAGCTTCACCTGGTATCTGTTTGTCATGGCTTTTGCATACAAATCGGGACGTCACTGGGACGACCAAAGGCGAAATCCCTCAACGTTCGATTTTGGCAAGTACAGTTATTCCAGTGGCAAACTCGACAACCGATTTATCAACTTCAGGATAAACGGCAAAACTCTGGATTATCGCACTATTGAAACAATCATTGAACCTGCTTTCTTTTTTGCCGTGGGATTAGGGCTTACCATACTGCACCAGAGCATAGGTTTGCTGTTGGTTTTCAGCAGTATCGCCTATTCCGCCAGTCGCTTTCTGGACTATCATAATGGTGATGAAAAGGTGCTTGATATTATCGATTCCATGATCATCAAAGAAGATTATGAACGTGCCTTTATGGATGAAATGGAACTGGATAATGGGCGAGGTCTGCATATTCCAAGCCGCCGTCCGAAAGACATGAAAAACCGTAAAAAAGTGGTAGATGCAATGTTTGCGCAGGATGATGATGAACAGCGTACCTACGTTGCTTAAGCCCCTTGCACACAGAAAGGGAAGATGCCTGTAAAAAAATAATCACCTAAATACTTAGTTAATAAACCTTATGGACTTAGCCCAGCTTTACAAAAAACACGATCAGGACAAGCAAGCATATAACGAATTGAGAGATAAGATTTGGTCGGATGTTAAACAGAAACACGAGCAAATAATATCAGCATTCGGTTCAAAAGATAACTTGCCGCAAAGCTTTTCAAAGCAGATTGATAAAGAACTGAATGATTTTACTAAAGACTGGGCTATTCCACACGGCGTGCGCTACAAGGCGATGTCCGTCCAGCACCAGCAACAGTTCGAAGCAATCGCAGGTAAATCCCCCGCTTTGGATGGTGACGATTTCCAAAAGTCTGGCTTTGAGAAATCCCTTGCCAGTACCAAAGCAAAACAGAAAAGCAAACAGCGCGAAAAATCACCCGAAAAGTTTGTTGATTTTGACAAGAACAAAGAAAGCATGAACCTTGATCTGGAGTACTAGCGCAAAGTTTTGCAAAAGAGAGAAATTTCCCCCTAATAGATAACCCTCCCCTAAAACCATTGGCATGTTGAGATTTACCCAAAGCAAATCAGCCGAACAAGCAAAGAACTATTTTAGCCAGGCATTGCAGACTTCTGATTATTTTATCAATGATGTCGAGCTTCCGGGACAGCTGCACGGCAATTTAGCAAAAAAGCTAGGATTAAATGGAATTGCCACAAAAGAGATATTCCATTCGCTCTGCGAAAATAAAAATCCAATAACTTGTGAAATGCTAACGCAACGCACCAGAGAGGATAGAACGGTCGGTTATGATATAACCTTTTCCGTTCCTAAAAGTGTATCTATCGTCAATGCTCTTTATAAAGATTCGGGTATTCAGGACGTATTCCAACAATCGGTAAATGAGACGATGAAACTCATTGAAGCCGATATAATGACGCGTGTTCGTGTGGGTGGTAAGGATGAAGATCGTAAGGGCAATGGTTTGATCTGGGCGGAATTTACCCATCTTACTGCCCGCGCAGTTAATGAAAAAACAGCCCCCGACCCTTTTCTCCATTGCCACGCATACTGTTTTAACGCGACATACGATGAGGTAGAAGGAAAAATTAAAGCTGCGCAATGGCAGTTCTCTAAAAGGGATGCACCATTTTATCAAGCAATTTTTTATAAAAAACTAACAGATAAGTTAATTGACCTCGGCTATTCCGTTCGTAAGCAGGGCAAATCTTTTGAACTCGAAGGCGTGCCATCGAGCGTGATAGCCTTGATGTCTAAAAGAACAAAGCAGGTCGAAGATTTTGCCTTAGAGCATGGCATAACTGGCGATAAGGCTAAATCGGAACTAGGGGCAAGGACACGTATAGCAAAGAAAAAAGGGTTAACCCTCGACCAGTTAAAAGCTGACTGGAAAAAGCAGATCAATGCACACCTTTCAGATAAAACCACACCTAACAACCCTATACGCTTTGGCCTAACAAAGGAACCTGTAAAAACCTCTGTCATCGACTGTGTCGATAGCACGCTTACGCACAGCTATGAACGTGCATCTGTAATGCCTGAAAGACGATTGCTAGCGCATGCCTATATGCACAGTCTGGGCAATCGCAGTACCAGCATCATAGACATTGATAGCGCTTTTCGAAGTGATAAGCGGGTAATTCACGTGAAGGATAATCACCAAACCATGTGTACCACTACTGCGGTTCTGAAAGAGGAACAGCACATGGTGAGCCTAGCCCAACAGGGTATCAATGCGATGAAGCCACTATATAGCCAAATGCCTGAAACAAGCCTTGAAGGGCAACAATATGATGTGGCTAAACATTTGCTCACAACTCGCGACAGAGTGAGCATCTATATGGGGGCGGCTGGTAGTGGCAAGTCAACTTTAATGAAAGAGGTTGTACCGCTAATAGAGCGCACGGGATGTAAGGTAACGATTGTAGCGCCAACTGCGCAGGCTTCAAGAATAGTATTGGGCAAAGATTTTAAGGATGCAGAAACGGTTGCCAAACTCCTGATTGACGAGAAACTGCAACGCCAGTTACAGGATGGTGTCCTATGGATGGATGAAGCAGGTCTTTCCGACAATAAGCAGATGACAGCCTGCCTTGAACTCGCAAAGAAGTATAATGCCAGAGTTGTTTTAGGTGGCGATACGCGTCAACATACTGCCGTCAAAAGAGGACAGGCTTTGTTAGTCTTAAACAAAGTCGGGGGGATAAAAGCCGCTGAAGTTAATAAAATCTATCGCCAACGTGATTTAGTTTATAGAGAGGCGGTTGAAGACATGGCAAAGGGAAAAATGAAAGAAGCCCTCGCCAAACTGGATCAGATAAATGCTATTAAAGAAACAGACCCGTTAAAGCCAAACGAGCAACTTGTTTCAGATTACACTTCAGCAATAAAGAAAGGGAAATCTGCTTTAATCGTATCGCCCACACATGAACATATTGGCAAAATAACCAAAGATGTTCGCCACGAACTGCGTAGAATGAACCTGATTGGTCAAAATGAAACGCAATTTACAAGACTAAGAAACCTCAACCTTACGGAAGCGGAAAAGTCTGATTGGCGGAATTTCCAACCTGATCAGGTGGTGCAGTTCATGCAAAATTTGCCAAAGATCAAACGTGGCAGCCAATACAAAGTTTCTGAAGTTGAAAACGGAAAGGTAACACTTATAAATAAAGAAGGTGAAATACGCATCCTGCCCCTGGATAGAGCTGACAAGTTCAATTTATATCAACCTGATGAAATGCAGCTTTCAAAAGGCGATAAAGTCCGCATCACTCAAAATTCCTATGACGTAAACGGCAAACGCCTTGATAACGGACAAGCATTACAGCTAAAGCGGATCAATAAGGCAGGATGTCCGGTTTATATCAGTGAAAAAAGTGACACCGAATATCAGTTTGAAAAAGATTTCGGCCACATGGATTATAACTACTGTACAACCTCGCACACTTCGCAGGGGCACACAGTAGACGAAACTTTCGTATCGATGCCTGTATCAACCCTTATGGCGGCTGATTCAAAGCACTTTTACGTTTCTACAAGTCGAGGAAAAGAAGCGGTTCACATCTACACGGACGATAGAGCGGAACTTTTTAAAACTGTCCAGATGGATAAGAAAGAATTATCCGCAATTGAACTGATGCAGAAAGGACATCAAAAGGATTACGCGCTTGGGCTTCGTAAAGACAACGAGCCTGAAAAGACGAAGCAGTTTACAAAAGAAAAGCAGTTGAATTATGAGCCAGAACTTTAGACTTAAATCCGACGAACTGCGCCAAAACAACCCTGCAAAGGATGTTAGGCAGGATGATAATCCTTTTTACAAAGTTTATCCTGATAACGGCCAAATCAGAAACTTTATGCTCACTTGGCCGGACGGTTCCAGTATAACAATCCCATACTATACCATAAGCCGAATTGAATTTAAAACCTATGACGGCTCTATTGTGATGGACGTAGGAAATGATAACATTGTTTTTGAGGGTGTTGAGCTAAAATCGTTATATAATGATTTCTTTTTTCAATTGCCTTTGGAATTAATTGTTACGGATGAAAGATATAATGAGGTAAATAAATCATCAAATTTTATCGTAAATAAGATAAATAAACTTTAACCGAAATAACCCACTTGAGCATTTATAGCCGAATGAATTTAATTTTGTAGAAAATACTTCTTAAACTGCTTATAACGGCTCACTTGGAGTTTTCTTAAAACTTAAGGACGCGCTTTTTTCGCCCAATTATCAAACAGCAATCTCAAATAGCCTGCATATCTAGTGTTATCGCCGTTTTGGATTTTGATATAGGTAGATTGATCAGTTGGATCGTGCAGAATCTTATTATCCCAAGAAGCAAATGAAACGAAAAGACAACTTCCAACCAAGCGGAAACCATGTACCGCCGGAATGTGCTTATAGGGATAAAAATTAACTTTGATTTTGTTCTTTCGTAGATACACCTTTTCAGCATCTATAAATCTCTTGATACCATCAACGTTAATGTTAACCATAGCTTCCCAACTGTTATCTATCTCCGAATTTCCTCTAATATAACTAGGATCTAAATAGTAAAGATTGATTGTAATATTTTTCAAAGCGTTGTTTTCTTTCCACTGTGAAAATTTGGTCTTAACAGAGAACAGGGTAAATCCAAGAACGTCCATCTCTATTTTCTTCCCATCTTTTATCATATCCTCTAATTCTGTGGATACGTCATTGTAAATATTTAAAGTACCCTTAAAAAATAGTTTGCTATCAATCTCAAATTTTGACTTCTCAATACTCTGAATAAGTTTCATATGTTTCTCCCCCAACTGAAAAACTAGAACTACTACGGCAGAGCATATGGCAGAGAAAAAGAATATCATCATGGCGCTATCGCTCGCACCATCAAAAATTTTACACTGAATAAAGTCCTTCACTTTTGGGATATTGAAACTCAGTCCCGCAATCAGCAAAATTATAATTGTTATCTTTTCAATTAAAGCTGGTATTTTCCATGATAAGGTAAGCTTTTTTCCGAGAAAATTCATCGTCATAAGAGTGTGTTAATTAACGTTAATTATACGAATTAATAACATAAGATTTGACAACAACATGGAAATAAATTAGGCTCATTGTTCCAACGGGATTTAGGTGACAAATAATGAGCAATTTGAGTGACGAGCTAAAAAAAATTGATAATAAATACGCTTTATATCGCTTGGGCTTTATCGCATATATTGGTTTAATATGCGGTGCGTGCGCAATTACAAGAAGTGGAAGTAATAAGTGCCAAATACAAAATCATTTAGACGCTAATAAAATTGAAATTCTAAATCGTTTCAATAATTCACAGAATATAAAAACCGACCTAAGCCATGAGCAAACGCTTCGCCGCTAATCGTTCTTTGTGAAGAAGTCAGTCGTTATGTAACAGTCGCCCTAGCTCGCAGACCAGGGCGACTTTTTTTAGGTTAATGAGGAACGAATTTCTTCACGATTTCCTTGTTGGTCACGATATGCTCGTGATAACGGGCGGCTCTTGCATAGACACTCAATGGAAATTCTCCCTCAAAGTGTTGATCGCGTTCCAAAAAGCGAAATGTTCCCTCCACCGATTTGATTTCGGATAAACTAACGTAACCAAGTTCAGGAAAACCCATCCCCAGGTCACAAAGCCCGAAAGCGAAGTCCTCGGTCTCGGGATCAAGCTCACTTAATAGCCAGGTACAGCCTGTGTCTGTCATAAATAATTTTACAACCGGAGCATGATCTTTATTTACATTCATGTCTAGACTGTTTTCGAGAAGCTTTTTAAGTTGTGGTTTAGTAAAGAGTTTCATTTTGAACCTTTTCTGTTTGAGTTAATGTTACAGGAATGGCAAAACTTCGTTCCAGCGAACGAAACAATTGTTATTTTGCTTCGCGAGGAAGCCACTTGTGGCGGGGAAAATAATATTTGGAGATGAGAGTGAACAAGTTAATGACTGTGATGGACATTAATTCTTTCAGAAAGCTGAAACTTATTTAACGATCAAAAGAAATTAGTTATCAAACCAGTAACATTACCTGAATTCCTTTCCCTTTTATCAGAGAGGTATTAGTAGGTTTTCGGCCATTGAGAAAAATCCGGATGAGGTTAATATTATGTGGTCAAGTACTGGCATGGTTAACATTTTACCAACTTCCACAAGTTGTTGTGTGATTTTGATATCGTCCTCACTTGGGTTGAGATTTCCTGAAGGATGGTTGTGGGCCAAAATGATACTGCTGGAATTTGCTTTTAACGCTGCCGCAAACACAATTTTAGGGTCAACGATACAGGTTGAGATGCCTCCTGTTGAAATACTGGAAACGCCAAGTACACAACTTTTAACGTCAAGAAGGATAATTTTGAATTCTTCCAGTAAATCTATCCTGTTTTCATCCCAAACTGATTTTAAGACATCGTAAGCGTCATCTGCTGTGATCACTTGAATATCTCTATCGGGCCGAGTTCGTTTGTATTTTAAACTGATTTCCTGGATTTTAGCATTTTTCAAGTTTTGCATCACTCTGCTCCTGGTTTTTTTATTGCAGCCTTCTTTTCGCTGACAAGCTTATCGTTCGGGTCTTTGTGACCCTCGTATTCTTTATGGTGCGAAATATGCTTTAATGGCCTGTTAGCTGCGATGAAGTCATTAAATATTTCACGGTGCCTCGCCCCTGAAGCGTCATTGTCAAACCAGGAATGTACTTCCTGGTAAGTATAGTTGGTGATATAGGGAATAGCTTTTTTGAGGCGAGACAAAGAGTTTAAGATAATAACATCATCTACGAATTGTGTTGTATCACTGAGAACGAGTATCGAAACAAAATCCATCATGCCCTCAAAGACATGTATCTTAGTTCTGTTCTCATCACTTCCCCGGATGAATGAAATATCTTTTTCTCCAACACTCGCTTTCAAAAGCTTGTTCCTAATTTCATATCCACCAGCTTCGTTTTTCAAGCCGATCGCCTTAAAAAACTTACCTGTGTTGGCATTGCGAACCTGAACTTCTTTAAAATATCTTTTAGCAAGTTCCTTTGGAATGCAACGATCAAGAAGATAGTTCAACAGCGCCGAATGTTTTAGCGCAGAAACCGTCTCTATTTTTAATTTGTACTTTTCCTGTTCGTCTGGCTGTATTTCAGCGACAAATGGCGTAGTCGAAGCGTTCTTCCAAATGAGATTTATAAAACGTAACCCATCACCTGCGGTATGATCTACATTTTGTGATTTCAGATATTCTATTGCGAATTGTAGAATGCCACCGCCTTTCTCTAGCCCGTGGTCATACCACGCATTTTTAACCTTGCAGAGCCAGAAGCTGGCAGTTTTTTCAATTCTAAGTGGCGACTTGTATAGTGCTTTGGTTGGATAGTTTTTTTCTGGGATATAACCCAGTTTTTCGAGAAATTCGGCCATAGGAATAGCTTTGGCTTCTTCAATGTTCATTGAGCCTCACAGTAAGGATAGATTTTAAGAGAGTGTAAAAAGTTGCAGCCCTGCCTAATTATGCAGGATCACAATTTTTAGCGTTGTTATAATTGTCTAGGTCATTTTTTTTGTAATAGGTATGTCTGCCTTCCTTGCTAAAAGGGAGCAAGTCTTTTTGGCGGGTAGCCATTGTATTTAATGCAGAGATTGTTTTATCGAGGTATTGAGCGGCCTCCGCCCGATTATATCTGCGCTTGATTGGCATGAATGCTCCTTCGTATTAATGAAGGCGAATTGATAGCCGAAATTATTGCGGGAAAGCAACAAATCTTATTTTATGCAAAGGTTTATAATTTCTGTACACAATCGGCGAAACAGATATCATAAAAATGCCAATACACTCTGACAGTGTAGTATAAAATTTCTGCCACGGAAGAACCTAGAATACTCACTGAAACATTCGTGATAAATTCGTCGAGGACTCGGGCCATTCGAAGCAAAATCCCCGATAAAGGCTTTGCAAAAGACAACTATTTAGCATCTTGATATATCAACCCATTAATACCTATGCAATTTTATCAAATCAGAAAAGGAAACATACGTTGGTATTAGCGACTGAAGATTATGAGCGCGCCTGCAAAATCGCTGGAAAATTGGTGTCTATTTTTGGTGACCTGTACCTTCCAATATTTGAAAGGACATTAAAGGAATTGGAAAACGATAGAAAGAACCAAAATCTCAAAGCTAATGCCCTGAGATTTGCATACAAATAGTGAAATCTACTGATAAATTATTTCAGTCGAAGACGATTAACAGAAGGCTAGATTTGGCCTAATACGTTTTCATTTTGATCATGACTGAAAACCTAATTTCAAAAGCCTAGAATGCTATAACGCTATCAAGGGCATCATCCGTGTCTTTGTGAATAAAATTTGCTTGGTAACCGATTGTCGTGGTAATCGACGAATGCCTGTATAGCTTCTGCAACATTTGAATGGATATTTTATCGCCAGATAAATTGCCAAATGTATGGCGTGCAATGTGCATAGTTAGTCTTTTGGACAATTCTATTATTCTGCCAACTTCCTGCAAAGCTTTATCAAGACGCTTCGTTGCGTAGGACGTTTTACGCTGAATTTCGTACTTGCTATCTAATCGTTCAAGAACTTTTAGCTCGGGAAAAATAAGATCGTTTTTCGCCTGGTCATTTCTATACTGCTCTAAAATCCTTTTAGCTTTTTCAGGCACTTTGAGTGATCCTGTCTTTTGGTTTTTTCCCATCGCATAAAAAAGGCGTTCATTTTGGAAATCTTTCCATTTAGACAAAAGCACATCCGAAATACGCATCCCTGCAAAATAAAAAGAGTATAGCCAAAGGTTACGGGCATGATTTAAATATGGGTCTGTTAGTTCGACGGTTTCAAGCTGTGTCACTTCCTGTGCCGTTAGCCCAATTTTGATACTTTCAGGTAGGCGGATTGAAATCTTTCCCTTTCCAAATGGATAATCTTTCTGGTCTGCAATCTTACTTGCAATCGCCTGATTGTAGATTGTGCGTATAACAATCATGTGGTTTACGATTGTTCTTTCACTGATAGCCTTTTTCTCCCCCTTTTTTCCAGCCATTCGCGATGACTTCAAGTAAGCTTTGAAGCTATTTAATAATGAAACTGTAATTTCTTTAAAGCTAATGTCACCGCCGTTAAGAAACTCCCTGAAATGTTTAATACGGGGCATATCTGCATTGGACTGATTGTACTTGCCTTGCTTCTGCATATTCTCGATGTACACATTAGCCTGTGCGAAGAAAGAATGACCTTTCTGAGGTTTGATCTGTTTTTGTATCGCCTTTGAGCTCGCCCCAGATTGATTGGTGTCCATTTCAATAAGCGTATCGCTTGCTTCCGATTTCTTTTTCAAAATCATGTTATTCAAACGTACCGAATTAGGATGGGATTTTTTAACCCTTTGCAGATCAGTATCCCATTCGCTTTCCTTTAGGCTATAGCCCAGATGAATGAAGGACGATTTTCTATCTTTAGTAATGCGTATTGCAAGCGGATAGGTGCCGTCTTTATTAATTTTCCGACGTAGAACTACTTTTAATGATGAAGCCATAAAGGGGTGAATTTAAGCGGGAATAAACTATTTCCCATGTGACAAAGATAGTAATTTGGTACAACATAGGTACAACAAATAGTAGTTTTCCTTAGTTTTTCCGATATCGATTAAGTTATTAAAATGCTGTATAATAGTTAAATAATGATATATTGAACTGAATTAAACTAATAATCGCAGGATTCATAACCCTGAGGTCGGCAGTTCGATCCTGCTCCCCGCTACTTAAGGAAATACCAAAAGCATGGTATTTCCTTTTTTTATGCCAATAAAAATCTGATAACCAAATTGTTGCAGCTTGGCCAACTGGTGTTCGACAACTAGTTAAAAACCTCCTTAGACTCTTGCGTGAATCAGTCTAAAAACGATTGGTTCACCCCTCTTGATGGATTTTGGCAAGTTCGATTTTTCGTTTGGGTGCCGGTCATTTTCCACTTTATCATTCTTGGTATAATTCTTTGCCATTAGGTAAAGAAAATCCAAGATGATATGGGATTTATGATCTTCCACTTCAATCCCACTCTTGGCCAAAATAGAGATAGCTTTTCTGCTTGAAATTTTCCTTTCTATAAAATTCATATATTTAAACAACGTTACTGGTTTCTAATATTTTTGAGAGTGCGGGGTTTGACTTGAACGAAACATCTCCCGTCAGTAAATTTATATGTTCAGGCGGTAAGAGCTGCACAAGCTGTTTTTTATCCGCTATATCCAAACTTGCATTTCCACTGAAAACATCTATCTCGGATCCATGATTTAACTGGTGTTGCTCATCGACTATACCAATGTGCGGCAAATAGAACCTTTATTCACCGCAAAAATAAGGCGATTAGCAACACTCTTCACCGCAAAAAATGGATAAAATTTTAATATGCGGTAATTAAACCCTATATTCACCGCACAAATGCGGTAATTATGTTTATTCATCAGCGAGAAAAGTGGCCAGATTTTAACTGGGACCGGGAGAAACTCTTCGCAAAATTAGGTGATGTCAGGCATCGGCAAGGCAAAATCTTAGGTCAGATGCAGGCATTTGGTTTCAAGATTCAGGAAGAAGCGATGCTTCAGGCATTGACTTTAGATGTTGTGAAATCTAGTGAAATTGAAGGCAAACTGCTCAGCGAGGAACAGGTTAGGTCTTCTATCGCCAGGCGTTTAGGTATAGAGGTTGCGGGTACTGTAACTACAGAGCGGGATGTGGAAGGTGTGGTTGAAATGATGCTTGATGCTACCCAAAGATACGACCATCCCCTCAGCCAGGACAGAATTTTCGGATGGCATGCGGCACTCTTTCCAACCGGACGCAGCGGTATGTATAAAATAAAGGTGGCCGACTGGAGAGACGGTCCAATGGAAGTCGTCTCGGGTGCAATGGGACGGGAAACGGTGCATTTTACAGCCCCTGCCGCAGAAAAAGTTCCAGCAGAGATGGACGGCTTTTTACACTGGCTGAATGATCAGCAGGAACTGGACCTGGTGATCAAGGCAGCGATAGCGCATCTTTGGTTTGTAACCATTCACCCCTTTGATGACGGAAATGGGCGTATCGCGAGAGCTATTGCCGATATGCAACTGGCTCGTGCAGATAAAAGCAGGCAAAGATTTTATTCCATGTCGGCCCAAATACTCAAAGAAAGGAAGGGCTATTATGAGATCTTAGAATCCACTCAGCGAGGTGAGCTAGATATAACACCCTGGCTGGAATGGTTCCTTGACTGTCTTTATCATTCGATGGAGGAAACAGAGCAAACCATATCCAGGATTTTAGAACGAGCAAGGTTTTGGGAAAACCATAGCGGACAGGAATTCAACCTGCGTCAGCAAAAAATGCTGCAGGTCCTGCTTGACAATTTTTTTGGTAAACTAAATGTTTCCAAATGGGCGACAATCACCAAAACATCTACAGATACTGCACTAAGGGATATACAGGACCTGATAAAAAAAGGTGTACTCGAACAGGAGGAAAGTGGTGGCCGAAGTACAAGTTACAGATTAAAGAACATTAATTAAACATCAAATTACAACGCACAAAATTTTTATGTCTGGTCTAAGAAACGAAATGATGGTTAACTGGTTTGGACATGAGCACTAAATATTATATGAATTATAAATAACATAAGCTAATAAATTTAGTTTTTTGAGACACAGTTAAAATTACTTCTGATAAAGTTCCATTAATGAAAAGCTACAGCGAGAGGAAATTTTTAATACAAATCCAAATAGGTTTGTTATTTTTTTTCCATTTAAAGGCTTAGCATTTAGAATAGCTCTGTATTCTAGGAGAAGTAATTTTAATCCTGTGTAGGCAACCTCTGAATTTGTCCATCTGAAGAGGTTATATTATCTACACAAATTAAATAAAGAAAACACTAACTAAGGGTGCTTAAAGGCCATATAAGCTATATTAATGGTGTTTAAATTTAAACATTTCCATCAAGATCTTCCAATCGGTGAAGTCGCGTTATCATTGATGCAGGAATAACATATGTATCATTAATTTTATACTATTATAGTATAAATTATAAAAATAAGTATAATAAAATTACAAAACCTATTGCGCTATTAAATTTTTATAGCTATTATTGCTTTATGTAACAACTACTAATACCTTCCTTAAAACTTTAAAATCTAAATGAAAACTCTCTCTCTCAAAACAAGCGCTATGTATTTAGCGGGTATGGCAATAACTATTTGCCTTTATTCATGCCAAAAGAACTTTGATGATTTAGCTTATAAGCTTGATGGTAAACTTATAGAAATATCTGCAGATGAATATTTCAGTGTTGTATATGATGATCCTCGGGAATTGACAGTTGAAGAAATTGAAAAAATTGCTGTCAATTATCCTTTACTTAAAAAGCCTGGAACTAAGGATTTAAATTCTAAAATTAATAAAATTGAAAAATATTATCTTGACGGCAAGGGTATTTCTCAATCTCCATCCGAAGCAGTCCGAACAAAGGGTCTTTCGGAAAATAGTATTCCTTTATATAATGTTGAAATTAATGTAGGCGGTAAATTCTCTACCGTGTTATTATCTGCTGACGAAAGGATTCCTGGTGTTTTATCGTACAAAGATGGAGAAAACTCGAAGGATGCAGAGAATCTCATGTTGGAAAACGCAAAGTCTTACCTCAGGCAAAGAATTAAGTATTTGAACCATTTAAAAGATTCTTTAAGAACGAAAACATTAATTAAACTTCAGTCTCAGTTAGGAAGATTACCGTCAAGTGATTTAGCGGCATTCATCAAGAATAAAATTAAGATAACTGATGCTTTACCAAAGACAAAAAGTTTAGTAGAGTATTATTTATGGGGACAAGTATTAACTCAAGTCGGACCCTTTGCCACAACCGAATGGGAGCAAGATGGAGTATTTAAACAAGGAATCCCTTCAGCAAATGGCTGTGCGCAAGCGTCGGCTGGCTGTCTTGTAATTGCTGGCGCTCAGGTATTAGCCACAATTGAACCACCAATGTCAGTAGTTACCGGAACATACGTATATCCTCCTACTATGGAATTAAGATTTATTACTGAAGCGGTTGACTGGCCATATTTAAAAGAAACTCCTTATATTGGAACAAATGCTCCAGCACAAAAAAAGAAAATAACGGAAAGATTAATCAATCACGTATTCACACAAAGTTATTCAACCCCACTTTGCGATGGTTCCAGTACTGAACTCCCAAAAATGATTACTTTTTTAAGGCGATACATTGATATAGATGACCCTCAGACATTTAATGTACAGCAGATAAAAAATTCACTTGATAACTCACATAATGTTCTTGTAACCGGGATCAGACTGTCTGGTTCACAGCAGATAGGTCATGCTTGGGTGGTGGATGGTTATGCTATCTGTCAGAAACCTGGCGGCACCGGTACTGGCGATCTAGTTAACCAGTATGATTTATATCTACATGCAAATATGGGTTGGGGTGGCGCAGAAACAGGTTGGTTTCTTGTTGGAACAGACTGGAACCTTTCTTTTGATGTAGCTTTTGGAGATCGACAATATGGGATTAATTTACGAATGGCGACTAATGCGAGGTCTAAATAAATCGAAATTCAAATAATTCTAAGTAAAAATTTCATGAAACAATCAAGGTACATAGCCTTTGTGTCTATGATATGCTTTATAGTAGCATGCAAGAAGGAAAATCAAACACCCAAGGTAATAGATATTCCAAATATTCCCTTGGAAAAAATAGAAGGTACTTTTCTGATTCGCGACTTCTTAAATTTTCGGCATGAATCACCCCAAATTCTGTACATATACATACTCGAAATGTATCATTCCTTTATACTGAAAGCTAAATTTACATATCAGTTAATACAAGCATTCTTATTAATTAACGGTAATAAAACTATCATAAACACTAATTCTCGATAATGTATGCAATCTAAATCTACCGCAAGACAAGGTCTTTTTAAGGCCACGCTCATTTTTTCAATTTGCTTGTCTATCTACTCTTGTAAGAAGGGCAATGACGCAGAGCAATCAGTCAGTATTG